>Ga0070673_100003036_pt1 | contig 10384 bp, 10 predicted proteins | sample KBSM23metaG_FD_65342 | JGI IMG/M metagenome (GOLD analysis project Ga0070673, IMG submission 65342) | Miscanthus rhizosphere microbial communities from Kellogg Biological Station, Michigan, USA - KBS M2-3 metaG | ecosystem: Host-associated > Plants > Roots > Rhizosphere > Soil ...
GAAGATCTCGTTGCGCTCCGCATCGAATCTCGCGAACAACGCGTCGAGGGTGAGCAGCGTGGAGTCGGTGGCCTGCCACTGCAGCGAGCCGGTGATACCCGTACGCTCCTGCTCGTGCTGGTAGATGTCGTAGCGCGGGATGCGCGGACGGAACGCAGCGTTCAACTGAGCCAGGGTCGGCGCGCCCGGAGTGGTCGGCGCAAGCGTGCTGAACTCGGCACCCGCGCTGCGTGAACCATCGGTATTGCGCGAGTCCTGCCAGCGCACCGTGCTCGCGCCTTCGTCGAGCAGTTGGCGCTTGGTGTACGCCGCGGAGAGCAGCGCGCCGAACTTGCCATCGGCCCACGTATTGCTGATCAGCAGTGCACCGCGCGGATTCACGTCATCGTCGATGTCGTTGTAGCTGCCCTGCACGCTCGTCACGACCGTGAAGCCTTGGTAGTCGAACGGCCGCGCCGAGCGCAGATCGACGGTGGCGCCGAGCGAGCCTTCCTCCACTTCGGCAGAGGAGGACTTGCGGATCGTCACGGCGTTGAACAGTTCGGAGGCGAACGTATTGAAGTCGAACGAGCGGTCGCGATTGGTGCCGCCGGCCGCATCGGTGCCGCCGTTCGCGCTCATCGCTTCCATGCCGTTGATGCGTACGCGCGTGAACTGCGGGCCGAGGCCACGCACGCTGACTTGCCGGCCCTCGCCGCCGTCACGGGCGATCGACACGCCGGGGACGCGCTGGATGGATTCGGCCAGGTTCAGGTCGGGGAAGTCGGCGATGTCCTCGGCCACGATCGCGTCGATCGCGTCGGTGGAGGCGCGCTTCGAATCGAGCGCGACGCTGAGGCTCTGGCGATAGCCAGTGACCACGACTTCCTCGAGCGACTCCGGCGTCGGTGGGTTCGCTTGCGCGAACACTGCCGCGGCCGTCGAGCACGAAACTACGCCAAGGATTGCCTGCACCGCTGCACGGAGCGGGCTGCGATTGCGATCTGACAGCATGTGAATGACTCCCCCAAATCGCCGAAAAGCTGTTCTGTTCTGACACCGGTAGCATTCCGCGCCTACAGCATGACACCGGTGACAATCGAAGGCTAGCAGAGCACGATAGCCAGCGGCAAGACGCCCGTCGGAGGGGACCCGGTCGCCCCTCGCCGTGCAACAAGAGGTATGTTCGAGACCATGAGCGCAACTGTCCTGTGCTTCGGGGAAATTCTGCTGCGGCTGTCCTCTCCCAATAAGGAGCTGCTGCTGCAGTCGGCCCGTTTCGACGCGCATGTCGGCGGCGCCGAAGCGAACGTCGCGCTGTCTTTAAGCAAGTTCGGCCACGAGACCGCGGTAGTCAGCACCTTGCCCGAGTCGGCGCTGGGGCATGCTTGCGCAGGAGAGTTGCGACGTCACGGCGTGCAGACCGAGGCGCTTCGTTTCTGCGACGGCCGCATGGGCCTGTATTTCCTGACGCACGGCGCGGGGCATCGTCCAGCCGAAGTCCTGTATGACCGCGCTGGATCTGCGTTCGCGGCCGCCTCGGCCGACGCTTATGACTGGAACGCACTGCTCGCCGGCTGGAGCTGGTTGCACGTTTCCGGCATCACGCCTGCAGTGAGCGATGCTGCAGGCGAAGCCGCGCAGCGCGCGATGACGGCGGCCCGCCAGCGCGGCGTGAAAATCTCGTTCGATTGCAATTTTCGCGCGCGCGTCTGGGGCACGCGCGCAAAACAGGCGCCGGCGGTGCTACGCAAGCTCTGCGAGCAAGCCGACCTGATCTTCGGCGACGAGCGCGATTTCGCCTTCATGCTCGACGGCAACACCGACGCGGCCTTCGCCGCTTTCAAAAATTTGCAGTTCGTCGCCTGCACCAGCCGCGCGCGACACAGCGCCGACACGCAGGAGATTTCCGGCTCGCTGCGCAGCCGGCGGGACACCTACACGACCCGCCCCTACTCTCTCTACGGCATCGTGGATCGCATCGGCGCGGGCGACGCATTCGCGGCCGGCGTGCTGCACGGGCTGATCCGCCGTTTCGACGCGCAGAAGACGATCGACTTCGCCACCGCCGCGGCGGTGCTGAAGCACTCGATTCACGGGGATTTCAACCTGGTCAGCGAGGCGGACGTCGAATTGTTGCTGTCGGAACGCGGGACCGACGTGCGCCGCTAGCCGGCAAAAGTCACGCCTTTTGACGGCGTCGTCGAAGGGGCCTTGGCCGCTTTCGACCCGAAAACTATCGGTCATTGCAGTATCATTCTCCTCCCCCCGCGGAGGACCCCTCATGTACGACTTCAGGAAGTTTTTCATCAACGGTGCGTGGGTGAGCCCCGCTGGACGCCGCGAGCTCGACGTCATCAATCCGGCGACCGAACAGGCGGTCGGCAAGATCCTGCTCGGCACGGCCGAGGACGTCGATGCAGCGGTAAAAGCCGCGCGCGCAGCGTTCGAGACGTTCTCGCAAACGTCGCGCGAAGAGCGCCTCGCGCTGCTCGAACGCATCATCAACGCTTACAAGGCTCGCATGAAGGATGTCGCTGTCGCGATCTCCGACGAGATGGGCGCGCCGATGAAACTGGCGCTGCAAGCGCAGGCCGCGAGCGGTCTCGGCCACTTCATGTCGACGCTGAACGTGCTCAAGGATTTCGAATTCGAAGAGCAGATCGGCACGACGCAGATCCGTCGCGAGCCGGTCGGCGTGTGCGGCCTGATCACGCCGTGGAACTGGCCGATCAATCAGATCAGCTGCAAGGTCGCGCCGGCGCTCGCAGCAGGTTGCACGGTCGTGCTGAAGCCGAGCGAGATCGCGCCGCTGAGCGCGCACTTGTTCGCTGAGATTCTTGCGGAGGCCGGTGTGCCCAAGGGAGTGTTCAATCTCGTCGATGGCGACGGGCCGACGGTTGGCGAAGCGATCTCGCGCCATCCCGACATCGACATGGTGTCGTTCACGGGTTCGACGCGCGCGGGCGTGGCGGTCGCGAAGGCGGCGGCGGATACGGTCAAGCGCGTGTCGCAGGAGCTCGGCGGCAAATCCGCGAACATCATTCTGGAAGATGCCGACCTCAACGCCGCCGTGAAGACCGGCGTGCTGTCGATGATGAACAACACCGGGCAGTCGTGTAACGCGCCGTCGCGCATGCTGATCCCGGCGAAGCTGTACGACGAAGCGGTGAAGATCGCCAAATCGATCGCCGAGAAACCGGTCGTCGGCGATCCGAAAGCCGACGGCACCACGATGGGTCCGGTCTCGAACAAGACGCAGTTCGAGAAGATCCAGCGCCTGCTGCAGAAGGGCGTCGACGAAGGCGCCACCGTCGTGATCGGCGGGCCGGGTCGGCCGGGCGGCCTGGACAAGGGCTACTTCGTGCGGCCGACGGTGTTCGCGAACGTCAACAACACGATGACGATCGCGCGCGAGGAAATTTTCGGACCGGTGCTCGTGATGATTCCGTATCGCGACGAGGAAGAAGCGGTGCGCATCGCCAACGACACGGTGTACGGCCTCTCGGGCTACGTGTACTCGGGCAACATCGACAATGCGCGGCGCGTCGCGCGGCGGCTGCGCACGGGCATGGTTCACCTCAACGGTGCACCGACCGACATCAATGCTCCATTCGGCGGTTACAAGCAGTCGGGCAATGGCCGCGAGTGGGGCCGCGATGGCTTGAAAGAGTTCCTCGAGACGAAGGCCGTGATGGGCTACTCGAGCGCTGCCTGATCCAGCTCGACTGCGCTATTTCACCGGACCCGCTGCCGGATCGGCCGGCAGCGGCACTACGGTGATGCGATCGAATACGCGCTTGATCTTCATGCCGGCGATCTCGGTGTCGCCGGACCACTTCATTTCATATTCGAGCTGACCGGTCTTCGGCACCAGCCGGTAGCGCTCCACGACGTGCGGTCCCTGGCGCGCGCTGCGATCGATGACGAACCACTGACCGTCCCAGCCGACTTTCGAGTCCGCGAGCTCGCCTGCGGGCATCGATACCTGGGTGCGCGAGCCGGCGACCACGCGCCGCGAATCGACCGCGGACAGGAAGTCGAGCGTCGTGCCGTCCTGATGGATCACCAGCGTGTCCGAGATCCCCAGCATCTGCTGCAGCATCTCCTGGTGCCGCTTCATCGAAGCCCGGCGCGAGGGGTTCGGCCCGCGGGGCTCGCCGCTCCCCTCAACGTCGATCGGCGGCGGTGCATTGCTGGGATACGCCCGCTCCTGCGCCCTGCGCCACTTCATGTATTGCTCGCGCTGCTTGCGCTGCAGTTCCTCGAGCATGTGCTCGGCGTCGTCGCTCAGCGCGGCGTTCAATTTCCAGCTGCCGCTCAGGTCGACGGGCCGCGCAGGAACGGCGTCGAGCGCCAGGGCGGCGAAAGCCGCGCAGCAAGAACCGACCAACAATAACAAGCGAAGGCGAATGGACACGTTGCCGTAAATTCTCAAGCCGACCGACGAGCGACGGCGGGAGTGGAGCGGGTGATGGGAATCGAACCCACGTTAGTAGCTTGGGAAGCTACAGTTCTACCATTGAACTACACCCGCTTGCGCTCGCTGAGGATTCTATGCAGCGGCCCGCCCAACCGGCAAGCTATGCCCCATGAAGTTCGACCTTCGCGACCTGGAGCTGTTCGTGGCCGTCGCCGATGCAGGCAGCATCGCGCGGGCGGCGGAGCGCTCGCACACTGTCGCCTCGGCAGTCAGTAAGCGCATCTCCGATCTGGAAGAGGTCTTCGGCTGTGCACTCATCGTCCGCGCCGCGAAAGGCGTCGAGCTGACGCCAGCCGGTCATGCGCTGCTGGTGCGAGCGCGTGTTCTGCTCAGCCAGGCGGCACAGCTCGATGACGAGTTGCGCCGACATGCGAGCGGCTCGCGCGGTTATGTGCGCGTGTTCGCGAACATCTCGTCGATCGTGGAATTTCTGCCGGGTGCACTCGCTTCGTTCAGCGCCGCGCATCCCGACATTCACGTGCAGCTCGAAGAGCATGTGAGCTCGGCGATCGCCGCGGCGGTCGCTGACGGCTCGGCGGACTTCGGCATCCTGAGCGAGCTGCCGCTCATCGAAGGCCTGAGCACAGTGCCGTTTCGCAACGACGAGCTGGTCGTCGTGCTGCAAACGGGTCATCCGCTCGCGCAACGTCAGTCGCTGACTTTCGCAGAAATCGCCGACCAGCCATTCGTCGGTCTACATGCCGGGAGCGCCTTGCATCACGTGCTCACGCGTGCGGCGACGGAGACGGGTCGCACGTTGAACTGGCGCATCAACGTGACGAGCTTCGATGCCGCTTGCGCGATGGTCGCGGCGGGCCTTGGTGTTGGAATCGTTCCACGCGCAGCGACGACGCCGTACATCCGCTCGCTCTCGCTCGCCAGCATCGCGTTGAGCGACGCCTGGGCGCGACGTCAGCTGTTCCTGTGCACGCAAGCGAACTCACCGCTGCCTTCGGCCGCGCGGCTGCTGTTCGAACATCTGCTCGGCCAAAAGCAAACAATCTGATGTCGGAGAAAGATCCTACGGACGTGCGAAAGCGCGGCGTGCGCAGCTTCGTCTTGCGCGCGGGACGCGCGACTGCGGGTCAGCAGCGCGCACTCGCGGAGTTGTGGCCGAAGTACGGCGTGGAATTTTCGCCAGCGCCGCTGAACTTGCAGTCTCTATTCGGCCGCACGGCGCCGTGCATGCTGGAGATCGGCTTCGGCGCCGGCGAAGCGTTGCTCGAATTCGCCAGCGCGCATCCCGAGATCGACTGCATCGGCATCGAAGTGCATCGGCCAGGCGTGGGACGTCTGCTGCTCGGCGCGGAAGCGGCGAAGCTCAGCAATTTGCGCGTGATCTGTCACGACGCCGTGGAAGTGCTGCAACACCAGTTGGAGCCGGCTGCCATCGCGCTCGTGCACATCTTCTTTCCCGATCCGTGGCCGAAGAAGCGACATCACAAACGCAGGCTGATCCAGCCTGCATTCGTCGAGTTGCTCGCGCAAGTGATCGCGCCGGGCGGCACGTTGCGGCTCGCGACGGACTGGGAGCCGTACGCACAACACATGCGCGAAGTCATCGACGCTTCACCTGCGTTTGCAAACATCGCAGTCGACGCCGGTTTCGTCGCGCGATCTGCAGAGCGAGTGCTCACGCGCTTCGAGCGACGCGGTCAGCGTCTCGGTCATGGCGTATGGGATCTCGAATATCGACGCGCATGACGTGACATGCATGATGCTCTGCAGAAAAATCTCCTCTTGTATCCGCGCGCTCACAGGACTAAAACGAATCGTCGAACAAGGAGACGCGTATGACCTCGCCGAGTCCTGTTGTGGGTGATTGGTATCGCCGGCAAGGTGGCGCGTTGTTCGAAGTCGTCGCAATCGATCGCGACGACGCGACGGTCGAAGTGCAACACTTCGACGGCACGCTGGAAGAGTTCGACCTGGAGTCGTGGGAAGAACAGGAATTCGAAGAAGCGCAGGCGCCGGAAGACTGGAGCGGTTCGGTCGACGTCGATGCCGAAGACGAAGCCGACAACAATGAAGTGAGCTCCGGCGCAACCTGGACCGATCCGCTCACGAGCCTCGATCGCTCGGAGGCGTCCGGCTATTCGGAGTGGCCGACGCCGCTCGATTTGTAAAACACGCCGCGTTTCGCCAGCACAAACAGCAGCGTCAGCCCGATCAGGCTGAGGCTTGCCGTGTAGACGAAGAACGTGCTGTAGCCGACTGCGTCGACCACGAAGCCCGACGTTCCTTCCAGAATCTTGCCCGGCAACGCGTACAGCGATGAGAACAGCGCGTACTGCGTGGCCGTGTACTTCGGGCTCGTCAGACTGGAAAGAAACGCTATCAGCGACGTGCCGTGCAGCGCCTGCGCTAGATTGTCCAGACTGTTGACGGCAGCGAGTCCAGCCAGCGACGGTCCGTCCGTGGTCGCCAGCACCGCGAATCCCAGATTCGATGCCATGATCAGGCAACTGCCGAGCACCAGCGCGCGCAGGATGCCGAGTTTCGCGATCACGATGCCGGCGAGCACGACACCGATCATCGAGGTCGCCAGGCCGAACACCTTCACCACGGTCGCGATCTGCGTCAGCGTGTAACCCTTGTCGATGTAGAACGTATTCGCCATCGAGCCCATCGCGAACTCGGTCAGCCGGTAGGTGCTCATGAACAGCAGGATGAACACAGCGGTGCGCCAGCCGAAGCGACCGAAGAAATCGATCAGCGGGCAAATCACCGCACCGATGAACCAGGCGCCGGCGTTGCGCATCCAGTGCGGCCAGTGAGTGCGCTGATCCAGCCAGGCGATGACGCGCTCCTCGCGTTGCACGGTATCGCGCGACGCACCCGCCTCCGGCTCGCGACTTGCTAACGTCGTTATTGCGCCGACTGCCACCAGTGCAGCCATCGTGGTGTAGCTCGCCTGCCAGCCGAACCCGGCCGCGACGGTCATCGCGCCGGCGCTGCCGGCGATCAGCGCGCCGCGATAACCCAACTGATAGGCAGCAGCCATCGCGCCTTGCATCTCGGGCGGCGCGGACTCGATGCGCCATGCATCGATTGCAATGTCCTGCGTAGCCGCGCAGAACGCAACGAACAAGGCCCACATGGCGACGCGCAGAACGTCGGCCGACGGATCGCTGAAAGAGAGATTGAGCAAGCCGATCGCGATGCCGGCCTGCGCCAGCAGCATCCAGCTACGTCGCCGCCCGAACCAGCGATACAGCAGCGGCAGCTTGGTGCGATCGACGACGGGCGCCCACAGGAACTTGATCGAGTAGACGATACCGACCCACGCGAGCATGCCGATCGTCGCGCGCTGAATGCCATCCTGGCGCAACCACGCCGACAACGTCTGGAACACGAGAAAAAACGGCAGACCGGCCGAGAAGCCGAGCAGCAGCATCGACAGCATTCGCGGCTGCCGATAGACGAGAACGGCCTGCAGCCAGCCGCGCCCCTTACCGCCGGCCGCAGTCGGTTGCTCAGCAGTGCTCAAAGGTCGTAGTCCATCACGAGCGGCGCGTGATCGGAGAAACGCCGCTTCTTATAAATACTCGCGCCCAGCACGCTGCCGCGCAGGCCCGGGCTGAGGATCTGGTAGTCGATGCGCCAACCGACGTTGTTCGCCCAGGCCTGGCCGCGGTTCGACCACCAGGTGTACTGGTCGGGCTGCTCGTTGATCTCGCGAAAGCCGTCGACGTAGTTCTCGTCGCCGAACAGCGCGTCGAGCCAGGCGCGCTCTTCGGGCAGGAAGCCGGAGTTCTTGCGGTTCGAACGCCAGTTGCGCAGATCGATCTCCTTGTGCGCGATGTTCCAGTCGCCGCACAGGATAAAATCGCGGCGCTTGCGCTTGAGCGCGCGCAGGTGCGGCATGAACTCGCCGAGGAAACGAAACTTCGCCAGCTGTCGGTCCTCGCCCGACGAGCCCGACGGCAGGTAGACCGAGACGACCGAGAGCTTGCCGAACTGCGCTTCGAGATAGCGCCCCTCGGCATCGAACTCTTTCGAGCCGTAACCGATCGTCACGTTGTCGGGCTTGCGCTTCGCATAGATCGCGACGCCGCTGTAGCCCTTCTTCAGCGCGTCGAAGTAATAGCAGTGATAGCCCTTGGGCCGATACAGCGCATCGCCCAGCTGATCTTCCTGCGCCTTGGTCTCCTGCACGCACACGACGTCCGGCTCCTGCTTCGCGATCCAGCCGAACACGCCCTTGCTGCCCGCCGAGCGAATGCCGTTGGCGTTGAGAGTGATGATGCGCATGCCGCCATTATAGAGAGGAATGGTTAGAATCCTTTCATGTCCGCTTCCTTCATCGATCTGTGTCTGCGACTGGGTGTGCTGCGCTTCGGCGAGTTCAAGCTGAAGTCCGGCCGCCTCAGCCCGTACTTCTTCAACGCCGGCTCGTTCAACACCGGCGGCGGTCTCGCCGAGCTCGGGCGCCACTACGCCGACGCGATCCAGAAGACCGCGTGGCCCTTCGACGTGTTGTTCGGGCCGGCCTACAAAGGCATTCCGCTGGTAGCTGCAGCATCCATCGCACTGGCGGATCGTCACGGTCGCGATGCGCCGTGGGCGTTCAATCGCAAGGAGGCGAAGGATCACGGCGAAGGCGGCACGATCGTCGGCACGCCGCTGCGCGGGCGCGTGCTCATCATTGACGACGTGATCACTGCCGGCACTGCGATCCGCGAAGCCATCGATATCATCACTGCCGCCGGAGCTCAGCCGGTCGGCGTGGTGCTGGCGCTCGATCGGCAGGAGCGCGGCAGCGGGCAACTGTCTGCAGTTCAGGAAGTCGAGCAGACGCTGCATCTGCCCGTGACCAGCATTCTCAAGCTCGCCGACCTGATCGAGTACCTGGAGCGCTCCGGCAACGCGAGCCAGCTGGCGGCCACGCGGGCTTACCGCGGGCAGTACGGCGTCGCCTGATGGCGCCGTCTGGGCAAAGGGATTAAAAATTTGACCGGCCGGGATGCTTCTGCACAATAGCCGCGGTTACAGCGGCTCGAGCCAATAATGCGCTGGATTCGCAGCTTCGCGACAACGATCGTCCTGGGCGGAATGGTTTGTACGGCCACAGCCGCCGACCAAGCCCGTTCGCGCGAAGCATTCTTTCGCTGCAAGGATCGTAACGGTCAGACCCGCTATGGCGACAGCGTGCCGCCGGAGTGCGCGGGGCTCGACACGGAAGTGCTCAACGACCGCGGCATCGTGCTGCGAATCATCGAGGGCGAGAAGTCGCGGGCAGCGCGCCTGGAGCGCGAGACTGTGGAAGCGAAGGCGCGCAAGGAACGCGAGCAGCGCGAGTTGCGCGACCATACCCTGATCGAAACCTACCTGACGGTCGAGGACATCGAGCGCCTGCGCGATCAGCGCCTCGAGATGCTCGTCGCACAGAGCCGCGTCACCGAGCAGAACATTTCCAGCCTGAAGGAGCGCCAGACACGCCTGGAGTCGCAGGTCTCGCGGTTCCGACCCTACAGCGACAGCCCGAATGCGCCGCCGTTGCCGGAAAATCTCGCGGCGGAGATCGTCAACACGGTGAACGGTCTGCGGGTCTATCAGCAGTCGCTGGACTCGAACACCAAGGAGCAGGCGCAACTGCGCGAGTCGTTCGCGGCGGACATCAAGCGCTTCAAGGAACTGAAAGGGATCAAGTAGTCAGCCGCGGCCGGAGCTGCCGAAGCCGCCGGCACCGCGCTGGGATTGCGCGAACTCCTCGACCACTTCGAACTCCACTTGAACTACCGGTACGACCACGAGCTGCGCGATGCGCTCGCCCGGCTGGATCGTGAACGTCGTCTGGCCGCGGTTCCAGCACGAGACGAACACCTGGCCCTGGTAGTCGGAATCGATCAGCCCCACCAGGTTGCCGAGCACGATGCCGTGCTTGTGGCCGAGGCCCGAGCGCGGCAGCAGCATCGCCGC
>Ga0070673_100003038_pt1 | contig 10378 bp, 8 predicted proteins | sample KBSM23metaG_FD_65342 | JGI IMG/M metagenome (GOLD analysis project Ga0070673, IMG submission 65342) | Miscanthus rhizosphere microbial communities from Kellogg Biological Station, Michigan, USA - KBS M2-3 metaG | ecosystem: Host-associated > Plants > Roots > Rhizosphere > Soil ...
CGGCGACGTGCGCGATCTGACCGAGCGCGACCACCACCCGCACATTCGACAATGTCGCCAGCGCGGCTTCGAAATAATTACGGCAGGTCGCGATCTCGCGTGGCTCGGGCTTGTTCGCCGGCGGCAAACATTTGACCGCGTTGAGGATGATCGCACCCCTAAGCTTCAGCCCGTCGTCCGGCTTCGCTCCATAAACGCCCTCTGCCAGCCCGAACTTCAACAGTGTCGCGTAGAGCAGCTCTCCCGCATAATCGCCGGTGAACGGACGCCCCGTCCGGTTCGCCCCATGCTTGCCTGGCGCCAGGCCGACGATTGCCAGCCACGCCTCCCGGTCGCCGAACGCCGGGACCGGAGCGTTCCACCACCCGGGGTGTTCGTCGCGGCATTCCTCGCGGAAGACGACTAGCCTTGGGCACAACGGACAATTGCGCGGCGCTTCCGCCTCGGGGATCGGCGACAGATTGGCAGGGCTGGCGAACGGCATTTGACTGACCTAGGCGAGCGGGCATGTCAGGCGCAACGCACCTCTACGTCGTGGCGATCGGCTCCAACCGGCCGCACGGCCGTTTTGGCCGACCGCAAGGCGTCGTCGAAGCCGCAATTGCCCGCCTCGACAAGGAGTTCGGTCTGTTCGATGCCTCGCCTATCGTGCTCAACGCAGCCCATGGCGGCGCCGGCCGCGACTTCGCCAACGCCGTTGCCCTGGTCGAAAGCGGCCTGCAGCCGCCCGAGATACTCTCTCGCCTCAAGGCCCTCGAGCGCGAGTTCGGCCGCCGCCGCGGCCGCCGCTGGGGTCCGCGCGTGCTCGATCTGGACATCGCCCTCTGGAGCGGCGGTGATTGCCGGATGCGCGGCCTCACCATCCCCCACCCCCGCCTCGCGAGCCGCAGCTTTGTCCTTCAGCCGCTTGCCGCCATCGCGCCCGGCTGGCGGATCGGCGCGATGACTGTCCGCCATCTCGCACACCGCCTTGCCCGCAGAGCCCCACGGGGCTAACCGCCCCTCAAGGTGGGCCCATAGCTCAGTCGGTAGAGCAACTGACTTTTAATCAGTAGGTCGCTGGTTCGAATCCAGCTGGGCTCACCAGCCGCAACCGACGTGGCCGCGTGATGGCGGTTCTGCGAGGCGCAAGAACTGGGATCGTGAGCAGCGACCTAATCTACGATATCGGCTTACACCAAGGCGAGGACAGCGAATTTTACCTCGCGAAAGGGTTCCGAGTTGTCGGCGTGGACGCTAATCCGGACACGTGCCGGGCAGCGGAGGTCAGGTTACGCGACTTTATCGAAGCGGGGCGGCTGAAAATCGTCAACGTCGCCGTTTCGGACTCGGCGGGCTCGTTGCAATTCTTTCGCAGCCAAAAGACCGAGTGGGGCACCGCCGTCGAAGAATGGAGGGATCAAAATCGCGCCCAAGGTTGCTGGAGCGACGAGATCAGTGTGCGCGCCGTCACGCTGCCTGACCTTCTCCGAGAACATGGCGCCGCACACTACATCAAAATCGACATCGAAGGCATGGACGTCATTGCATTGCGCTCTCTCGAAGGGGTCGACTTTCGAGCTTCGTACATCTCGATCGAGTCAGCCTTTCCCAGGAACGCATCCTTCGCAAACATCAGAAGTGAATTCGCCGCGCTGTCAGGGCTTGGATATCGATGGTTCAAGATCGTTCCGCAGCATGAAGTGATAAATCAGGCTCCACCCGAGCCGGCGCTCGAGGGCGGATACGCGCCCTTTCGTTTCTCCGGCGGCTCTAGCGGCCTGTTTGGAGAAGAAGCGCCCGGAGTTTGGCTGAGCCACGACGAGGCGCTCACGGCATTTCGCAACATCATTCGTCAGAACTCGCCTCAGGCACAGCTTTATCGTCATTATCGCTTGTTCGTCCGATATGCCGCACTGATGCGCCGGCTTGGCAAGAACGTCGATCTCGGCTGGTATGACATCCATGCACGGCATGCCGACGCGGGCAACTGAGTGAAACGCGCGTTGAGGCGCGTGGCAGGGACCGCCCCCTTGCCGCAGGTTTCCGTGATCGTTCCGGCCTACAACGCGCAGGAGACGTTGCGCGAGACGCTCAACTCTGCCCTGGCCAGCACCTATCGCGACCTGGAAATCATCGTGGTCGATGATGGATCTACTGATCGCACATTCGGGATCGCAAGAGATGTGGCCGAACAGGATCGACGAGTACGCATCATTCGCCGGGAGAATGGTGGTCTTTCAGCCGCGCTAAACAGCGGATTCGCCGTCGCCCGGGGCGAGTATGTCGCTCGACTTGATGCCGACGACCTCTGGCATCCCTCAAAGCTGGAACATCAGCTTGAATTTGCCCGCCGACACCAAGATGTCGCGTTCATCTATACCTTCGCTCGCTATATCGATGGCGAGGGCCGCGTCGTTCGCGACGGCCCGAATCAGCCGTTCCCGCCCCGGGCATTTTGCCGAGGGATCTACGAAAGCCTCGTCGGTGGAGGCAGCTCTGCGCTGATCAAGCGTTCGGCAGTCGTGGAAGTCGGAGGCTGCGACGAGGCTTTCAGAAATTGGGAGGACCTGTTGCTGCAGCTGGCCGTCACCAGACGCTTGCCGATTGGCTGTGTTCCGTTGTTCCTGGTCGGCTATCGCATCCGACCCGAATCGCTGTCCAAGGACATCGACCAGATGGTTCGCGGATGGAGAGCGGTTAGATCCAAGCTTTCTTCGAAATACCGGCTCGTGCCGAGGTTCGTCCTTCGATGGGCCCATGGGGTGCGTTGCGGCATGTTCGCCGAAGGTTTTGCCTGGCGAAGGCGCTATCTTGCGTCAGCGGCCCTGCTGTTTGAGGCAGCGGCGCACGATCCTGTGTGGGTTTACCGGTTCGTGCGTTTCCGCCTTTCCCGCCGAGCGAGGAAATCAACCGCGCTGGTAACGGTGATTGCTCCGTGTTTCCTCGATTGCGATCCCGCCGAAGAAGTCATGGTCGATCCGTCTACTAATGGTCTCGCACATTTTCGATTTGCCGAATTTGAGGAGCGTCGCGCGCGAACTCTCGCTGAAGCTGACCGTCACTTGGCGAAGAGGTTCGAAGTCGAGTGACCGCCGCGGCGCCCTTTCTCTCGATCATCGTTCCATTTCACGACTCTGCCGCGCGCTGCGGGGCGCTGCTCGATATCCTCCGCGGCATCGATCCGAGCCTAGGTATCGAGCTCATTTTCGTAGACGACGGATCGACGGATTCCACGCCGCGCTTGCTCCGCGATTTTGCCGACGGGTCGGCCGTTCCGGTGCGCATTGTCGAAAGAATCCGAGGCGGTCCCGGTGCAGCCCGCAACTCTGGGTTGGCTCACGCCACCGGAAAATTCCTCTGGTTTGTGGACTCCGACGATGCGATCAATCTCGACGCCGTTACCTACGCCAGGAATTGCAACTGGCCCGATGTCGACCTTGTCGTCTGGGATTGGGAACACCCAAAGATCGTACAGCGCCTCGCTCCAGGCATCCATTCGGCGGTCAACGGGCCAGCGCCGCCCGAGGTTCTGGACCCTATCGTCTGCAATTGGTTCTCGCTCTCATTCCTTCAGCGCACGCGCCTTCGGTTTCCGGAATTCACCTATTACGAGGCCACGCCGATCGAATCCTTCGTCCTGCCGCTCTTACTCGAACGATATCTGAAGACGGATTTCGTCGCCTATCGCGCAAATACGACGAGCGCTTCCGTTACCAGGGGGTGGAGCAAGTTCGCGCCGCACCGTTACGATTGCTTGCACACCATCCCCTTAGGCATGGCATTTGTCGACGATGCGGCGCTGGATCAGAGCGCTCGCGCCAGGTTCGAGGCGGCTTTCGTCCGTGCCTTCCTTTGGTACGTCGTTGTCATTCCGCCCCTCCCCGGGCGCTCCTGGGTCCGCACTGCGCGCGTCATGCGCCAATATCGCGACGCGGCACGACGGTTCCGGCTGACCACTGACCCACTACTATTCTACCCCGGCCGGCCGCGTTCGAGGCTCGTAGCGCGCTTGTTGTGGCTGGTTTCTGCTGCTCTTCCGCCCCAGGACCGGTTTTTCAGGCGGCTTCGGCACCGCGTTTGGACGCAGGACATCATGTGGGAGCCGCCGGTGATGCCCGTCCGCTATCGCAGGAACTAGCCTCGATTATGCCGAAGCCTCGGTCCACAGCCGTTGAAGGAATGAACCGTCCGGCGGCAGCTGGTTCTTCACGTGCTGAATGCAGTCGTTCCAGAGGTGTATGCCGACCGTGCTGTCGGTCACCATCTGGTCCAGACTGACGCTCGGATTGAGGATCCAATCGGCTCGTTCCCACGGTACGGGATAGAATACGGCCGGCCGCAAGGCGAGGGACGACAGGCCAAACTTCTTCGCTGCAGCCGTGAGCGCCGCGGGCCCGGTCGTGCCCCACGGCATTGCCCCAACGTCCGCACCCCGGCCAATCCATTTGCGCAAACGCGAACTCAGGCGGTGCCGCGGGGCGAGCCATGCCGGCATCGTCCCGAGGAAGGGCGCAAGCATCTCGTCCAGAACTGGCGAATCGGCGGGCAGCCGTAAGACTGCATTGTTGATGATTCCCGGCCGCTCCTCGCCGAACAGATGCTCAGATCGTTCGTCGAGTGGCCTCAGAAGATACATATCGGTGTCGATCCAGGTCCCGGCAGCCCGCCTCAGCAACTCGTAGCGGAACCAGTCGGAGAATGGGGCGACGCTGCCTCGCCGATGACGGAGGATCGAGCTCCCCGGCAGTATTTCAGATGCGTCTCGAAGCTCGAGCCCCTCCGGAATTCCTATCGGCTCGTGGTAGCAGTAAAGGGTCAGCCGATGATCTTGGCGCAACACCGACATCAGGCATGCCCGTTCCACAGGGCCAAGCCGGTCTCCGATCCACAAGGTAACGCACTGCAGCATCTTGTTTCGACCGCTATGCGCGCGGCGCTGGCCAGTCGAGTCAAGGATCGCGCGCTTCGGGTTTGGTGGCGAGCGGGACCGTGGTGAGCTCGCCCGGGCACTCGGAACGGTCACTGTTGGCGTTGCTGGCTGAGGTTTACGGCTATCTCTCGCCACGGCGGAGACGCCATCTCTACTTGTTGTTCGCGTTGATGCTGGCCGGTGCCATCGCGGAACTTGCGACGATCGGTTCACTCCTGCCGTTCCTGTCACTTCTCGCCGGGGTGGAACAGCCTGAGCGTCTTCCGACACTTTCAAGGCTTCTGGCTCTCCTAGGCGCAACAACGCCGCGCGAGCAGGTCTGGATGGCCGCGGGCATGTTCGCCGCAATTGCCCTGCTTGCGGCGGCGGTCCGCGTCGCACTGAACTGGTCGACTCAGCTGTTCACGTCGCGCCTGGGGGTCGAGCTCAGCGTCGACATACAGCGGCGGATTCTGGCCCAGCCTTATGCCTATCACCTGACGCACAGTTCGAGCGAGGCAGTGGCCGCGATGGACAAGGTCCAATCCTTGGTCCTCCATGTCGTCCTTCAGCTGATCTATGCCTTCGCCGCGGGCGTCATATCGTTCGTGATCATCGCGGCGCTCATCTACGTGCAGCCATTCGCCGCGATTACGGCCGCAGCGGCATTTTCATTGATCTATGCGGTGGTTTCAGCGGCGACGGGGGCGCCGCTCGCACGCAACTCACGGTTGATCGGCCGCACCTACGAGCAACGGGTCGCCATCGTTCAGGAAAGCATCGGCGCAATTCGCGACGTCATCATCGACGGGGCTCAAAAGGTCTATCTCCACGCCTATGCCAGGGTAGCCGAAAGGTACAGTAATGCTACCGCGACCACGTCGTTCATCGCGGCTGCTCCGCGGTTCGTGGTCGAAGCGGCCGGCATGGCGGTAATCGCCATGGTTGCCGTCTTGATCGCCAACCGTCTGGGCGGTCTTGCCTATGCACTGCCGCTACTCGGCGCGGTCGCCCTCGGTGCCCAACGCCTCCTGCCGCTGTTGCAACAGGTCTACCATGGCTGGGCGAGCGTTTCCGGCCACCGCTCGTCGGTTGCGGAAGTTCTCGAACTGCTAAGGCTTCCTGCACCCGCCGAGGGGGCCGACCCAATTGAGCCGCTCCCGTTGCGCGATAGGATCTCCATTGAGCACGTGAGCTTCTCCTATCCCGGAACTCGAGGGTCGGTGATCGAGGACGTGACGTTTGAAATTGCGGGCGGGTCGATCGTTGGCCTCATCGGCAAGACGGGCAGCGGAAAGAGCACGCTCGCCGATCTCGTCATGGGGCTTATCGAGCCTACCCAAGGTCGAATAACCGTCGACGGGGTTCCGCTGACGGGCGACGAGCGCGCGCGGTGGCTGCGAAGCATCGCCCATGTTCCCCAATCGATTTTCCTCGCCGATGCGAGCATCGAGCAGAACATCGCCTTTGGGGTGCCGCGAAAACATATCGATCGGGAACGCCTCCGCTCCGCCGCGGTCAGTGCGCAGCTGCACGACTTCGCGGCTTCGCTCCCGGATGGCTACGACACCATCGTCGGCGAACGAGGCATCCGCCTTTCGGGCGGACAGCGGCAGCGGCTCGGGATCGCGCGGGCCATTTACAAACACGCGCCCGTCCTCGTCCTCGACGAAGCAACCAGCGCGCTCGATGAGGCTACCGAGGCAGCCGTCATTGAATCTATTGCGGCCTTAGGCGACGAAGGGCGCACGATCATCATCATTGCCCATCGGCTATCGACCGTCGCCGGATGCGGCGTTCTCGTGCGGCTCGACGAAGGTCGGGTGGTTGCGACGGGCAGCTATGGCCAAGTTGTCACTTTGCACTCGGGCAAGCGTTGAGCTCGGCCTAGCAACCACGTTCGGGCATTTCTCGACTTTCTCCAAAGCGTGTCCTACCCTTCGACAGCAAACAGTGCCGGGATCAGAATGCTAGCTGCTGCCGAGACCCCAAGGGTCAGCGTCGTCATGCCGGTTCACAACGCGATGCCCTATCTCGACATCGCGGTCGAAAGCATACTCGCCCAGACCCTCCAGAGCTTTGAGTTCGTCATCCTCGACGACGCGTCGACCGATGGCTCGACCGAACGGTTGCGTGAATGGGCAGAGCGCGACCCGCGGATCCGGCTCCTCGAGGAGAAAGTGAACCTCGGTCCGGCTTTGAGTTCGCAGCGCGTCGCGGAGGCCGCGCTGGCGCCGATTGTCGCTCGGATGGATGCCGACGACGTCTCCTATCCGCGCCGGCTCGAAGAGCAGCTCGATGTGCTCGACCGTTTCCCCGAGACGGGTGTCGTCGGCGGTCTCTACGACATCATCGACGCTTCCGGCCAGCAAATCCGCGAACCGGAGGCGTGGCGGCTGATCCATCCGGGATCGGTGCCGCCCTTCGGCAATGGGCCGCTAATGTACCGCCGGGAAGTATTTGACGAGGTGGGCGGATATCGTCGGGAGTGCGAGTTCTGGGAAGACCACGACCTCATCATCCGAATGTCGGCGGTGACCAGGATCATGATCTTGCCCCACGCCGTGTATCAGGTCCGGCAATCGCCGGTCAGCACGCGCTTTGCCTCCGAGCAGGGGCGGGTCGAACGCGCCCTCGACCTCATGTACCGGTGCCGCCAGCGGCTCGACGAGCACCGCGGCTACGACGATCTGCTCGAAACACGAGCTGACGCCGACGCGAAAATTGACCCGCGGGTTTTCATCTCCATGGGCTCCATGGCCTTGTGGTCCGGCGGCAAGCCCCGGCTCTTCCGCCGCCTCCTCCGGAACGGCGACCTGCGGCCGGGAATCCGCACGCTCAGCGCTTTGGTTTGGGCCGCCTGGGCCTCAGCCGAACCAAAATCGCTGCGCGCCTTCATCCGCACGCTCCTTCTTGGGCGCCGGATCCGAGCGTCCTTCTCGGTGACGTCAGAGAACCCGGTGACCTGGGCCGCCCCCAAGGTCGAATTGCACGAGGGGCGGGTACGCCGGCCCGACCGCCTCCGTGAGCTGGCGCCGGAGCATGTGACGGCGACAGCGGCGGCATCTGCGCGGTCCAGGATGCTGGCCGAATAATCTAACCGGTCAATTGACCACGATGTGGCGGGTCGGGCGCAGGTCTGCCGGATCCTGGCGTTGCGACGGCCGACGGTCGATCAGCAATGCCAGGCACATGGCGAAGGTCGCGCTAACGGCAGCAGTTCGTAGCGGAAAGTCGACGAGACTGTGGACGAGGACGACCGCGGTGGCGATTGAGGCAGCGCGCGCGTAGGGGCCTCCCCCACCGGTTCGCCAGCCCGCTCTCGCCGCTGCCATCCACCATGCGAGGAATGCGCCAATCAATACGATCCCGAGCAGCCCAAGCTCGAGCACCAGCTCCGCATAGTCGTTGTGGGCGTGAATGACATATTCGGGGACCACCCGGTCGGCGCTTTCATAGAGCGGATATACGCGAACGAACGAGCCAAGCCCTGAACCGAACGGCATGGTGTCCGCGATCGCTTTCGCCGTCGTCTGCAGGATTGCCTCGCGCGATTGGACCGACCCACTCGCTTCCTGCCCGATCCTTGAGCTGCCGATGGAGGTAGATGCGATTGCACCGACCGCTGCGACCAGCGCCAGGCCGGTGAGGATCGCAACAGGGGTTCGCAGGCTCCGACGGGGAGGCGCAGCGATCAAGATGCTGGCGCCGATGACAGGGAGTGCGAGCACGTAACCAGCCAGCGACCCGTTCAACGCAATTCCGACGACAATCAGGAGAGCGGCCGCTGCCAGGACGACCAGCAGGGCGGAGTAGCGCTGGATGTTCCGGCTGCGGCCCGCCGAAGCGAGCGCGGCGATGAAAGGCAGGGCGCACACGAGGAGGTCGGCCATGTGGTTGGCATTGGCGAAGAAGCCAACTGCAACCCCTCGATTGGTCTGCGGATAGAGGTACCATGGCGAGTTCGGTCCCGGCGCAACTACTTGCAGTGCGCCCAGAGTGATCCCGACAACCGTTCCTGCCAACAGCGCCGCCGCAAGCCAGCTGGCGCGGAAGGCGCCGAGCCGCAGTACCGCACAAAACACGGCGAGCGCGGGGACGATTCCAAGCAATGTGTTGAGGCCGGCATAGGGAGTCAGTGAAATCGGCAGCGGTGGGATGGCCTGGCCGAGAATGGCATAGCCCTCGCCGACACGCGCGCGCAGCCCCGTCGTCCACAGCGAAGCCGGCAGCGGGATTAGCTGAAGCGCGATGACAATCAGGCCTGCGACAAGGATAAGCAGCAGAGTCTGGGCAGCCTTTGGCAGCGGCTCATCGCCGGTTGCCGCCGCCCATGCGATGATCGCAACGCCGGCTAGTTGCAGAAGCATGTTTTGCCAAATGCCCTGGGCGCTTCCGCCGAGCAGGAGGCAGGCCAGCAAATAGGCCGGTGCGACAGCGGTCTTCACCGCGCTATGCACCCTCGGGCTCCTTCGTCAGAGTCAGTCCGCCGATGGAGATGTCGACTTGCTGGGGCATGTCGGCGGAGACTCCGGAGAGCCTGAGCCATTGCGCCTGGCAGCCGTCCGGAACCCTGAATTGCCAACCTTGCGCTGCCGCCACATCCAGGTTCATGGCGGAAAGTGCCTGCGGAGCCTTATCGCACCAAACTGCCCACGTAAGGGCATGCGCTCGCGCCGCGTCACCGACGAGACGGAATGAAACCCTGTAGCTGCCGGGCGGCAGGAGCAGCAGCTGGCTAGCCAGCGTTCCGTCCTCATCACCGTAGAACAGGACATGCAGCCGCCCACGCTGCCGCTCGGCGAGACCTACGGTCGAACTGGTCAGCTGCCAGTTGAAGGGTGGCGGCGAGATGCTGTCGCTAAAGCTGGCGTCGCGAAGCAGTGAGGGAGGCTGCGCGCGTGCTCCGGCCATCCGCTGCCAGACTAAGAGCGCCTTTGGATAGTCGCCCGCCTTGATCAATGTATCGACCGCCTGACCCAGCCAGGGCTGATTGCCGCTCTCGCGCGGGTCGCCGAGCGCAAGGGCAGCCGGAACCGTCTTTATGTCCGACGCCAGCGCCACGAGGACGGGATGCTCCAGTTGGGGGCTTACGGCGAACAGCGAACGAAGCGCGGGCCAGTTCGCCGCACTCGCGGCATATTGCGCTAGATATGGAACGGCAGCGGTCCCACCATCCGGCGACAGGCGCGCCAGAGCACCCACTTCGCGAAGGCCTCCATCGACATTGCCCGAGCGAAAATAGCGATCGGCCAGGAAGTACGCCGCTGGAAGCGACCGCGGATCACGCCATTGCGCGGCTTCGAACGCGCGCTGCGCGAGTGCAATGTTACCGGACAGCCCGGCCTGCACCCCGCGAACGAGGTAGGGATCGGCTGCAAGGGGCGACTTTGTGGCAGCATCGTCGATGGTGTCGAAGGCCCATTGCGGCACCGGCCGACGGGCGCGGGATGAGCGGGCGATTTCCGTCATGCCCAGGCTCAGTTC
>Ga0070673_100003041_pt1 | contig 10372 bp, 7 predicted proteins | sample KBSM23metaG_FD_65342 | JGI IMG/M metagenome (GOLD analysis project Ga0070673, IMG submission 65342) | Miscanthus rhizosphere microbial communities from Kellogg Biological Station, Michigan, USA - KBS M2-3 metaG | ecosystem: Host-associated > Plants > Roots > Rhizosphere > Soil ...
GTGACGATGCGGCTCTCGTAGTCGAAGGCGGGATGCTCGAACGCGGGCCGCTCGCTCGAAAGTCCCTTCTTCACGTGCAGGGCGACGCCGGAGTAGCCCTTGGTGCCGTGCCAGTAGCACCAGTAGCCTTCGATGTCACAGAGCCAGACCGGCAACTGGTCGGTCGTCGCCTTGATTTCCTGCAGGCAGACGATGTCGGGCTGCTCGCGCTCGATGAATTCCTGCACCTGCGCCTGGCGGGCGCGGATCCCGTTCACGTTCCACGTCGCGACTTTCATCAGATCCGTCGATTGTACGTCGCGCCCCGGCACTCAACTTGCCAGTGCGTCCGTCGACGGCGCAGCGCGGCGGGGTCGAGCTCTGCTGTTGAAGGGCGATCGCGGGCGGCGATCAGTCCCGGCGGCCGGTGCCGTGTGGCGCGTCGGAGGGGGTGGGATGAACCGCGAGCTCGGGAATCTGGCTGCCGGTGCGATGGGCGCGATCGCGGCACGACGCCTGCCGTTCGTCGAGCAGCGCGACCACCTGTCCGTCGTACGTCTCGTAGATGCCAGCCACGCACCCGCAGGGAAGGAGCCGGCTGGTGAGGCCCCGGAGAATACGCATGCGACATGTTTAGACACCGGATCGGCGGCGGAGGTTTAACCGGTTGAGCGGTCAGACTTTGTCCTACATCGCCTATGCCGCCGCCGCGGTGGTGGTCGTCTTCGTCGGGCTGCACGTCTTCTGGCGCGCGGTCGGCTATTACAAGGTGCGCAAGGCGGGGCCGCGTCCGCTGTTCGGCGTGCGTCATCGTCTCTGGCGCGATCCGGGCGACGTGCCGCGGCTCGACCTGCACTTTGGTCCCGGGGGATCGGAGCAGGCGCCGGTCGCGCCGTTCCGGTTCATCGAGGAGCAGGGCGCCGGCACGCAGCCGTGCGTGTCGGTGCATGACGCGAACGGGCGGCGGTGGCGCGTGAAGTGGGGGCACGAGGTGCCGTGCGAGACCTTCGCCGTCCGTCTCGCGTGGGCGTGCGGCTACTTCGCCGAGGTCACGCACCTGGTGCGCGCGGGCACGATCGAGGGCTGCGGTGCGCTGACCCGCGCGGCGTCGTGCGTCAACGCGGAGGGAGCGTTCACCGACGGCCGCTTCGAGCTCGACGATCCGGACGTGCTGAAGCTGTTCGAAGAGCACAGCTGGTCGTGGACCGACAACCCGTTTGTCGGCACGCCGCAGCTCGCCGGGCTGAAGATCATCCTGATGCTGATCTCGAACTGGGACAACAAGGATCAGCGTGACGTCGCGCGCGGGTCGAACACGGCGATCTATGTGACGCGGGTGTCGCGGTGGAAACGCGAGGCGCAATACCTGATCGTCGATTGGGGCGGATCGATGGGGCGCTGGGGGGGAAATGTGGTCACGCGCGGCCGCTGGGACGCGGAGGGGTTCGCGGCGCAGACGCCGCAGTTCGTCACCGGCGTCACCAACGGCTACGTGCAGTTCGGCTATACCGGCCAGCGCACGAGCGACGCGCGCGCGAACATCCGCCCCGAGGATGCGCGCTGGCTCTGTCAGTACCTGGGGCGCGTGACCGACGACCAGCTGCGCGCCGCGCTCGAGGCCAGCGGCGCGACGCCCGAGGAGACCGCCTCGTTCGCGGCGTCCCTGCGCACCCGCATCACCCAGCTGCAGTCCGCCTCGGGCGCTTCGGGGTCAGGCCTGCAAACTGCCCTGTCCCCGGGGTCAGGTCTGTAAAACGACCGTTCGGGTGCCAGGCCTCCGCGCAGAGGCCTGGCACCCATGGTCGGTCGTTTTACAGACCTGACCCCCGTTTGGGGGCAGTTTGCAGGCCTGACCCCCGTTTTGCGACAGTTTGCAGACCTGACCCCTAGCGGCGGGGCTTGGCGCGCGCGGTAGGCGGGGCGGTCCAGGGATCCTCGGGCCAGGGATGCTTCGGGTAGCGGCCGCGCAGTTCCTTGCGGACTTCCTGGTAGGTGGTGTTCCAGAAACTGCGCAGATCGCGCGTCGTCTGCACCGGACGGCCGTTCGGCGCGAGCAGCTCGAAGACGACGGGGTCCTGGCGCGGGCCCAGACGCGGAGATTCGGCGAGGCCGAACAGCTCCTGCAGCTTCACCGCCGCCGTGACGGACCCGTCGTCGCGATACTCGAGCCGCGCGGTGCGGCCGCTCGGGACCTCGATCCGCTCGGGCGCGCGGCGTTCGAGCTCGCGCGCCGTGGACCAGTCGAGCGCGGCCGCGAGATCGATCTCGTCGAGCGAACGGCGCCCGTCGGCCGCGCGCGCGATCAGCGCGTCGACGTCGGCGGTCTCCGCCGGCAGGCCGGCGAACCGCAGGCGGCGGAGGAGCTGTTCGTCGGCGTCCGACAGGCCGCGGGCGCGGTAGGCCGCGGCGAGGAGAGGTCCCGCTGCAAGCGGATCGACGGCTGCCGGACGCTCTCCGATCACCAGCTCACCGTAATAGGTCCGCTCCACGGCGCGCACGCGTCCCGACTCGATCGTGTGCTCGACGCGAATCTCGGACGGCTCGAGCCATGACGGATCGATCGCGCTCGCGATGCGAATCGCGGCCTCAGCGATCTCTCCCCGTCGCGCCGCCTGCACGTCGACGGCGACGAGGAACGCCGCGTCGCGGACGCCGCTTTCCGGCCCGAGCACGGCGCCGTGCCCGCTCGCGAGCAGGAATTTCGGCGATCCTGACGCACGGCGGCGGGCAACGCGATCCGGATAGCCGCTGAAGATGGCGCGGAGGAAATCGTCCTCGCGCGGCGCCGCGGACGAGGTGTCGGCGGCGTCCTTCACCATCTCCGACAGGCGCCGCGCCACGTCGCGCACGTGCGGCGGGACGCCGTCACGATCGCCGACGGCCGAGAGCAAGTCGCTCGACGTCGTGGCAGGATGCCGCGGCAGCACATGCCGCTCGGACAGCAGCGCGCAGGCGACCGCGACGTCACGGCCGCCGCGCGACTCGAGCAGCATGCGCGACAGACGCGGGTGCAGCGGCAGCCCCTTCATCCGCGCGCCGAGCGGCGTCACGCGGCCGCTGCGGACCGCGCCAAGCTGCTCGAGCAGCCGCAGCGCGGCATCGATGCGATCCGCGGGCGGGGGATCGAACCACTCGAAGCTGCGCGGATCCCCGCCCCACGCGAGGATGTCGAGGACCGCGTCCGAGAGATCGACGCGATGGATCTCGGGCTCGCCGTGCGGACGCAGGCGGTCCGACTGATCCCACAGGCGACGCACGCGTCCTGGACCGAGCCGTCCGGCGCGCCCCGCGCGCTGCTCCGCGGCGTCCGCGGGAATGCGCTCCGTCTCGAGCGAGTCGATGCCGCGATCGGGATCGTAGCGGGCGACCTTCTGCAGGCCCGCGTCAATCACCGCGCGCACGCCCGGCACCGTCAGCGACGTCTCGGCAATGTTGGTCGCCAGGATCACCCGTCGCGACTGCGTGTCCTCGAGCGCGCGATCCTGCTCGTCGGCCGGCAGCGATCCGTGCAGCGGCACGACCTCGACGTCGCGGCCGGCGGCCGCGCGCACCTCGCCGAGCGCCCGATTGATCTCCGGCGCACCCGGCAGAAAGCAGAGGATGCTTCCCTCGGTGACGCGGGCGACCTCCGACACCGCCGCGGACACCTGCTGTCCCGGACGATAGTCGATCTCAATGGGATGGATGCGGCCCGGCACGGCGATCTGCGCACAGCCGTCGAGGAAGGCCGCCAAGGGATCCGCCTGCAGCGTCGCCGACATCACGACGAGCCGGAGGTCGTCGCGCGCGCGCCAGGCCTGCCGCGCGAGCGCCAGGCCGAGGTCCGCGTGGATGCTGCGCTCGTGGAACTCGTCGAGGACGATGGTGCGGAAGTCGGCGAGGAGCGGATCCTGCTGCAGCCGCGCGGTCAGGATCCCTTCGGTGGCGAAGAGGACGCGCGTGCCGGCGCCGAAGCGCCGCTCGAACCGGACGTGCCAGCCGACTTCCCGGCCGATGGTCCAGCCCCGCTCGCCGGCGACGCGGCGCGCCATCGATCGCGCCGCCACGCGGCGCGGCTGCAGGACGATCACCGGACCGTCCGCGGCCAGCGCCGGCGGCACCCGGGTCGTCTTTCCCGCGCCCGGCGCCGCCGAGAGAATCAAGGCCCGCTGCGAACGGACGGCGTCGACGATCCGCGGGATGAACTCGTCGATGGGGAGCGGAGTCACTCCGCTGATGATAATTACTCTGCCCGCAAGGCCTGCGCCGGATCGATCCGCAGCGCCCGGCGCACCGGCACCCAGTGCGCCGCGAGCGCGACGATCGTCAGCACGCCGGCGGCGCCGAGGAGGGTCGGCGGATCGACCGGACTGACGCCGAAGACGAGCGCGTCCATGAAGCGCGTCGCCGCGATCGCGGCGGCGAGGCCGAGCACGAGACCGACAGCCACGAGGACGAACCCGCCCGACAGGACCAGGCGCATCACGTCGCGGCGCTGCGCGCCGAGCGCGACGCGCACGCCCATTTCGCGAGTGCGCTGCGACACGCCGTAGGACACGACGCCGTAGAGCCCGACGGCCGCCAGCAGGACCGCGACGATTGCGAAGCCGGCCAGCAGGCGCATGACGAAGAGCCGCTGCGCCGACGCCTGCTCGACCATCGCCGGCAGCGTGTCGATCTGGTAGACCGGCACCGTCGGATCGAGCTCCCGCAGGACCTGTCGCACCCCAGCGCCAAGCGTGGCCGGGTCGCCGTTGGACGCCTTGACCAGTGCGACCAGGTAAGAATCGGTGAACTGCGCTTCCGAGTGATAGAACGCGGCGGTCACCGGCTGGGTCACGTCTTCGTGATGCACGTCGCCGACGACGCCGACGACCGTGTACCACGTGCCTTTCTCGGCATTGCCGAACCGCACTTCGGAGCCGATCGGATCGTCGTTGCCCCACACGAGTTTCGCCGTCGCTTCCGAAACGACGATCACCGGCTGGGACGTGGCAACGTCCTGCGGCGACACGAAGCGGCCGCGCAGCAGCGGAATGCCCATGACCCGCAGGTAATCCGACGTCACGCCGTACCGCTCCAGGCACGGGTCGTCCACGGTGTTCGGCTTCATCCGTCCCTTCGCGTGGAAGCCGCGGCAGTCATAATTGCCGCCGAACGGAACCTGGTCCGTCAGGGCGGCGCTGGCGACCCCCGGCAGCGCGCGAATCTTCTCGAGCGTGCGGTCCTGAAAAGAGACGACCGCCGCATCCTCCGCGTAGGCCTGCCCGACGAGCGAATACTGCAGCGTGAGGACGCCGTCGGCGACGAAGCCGGGGCTCGTGCGGGTCAGAGAAACGACGGTTCGCAGCATCAACCCGGCGCCGGCGAGCAGGACGAGCGCGAGGACGATGTCGGCGACGACGAGCGCCGACTGCGCGCGTGACGATCCCCCGACGCTCGACCGCGAGTCGGTGGCCAGGGTCTGCTGCAGGCCGGCCGACGCTCCGCGCAGCGCCGGGACGAGCCCGAAGAGCACGCCGGTGACGAGGGCCACCGCCGCCGTGAACAGCAGCACCCGCGCGTCGATCGCCACGCGATCGAGCCGCGGCAGCGTGACCGGGGCGAAGCGGACGAGGCCGTCGACGGCAATGCGCGCGAAGGCGACGCCGAGCGCGGCGCCCGTCACGCTGAGCATCAGGCTCTCCGTCAGCAGCTGCCGCACGATGCGCCGGCGCCCCGCGCCGAGCACGCTGCGCAGCGTCAGCTCGCGCTGCCGCGTGACCGATCGCGCCAGCAGCAGGTTGGCGACGTTGGCGCAGGCGATCAGCAGCACGAAGCCGACGGCGCCGAGCAGCACGAGGAGCGCCGTGCGCACGTTGCCGGTCAGCGCGTCGCGCAGCGGGACGATCGCGATCGAGCCGGCCTCGTATTCCTGCGGGTGCTCCTTGCGCATCTGCTCGCGGATCACGTCCATCTCGGCGGTGGCCGCGGCGACCGACACGCCCGGCTTCAGCCGCCCGAAGCCGCGCAGGTGCTGGCAGCTGCGGCAGGCGGAGTCGCCGCCGACTTCGTAGCCGATCGGCGCCCACACCTCCGCCGCGACGTTCTGGTAACGGATGGCGTCGAGCGGCTCGAACCCGGCCGGCATCACCCCGATGACCTGGTACTGGCGGTCGTTCATCGTGATGCTGCGCCCGACGATCGACGGATCGGCGTTGAAGCGCCGCCGCCAGAGGCTGTCGCTCAGGAGCAGGACGCGCCACGTTTGGGGATGATCGTCCGCGGCGGTGAAGCCGCGCCCGAGCGCCGGGCCGACGCCCATCATGTCGAAGTAGTTCCAGCTCACGCGCACCGCCGCGAGCCGCTCGGCTTCGCCGTTGACGACCAGCGTGGGCTGCCACCCGCGCATCAGCGCGAGCTGGTCGAAGCTCTTGCTCCGCTCGCGCCAGTCCACCACAGTGGTGAACCCGACGTTCGAGGAATAGCCGGCGGCGTTGCGATCGCCGATCGTGACCAGGCGATCCGCCGCCGGGTACGGCAGCGGCCGCAGCAGCACGGCGTCGACGATGGTGAAGATCGCGGTGTTGGCGCCGATGCCGAGCGTCAGCGTGAGCAGCGCCGCGGCGGTGAACCCGGGCGTCCGCCGCAGCATGCGGGCGCCGTAACGGATGTCCTGCCACAGCGTCTCGAGGATCGGCAGGCCGCGCTGATCGCGCCAGGCTTCGGCGATCTGCGGCGGCCCGCCGAGGTCCAGCCGGGCGGCGCGGCGCGCGGCGCCGGCGTCGAGGCCGGCGGCGCGGTGCTTCGCCTCCAGCATCTCGCGATGAAACTGCAGCTCCTGGTCGAGGTCCTGCTCGCGCGCGGATCGGCGGGTGAGGCCGACCGCCGCGGCGGCGCGGAGGGCGAGCTCGCGAAGCGTCACGACAGATCCTCCTTCAACGGCGCGCCGAGCACGCGCGCCATGATCGCGGCCATGCGATGCCAGTCGTCCGCCTCGCGCTGGAGCTGCCTGCGGCCGCTGCGGGTGAGGCTGTAGAAGCGCGCGCGGCGGTTGTTCTCGGAGGTGCCCCATTTCGACGCGATCCAGCCGCGCTGCTCGAGCCGCAGCAGCGCCGGATAGAGCGTGCCCTGGTTCAGCTGCAGCGCGCTGTCGGACACCTGGAGCAGCCGCTGCGCGATGCCGTAGCCGTGCTGCGGGCCCATCGCCTCGAGCGTCTTCATCACCATCAGGTCCAGCGTGCCCTGCAGCACGTCGCTCTTGTTGCCCATATCAGTTACCGGTTACCGGTTACCGGTTACCGGTTACCGGTTGCCAGTTGCCAGTTGCCAGTTGCCAGTTGCCGGCTCGCCCCGCCGTAGCCTTGGCGAAGGCGGGTCCTCGGTCCTCGGTCCTGTTGATTGCCAACAGGAAAATACCCGCTTTCCTGTTGGACGTCAACAGAAGTGGAAAGGTTGCCGGCCCGGACGGCGTGATACAACTCCGCCATGCACGCCCTCCTCCTCGCCGCCGCACTGGTCGCCCAGGACCCGTTTCGCGTCGGGACCGCGTCGGCCGCGCGCGGCACGGTCGGGCGCGGCGCGATCGAGGTGCCGGCCGGCGCCGACGCCGCCCTCTCGATCCCCGTCGCCGTGGTCAACGGCGCGAAGCCCGGCCCGGTGCTGGCGGTCGTCTCCGGCGCGCACGGCACCGAGTACGCCTCGATCGTTGCCGTCGAGCGGCTGATCCAGCTGCTCGATCCGCAGGCGGTCCGCGGCACGGTCATCCTGGTGCCGCTCGTCAACGTGCCGTCCTTCGAGCAGAAGATCGCCCACGTCAACCCGATCGACGGCAAGAGCATGAACCGCTTCTACCCGGGCAAGGCCGACGGCACCCAGACCGAGCGCGCCTCGCTCGCGATCACGAAGGAAGTGGTCGAGAAGAGCGATCACCTGATCGATCTGCACGGCGGCGACATCGACGAGAGCCTGCGGCCGTACTCGTACTGGACGAAGACCGGCAACGAGAAGCAGGACGCGATCTCGCGCGAGATGGTGCTCGCCTTCGGCCTCGACACGATCATCATCTCCGCCGATCGGCCGAAGGATCCCGCGGCGTCACGCTATCTCGAGAACACCGCGTCGACGCGCGGCAAGCCGTCCATCACCGCGGAGGCGGGGCACGCCGGGACCGTCGACGCGGGCGACGTGAAGGCCCTGGTCGACGGCTGCGTCAACGTGATGCGCTACCTGAAGATGATGGACGGCCCGCCCGCGATGGTCGAGTCGCCGGTGTGGATCGAGCGGATCGCGTCGATCACCAGCGACGTCAACGGGATCTTCTATCCGCTGGTGACGCGCGGCACGTACGTGCAGAGAGGCATGAAGGTCGGCTACGTCACCGACTACCTGGGCAAGACCGTGCTCGAGGCCAGGGCGCCGGAGAGCGGGGTGGTGCTGTTCGTGCGCGCGGTGCCGTCGATGACGAAAGGGGAGACCATCGCCAACATCGGCGTGCCCGTCCGCTGAACCATCGGCACCCGGCACACGTATACCCCGGAGTCCCGCCTTCGCCACGGCCAGGGCGGGCAAGCGAGGTCCCGCCGCATGGAAAGACTCGTCCAGGACGCCAGGTTCGCCGCTCGGGTCCTCTGGAAGGACCGCGGCTTCGCCACCACCGCCGTTCTCACCCTCGCCCTCTGCGTCGGCGCCAATGCCGCGATCTTCGCCATCGTCAACTCGGTGCTGCTGAAGCCGCTGCCGGTGCCGCACGCCGAGCAGCTCGTCTACATGTACAACGCCTACCCCGGCGCGGGCGTGGTCTTCGGCTCGTCAGGGGTGACCGACTATTACGATCGGCTGAAGCAGACCGACGTCTTCCAGGAGCAGGCGCTCTACAACACACGCGGCGTCACGCTCGGCGGCGAGGCGGAGCCGCAACGCATCACCGCGATGATCGCCACGCCGTCGCTGCTGCGCCTGCTGCAGGTGCAGCCGATCCGCGGCAACATTTTCACTGATGCCGACGGTGAGATCGGCAAGACGCACAAAGCGATCCTCACCTACGCCGCGTGGCAGGCGTGGTTCGGCGGCAAGGACAGCGCGATCGGCCGCGACATCCGCATCGGCGGCGAGCCGTTCCCGGTCGTCGGCGTCCTGCCGCAGGGCTTCAGCTTCCTCGACCCCGACGTGAAGGTCTGGCTGCCGGTCGCTTTCACCGCGCAGGAACGTTCGGACGATAACCGCCACAGCAACAACTGGTCGTACGTTGCGCGGCTGAAACCGGGACGCACGGTCGAACAGGCTCGCCAGCAGATCGACGCGCTCAATACGCGCAACCTCGACATCTTTCCGGCGCTCAAGCAGATCCTGATCAACGCCGGCTTCCATACCGTCGTCCAGCCGTTCCAGGAATACCTGGTGCGCGACGTGAAGAGCACGCTCTACCTGCTCTGGGGCGGCGTCGTGTTCGTGCTGCTGGTCGGCGCGGTCAACGTCACCAACCTGATGCTCGTGCGATCGAGCGCACGGATGAAGGAGCTGGCGACACGGCACGCCCTCGGCGCGGGGCTTCGCCGCATCGCGCGGCAACTGCTCACCGAGGCGGCGCTGCTGGCGCTGGCCGGCGGCGCCATCGGCCTCGGCCTCGGCTACGCCGGCGTCCGCGCGCTCTCGTCGTTCGGCGTGGAGGCGACGCCGCAGGGCACGCACGTCGCGATCGACGCGACGGTCGTCGCCTTCACCTTCGCGCTGGCGGTCGTTCTGGCGATCCTGATCGGCCTGGTGCCGATCGTAGGCCTGCGGCACATGAACCTGAGCCAGGCCTTCCGCGAGGAAGGACGCTCGGGCACTGCCGGCCGTGGCGCCCGCGTCGTCCGCCGCGTGCTGGTGGCCGCGCAGGTGGCCTTCGCGTTCATGCTGCTGATCGGCGCCGGCCTGCTGCTCGCCAGCTTCCAGCGGGTGCTCGCCGTCCGCCCCGGGTTCGACGCGAGCCACGTCGTCACCGGCATCGTCAGTCCGCCGGCGGCGCGCTACAAGGAAGACTCGCAACTGATCGCGTTCTGGAACCGCCTCACCGACCGCGTACGCGCGCTGCCCGGCGTCCAGGCCGCGGGGACCACGACCAACCTGCCGTTCGGCGGCGGCTACAGCGACAGTGTCATCCTTGCCGAAGGCTACGTGATGGCGCCGGGCGAATCGCTCATCTCGCCATACAACACGTCGGTGTCGCCGGGATACTTCGAAGCGATGTCGATTCCGCTCAAGGCCGGACGCCTGTTCACCGCGTCGGACGACGAGCGGGCGCAAAAGGTGCTGATCATCGACGAGCGGCTGGCCAAGCGCTTCTGGAAGGATCAAAGTCCCGTGGGACGCCGGATGTGGAAGCCCGAATCGCCGGGAGAGCTCAAGGACGGCCCCGGCCCGAAGAGCACCTACTACACCATCGTCGGCGTCG
>Ga0070673_100003045_pt1 | contig 10371 bp, 11 predicted proteins | sample KBSM23metaG_FD_65342 | JGI IMG/M metagenome (GOLD analysis project Ga0070673, IMG submission 65342) | Miscanthus rhizosphere microbial communities from Kellogg Biological Station, Michigan, USA - KBS M2-3 metaG | ecosystem: Host-associated > Plants > Roots > Rhizosphere > Soil ...
TACGTGATCGCGCTCCTTGCCGGGAGCACGCGTGTCTTCTCAAAAGAGAGCCTGCGCATCGTGCCGATTGTGAATGATGATGACGTGCTCGTGTCATTCGAGCTGGCCGACGCCTATACAGCGGCCGTCCGCGAGGCGATTTCGAGCGGCCTTCGGACAACATTTACTTACTACCTCGACGTGCGGATGCTGGCGCCTTTCTGGATGGACCGCAGCATCGTGACCGTGGTCGTCAGCACGACGGACCAGTACGACAACCTGACGAGGCGCCACATTCTGACGCGGACGCTTGACGGACATGTCCAGGAAACGCTGGTCACGGAGGATGAATCGGTCGTCGGGCGGTGGTTGACGACATTTGTCCGGCTGCCGCTCTGCAGGACGTCCAGGCTGGAACCGGGCCGCGAGTATTACCTGCGCATCAGCGCGCGCTCGCGGCCGCACGCCGACTCTCTCCTCGGTTGGGCCAACTCGATCACCGGCCAGACGAAGTTCACGTTCGTTCCGTGACGCCGAAAAGGGGTCGTACCCCTTTTTGATCATCAGGTCATTTCCCGCTCAACGCGAGGGTTGGCGAATACTCACGTAAGCGCTCGCGTGTCCACCAGACGCCGTCACGCCGCCTGGCCTCCGCATCGGAGAACCGGTAGCGATACAGCACGGCTCGGACGTATCGCGGCCTGCGCCCCGCGAACGGATCGCGTTCGAGAAGCCTGAGAACCTCTACATCAGCTTCGAGGAGGCGGACGCAGAAATTCTGGAACCATTCGTCATCCTCGAATCGGCCGAGCGCGGCAAACCACATCTGCCAGTCGAGCCGCGGCTGATGCGGGGCGACCCATGGCGGCCGGCGGCGCAGATCGCCGGCCTTGTATTTGAATTCGTATTCCACCCATGCGGCGCCATCCTCCGATCCTTCGAGAACGATCTCCGGCCGCGTCGTTGTCATGACGGCAAACAGGCCGTACGCATTCACGCTGCGGAACGGGGCGATCGCACTCGCCAGTGGATCGATGAGGCCGGCTCCGGGCAACCCGATCCCGAGAGCTCCCGTAAACGCGACCGCTGAGACCGGAACGGTCGTGACGGCCACAGCGGCGAGGAGCCCCCGCCGCACTCGATCCAACACAGCGCGACCGGGAACAGATTTGGCTGCATCTGATCCGATTTGTCCCCAACTTCCGAGCGCGGAGTCGTCGAGCAGAAAAAGGCAGAGCGCCGCCGTCAACAGGTTGAAAAACGCGTAATTGCCGGTGAGCGCCACGAGCGCCTGGAATCCCGCGAGCGGCACGAATGCGAGCGTGCGCAGCCGTCGCGGCGCGAGGATCAGGAAGGGCGCGCCGATTTCCGTCACGAACATCACGAACGTCGAGCCCTTCAGAAACCAGAGCGGCAGACGGTGCGCATACCAGGCGGCGGGAGTCGGAATCGGCTGCGTTTCGAAGTGAAAGGCGAGCGCCGTCAAGTTGTGCCACGTGGGGTCGCCGCTCGTCAGCTTCACGGCGCCCGATCCCACCATCAGCCTGAAGAGCAGCCACAACATGAGCCAGATCGCGACGCGCGGCGGGTCAATCAGGTGACGCAGGCGCTCGCGGCGCGTCAGCGGCGCCAGGAAGATCGCCAGAAAACCGGTTTCGAGCAGCAGCGTGTCCCATTGAAAGCCCAGAAAATCGCGACACACGATCGATAAAGACAGATAGGTCAGCCAGAGCAGCGGCAGAACCACGGAAGGCAGGATGCCGGCCACGAGGAGCGCGGCCAGTGCGCCGCCGGCGATGCATTGGGCCTGGAGAAATCCGTCGCTTGCGCCGGCCCACGCGAACGTCGGCAGCAACCAGAAGCGCTTCAGGCCCGTGAGCGCGTGTGCGCTGACCATGAACTGGTCTGCGGGCAGGATGCCGTCGTGCCCGATGAGCCCCCGGATCTGGACGCCGAGCGAGGAGAACGCGATCAGGTAGACGATCCCGAGCGTTCGCAAAAAGAGCCAGGTCGCGCGCGCGTATGTGGGCGGTGCCGCGGCGCGTCGCAAGTCGGACATGGTGTTGCGGCCGGTCAGTTCTCCGAATAGGTACGAGTCGCCAGCACCTGTCCCTTGCGGCTCGTGAGCGCCACCTCGATGTCGTACGTGGCGCGGCGCCCCTCGGGCTTCTCGACGAACAGGACGTAATATCCGGCCATGGCGCCGGACAGCCGCTGCATCGCGAGGTCCGGAAAGATATGAGTCCGCGCGTAGAAACCGCCGGTCTGCTCCGAAACGAGCTGCAGGCCTGTTTCGAGCGAATGGTAATCGGCGTTCGTCACGTCGAGCGAGAACACCGACGTCCGGGAGGCGACGAGCGCATCGCGCGCCGGACCGTAGGCCTTTTCCATCGTCACGCCCCCCCCGCTGAACCGGCCGAAGCCATGACCGATCATGATGAGTGATTTGGATCCGGACAGCGGTTTGAGCGCCTCTCCGATCAATTCCAGCGCGCGCTCGATCGTGTAAGTCCGCCGCCCTTTGCCCGGATCGAGGCGCTCGACGAGCGACGGGGTCGACGCCGCCTGCACCGCCGGCGGCCGCTCGAACAACAGGCCGTGGGCGAGCACCCGGTCGAGGCGTTGGCGGTCGTTCGTGAAGTCGGTCCAGATTTTCAAGTGCGAATCGAACGACAGAACGGCGACACGATCATTCGGAGACAGCGTCTCCAGAAATCTCCGGTTCTTCTGAAGCATCCGCATCAAGCCGACGATGCGCGACGGCTCGAGGTCTTTTTGAAACAGAAACACGATGAGGCGTCCTGGAGGATTCGACACCTGGGATGCCGGGGGCGGGGGCGGCGCCTCTGGGCGTCTCTCTTCGAGGTCGGCGTCACGCGTGCCGACCCATGTCGCCGACTCCACCGGTGCGGCCTTGCCGTCGATGGTCACTTTGAAATCGCTCGAGGTCAGGTCGGGAATGGGATTGCCGCGATCGTCGAGCACCCTCGCATCGAGGAGGATGCGTACCACGTCCACGCGTTCACCGAATCGCGGCGGCTGTTGAGCGGCAGCCCCGGCCCCCGCAAGCACCGTGACAGCCGCAGCGGCGGCAACGAACGAGCCGCGGCTTGCCCTGTCGGACAGCCGCAAGCGGGTCACGGGGCTACCCCGCCAGCTCGCGGCGCACGATGGCCGCGCCGGCTGCGAGAGCCGAGAGCTTCGCGAACGCCAGCTCGCGCGACAGATATTTCATCCCGCAGTCCGGCGCAGCGACGAGCCGCTCCGGGGCGACGTACTTCAACCCCTTGCGAATGCGAGCGGCGACCTGCTCGGCGGTCTCCGCCACCGGCGTCGACAGATCGATGACGCCCAGCATGATCTGCTTGTTCGAGAGATCGGCCAGCACGCCGAGATCGAGGTTCGGCTGGGCCGTCTCGATTGAGATCTGCCGCGCGGTGGAATCCGCCAACTCGGACAGAAAGGCGTAGGCCGCCGGCTTGTCGGCGACCATCTCCGCGTAGCCGAAGCAGACGTGCACCGTCGTCGGCGACTCGATACCGGCCAGCGCGCGGTTCAAGGCGCGCACGCCATAGCGCGCCGCCCGATCGGGCCGCGCCTGCATCCAAGGCTCATCGAGCTGCACGACGTCAACGCCGGCGGCGATGATGTCCCGCAGCTCCTCGTTGACGGCGACGGCGTAATCCATCGCCATCGCCTCCTCGTCGCCGTAGAACTCGTCGAAGGCCTGTTGCGCCAGCGTGAACGGACCCGGCAGCGTGATCTTCGTCGCGCGATCGCTCGAGCGGCGCAGAAACGCCGCGTCCCGCTGCTCGACCGAACCGCGGCGCCGGATTTTCCCGACGACGCGCGGCACCAGCGTGGGACCGGTGCGCCCCTCTACTGATGCCGGCCGATCCGAGTCGATGCCATCGAGCGACAGCGCGAAGCGGTTCGAATAGCTCTCGCGCCGGATCTCGCCGTCCGTGATGATGTCGACGCCGGCGCGCTCCATGTCCCGGATCGCCAGCACCGTCGCATCGTCCTGCGCCTGCTCGAGGAGATCGGCGGGAATCCGCCAGAGCTCCGGCGCGTGCACGCGCGGCACGCGGCGATGCCGGAGGGCGTCGCGGTCGACGAGCCACTCCGGCTGCGGATAGCTGCCCACGACCGTCGTGGGGATCAGATGCGTCGGATATGCCATTAGGTCACACCTGGTCCGGCTTTAGCCGGACCGCTTCTCCTACGCGGACATCGCGGGCACTCGCGCGGGCGCGAGCACGAAATCGAACTTCGCCGTCAGGTACGGCGTCGTCATCCGCTCGCCGTTCGGCGCGGTCCCTGGCTTCTCCTCGACAAAGTCCACGACGAGACGATCTTTCACGGCGAACACCACATCATCGTCGAGATGCACGTCGCCGTTGCGAAAGATGTGCGTGATGACCGGCGCGAAGCCCTCAGCCGACACGTCGAAGTGCACGTGTGTCGGCCGGTAGGGGCTGACGCCGATGCGCGTCACGAGATCGCCGACCGGACCATCGAGCGGGATCGTGTATCCGATCGGCGCCACCGTGCGGACGACGTACCTGCCGTCCTTGTCGGTGCGGTAGACGCCGCGCAGATACGCGCCCTCCTGTCCAGGTTTCTGCGCCTCGTAGACGCCCTCTCCATCCGGCTGCCATACGTCGACGCTGGCGTTCGGAATCGGCTGGCCGTCCAGCGAGCGCACGGTTCCCGTAATGACGAGCGGAATCCCGGGGGCGCCCACGGCCATGTTCGCGCCGTTCTGGAAGTCAGGAGAATCGTGGATATGAAACGGCCCGACGACAGTCGAGGGCGTCGCTACGGCGGGCATGCGGTGATTGATGGCGTCGACGAGAATCGAGACGCCCATCACGTCCGACATGAGAATGAATTCCTGGCGCTTGTCGTCGCACATCTTTCCCACGCGCGTGAGGAAATCGATGCCGGCGAACCATTCGCCTTCCGTCGGTTCAACCTCGCGGATGAACCCGTGGAGGTGCTTGACGAGCGAGGTGACCACTTCCCGCAGCCGCGGGTCGGGACACTTGCTGAAGCGGTCGGTGGCCAGGCTGGTGATGTTCTGCTCGGTCGTGTTTCTCATAGGATGCTCCGGGGGAGGAATTCTAATACCCACCAACAGTTTTGAGGCGCCGGACGTCTATGAACATGACGATGATAGCGCGGACCGTGGCGCTCGTAAGCTCACTGGAGACGGCGCGAATGGACCAGACGCGACGGCTGGAAGAGCTGTTCGACCGGCATTCTCAACGGCTCTACCGGCTGGCGCGGCGACTCTCCGCAACTCATGACGACGCCCGCGATCTGGTGCAAGAGACGTACTTGCGCGCGGCTCAGAAGCCTACATCGGTGCCCGCCGGGATGTCGAGCGAAGAGGCGTGGCTGGTCCGGGTCCTGATCAATCTGTGCCGCGATCGCTGGCGCCAGCAGGCCGTCCGCCGGCGCCTGACGCCGCCCGCGTTCACGGCGCCGAGGACGACACCGAGCGCGGAGGCGGAATTCATTGCCAGAACCACGATTTGGCGCGCGCTGGAGCTGCTGCCGCCGCGGCGCCGGGCGGTTCTGGTCATGTGCGAGCTGGAAGGACTGCCGATTCCATCGGTGGCGGACACATTAGGAGTGAACGCGGTGACCGTGCGATGGCATTTGTCGAGAGGGCGCCGCGAGCTGGCGCGAGTCATTTGCGGACAAGGGAGTGTCGAACCGTGAGGAACGAAGATATCGGCGAAAGGTTGCGGACGACGGATCCCGTTCGGCGGGAGCCCGGCCTGTCGACGACGGAAATCCAGGTGATGCGCCGGGCCATCCTCGCGGCCGGAGCGGACAGGCGCCACGCCGGACGGTCGCCGTGGCGGCTTGCGCTTGCGGGAACGCTGGCGTTCGCCGTGGTGCTCGCGGTGTTCATCGGGACCGTGCTTGCGCCGGTCAGACCGGTGTCCAGTGGACCGCCGGCGACGGAGCCACGCCAGCTGCAATTCGAAACGCCCGGAGGAACCCGCGTCGTCTGGGTCTTGAACTCGCAATTCGACTTGCCAAAGGACCGAAAACCATGAGAACGATGCAAATCGCAATTGTTGCGGCGGCGCTCGCCACGAACGCCGCGCTCGCGCAGGCGCAGGAGCCAGGGACGAGCATCGCGCCCGTGCCGGCGCAGGAGTCCAAACGTTTGCAAGGATTCAGTCTGCTGCTGCTCCTGGGTGAAACGCAGGGAGCGGGTCAGCCAGAGAGTATTTCGGCACCGGCTCGCAAGGCGTTGGCCGATATCAAAGACTTTCTGCCCTATAAGGCCTATCGCGTCCTCGACACGCAGTGGGTTGCGGGGTCTGACAACGGGAGCAGCAGCGGCAACCTTCGGGGCTTGGACGATCAGAACTATCAATTCCAGCTGCGAGCGTTCCCTCGGAATCCTTCGGCAAATCCGGGCACGCCAGGCGCCGCGCTCACGCGCGCGCAATTCAGATTGGTATTTTCGCGCCCGGCGGGAGATAAGGTCGATACGACCATCGTGCTCGATAATTCCTTCAACATCACGGCAGGCGAGACGGTCGTCGTCGGCACGTCGCGCGTCCAGGGCGAGCGCGCGCTGGTCGTCTTGCTGACGGCTGTCGCCGCCGGCAAGTAGACATAGAATCGACAGCGATGGACGCGCCTATCGAACCCGAAATCGACAAGATCGCGCAGGAGATCGACCGCCTGCAGAAGGACGGCGACCCCGAAGGCCGCATTCCTGATTTGAGCGCCTACCTGCGAGTGCTGAACACACGGCTCGCGATGGAGCTGCAGAAGCGCCAGTGGGGTCCGCCCGAAGGCTGAGCGATCCGAGCTTCAGACAGTCATGCGGATAGGGAGCCGGTACAACCGCTTCCCCGTCGCCGCCGCAACGGCGTTGAGCAACGCACCCGCCGCGAGCGCCGTGCTCGGCTCACCGATGCCGCCCGGCACCTCCGCGCTCGGTACGATGTAGACCTCGATCTGCGGCATCTCGTTGTGCCGCAGCATCGGATAGTCCTGGAAGTGGCGCTGCACGACGCGCCCGTTCTGAATCGTGATCTCGCCCTTGAGCGCGGCGGTCAATCCGTACACCGTGCCGCCTTCCATCTGGGCTTTGATCGTGTCGGGATCGATCACCCACCCGGTGTCGACCGCGCACCAGATTTTGTGGACGTTCACCGCACCCTTTGTCACGGACACTTCCGCAACCTGCGCGACGATGCTGCCGAACGCCTCCATCACCGCAATGCCGCGCGCATGTCCCTGCGGCAGCGGTTTGCCCCAGCCCGACTTTTCGGCGACGAGATCGAGCGCGGCGAGATGCCGCGGAGCCTTCCCGAGCAGCTCGCGCCGGAACTGATACGGATCCTTGCCCGCTGTGGTCGCCAGTTCGTCGATGAAGGCTTCGACGACGTAGCCCTGGACGGAGGCGCCGACCGATCGCCAGAAGCCGTAGGGCACCCCGGGATCGGTTTCGATATATTCGACTCTGATATTCGGAATCGTGTACGGCAGCTGGGCCGATCCGTCGACGGAGATGAAGTCGACGCCGTTCGGCGGCAGCGCCCCGAGCCGCTTCATCAGCGACTGCTGCACGATCCGCTGCATGAACGCCACCGGCTTGCCGGCGGGATCGAGCGCGCCCCACATGCGAACGTACGTCACCGGACGGTAGTAGTCGTGCTGCATGTCGTCTTCGCGCGACCACACGACCTTCACCGGCTTGCCGACCGCCTTCGAGGTCTCCACCGCCTCGGTGACGAAATCGGCTTCGCCGCGCCGCCCGAACCCGCCGCCGAGATACGTCGTGTGAATCTTGACCTTGTCCGCCGGAAGGCCGCTGGCCGCGATCGCGGCCTGGTGCGACGCGGTCTGTCCCTGCGTCGGCACCCACACGTCGCATCCGTCTGCCCGGACCTCCGCCGTGCAGTTCATCGGCTCCATCGTCGCGTGCGCGAGGAACGGCACCTCGAAGACGCGCTCGAAGCTCCGCGTCGAGCCCTTGAGCGCGGCGGCGACGTCGCCGTCGTTGCGGGCAACCTTGCCGGGCTGTTCCGCGAGCGCCGCGTACTTCTTGCTGATATCCGCGCTGTTCAGATTCGCCAGCGGACCTTCGTTCCACTTGACGGTGAGCGCCTCGACACCTTTGGTCGCCGCCCAGTAGTTGTCGGCGACGATGGCCACGCCGCTGCTGATCTGCACCACGTTGCGAACGCCGGGGACCGCCTTCGCCTTGGCGGCATCGAAGCTTTCGACTTTTCCGCCAAACACCGGGCATCGCACCACGCGCGCAACCAGCAGACCTGGACGCTTCACGTCGAGGCCGTATCCGGCCGACCCGTTTACCTTCGCGGGAATATCGAGGCGCGCGACCGGCTGCCCGAGGAGACGGAAGTCCTTCGGATCCTTGAGCGTGACATTCTTCGGCACCGGCAGCGCCGCAGCCTTGTCGACCAGCGCGCCGTACCGAAGCCTGCGTCCGCTGGCTTTGTGAACGACCTCGCCCTTCTCGGTCGAGCAGCTGCTCTCATCGACGCCCCACGTGCCCGCCGCCGCGGTCACGAGCATCGCGCGCGCCGTTCCACCGGCCGTGCGCAGAATCTTCCACATGCCGCGCACGCTGTTACTGCCGGCAGTGAGCTGGGCGCCGCCGAAGTTCGGGTTGCCGTATTTGGGATCGGCTGGCGTCCACTCGGTCTTGATCTTCTTCCAGTCGGCGTCCAGATCCTCGGCCACGAGCATCGGCATCGAGGTCATGACCCCCTGGCCCATCTCGAGCTGCGAGAGCATGATCGTCACGGTGTCGTCCTGGGCGATTCTCACCCACACGTTGGGCTCGAAGAGGCCGGCCGCTGCCGCCGTGGACGGATCCGCATCGATCAGGCTCTGAAGATATCCGCCGACCATCAGGCCGCCGCCCGCGGCGACGCCGACTCTCAGAAACGTCCGCCGGTCCACTGTCTGTGTCGTTGCCATGTGACGCCTCCGTTTCAGGCCCGCGCCGCGCGATGAATCGCACGGCGGATGCGTTGATAGGTGCCGCACCGGCAGATGTTGCCGGACATGGCGGCGTCGATGTCGGCGTCGGTCGGGGCAGGATGCTTCGCCAGCAACGCCGCCGCGGACATCAGCTGGCCGGACTGACAGTAGCCACACTGCGGGACCTGCTCGGCGATCCAGGCCACCTGGAGCGCGTGGGTCGTGGTCGGCGACAGTCCTTCGATCGTGGTGATCGTCTTGCCGGCGGCAGACGATGCAGGTGTGACGCAGGAGCGGATGGGTTCGCCGTTCAAATGAACCGTGCATGCCCCGCATTGCGACAGGCCGCACCCGAACTTGGTCCCGGTCAGCCCGACGACGTCGCGAATGACCCAGAGCAACGGCATCTCGGGACTGACATCGACATTTTGAGGCTTCCCATTCACGGTCAGGGAAATCATGGCGTTCTCCTCGATCGATTCACGCAGCGTCCGGCGTCTTGACCGCCGAGGCCTTCGGGAAGGCGGTCAGCCGGACCGTTTGTGCTTAAGAAGTCGATTATGGCCGCGCCGGAAGAGATGTTCAAGGGATGATCGCGATCGCATATGATGCTCGGCGCGCACGCCGTTTGCTTGTTCGAAAGCGCGAGGAGGTGTTCATGGACGCGCGAATTTGTAAGTACGCGTCGGGGTTCGCCCTGCTGGCGTCGTTGGGATTGGCCGGTTGCCTCAAGGACGGTGTTTCGACCGATCACATCACCGGCCCCTCCACGCTGACGCCAGCGCATCTCACCGTTGTTACGGTCGAGCCAGCCGCCGTTCGTCCGGTCTTCCTGCGGAGCGCGTCGTGTTTCACGGCATCTCCATTCCAGGCGGGTTTCTCGCTTGTCTTCCGCGCCGAGCAGGAGCTGCTTGTCAGTGGGTTCGGGTTCGAGTTCCTGGATCGTTCCGGCCGGCGGAGTGTGCCGACACGCCTCCCGACTTCCACCACAGGTACCTCTTTCGTACCTGTGCCGCTGCCATCCTCGTCGCCGATACCAATGCCTGGGCCTTCGTCGTCGTTCAACGGCTTCGTCATGACGGCCGGCAGCTCGAGCACGGTCCCGTTCCTCCTGCAGTTCGATTGCGGCGTCGCGGCGCCGGGAACCCTGATCGTGAGCGTCAACACGGCCAGCCGCGGCACGCCTGACGTGCAGCAGGTCAGCGTGAGAATCGTAGACTGATTGGCGCGCGGCTGATTAGCGCAGCGCGAAGAAATGCCACTACCGGCGATCGACGACGCCCTGGCCGGACGGCTCTACGAACGCGCCGGAGCCGGACGATGGGGCCTGGAGCGAGAGCTGTGGGCTGAGACGCTGCAGGCGAGCGCAGGACGGGCGTTCGCCGATCGCGTCCCCACGCC
>Ga0070673_100003047_pt1 | contig 10368 bp, 7 predicted proteins | sample KBSM23metaG_FD_65342 | JGI IMG/M metagenome (GOLD analysis project Ga0070673, IMG submission 65342) | Miscanthus rhizosphere microbial communities from Kellogg Biological Station, Michigan, USA - KBS M2-3 metaG | ecosystem: Host-associated > Plants > Roots > Rhizosphere > Soil ...
GGGCGAGCCGCCGGACCGCGGTCAGGTGGACGGAGCCGGCGGCCAGCATCCCGAGGATCGCCGGGAAGCGGCGAGCCGCCCGCGCCACGTCGATGCGGTTGTAGGCCTCCCACTCCGAGAAGCCGAGAACGTCCCGGCAATAGGCGAAGAGCGACCGGTAGCCGGCGCGCAGGTGGACGTCGCGGGTGTCCAGCTCGGCCAGGTGCGCGACGATCTCGGCGGTGGTGTCGCGATCCCGGTCGACGAGCGTCTTGACACGCGCCACGAGGTCCGCATCGGCCAGGTGGGTGAGGGCCTTGAGCTGAGTGAGGGTACGAAGGGAATCGTTCTGCATGGCTAAATGTACGATTATCTGCAGAACAGATGGGTCCGATAGCCGTTAAATGGCAGAATAAAGTTACAAGAGCGCGCGATGGCGCCGACGGCGCGTTAAGGCGCGTAGCAGCGCCCCTACCCGTAGGTCGGCGGCCAGCGGGGTCTCGGCCCACCGACTGACGGGGGACCGCAGGGGGACCATGGCGTGGACGACAGCCAGGCTTCGGTCAAGCGCGGAGCGCGCCGTTGGAGTTCGCCCGCGGCCCGCCTGCCATCGCCGGCAAGCCGTGGGCGACATGGGACCGCCCAGGCAGCGCGCTGTCGCGGAGAACCGGCGAGTCCACAGCCCGCCGCGGTCCTTCGCGACGGGCCCGCCCCCTCTAAGCCTTGCTGCCCAGGTGCTCCATCACCGACAGGCTCAGGATCTCGGCCAGGGCCTCGAAGTACGTGTCGCCGTCCTCGGACGAGGCGGCCGTGGGATCGCCGAAGTAGGCGTCCTCGCCGCCGGCCTCGGTGAAGGTCTTCGCCCCCTTCTTGATCGCGGCCAGGAGGCCGGGAATGGGTGGGAGGCTGATGCGCACCGAGTCGCGGACCATCTGCGGCGCGGCGGCCATGACCAGCGAGGTCTCGAACGCGCCGGCGTGATCGCCCTGCAGGAAGGCCTCGCCCAGCAGCTCGGCCCACCTCTTCTTGGTGACGTCGGTGTAGCAGACGCTGGCTCCGGCCTTCCTCGCGTCCTCCACCCCCTTCTTGAGCGACTCCAGGTGCGCGGGCTCCAGGTGGAGGTTGGCCAGGGCCACCGCGCGGAACTTGCGCGAGGCGGACAGGCAGACGTCGCGGACGAGCGCGGCCGCGGTCTCCGGGGTGACGGTGATGCTCCCCGGGAAATCCGCGCCGAAGTCGGCGACGGTGAAGGTCACGGGCGGCAGGATCAGGGCCGGCACCCCGTTCTCCTTGAGCTTCTTGGCCCCGCGCCGCGCCATCTCGGTCGCGATAACGGTGTCGGTGGAGAGGGGCAGGTGGGGGCCGTGCGCCTCCGTCGCCCCCACGGGCAGGATGGCGACGGGCCGGTCCTTCATTGCGTCGTCCACCTCGGTCCAGGTCATCTCGGGCATCACGATGTTGTCGGTCATGGCCATTGAAGGAGGTCTTCCTTCGCTCCTTTCTCTTGCTTGTGGTTCAGGGATTGCGCTTCGGGCAGGCTCTCTACGCTTGCGCGGCGCCTCCGAGGCGTCTCCGGTCGATCTTACCCCGATCGTTCTTCGGCAGGACCGAAGCGAACTCGACCGCGCGCGGATACTTGAAGGGGGCCAGGCGGGACTTCACGAACTCCTGGAGCTCCCGGGCCAGGGCAAGATCGCCGTCTCCGTCGCGAGGCACCACGTATGCTTTGGGTTTGACGAGTCCGTCCCGGTCCTTATATCCGATCACGGCGCATTCCGCCACCCTCGGGTGCTGGAGCAGGCAGTTCTCCACCTCGTACGGGCTCACGAAGATGCCGGAGACCTTCAGCATGTCGTCGGTCCGTCCTTCATACCAGAAGAGGCCGCGCTCGTCGCGCCGCATGTGGTCGCCGGTGACCACCCAGTCGCCGCGCAGGACGTCCTTGGACTTCTCGTGGGCCTGCCAGTACAGGATGGCCGCCGACTCGCCCTTGATCCAGAGCGTCCCGGCCTCGCCCGTGGGAACGTCGCCGCCGTCCGCGTCCACGATGCGCGCCTCGTACCCAGGGACCAGACGCCCCAGGCTGCCCGGGACCACCTCGCCCGGATAGTTCGAGATGTAGATGTGGAACATCTCCGCGGACCCGATCCCGTCCAGGATCTCGACGCCGAAGGTGTCCATCCAGCGCCGGTAGAGCTCCGGCGGCAGCGCCTCGCCCGCGGAGAGACAGAGGCGCAGCGAGGAGAGGTCACGCCCGGCGCCTCCCGGGTGGTTGAGCATGCCGTTGATCATGGTCGGCACCGACGTGAGGATGGTGGGCTTGAAGCGCTCGATGGCGTCGAAGAGGGTGGCCGGCTCACTGCGCTCGCTGAAAAGGGCGGCCGCCCCGCCCACCGCGAAGGGGAACAGCAGGTTGGTGCCCGTGGCGTAGCCGAAGAAGAGCTTGGGTACGGAGACCGTGAGGTCGTCCTCGCGAATGCCCATCACCTGCTTGGCGTAGCGCTCGGTGTTCCAGGGCAGGTCCTGCTGGAGGTGGACGGCAGCCTTGGGCTTGCCCGTGGACCCGCTGGTGAAGAGCCAGATGGCGGGGTCGTCGCGGTGGGTGTCGGCGTTGACGAACCGGTCGCTGGCCTTCGCGCACACGTCTTCGAACGAGAGATGAGGGCCGGGCTCGCCCACCACGATGAGGTGGCGGAGGTGGCGCATCCCGGCGCGCAACGGGCCGATGCGGTCCAGCGTCGACGCGTCCACCACTGCCGCCCGGGCCCGGCTGTACTCGAAGTAGTAGGCCAGGTCCTCCGCAGGGAGGATGGGGTTCACCATGGCGATCACGGCACCGGCCTTGGCCGCGCCGAACCAGGCAAAGGCGAACTCCGGACGGTCGGGGAGGACCAGGAGCACCCTGTCCTCGACCTCCACGCCCAGCGCGCGCAAGGCGTTCGCGAACCGGTTCGACCGCGCCTGCACCTCCGCGTAGGTCCAGGCCTCGTCGCGATAGTAGAGGCAGGTCTTGCCGCCGCGGCCCTCCTCGAGGTTCCGGTCGAGGAAGTACCACGCCATGTTGAACCGCTCGGGGAACTCCATGGGAGGAGAAGGCGCCGTGCTCACGCCCGCTTCCTCCCCGGCCCCAGCGGGTGATAGGCGCCCGCATGGTAGACGAGGGGCCGGCCCGGGTGGACGCTCAGGCCGAGCACCTTCCCCACGTAGATGGTGTGGTCGCCCGCCGGGTGCGCCGCGGCCACGCCGCACTCGATGTGGGCCAGCGCCCCCGGCACCAGCGCCGCGCCGTGCTCGCCGGTGATCATCTCCAGGTCGGCGAACTTCGCGCGGCCCGCCCGGGCGAACCGCTCGGAGATCGCGTCCTGGTCGTCGGCCAGCACGCTGACCCCGAAGACCTTCGACTCCACGAATGCCGCGTGGGTCTCCGACCGGGCGTCCACGCAGACCAGGACCAGCGGGGGATGGAGGCTGACCGAGCAGAACGCGCTGACGGTCAGCCCCAGCAGCTGGCCGCCATGGTCGCGCGTGGTCACCACCGTGATGCCGCTGGCGAACTGACCGAGGGCGTGGCGGAACGCTCGGGCGTCGACGGTCATGCCGTGGCCACGGCCCCCGACGCTGGCGGCGGCGGCGCCGGGGGCGTCGCCGGCAGCGCCGGCGCCGGTGCCGCCGCGAAGCGGCGGAGCATGGCGAGCTGCCCGGCCCAGAGCGCGAGGCGCAGCGCGATCCTGGCCGCCACCAGGCCCTGGGCCATGAGGAAGGTGACGATCTGCGTGACGTATCCGGCCGCCGACCAGAAGCCGTCGACGACGCCCCATATCAAGAGCAGGGCCACGCCCAGGGCGGCCAGCGCGAGGTAGTGGCCGAACGTGCGCAGCGGCCGAGCCAGCGCGAACGTGAATGCCGACAGCAGGGCCAGCGCCGCGCTCCTCCGCTCCTCGAGGACGACGATGGCCTTGGCGTAACCGGAGACCATGTTGACCCACAGCAGGGCCAGGAGCAGCACGGCGTGGCGGCCCAGCAGCCAGATCTGCGCGGTGTACTCGGAGACCGCCTCGCGGGCGTTGTGGTCGGCCCACCGCGCCAGCGGGGCGTTGACCGCGAAGAGCGCGTAGTCCACGAGCAGCACCAGGGCGCCCAGGCGGAGGAAGCGCCCGAAGTAGAAGCCCGATCCGTGGAGGAGCCCGCGCATCGTCCAGCGTCCCTCCGCCGCGCGCAGCGTGGCCAGGACGCCGCCGGCCAGGAACGTCTGCAGGACGAGGTAGGCCGCGCCCAGGCCGAGGATCACGGGGTCCACCCCCGGCCCCTCCTCCCGGCCGGCCTCGTCGCCCCTCTCGGAGTCGCGCGCGACGAAGAGACCCGCGGGCAGATAGCCGCGGAGCAGCAGGTCGAGGTTCTTGAACGCGAAGCCGACGCCGATGATGTCGGGGGCGAAGCTGGCCGTGAAGCCCCGCTGATCCTCCGACCACTGGCTCCACCACGGGAAATCGAAGCCCTTCATCATCTCGCCCGCGGCGTCCTTGTGCTCGAGGTCGCTCTCGAGCGTCCGCGCCAGGGGTACGGCCAGCAGCGCCGCGGCGCCGAGGTTGACCAGGAGGAGCAGCGGGACGAGCCCGGCGCTGCGCGCCAGCCTGCGGAAGCCGTCCCGGAACGCGTGACCCATCGGCTTCAGCCGACCACCGTGTGCAGCTCGAGGAGATGCTGCAGCCAGAACATCCAGCGCGCCGCCCACTTCGTGGCCGCCCTGCGCGCGGCGCCCTTCTCGTCCACCCACGAGTTGTTGGCGGGGTTCACGTCCAGCATGATCTTGCGCTCGGGGTCCACCACGGCCCGGACCACCTTCGCGCCCGGATACTTGAAGCGGGTCCAGCGGTACTGGCCGTCCCACGTCTCGTGCGCGAAGAGGCCGTCCGAGAACTCCACCGTGATCTCCACGGGCAACCGGACGTCGCCCAGCCTCCGCACGGTGACCTCCGAGTCGAAGGCCTCGTGGCCGGGCTTCTCCTCCGGCGCCTTCGGCACCGGGACCATCTGGCCGCCGGGGCCTTCCTCGAACCCTTCGCGGCGCCGCTGCTTGTCGTTGCGCACCTCGACGGCGTAGTCGCAAAGGTCGGACGAGAACCAGGTCTGGACGAAGTACCAGCGATAGTCCTTCCCGGTGACCTGGTTGACCACGGCGATGAAATCCTCGCTCGTGGGATGGGCGAAGCGGTAGCGGCGCGCGTAGGTGCGCAGGATCCGCGTCATGGTCTCGTCGCCGACCAGGGCCTCGAGCGTCTGCAGGCTCAAGGCGGGCTTGCCGTAGGAGTTCAGCGTGTAGGCCTCGCGGGACACGTAGTCCCATCCCCGCCGCACCATCACGTCGCTGCGGCCGGTTTTGCGCAGGGAGGCCAGGTCCTCATCCCCCCGGCCGATGCGTACCCCCGGCGCGACCACGGGCCACGGCGCGCGCAGGCCGCGGGCCAGGCTGGCCGGCCCGAAGTAGCGGCGGCCCCAGCCGGCAGGGCCCAGGGCCAGCTGGGCGGCCTTCTCGGTGTGGTAGCTGTTGAAGCCCTCGTCGAGCCAGGCCTCCTCGAACTCGTTGTTGCCCACCAGCCCGTACCAGAACTGGTGGCCGCACTCGTGGATGGTGACGCCCTCCGGGCTCTGGAGCGCGCGGGGGGACTGCATGCCGGCCCCGCCGGTGAAGAGAGTCGGGTACTCCATCCCGCCCGAGGCCGATCCCCACGCGGGGTCGACCACCGTGATCTGGGCGTAGGGGTAGGGCGCGCTCCACGTGCCGTAGCTGCGGAGCGCGATCCGCGTGGCCTCGATGTAGCGGCCGGCCAGGAGCTTGTGCTCCGGCTGCACCAGGAGGCGGATGTCCACCGGCGGATAGCCGGGGTCCTTGAAGCGGTCCTTCACCTCCAGGAAGCGCCGGCTGGCCGTCCACGCGAAGTCGTGAACGTCCTCCTGCCGGAAGTGGAACGTGCGCGTGCCGGGCGACGGCCCCGGCAGCTCCTCCAGCAGCGCCCCCGTGGCGCCCACCACGAAGCCGTCGGGGACCGTCAGCCGCACGTCGTACACGCCGTAGTCGGAGAAGAACTCGGTGGTGGCGTGGAACTGGTGGACGTTCCAGGCCCCCTTCCAGTGGACGCCGATCTTGGGGAACCACTGGGCGATGAAGTTGTAGTCGTGGACCCAGCCGGCGCGGCCGACGTTGCCGTACGGGATGCGCGAGGTCCACTCGATCCGGAAGCGCGCGATGCCGTTGGGCGGCACCGGCTTCGGGGTCCTCACCGACATGACCGTCCGGTCGTCGGGGTTGCCGTCGTCGGGCTGCAGGTACCGGAGGGTGGGAAGCAGATCGGTCCCGGCGGCCGCCGCGGGACCCGCCGTCCCCAGGAGCCGCAGCGAGCGCAGCTGGATGTACCCGAACGCGCGGTCGGTCTCCGCCGCGGACCAGGGACGGGGCACCGGGCGCCGCTGGCCGCGCGCGGACGTCGACAGGTTGTCGCGGAAGGCGTTCCAGTAGAGGTGGAACGGGAACGAGGTCACGGGGACCCCGGCGGTGTTCCGCCACTCCAGGACGAGCGAGCCGTCGATGACGTGACGGTCGGGATCGAGACGGGCCTCGATCGTGTAGTTGGCGTTGCGCAGCGAGGCCGGGGGGAGGCCGGGCAGCGACGGGTCCGAGGTGACGGGGGAAGGCAGGGGAGGAACGGGCCGCGGGCCTTCGGCCCTGCCCGGCGGCGCGCCACCGGTCGCCGCCCACACGACCGCCAGCGCCGCCACCGCCCCGAGACCCACGCGCCTCATCCCCATCGTCCTCTTTGGGAGCGCCGTGGATTCTATACCGGCACCTCGGGGACGATCCCCAGCCGCACGTAGATGGGCCGGACCTGCGCGCGCAGCCCGGGCAGGGCGAGCGCGAAAAGCGCCGCGGCCAGCAGGCACGCGACGCCGCCGAAGGCCACCGTCCGCGGCGCGCCGATGCGGCTGGCCAGGACGCCCGCGAGCAGGCTGCCGAAGGGCATCATCCCCATGAAGGCCATCGAATAGAAGCTCATTACGCGGCCCCGCTTGTCGTCGTCCACGATGGTCTGCAGGATCGTGTTGCTCGCGCCCATCTGCACCATCAGGCCGGTGCCCGCGCCGAGCAGCGCGGCCATCGAGAGCCACAGCCGCCCCGACAGCGCGAACCCGACGATCGAGATCCCGAACAGCACCACGCAGACGAAGATCACCTGGCCCAGGCCGCGGACGGTGGCGCGTCCCGCCAGGTACAGCGCACCGACGAGCGCGCCCACGCCCGACGCGGCCATGAGGAACCCGAGCGTGCGCGGCCCGCCGTGCAGCACGTCGGTGGCGAAGACGGGCATCAGGACCGTGAACGGCACGCCCAGGAGGCTGACCATGGCCACCAGGAGGAGGATGGCACGGATGGGCGGGAAGCCGAACGCGTAGCGGAAGCCCTCGGCCAGCCGGCGCCCGAGCGGCTCCGGTGCGGCCAACGGCCTCGGCTGCGGCCCCAGCCTCATCGCGTAGAGCGCCCCGATCACCGCCACGTAGCTGAGCCCGTTCAGCAGGAAGACCGTTCCTTCTCCCACCAGTCCGATCATGAACCCGGCCACCGCCGGCCCCACCAGGCGCGCGGCGTTGAAGACCGACGAGTTCAGGGCGATGGCGTTGGCCAGGTCGTCGCGGCCGGTGACCATCTCCACCAGGAAGGCCTGCCGCGTCGGCACGTCCACGCCGTTGACGAGGCCCAGGAAGACGCTCAAGGCCATCACGTGGCCGATGCTCACCGTGCCGCGGAGGACGAGCGCGGCCAGGAGCAGGGCCTGGACCATGGCCAGGGCCTGCGTGGCGATCACGATGCGCCGCCGGTTGCCGCGGTCGGCCCACACGCCGGCCACGGGCGCCAGCAGGAGGCTCGGGATCTGGCCCGCGAAGCCCACCAGCCCGAGCAGCATCGGCGAGCGCGTGAGCCGGTACACGAGCCAGCTCAGCGCGACCTGCTGCATCCAGGTGCCGGCCAGGGAGACGATCTGCCCGCCGAGGAACAGGCGGAAGTTGCGGTGCCGCAGCGCGCGGAAGCTGTGGGCGAGGGAAGGCAGGGGCACGCCCTTATCCTAACGGCCGGCGGCACCCTCGTTGCGCGGGCCTGTGCTACGTTGTCTCCTTCTCCGATGCCGCTCGCCCCCGGAACGCAGCTCGGTCCCTACGTCGTGGTCGCCCCGCTGGGCGCGGGCGGGATGGGAGAGGTCTATCGCGCCCGCGACCCGCGCCTGGGCCGCGAGGTCGCGATCAAGGTCCTGCCCACCGCGCTGGCCTCCGACCCCACGCGGCTCGAGCGGTTCGCGACCGAGGCCCGGGCGGCCGCGGCCCTCAATCATCCGAACATCCTGTCCGTCCATGACGTGAGCGCCGAGGGCGCGCCCTTCGTGGTCTTCGAGCTGCTGGAGGGCGAGACCCTGCGCGAGCGGGCGGGCCACATCTCGCCGCGGCAGGCGGTGGACTACGCCGGGCAGATCGCGCGCGGGCTGGCCGCGGCCCACGACAAGGGCGTCACCCACCGCGACCTGAAGCCGGACAACGTGTTCGTCACCACGGACGGCCAGGTCAAGATCCTCGACTTCGGCCTGGCGCGGCTGGCGGAGGCGCCCGGCGGCTCGCTCCTCAGCGCGCTGCCCACGCGCGAGCAGACGGCGCCGGGGACCATCCTCGGCACCTCGGGATACATGGCGCCCGAGCAGGTGCGCGGGCTGCCGGCCGACCACCGCGCCGACATCTTCGCCCTCGGGGTGCTGCTGTACGAGATGCTCACCGGCCAGCGGGCCTTCCAGCGCCTGTCCACCGCCGAGACGCAGGCCGCGGTGCTGCGGGACGATCCGCCACCCGCGCCGTCGGCACGCCCGCTCCCGCCCGCGCTCGACCGGCTGGTCCGGCGCTGTCTGGCCAAGCGGCCGGAGGACCGGTTCCAGTCGGCCCGCGACCTGGTCTTCGCGCTGGAGGCGGTGGCGCCGGGCAGCGATCCCGCCGCGGTCCCGGCCGAGCCGTCGGTCCCCTCGATCGCGGTCCTGCCCTTCGTGGACATGAGCCCGGGCCGCGACCAGGACTACTTCTGCGAGGGCCTGGCCGACGAGCTGATCAACGCCCTGACCCGGCTGCGCGGCGTGCGCGTCACCGCGCGCACGTCGTCGTTCCAGTTCCGGGGAGAGTCGCTCGACGTGCGGACGATCGCCGAGCGGCTGAAGGTGCGGACGGTGCTCGAGGGCAGCGTGCGCAAGGCGGGGGACCGCCTGCGCATCATGGTCCAGCTCATCGAGGCGGCGGGCGGCTATCACCTCTGGTCGGAGCGGTACGACCGCGAGCTGAAGGACGTCTTCGCCATCCAGGAGGAGATCGCCGAGAGCGTGGCGCGCGCCTTGAGCCTGGTGCTGAGCGACCAGGAGCGCGACGTCCTGCAGCGCCGGCCCACCTCGAGCCTGGAGGCCTACGACTTCTACCTCAAGGGCCGCCGGTGCTTGAGCCACCTCTCCACGAACCTGCGCTTCGCGGCGCCGCACCTGCGGCGCGCCATCGACCTCGACCCGCGCTTCGCGCTGGCCTGGGCCGGACTGGCCGAGGCCGGCTTCTGGCTCTACTCGTGGTGGGGCGGCCATCCCGAGGATCTGCGCCAGGCCGACGAGGCCAGCCGCCGCGCCCTGGAGCTGGCCCCGGAGCTTGCCGAGGTGCACGTGGCCCGGGGCGGGGCCCTCATGCTCAGCCGGCGCTACGACGAGGCGACGTCGGAGTTCGAGGCGGCCATCCGGCTCAACCCCCGCCTGTGGGACGCGCACTACTTCTTCGGCCGGATGCGCTTCGAGCAGGGCCTCTACGACGCGGCCGAGGCGCTGTGGAAGAAGGGCATCGAGGTGAGGCCGGAGGACTACCAGCTCCCGCTGCTCATCGCCATGATCTACCGCCGCCAGGGGCGCACCGCCGAGCGCGACAGGACCCTGCGCCGCGGCCTGGAGGTGGCGCGCAAGCATCTCGAGGCCAACCCCGACGACACGCGGGCCATGTACCTGAGCGCGGGCGCGCTCCTCGACCTGGGCCAGCTCGAGGAGGGCCGGGCCTTGCTCGAGCGGGCCATCCAGCTGGCGCCCAACGATCCCTCGGTCCAGTACAACGCGGCCTGCGCCTACGCGCTCGTGAACGATCGGGACCGCGCGCTGTCCGCCCTCGCCGCCTGCCTGCAGGGCGGCTGGGGCAACCGCGAGTGGATCGCGCACGACCCCGACTTCGACAAGATCCGCGACGATCCCCGTTTCCAGGCCCTCATGGAAGCCCCGCCGCAGCGCGGGGCCCGCCCGGCCTCCTGACATGCGCGAGGACCGGGACAGCGCGCGGGACTACTTCGAC
>Ga0070673_100003053_pt1 | contig 10361 bp, 9 predicted proteins | sample KBSM23metaG_FD_65342 | JGI IMG/M metagenome (GOLD analysis project Ga0070673, IMG submission 65342) | Miscanthus rhizosphere microbial communities from Kellogg Biological Station, Michigan, USA - KBS M2-3 metaG | ecosystem: Host-associated > Plants > Roots > Rhizosphere > Soil ...
ACATCGGCGCCCCGCGATGCCAGGAAGCGCACGCCATCCGCGAATCCTTCGATCGCGAGGAAGTGCAGAACCGTCTCGTTGTGGATCCAGCGCGCGTCTAGCAGCTCAGGCTGTTCTTCAAGCATCGCGTCCGCGCGAACAGGATCGCGAACCACGGCATCTATGAATTCGCCAATCGCCTCGTGTGCAGGCGTGTTCATGCTCACAGTCTAGTCGGCACGAATCACCTTGCAGTCAGAGCGTTGCGCCACCCCGACTACGCTCGCGCTTCGCCGGCTGATGTCGATGGCGCTCGGTCCTCTGTCCTGCATGATGGAATCGATCGCGCATCAGGACTGTTTCGTGGCATCCCGCACGACTCCAGTTTCCCCACGGATGAGATAGGGGTGCTGGCGTGTGTGCCCAATGCCATCTGGAGAACCGATGGAGCACGACGACATAAAACGCCGCTTCAGGACGCTTCCAGCGGAAGTTCAGCTGCTCGTATTGGCGACATTCGGTCACAATCTCACAATCGCCGCCCGCGACACATACGAGTTTCAAGCGCCAGGTGTCCGCGCGCCACAGCGATTGCGGGACACCAACGAGATTCAGCATCGCCTATTCGGACACATTCTCGCTTTGGCGAGTGTGGACAGGGAGCGGTACCCGGACGATGACCTGATTTCGATCGTCTTGGACTTCGGTGACGAGCACATGCGTGGCCAGAGCGTATGGGGGTTGGACGACGCGCTGAAGCGCTCTGCGTCTTGAGTCGGCTGTCAGGCAAGCTGGAGCCGACGGAGGCCGGTCGTCTTCGCACGTGCGTCTCCGAGCGTCGCCTGCCGTGCTAGTCTTCCCAGTATCGGATGGCCGTCGAATTCGAGTGGGACGCCGCCAAGGCGAAAGCCAACCTGAAGAAGCACGGCGTATCGTTCGATGAGGCGCTCACCGTTTTTGCCGATCCTCTGGCGAGGGTTTTCGATGACCCGGATCACTCCGGTCACGAAACCCGAGAGCTCCTGATCGGTCAGTCAGCGAGAAGTCGTCTCCTGGTCGTGTCCTTTACGGAACGCGACGGCAGGGTGCGGATCATCAACGCGCGACGAGCGACGAGGCGCGAACGATCGAACCATGAAAAGAACACCAAAGGCGCGAAGCACCGGTCGTAACGGTCTCCGAGCGGAGTACCAGTTCGACTATGCCAATTCTCGCCCGAATCGGTTCGCAGCCCGGATGGGCGGCAACGTTGTGGCGATTGTGTTGGAGCCCGACGTCGCGGCGGTGTTCGACTCGTCCAAAGCGGTCAACGATCTGCTGCGGTCTGTGATTTCGGTGATGCCGCGCCGGGCGCCGAAGCTGCGTGGCGCACGGCGGACGCCAGCTAGAACTTCTCGCGGAGCAAACTAAGTCCGAATCGCGCAGTACGCAGCGTCGCTGCCCTCCATCAACAAGTCCCGCACGCGAACAGTCTGATCGGTCCGGTATAGTGATCACGATGTCCTACACACACCGGCCGATGGAACGCAATGATGAAGTCGGCATGACATCTGCCGTTGCACGAGCGATTCCGCGCCGAGATCAGGGTGGTGGGTGCCACGCAGGTGAAAGAGGCCGTCGCCAGTAGCGCCGCCTGTGCCGCGAAGTGTTTTGTGCGCTTAAGTATCCGGTTTTATTGGGCGAATCGGGTCGGGTGCGACGGGGCCGTCTCGAGAAGTCGCTGAAAACCTCAGGAAATCTCAGCGTGCCCCGGATCGCCTCACTCGCGGGTCGGAAAAGAATACCGCTTGCGAGCAATTGGCTGCCGCTCCGCCAGTCCGCCCACCTCCGGCTGTCTCGCTGCTCCGAGGGCGACAAACGAAGGAGTGTGACGATGAAGATGAGAGATGTCAGCACGACGGCCAAGTACGTCGCCTACAAGGCGGCAGTCACTCAGAAGTGCGAGTCCGGCCTGATCACCAAAGGTGAGATGAACCGGATGCATGCCGAGGCCGCGAAGTGGCGGGCGGCACAGCTCGGCTACAAGCGCGTTGTCCGAGAGGGCCTCGACGCGGTGATCGGGAAGCGGCAGCGAGCGGTCGTGGTCAAGAAGAAGAGCCGCTGATCGAGTACTTCCGCAGGAACGACCGCGATCGATACCTCTCGGAAGATCCGCACGCCGGAAGCGCTCTTATCGGGATGGGGTTGGAATGAAAGTGCCGGTCACTCCATCGCTGGCGCGAGACGAGACCTCGAGCCGTCCGCAAGCGCGCCAGCACGTTTAGAACCAGCAAACGCGCGTTGGGCCGTTCGTAGCGTGATGCATTTCGCGATGGCTTAGCCAACGGTCTCACAACATGGCCGGAGTCGACCTGGAGAAGCCGGAAGCGCGTTCCTATAGAGGAAGTACACCGGCCGAGGTGGACGAGGCTTCTCGCGGTAGACTACGGCCCCTGCGAACTTCGGGCGTCCTATGTCGAGCTTCCCGACGCTGTTCGACCCTCCCGCCGACGCAACGCCGGAGGAATTGCGCGCACGGTTGCGCGCGCTCGCCAATCTGATCGCCCGCGCGCCGGTGGCCATCGCCATTGCGCACGATCCGGCGTGCCGGTACATTTCGGCCAACGACGCCCTGGCCCGCCTGCTCGGCGTCCCCCCGAACACGAACGTCTCGCTGGCGCCCCCTCCGGGCGAAAACCCGCCCTACCGCATCCAGCGCGACGGGCGGGACCTCCCGATCGAAGAGCTGCCGATGCAGTACGCGATGGCGCATCGCACGCACGTCACCAACGTCATCGACATCGCCCGCGCCGACGGCTCGGTCGTGCACGTCCAGAACGACGTCGAGCCGCTCTACGATCGGCAGGGCGCGGTCTGCGGCTGCGTCAGCGTCTGCGTCGACATGACCGAGCGCACGCAGGTCGAAGGCGTGCTGCGCGAGGCCGATCGCCGCAAGGACGAATTCCTCGCCACCCTCTCGCACGAACTGCGCAACCCGCTGGCGCCGATTCGCAACGCGCTCGAGCTGATGCGCCGGGCCAGCCTCGACCCCGCGTTGAACGAGCGGGCGCTCGCGATCATGGAACGGCAGATCCGGCAGCTGGTGCGGCTGACCGACGATCTGCTCGACGTCTCACGCATCACCCGCAACCGCATCGAGCTGCGCCGCGAGCGGCTCGACCTGCGTAACGCAATCCGCAGCGCCATCGAAACCATCGAGCCGCTGAGCGAGGCCGCCGGCCACGTCGTGACGGTGGATCTGCCGGACGATCCGCTCTGGGTCTACGCCGACCTGACGCGGCTGGCGCAGGCCTTCGCCAACCTGCTCAACAACGCCGTCAAGTACACCGACCGCGGCGGCCGCATCACGCTGACCGCGTCGGTGCACGGCAGCGAAGCGGCAGTCACGTTGACCGACACCGGGATCGGGATCGACCCGGCCTACCTTCCGTCCATCTTCGACATGTTCGTCCAGATCGAGCCGACCGCCAGCCGCGCGCGCAGCGGTCTCGGCATCGGCCTGGCGCTGGCGAAGCGCCTCATCGAGTTGCACGGGGGTCACATCGAGGCGCGCAGCCAGGGCGCCGGCACCGGGACGACGTTCGTCATCCGGCTGCCGATGGTCGCGGCCGCGCGCCGCGCGCCGGCGGAGCCCCATCTGCAGCGGGCACGGGCGGGGTGCCGCGTCCTGGTCGCCGAGGACATCCCCGACGCCGCCGAGATGATGCGCCTGATGATCGAGTGCATGGGACACGAAGTGGTGGTCGCCGCCGACGGGGTGCAGGCCGTGGACATGGCGGAAAAGTACCACCCGCAGATCGCCCTGCTCGACATCGGCATGCCGCGCATGGACGGCTACGAAGCCGCGCGCCGCATCCGCGCCGCGCTCGGCCGCCGCGTCGTCCTCGTCGCGCTGACAGGGTGGGGGCAGGAACAGGACCAGCGGCGCGCCTATTCGGCGGGCTTCGACTACCACGTGACAAAACCCGCCGAGCCCGACGCGCTGGAATCGCTGATCGCGTCTGCTGTCGATTGCAGCTAGGAGAGGCCCCGGTCGGCTCAGCCGCCGCCCACCTTGCGCGGCCCGCGCGGGCGTGGCACGTACACACGCGAGGCGGACGCCTTCCACGGTTGCTCGGTCTGATGTCTGGTGATCCGTTTGGGGGCTTCACGCGAGGCGTCGGCCGCTGCCTCAGCAGTAGTGTCGGCCGCAGCCTGGGCGTTGGCGGCGGTCAGCGCGGCGTTGTCCTTTTCCAGGCAGCACTGCTTGTACTTGCGGCCGGACCCGCAATGGCACGGTTCGTTGCGCCCCGGCCGCGCAGTTGTCTTGGCAGTCATCGAGATAGTGTACGTCAGCGCGGCACGCGCTTCACGAAATGCGCAAACCCTTCGTCGTGATCTCTGGCTTGCCCGGCAGTGGAAAGACGACCCTGGGTCGACGATTGGCACACGCCCTCAACCTGCCGCTCATCGACAAAGACGACATCCTGGATCGATTGTTCGAGTCGAAGGGGGTCGGGAACGCCGCGTGGCGGCGCACCCTGAGTCGAGAGAGCGACATGATCTTTCAGGACGAAGCGGCGAGATCCGATGGTGCTGTCCTGGCGTCATTCTGGCACGTGCCGGGGATGCCGCCGGACTCCGGGACTCCTGCGGACTGGCTCGACGCGCCGTCGCACCACGTCGTCAACGTCCACTGCGTCTGCGAAGTGGAAGTTGCCGCAAGCCGCTTCCTCCAAAGGCGTCGCCATCCCGGCCACCTTGACGAGGAATCGTCCGCGGAAGTCCTGGTGAGTCTTCGACAACTCGCGCAACTGGCGCCGCTCGAGATCGGCCAGCGAATCGACGTCGACACGTCCCGAGAACCGAGCCTGACGGATCTCGTTGGCGCGATCCGCCGCGCGCTGGATGCTCTTACTTTATGACCGCCGATCGCGAGCCTACTCGGCACGCAGGGCGATGAGCGGGTCGACGCGCGCGGCACGGCGGGCGGGAATGAAAGCGGCTGCGACGCCGGCGGCGACCAGCGTGAGACTGACGGCGAGATAGACCACGCCCTCGTGCGGCTGGACCTGGAAGAGAAACCCGGACACCAGTGCCGCGAGCATCCAGGCTGCCGCAAGGCCCGCCGCGAGTCCGCCGGCGAGATGCAGCAGCGCACGTCGCAACACCGACCACAGGATCGCGGCCGGAACTGCACCCAGCGCCAGCCGGATCCCGATCTCGTGCGTGCGTAACCCGACGACGTAGGCCATCACGCCGTAGATGCCGATGCAGGCGATCACGACGCCGAGAAGACCGAAGAGGGTCAGCAGCAGCATGTTGAAGCGGCGCCGTGCGATCAGGCCGTTCAGGTACTCCGAGAGCGTCTGGATGTCGGGAAGCGCCAGGTCCGGAAACCGTGACCAGATCGCCACCTTCACAGCTGGCAACACCGCCGCGGCGCCCGTCGTCAGGCGCAGAACGAGTGTCGCTCCGACGGCACGGCTTTGATCCAGAGGCACGAAGCCCTGTCGACGCCAGTCGGCCTCAGGACCGTCGTGCCGGATATTGCCGACGACCCCGACAACGCGACGTACACCGAGGAACTCGACGGTCTGCCCAATCGGGTCCTGCCCAGGAAAGTACTTTCGCGCGGCCGCCTCGTTGACGATGACGACCGGCTCGCTGCCGGCGCGATCGGCGGCTTCGAAGAAACGGCCGTTGAGCAGCGGCACCCGCAGGGCGCGGAAGTACTCCGGTGAGATGGCATTGAAGTCGACGTCCTCGTCCGGCGGCAACACGCGACCGGGGATGCCGAACCGGATGGTATTCAAGTCGCCTCGAAGCGGTACTCCGCCGTTGACGAGAGCAGCCTTGTCGACGCCGGGTATCCTGCGCACGTCTTCGAGAACGTCTTCGAGCAGAGGCCGGTTGCGCCGCTGCGCGAGATCCCAGTCCTTCGCGCCGACGAGCGGGCGGATGCGCACAGTCAGGACGCGAGTGGGGTCCATCCCGAGATCCACGGTCGAGACGCGGGCGAAGCTGGCCAGGAACAACCCGGAACCGACGAGCAGCATGACGGCGAGCGCGACTTCCATCACGACGAGCGCGGAGCGAAGCCAGTGATGCCTCGCGCTCTGTCTGCTCGTCCGCATGACGTGCGTGAGCGGCTGTTCCGAAGACCTCCACAGCGATTGAAGAATCGGCGCGGTCCCGAACAGAAGTCCGTTCGCCAGCGAGACGACGAGCGTGACGATGAGCACTCGCAGGTCGATTGCGATGCCGGCGGCGCGCGGCACGTCGGCCGGAATGGCGGGTTGAAGGATCCCCAGCGCGAACCATGCGGCGACGGTACCGAGGGCGCCGCCGACGAGCGACAACAACAGGCTCTCGGCGAGGAGCGCCCGTCCGAGATCCCAACGCGATGCGCCTAGCGCCGATCGAATGACGAGCTCACGGTTCCGCGCGCTCGCACGTACGAGCAGGAGGTTGGCCACGTTCACGCACGCGATCAGGAGGACGAACCCCGCCGCCGCGAGCAGCATCAGCATCCAGGTGCGCACCCCTCCCGTCAGGTACTCGCGCAGCGCCTCGACCCTGGCCACACGGTCTTCGAACCAGCGCGGGGTCGCGGCGGCGAGCGCGGCGGTGATTGAATTCATTTCCGCCTGCGCATGTGCGATCGACACGCCGTCGGCAAGGCGGCCGATGACCTGCAGGCGATAGGAGAACTCGTGGCCCCGCACGCGATCCTCCGGCCTGAACACCAGAGGGAGCCAGACGTCGGTGGGACGGCGGGCGCCGACGGGGTAGCCGAACGACGGCGGCATCACGCCGAGGATCTCGAAGTCACCGAGCTGCCCGCGGAGCGATCGGCCGACGATGTCCGGAGCGCCGCCGAAGCGCCGCTGCCACAATCGATAGCTGATGACCGCCACGCGCGCGTGGCCGTCGACTTCGTGGTCGGCCGTGAACGCGCGTCCGATCAGTGGCGGGACGCCGAGGACGGCGAAGAACCCGGCGCTGACCGCCTGGGCTTCGAGTGTCTCGGGCTCCTGGCCGGGCTCGGCCGGCAGGCTGACGCCCGCGTACCCAACGGCAGCGAGTCCGGTGAAAGCTCTCTGCTGCGCGCGCCAATCGAGAAAGTTCTGCGGCGCAACCAGCGGCGGATCGGTGTCCGATCCCCCCCTGAGATTCACCTCGCCGACTGCAACGAGCCGATCCGCGTCGGGAAACGGCAACGCACGCAGCACGACGCCGTCGACGAGGGAAAAGATGGCGGTCGTCGCGCCGATGCTGATCGTCAGCACGAGCAGCGCGACCAGTGTGAACGCCGGCGTTGCCCGCAGCGACCGGACCGCGTGCCGGGCGTCGCGCCACCACGCGTCAAGAGGGCTGGTGCGAACGTCACGCATGCGTTCCAGTGTCTTCCGGCTCGCCGTGAAACGCCAGCCCCTCGCCGATCCTGGCCCGCGCGCGTTACTTGACGCGCGACGACCGCGGCGCGGAGGCTCGAAATCGGCGTCTGCCGACCACCCAGGCGACGCCGCTGCTGAAGAGCAGCCACGAGGCGGGCTCAGGCGTCGCCGCCACGCCGTTGAACGCGTACTGATACCGCCGGGGCGCGGACCGGCGAATCGGCTCTCGTAGAGAACGCTCCCGGCTCAGGAAACGCCTTGCTGCGCCAGCGGCAGGGGAACGCAATCGACCACGACCACGGTGACGTCATCGGCAAAGTCGGCGCCGGTCCAGCGGCGCGCGCGATCGATCAGCGCTGCGAGGAACCGATCCGCGGGTTGCGACAGGCCGATGGTCAGCGCCTCGTGAAACTGGCGGTCGCCGAAGAATTCCCCGTCGCTGCGCGAGGCCTCGGTGATGCCGTCCGTGTAGAACACCAGCCGGTCGCCGGCCTGGAGATCGTGGACGGTGGCGCTTGCGTAGGGGGCGTCGGGAAGAAAGCCGAGGACCATGCCGCGCTCCTCGAGCGAGTCGACGTGTCCGTCGGCGCGCACGAGCAGGGGAGCCGGATGCCCGGCGGCCGCATACGTCAGCGTCCTGGCGCGGGGGTCGATGAGCGCGAACGTCGCGGTCACGTAGGCCAGCTCGAAACGGCCGCACAGCGCGCGGTTCATGCGGGTCAGGACCAGGCCGGGATCGGCCATTTCATCCTGGACGGCGAGAGCGATCTTGACCATGGAGGCGACGAGCGCCGCCGGTACACCATGCCCCGAGACGTCGGCGACGAGAACTCCCAGCTGCCCGGACGGCGTGACGACGAAGTCGTAGAAATCACCGGCGACTTCGGCCATCGAGTCGTAGTGCGTCGCAATCGACAGCCCGTGGACGGCCGGGGGACGCTTCGGCAGGATCGACCGCTGGATCTGCCGCGCGGTCTCGAGCTCGCGGCCGACCGCGGCCACGCGGCGCTCGGTCTGGAACACGCGGCTGACGACCACGTAGCCGACGCACGCCATCAGCAGCAGCATGGCCAGCGGCTCGGTGTCGACGGGACCGAGCAGGTCGTGGCGGACGTTCTGCACGACCGCGACGGCGGCAAACACGGCCGCGCCGCTGAGGACGATCCAGCCGTCGCGCGTCCACGTGTGCCGGCGCGTGTCGAGGGCCACGGAGACGACGGCGGCGACGATGTTGCCGACCACGAGCACCCTGTTCAGCGGCATCGCCGCGCCGGTACGGCCGGCGCCGACGTCCCAGGCAATCGCGGTGGCCGCACCGGCCAGATCGATCATCCACAGATACCGCAAGTAGCCGCGACGCCCCCCGCCAAGTGCGGCGGACGCGAGCAGTGCGGCCGCGACGAGGATCACGTAGGTAATGACATCCGCCGTCGTATCGCAGGCGCGTTTCGGCAGGGAGACCACGGCCTGGACGAGATGGCTGCGAACGATCAGCCGGAGCCCGTAGAGAAACGTGAAGACGCCGAACCAGAGGAGCGTGCGGTCCTGCCGCACGGAGCGGACAGCCGCCGCGGCGCCGGCGGCCAGGCCAAGCGTCAGAAACAGCGTGCCCAGCATGGTGCCGAGCAGATCGGCCGCGGGGATCATCGTCCGCGTAGAATACGACGTTCCGTGCGCCGCCCGCGTCGGTTGCGAGTAGCATCGGGACGGAGGCGACATGAAGATACTGCTCTGGGTGCTCCAGGTCCTCCTCGCGCTGGCCTTTCTCGCACATGGGGTGATGCTGCTGGTTCCGCCGCAGGCCATCGCCGAGCAGCTGAACGCCTCGCTGCCGCGCTGGTTCCAGGTGTTTCTCGGCGTCGCCGAAGTGCTGGCGGCGGTCGGACTGACGCTGCCGGGCATGACGCGCATCCAGCCGTGGCTCGTCCCGTCGGCGGCCGCGGGGATCATGATCGTGATGGTGAGCGCCACCATCTTTCACCTGATGCGAGGTGAGGTGGGCCCGGCGATGACCACGATCGTGCTGCTGGGGATGGCGACCTTCGTCGCCTACATGCGGTGGCGCGTGCTGCCGATCCAGCCGCGCGCAGTCGCGTAGCGCCGCGAACCCCGCGTGCGCGCGAAGTCGTTTCTAGCGCGGGGCGCAGCCCATCATCGCGATCCTCGTGGGGCTCGCGCCATGTCGTGCGACGACTACCGACTCCTCGTCGATTCGGAGGACTTCCCATTCCCCCAGGAACGATTCCCCGGGCCGGGCGGCCCCCGTATATCCGGCGCAGTCGGAGAAGATCGCCCATCGGGCATTTCGAACGACCAGCGACCCCATGAACCGTATCGGCACCACAGGCGCCTGCGGCACCGGCATCTGAGAAGGCACCACTGCCAGGCGATCGGCTGGTCGCGGCGCGGATCGCGCTGCGACGACCGACACCTGCCGCCGGAACCTGAAGGGATCGCGCTCGCCGAGCGTCACGGCGGCCCTGCGCAGCCGGAGATCGTCCAGCGTGACTCGAGGAGGCTCCGGTCCACGAGGATGAGCCGACGCCGTTCGTGCTTGCGGCACGCTCGAACCTGGTCCTGACCCGAAGCCGCCGCCGACGCCCGCCTGCCAGACACCTGCCGCGATCGCCGCGAGGGCGAGCACGCCATACGCGTACCGTTGATGACGCATGTAAGAGAGACGGCGCGCGACGGACTTCGGCCGGTCGGAAAGGCGCGCCTTCCGGGGGATTCGGTAGAATGCTGCCGGTTCTCGATGCTGCGAGTCGCGAACATCTCGATACTGCTGATCCTTCTCGGTTCGCTCGGGTGCGGCGGTCACAAAGCCGGAGGCCCGACGACCCCGACGACGCCGATGCAGATGTCCTGCCCGGCGGATATTTCCGTGCGCGCCGTCCCCGGTGCGACACAGCCGGTGACGTTCGACCCGCCGACCGTGACGGGAGGCAGCGGTGCCGTTCAGACATCCTGCAATCCGGCCTCCGGCTCGGCGTTCCCTCTCGG
>Ga0070673_100003059_pt1 | contig 10353 bp, 8 predicted proteins | sample KBSM23metaG_FD_65342 | JGI IMG/M metagenome (GOLD analysis project Ga0070673, IMG submission 65342) | Miscanthus rhizosphere microbial communities from Kellogg Biological Station, Michigan, USA - KBS M2-3 metaG | ecosystem: Host-associated > Plants > Roots > Rhizosphere > Soil ...
GGAATATTTGCCGCGGGCTTGGTGCGCGCATTCAAAAATTCCACGATCTGCTGAACGCGGCCGCCGCGACCTCGCTCGAAAAGAAAAGTCGTTCTCGTTCCCCTGCCGCTTTCCGGTGCGATGACTAGATTCTCGGAAAGAAACTTCGGTTCCCGCGCGACGAGACAGCCATCAAGATTGATTGTTTGCGCACGCGCGCCCCAGCCCTTCTGGGCGATGAAAACGAGTTTAGCTGTATCTTCGTTTGTGGCGATGAGGGTTCCACTGGAATTGGCCGGTAAGCCACGGATGCGTTTACTGATGCAAGGAACAGCCCAAGCAATAGTTTCGCCTAACAAGTTCTCCCGAGCGAAGGATGCCGCGGCGCGGGAGGACAAAGAAGTGGGCAGACTGGGCGTTGCTTCGTTCTCGGCCGGTCCGTTTAATTTTTTCCAGATGAGCCACAGCTTGAGCTTAACTGCGCGAAAAATCCGGGGCGCGAAGTAGAGGATGATCGCGAGGAGAAAAATGCAAATGCCGAGCGCCCAAAGCGGGTTGTAATGAATGAGTGCGAGCCCGCCGACGACAGCGGCGTCTTCGGCAAGACTGAGGCCGATATTTGAGAAGGGCTCGGGGGAGGCGTTCGCGACGAGACGGGTCGAGGCTTTCGCGGAGTGCGTGGCAAGACTCGCGCTTCCTGCGAGGAGAGCGATGATGACATCGAAGGCCGGGCTCGTTTGTCCCAGGACCCGAATCGCAAGCAGCGCTCCGCCGATCGGGCGAATGATGGTATGGACGGTGTCCCAGGCCGAGTCGACCCACGGGATTTTATCGGCGAAGAACTCCAGCAGATAGAGCGTACCCGAGATCCAAAGAACAACCGGCTCGCCCAATACAGCGAGCGACTGGTAGGCAGGGCTGAGCACGATCCAATGTTGGTGGATCGCCAGGCCGCTCACAAAAACCGTGAGATAAAGATTGAGACCAGCGAGGCAGGCAAGGCCGAGCGCGACACCAAGGAGCTTCAGCTGATCCACGCAGGAACTATGCGGTCGCGCTGTGCGAAGTCACGCGCTGTTTTCTTGAGCCTGAATAGGATAAAAAAACCTTGTTAATCCTGCTAATCCTGTCTTTTTCCTGCCCATGCTCGACATCCGCTTGATCCGCGAACAGCCCGACTTTGTGAAAAGCCGGCTTGCGACGCGTGGAGGCGACGATCCGGCCAGGATTGATGAAGTCCTCGCCGTCGATGCGGAGCGACGAAAGATGGAGACCGTCCTGCAGCAGTGTAACGCCGACCGAAAACGGCTGAGCAAGGAAATTGGCGGTGCCCGTGGCCGAGGCGAAGATTCCTCCGCGCTCGAGGAGCGGGTGCGAAAGATCGGCGACGAGATCGCTGAACTCGTCAGGCAAACGGCCGAGGCGGAGGACCGGCAACGCGCTTTGCTCCTCAACATTCCTAATCTGCCGCGCGCGGAAGTTCCACAGGGCACAACCGCGGCTGATAACCCCGTGATGCGCAGTTGGGGTGAAAAGCCGGAATTGCCGGACCCAGTGCTGGATCACGTCGCGCTCGGGGAACGCCTGGCGTTGTTCGATCCGGAGCGCGCGACGAAATTAAGTGGAAGCGGATTCATCTGTTTTACCGGAGCAGGCGCGCGACTCGAGCGAGCGCTGATTCAGTTCATGCTCGATCTGCACACGCGCCAGCATGGGTATCTCGAGGTGAGCCCGCCATTCCTGGTGCGACGCGATTGCATGATCGGGACGACACAGTTGCCGAAATTCGAGGAAGACATGTACGGTCTGGAGGATGGAGCGATGTTCCTGGCGCCGACGGCGGAAGTGCCGGTGACGAATCTGCATCGCGAGGAAATTCTCGGGCTCGCCGATCTTCCGAAGAAATTTACCGCCTACACGCCTTGCTTTCGGCGCGAAGCCGGCTCGGCCGGACGCGAAACGCGTGGGATCATTCGCGTCCATCAATTCGATAAAGTCGAACTGGTTAAGATCACGACTCCGGAAAAGTCCGAGCAAGAACACGAGGCGCTCACGGCCGACGCCGAGCGCGTGCTACAATCGTTAGGCTTGCATTATCGAGTGATCGAGCTTTGCACAGGTGATCTCGGTTTCGGCTCGGCGAAAACCTACGATCTTGAGGTTTGGTCGCCCGGACAGAAAAATTACCTGGAGGTCTCGAGTTGTTCGAACTTTCAAGACTTTCAGGCGCGCCGAATGAATTTGCGCCTCAAGGACGCAGAAGGAAAAAACCGTTTTTGCCACACGCTTAACGGCTCGGGCGTGGCCCTGCCGCGGCTCTTCACGGCGCTGATCGAAGCCAATCAGCAACCGGATGGATCGATCCGCATTCCCGAAAGGCTCCAACCATATTTTGGCGCAGCCGAAATTCGTTAGGCGAAGCGCAGAGATGAATGAATCTGGTTAGGCCGGAGGCGTTTCGGCGAAAAGATCGAGCTGGCCGACATCGTTGAGCGCACGCTCACCAGCCGTAGTCGGCAAAGATAATTCAAACCCAAGCCGTTGCGCGAGCCGCTGGCAAGTCTCGGGCGAGAAGCCTTCGTAGTGATTATTGGCAAACGTCCAAACGCTTCGGATCTCATCGAGGTGCCGTTGGATGCGGAGCGCCCAGCTGTCGAGCGCCGCCTCGCGTTTCCAGAGCAACTTGCCATAGCGATGAATCCTTTGCCCATTCGCGTCGTATTTGATCAGGACATCGCCAAGGAGCCGCAGATAAAGAAAATCGGTTGTAATCGGCTGGAATTCGAAAGGCGCCTGATTGCGTTCATTCAGGCGACTCATGTCGGACCAAACCCAACACAGGCGATGTTTTTGCAGAAGGCGGATGAAATGCGGTCGATGCCAACCGGGATGGCGGAATTCGATAGCGAACCGAAAATCTGAAGGCAATTGCGTCAGGAAATCGCGGAAAGCCGATTTTTCTTCTCTCGGAGCATAAGAAGGCGGGAGCTGAATCAAGACGACCCGCAATTTGGGCGCGAGCGGCTCCAAGGCGCGTAGAAAAGCGAGCAACTCCGAGCGGCAATCGCGCAGGCGACGCAGATGAGTGATCTCGCGCGGCAACTTGCAGGTAAAGCGAAAGTGCGCCGGAGTCATTTCCATCCAGCGCTGCGCAACTGTTTCGGAGGGAGCGCTGTAAAAGGTAGAGTCGATTTCGACTGTCGAAAGATAACGAGCGTAAATTTCAAGCCATCGATTGGACGGCCAGTCCTCCGGATAAAATACGCCGCTCCATTCGTCGAAGCTCCAGGCACAGGTGCCAATTCGGACTTTCTGCTGCTCGATGAGGTTCAAAATGGAGGCTCAATCCCGGCGACAGCCCAATGGGCGGCGCTTTGTTTAGGGTATCGGAATTGAACGCGACGTCGCGCTTTTTTCGAGGAAAATCCCTCGTGAAGCGGCGAGCGCCCAACTTGACGGAGGCAGCTTCGTTCACTACCCTGCGGATTCTGATGGGTAGTATTAGGATTCGAATTCTTCTCCTCTGCGCGGTGGCCTGTGTTTTTTTCCCGGAGCGGAGTCCTGCCCCGGTCGTTTTTAAGCCGAACGAAAAGAAAATCCACTACCACGCGCCGGGCGAAGAAGAGATCAGTGGAAATGCAGACGAAATGTTCGCTCAAGCGGAGGCAGCTGAGAAAGACGGAGACCGCGGCCGGGCGATCAAGATTTACAAGAAAATGGTGAAGCGTCACCCGCACTCTAATCACGCGGCAGAGGCCACATTTCGCGCCGGGCGACTGACCGAACAGGAAGGCGATTTGATTAAGGCCGCAGGCATTTACCGCGGCTTAATGGAGTCGTATCCACAGACCCCGCATTTCGCTGAAGCCATCGAATCACAATTCCGCATCGGGGAGGCCTTGTTGGCGCAAAAAAAGAAAAAGGTTCTTGGTGTTCCGGTTAGTTCCACCATGGACGACGCGATTGAAATCTTTGCCGCCATCGTGCGCAGCGCTCCTTATGGGCGTTATACGGCGCGGGCACAGTTCGACATTGGCCGAGCCCGCGAATACCAAGGGTCTGCCGACCTGGCGATCGAAGCCTATCAGGCAGTGGTGGAAAAGTTCCCTAACGATCCTCTTGCTGTCGATGCCCAATATCAGATGGGGTATATCTGGTTCACCGCCGCACGTGCCGGGACTTACGATCCGGACGCTGCGGAGCATGCGCGGGTTGCCTTCCAGGATTTTCTGTTTCGCTTCCCGAAAAGCGAAAAAGCTCCTCAAGCCCGCGAAAATATCGCGCTGCTCGAGAATCGTCTGACCAAAGGTTCGCTTCAGATCGCCGAGTTCTACGACAAACAGAAACATTATCGCGCTGCGGTCCTCTATTATAACGAGGTGATTCGCCAGCAACCGGGCTCATCCGAGAGCCAAATCGCGAAGAAACGAATCGATCAGCTGCGGGCGCAGGTTGGGGATCTCGCTTTGCAACCCGCGGCGAATTTTGCGGAGAAGAACAGGAAGAAGAAGGAAATTGCCAAGGCGTCCAATGGCGAGGCCCCTCCAGAACAACACGCGCCCGTCCCGCCTGAGCTGCGCGGTGGCGGCGGCGATTTGGCGCCTTTGCCGACAGACTCGGATTCCCTCCCGCCTCCTCCGGCAGCTGATCCTTTGGCAATGCCCGGGAGTCCGCTCACCTCGCCGGAGCCTTCTCCCACACCCGAAGCGACCGCGACGCCGTAGCGGTGAAAAAATTTCTCGTCGCCGCGCTTGCTCTTTTTTCGTTAGGCGGCTGCGCAGGCTACCGCATCGGTCCTGTCCAGCCTTATGCTCTCCGATCGGTTCATACGATCGCCGTCCCAACCTTCGGCAACAAAACCCTGCTGCCTCGTATCGCGGTGCTCGTGACGGACACCGTGATCAAGCAGTTCCAGCAAGACGGCACCTATCGCATCGCGGGTGATGACGAGGCCGACGCGATCCTGAAAGGTGACATCGTTCGCATCTTTCGCGTCCCGGCGCGTTCAGTCCGCGGCAACGTTCTTGCCACGACGGAATTCAATCTGTCAATGCGAGTGCGCTTCTCGCTCGTGGAACGGTCTACTGGAAAGGTGCTGGCCAACCCAGCGGAAGTTATCGGCTGGACCAGCTTCTTCGTTGGACCCGACATCACCTCAGACGAACGCCAGGCCTTGCCGCTCGCGGCTGAGCAAGTGGCGATCTCTCTTGTCAGCCAGCTCAGTGAAGGCTGGTAGGCGTGAAAGGCGAAAAAAATCTTTGGCGCATTCTCCAGGATAAGTTGGAAACGCTTCGCGCCGAAGGCCGGCTCTCGGAGGCAATTCGAGTCGGAGAGCGAGCACTCGAACTGGCGCAACGAATTTTTCCCGAGAATGATCCTTCGCTCGCGCTGAGCTACGAGCGCCTCGGTCAAATGTACGACCAGCGGGGCGAGCGGGCGGAGGCGAATGCCGCCCTGGCGCGAGCTTTCCGGATCGTGGAACGCATCGAGCCAATCGATCAGCCGTGGATCTACCGGTTGGCGCGGCGGCTAGCGCTGCTTTGCGATGTCGCGGGTGGGGAAGAGGAAGCCATCACCTATTACGAGAAAGCTATCCACGCCGGTGGGCAGCTTGAGACCGTCATTCACAACGATTTGGGCACCCTGCTCAACAACGTCGCTCTCATTTACCGTCGCAGCGGCCGACAAAAAGCTGCAGAGCCTTATTATCTGCACGCGCTGGAGTTGTACGAAAAGCAACTGGGGCCTGACCATCCGGACGTCGCGGCGGTGCTGAATAATCTCGGCGTCTTCTACACCAACGAAGGCCGTTTCGACGAGGCGGAGACGGCGCACCTGCGGGCCCTTACGATTCGCCGCCAGGCCAATCCAAAGGGGCACTCCGATATTGCGCAGTCCAACTGCAATCTCGCTGTCGTGTATCATTCGCGCGGCGACCTCGCCCGCGCCGGAGAACTTTATCGCGAATCTCTCCGCGCCTGGGAAGATATGGATAAACCCCCGGAAGATTACGAGATCGTCGTCTCAAATTATGCGGATCTTCTGCGATCGTTAGGCAAGAAGCGCAAAGCGCGAGCGGTTGAATCGCGGGCGCGGAAGAAGCGCGAGCGCTGATTGGCGCTTGCGGTTAAACTGGCAACGGGCAACTTACAGGCCGCCCGACGCAAACGCTCACGTGGCGGAATGGCAGACGCGTACGGCTCAGGACCGTATGGGGAAACCCGTGGAGGTTCGACTCCTCTCGTGAGCACCCCTCGCTCAGCTATGCCACGCAGGGCGGCGTCCCGCTCATCCTCACAGGCTCGATCAGCCATGCAGATCGTCACCACGCGATAATCTGGGGCGGATTACGGGGGCGGCAGCAACGTCCGTTAATCCTGAGTGAGACGATATATCTGTTGAAGTGTGGCCCTTCAAACTTAGCCGAATCAGCGGATAACGATGATTGAAAAACAGCAGACCCAGAAATCGCATCCGGTCCCAGTGTGCCCCGGTTGCGGAATGATCAAGAACGAGTGGCCGGGAGAGGGATACACACACGATGGCCAGACCTATTGCTGCCAAGGTTGCGCCGAAGGCACCGGCTGCGACTGCGTTAATGTGGGTAAACGGGGCTTTTCGCGCCAGGGACAAAAGCTGACGCAGGCGGAGCCAAGGCCGGACGAGCAACGCTCCGGTGCACCGGCGCCAAAGGGTGAACTAAGCGGCGAACGAGATAATGTCGGGACCGAAGAAGCTATCGATCAATCCGGAGTCAGTAGCGCGTCCACGAACCTTACGTGAACTTCCACTCTACTCCAGCAAAAACGGCGATCTAACTCGTAACAGCGGGCAATATCAGCATAGCGGCAAAAGCGTCTTCGCGATTGTGCAATGCTGCTTTGAACCATTCTCGAGCCGGGCCATAGAACCGCGTTGAGCTATCGGAATGAGCGAGTTAGAACATTACACAAACGTAATGGACAAGAGCGTGACATTTGGAAGCGAACCCATATAGCCTCCGTAACACCTAAATTCAGTCCACCCTCTCAGGAAAGGAATAACTAAATAAATACATGAAAAAAGGCACATCTTCACGCGAAGCATTCTTTAGATTGCAGTTCGCTTTTGGAATCTTGGTCACCGGCATCGGCGTCTTTTTGGCGCTGCTTAGCTTCGGTGGGTTCTTCAAACCTTCTGCTCAAGCAGCCAGTCAATCACAATCCCAATCGGCTTCACCAGAAATAGTCCAGATGGTAGGTCCGGTCAGTGTGAATCAGGACTTGAACGATCTCCCTTACATTGCCCCGAAGGCAGAGTTTGAAGAGAGAGTTCTGACCCGACATCCCCTTCCAGGGACAGGGTTGCCCGAAGGGCCTTCGCAGAAATGCCCAAGTTTCGCCGAGAAACTACTCAAAGATGTCTTGCAACCCGAGATCCCACCGCCACTTCTCACCTTCGAAGGCGTTGCTGAAACCCAGAGCGGATGTGGTTGTGAGCCGCCAGACACCATCGGAGATGTCGGGCCGAATCATTACGTCGAAGCAGTTAACAGCTCATTCAAAGTTTTTGACAAAGCCGGCAACACACTTGCCGGTCCGACGACCTACAATACTCTCTTCGCCCCTTTGACCGGCACTCCGTGCAGCGGCGCGAACGACGGTGACCCGTTTGTTTTCTACGATCATCTTGCCGATCGCTGGGTAATCAGCGATTTCGCCTTCTCCTCGTTGAATGGGCCGTTTTATCAATGCATTGGCGTATCTAAGACCGGTGACCCAGTAAGCGGCGGCTGGAACCTCTATGCGGTGCAACATGATTCGGCGAATGTCCAATGGCTCGGCGATTATCCGAAGTTTGGGATGTGGAATAGTCCGGCTCCCGGCGGCGCATATCTTTTCACGGTTAACTTGTTCTTCGGTCCCACCCTTGGGCCTTTTGAAGGCGTAGGTGTCTTTGCGCTCGACCGCGCCTCCATGCTTGCTGGCGGTCCCGCGAACGCTGTTCATTTTGATATCCCTCTCGCCGGAGTCGGCGATTCCTATAGCCTTGTCCCCGCTACCTTCCGAACTGGTGATGCACCACCCGCAGGCCGAGATGCGTTTCTTATGGCTATCGATAGCCCGGCGACTGGAGGTGTAACTCTAACTCAGGTAAAAGGCTGGCTCTTCCACATTGATTTTACGGGAGGAACCTCCACTCTTGGAGTTGGCACTAACCACAGCCCTAATTCGCTGGTCACGGTAACTGGATTTGTCGACGCCTTCACTAGCAGTGCCGGTTTCACGATCGTGCCACAGCAGGGAACTTCCTCGAAGTTGGACAGCTTGGGCGACAAACTCATGACGCCTTTGGTTTACCAGAATCTCAACGGAACCGAATCGTTGTGGGCCTCTGGAACAGTTTGTACCGACTCGGCCTGCACCGGTCCAACAGGGATTCGCTGGTATCAGTTCAATGTGACCGGCGGGACTTATCCGGCGACCCCCGTTCAGCAGCAAACCTGGACCAATAACAACGACGGTGTATGGCGGTTTATGCCTAGCATCGCGGTTGATGCTTGTGGCGATGCGGCCATTGGTTATGCGACCTCGAGCACGAGCCTGTTCCCGGGCATGCGATATGGTGGACGTCTGGCGAATGATCCGCTGAATAATCTTGCCCAAGGTGAAGCAATCATGTTCACCGGTACAGCGGGCCAGACTTCAAACCGCTGGGGAGATTATAGCATGACCAGTGTTGATCCGGCCGATGGCGCGACCTTCTATCATGCGAATGAATACTACAGCACCCTTAGCAGCTTCAACTGGCACACGCGCGTCGGCGCCTTCAAGTTTGATTCCTGCGGTGGAGGCGGTGGAGACATTGTGTTGAGCGGAAAGGTAAAGCGGCAGGGAGGCCGCCGGGTTGTCGCTCTACAATGGAGCCCAGCTGATGGCGGCACCATGAACGTATTGCGGAATGGCAATGTCGTCGATTCGACGAACGATGACGGAAGCTTCTCGAGCAACCTTGGGAGCCACACGGGAGACTTTACCTATCAAGTCTGTGAAGCGGACTCAGGCGACTGTTCGAACGTCATTAACATTAGGGTCCGGTAGAGTCAGGGCTTAGACAGTTAACCTTAAACGTTTGTCCCCAGGATTCGTCCTATCCGAATCCTGGGAGTCTTGATTGGAATTGAGGCTGAGGCAAACCACTTTATCAACGGCCCGCTTCTGCTGCTAGTCGTTGTTGTCCTGCGCGATCGTTATAACCACTTTTCCGCGGGCGTGGCCTTGTTCCAGATAGCGAATTGCATCAGCAATTTGACTCAACGGATAAGTCCGATCGATAACCGGTTTCACTTTCCCAGATTGCATCAGATCGCCCAGGACGTTCAGATCCTTCTTGTTTAGCTCCGCCATCATCATTCCCATTTTCTGGGTCATAAACGGAGATAAGAAAAGGGCTTTAATCGGACGAGCCATAGGACCGATTAGTCCTCCATCGTTGGGTCCTCCCCCGCCGATCATCACACAAATCCCATTAGGGACGAGAGCGCGTTTGAATCCCGACAACGGTTGGGTGCCGACGTTGTCGAGAATGACGTCGTAGCGCTGCTCACCCTTGGTAAAATCCTCTTTGGTGTAGTCAATGACGTGATCTGCCCCGAGCGATCTAACCAGATCCAGATTCCTCGTGCTACATACGCCAGTTACCTCGGCGCCCCATGACTTGGCGATCTGGACCGCGAATGTGCCAACACCGCCCGAGGCACCATTAATCAAGACTCTCTGTCCCGGCGATATGTGCCCTTTGTCACGGAGCCCCTGCAAGGCGGTGATAGCCGCAATCGGAACCGAGGCGGCTTGCTCAAAAGTGATGTTGGACGGCTTTAGAGCGATCGCTCGATCAGCCCGAGCACACACATACTCCGCAAAAGCGCCGTTCCTTCCGCCAAAGACTTCGTCGCCCGGTTTGAATTGGGTGACGTTCTTGCCGATCGCTTCAACCTCACCCGCCATATCGACCCCGAGCCGCGGGTCCTTTGGTTTGCGCAGGCCAACTCCAAAAGCTCGCATGATATAGGGCGTTCCCTCTATGTAATGCCAGTCGAGTGGATTGATGGAAGCCGCTCTAACTCTAATCAATACCTGATCGTCGTTAGGCACTGGTCGTTTGATATCCCTGATTTCGAGAACGTCCGGGGAACCGTAGTCGGTGTAGACGACCGCCTTCATATGCGGTTCTCCCGTTTCGATAGGTGCTTGCCGCGCGCCAGTAAACCAGGCGTAAACAGCGAACACTCCGATTAGTATGACAATGAGATAGAAGATCCGCTTCAAGGCACGGCGAACTCTGCCCTTGCGAGGTGGTGCTAATTTCGCCGTCGACTCATTCGTTAACTGTGTG
>Ga0070673_100003063_pt1 | contig 10346 bp, 11 predicted proteins | sample KBSM23metaG_FD_65342 | JGI IMG/M metagenome (GOLD analysis project Ga0070673, IMG submission 65342) | Miscanthus rhizosphere microbial communities from Kellogg Biological Station, Michigan, USA - KBS M2-3 metaG | ecosystem: Host-associated > Plants > Roots > Rhizosphere > Soil ...
TTGGCGGCGCCGGTGCGCTCGCTGACGCCGGGCATGGGATTCTCGATCCTCATCGAGTCGTTCATAGTCACCGTTATCGGCGGCATGGGCTCGATCGTCGGCGCATTCGTGGCATCGTTGGCGCTCGGCCTTATCCGCTCGTTCGGCAGCCTGGGATTTCCTTTGTTCACCGATGGGCTGATGTATCTGTTCATGGTCATCGTCCTGATCGCCAAACCGACCGGCCTGTTCGGCAAGGAAATCGCCTGACCATGCAGCGCCGTTCGCTCGCCTTCGACATCCTGATCGGCGCTGCCGCGCTCGCCGCGCTCGCCGCGCTGCCGTTCGTCTTTCCGAGCAAGGCGCTGGTCGATTTCGTGATCCGCGGTTCGGCGCTCGCTTTGTTCGCCACGTCGCTGAACTTTCTGGTTGGCTACGGCGGCATGGTCTCGTTCGGCCACGGCATGTTCTACGGGCTCGGCGCCTACTCGTTCGCGCTGCTGATGCAGCGCACCGGCATGCCGATTCCGGCCGCCTTCGTCCTTGCGCTGGCGATGTGCGCCGCCTTGGGGCTCGTGGTCGGCGCGATCTGTGTGCGGCTCAAGGAAATTTATTTTGCCTTCCTGACGCTCGCCTTTCAGATGCTGGTGCACAGTGTCATCATCCTGTGGGTGCCGTTGACCGGAGGCGACCAGGGTCTGCGCGGCGGCATCCCGCGGCCGCCGTTTCTCGGCATCAATCTCGCCAACCAGATGCATCTCTACCTGACGAGCTGCACGCTGCTCGTCGTTGGCCTCGTCCTGATGCATCACCTCGTGCAGTCGCCCTTCGGCTACACGCTGCGGATGATCCGTGACAATGCCGCGCGGGTGAATTTTCTCGGCGTCACAGTGTTCCGCGTCCGGCTGATCGCCTTCGTGCTCGCCGGCATATTCGCCGGCGTGGGCGGAATAATCATGAGCTTGTTCGTATCCGGCGCCTATCCGGAATTCGCCTACTGGACGATATCCGGCGAAGGCATCTTCACCATCATGCTCGGCGGACTGAACAGCTTTCTCGGCCCGGTCGTGGGCACGGTGATCCTGCTCGTCCTCAACGACTTCGTCACGCGGGTGACTGAATATTACGGCCTCACGCTCGGCGTCGTCATTCTTCTGTTCGCCCTCGGGCTGCGGCGCGGCCTCTTGGACGTGCTGATCGATACCTGGCACAGACACGCAACTTTCGCGAAGGTGAAGACATGAGCGGACGACGCATCAGCGGCATAGCCGTGGTGACCGGCGGGGCGAGCGGCATCGGCGCCGCCTGCTGCCGGGTGCTGGCGGAGGCGGGGGCGACAATCGTGGTGCTCGATCGCGACGAAGCGCCCGCGCGCGCGATCGCCGCCGAGGTCAACGGTAAGGCGTGGGTCGCCGATGTCGGCGACGAGAAGGCGCTGGACGAATGCGCCGGCGCCATCGAAGCGGCCGTCGGACCGGTCGAAATCCTGGTCAACAGCGCCGGCGTGCTGCAACAGCCGCTGCCGCCCGAACAATTGTCGATGTCGGCGTGGGACAACGTCATTCACATCGATCAGCGTGGCACCTACGTGGCGTCCGTCGCCTTCGGCCGGCGCATGGCGCAGCGCGGGCGCGGCAGCATCATCAACATCGCATCGATTGCCGGGATGCGGGCGATGCCGATGCACGCCTACGCGCCGGCCAAAGCGGCGGTCATCGCCATCACCGAATGCCTCGCCGCCGAATGGGGCCGCTCCGGCGTGCGGGTCAATGCGGTATCGCCGGGCTATACGCTCACGCCGGCCCTCCAGGCCGCGATCGACAAGGGCCAGCGCGACGTCTCTTTGCTCAACGAGAATTCCGCGCTCGGCCGCATGGTGAGCACGGAGGAAGTCGCGCGCGCCGTCTGTTTCCTGGCGAGCGAGGATGCGTCCGCCATCACCGGCGCCAACCTGCCGGTGGACTGCGGCTGGCTGGTCACGCCGTCGTGGCACACCTATGGCGGGCTCCGCCCGGCGCGCAGGTGACGGTACATGCTTGCGGTCGAGGGGCTGTCAAAGTCCTTTGGCGGCGTTGCCGCAATCCAGGACGTCTCGCTCAAATTTGCGCCGGGCTCGCTGACCGCGATCATCGGGCCCAACGGCGCCGGCAAGACCACCTTTTTCAACCTCATCTCCGGCGCGATCCGGCCCGATAAGGGCCGCGTGACGCTGTCCGGCGAGGATATCGTCGGGCTTGCGCCCGCGCAGATCGCGAGACGCGGCATCGCCCGCTCGTTTCAGATCGCCAGCATCTTTCCATCCCTCACCGTCGAGGCGATCCTCACCGCGACGGTGCAGGCGCACTTGCGGCAGGCTGAACGCATCCTGCGCCGTTTTCCGCTGCCGGAATGCCGCGAGCGAGCCTTCGCGGCCATGGACATGCTCGGGCTCTCGAACAAGGCGGCAGTGCTCTCCGCGAACCTGTCGCATGGCGACCAGAAGCTGCTCGACATCGGCCTCGCTTTGGTGCTCGAGCCGCGCGTGCTGCTCCTCGACGAGCCGACGGCGGGCATGGGGCCCGAGGAACGCTGGCAGATGATCGAAAAGGTGCGCGACCTGTGGAAGCGCCAAAACATCACCTTGGTGTTCATCGAGCACGACATGGACATCGTGTTCAAGATCGCGGAATCAATCTGCGTGCTCTGCTATGGCCGCGTACTCGCGGAAGGAAGCCCCGAGGTGATCCGCGGCAACCCGGAGGTGATCGCCGCCTATCTCGGCACCAGCGAGGAAGACGAGGCGTCATGAGCGGGCGCATCCTGTTCAAGGCTGAGAATATCGATGTGTTCTACGGGTCGAGCCAGATCCTGTTCGGCGTCAGCATCGAGCTTGCCGAAGGACAGACGATGGCGCTGCTCGGCCGCAACGGCGCCGGCAAGAGCACGACGCTTAAGGCCATCGCCGGGCTCGCCCCGCCGCGCCGCGGCCGCATCGCCGTTACCGGCCTCGACACCCACGACCGCAAGCCGCATCTGATCGCGCGCGCCGGCGTCGGCTTCGTGCCGGAGGACCGGCAGGTTTTCCCCGAGCATAGCGTCGAGGAGAATCTGGAGATCGCGGCGAAGAAGGGTCCGGACGGCCAGGACTATTGGAACTTGGCGCGCATCTACGACCTGTTTCCGGTGTTGCTGCCGCTGCGCAACCGCCAGGCCGGCCGCCTTTCCGGCGGCGAACAGCAGATGCTTGCCATCGCCCGCACGCTCATGGGCAATCCGATCGTGCTCCTGCTGGACGAGCCGAGCGAAGGGTTGGCCCCGATCGTGGTCCGGCGCATCGCCGATGTCCTGCGCCGCCTGCGCGACGCCGGCTCGAGTATCCTGATCGCCGAGCAGAACATGCACTTTTGCCTCGGCATTGCCAGTGACGCGACCGTGATTGACAAGGGCCAGATCGTCTATCGCGACACCATCGGCGGGCTCAAAGCCAACGCGGAGATCCGCGCGAGGTATTTGGCCATCTGAATTGATGCGAGACGGGACAAGGAGTTCGCCCGAAATCGCGGCGAAGCCCTCTCGGCCGCTCGTCCCACGCATGCGGGAACCCCGTGAATTTGTTGCAATGCGCGCGCCCGCGTGGCTCTACCCTCACTTGCGGTATTGTTCATCACTGACCTTTTCCATCCACTCGACGGCCTTGCCGTTGAGCGCTTCCTGAATGGCGATATGGGTCATTGCCGTCGCCGGTGTGGCACCGTGCCAATGCTTTTCGCCCGGCGGGAACCAGATCACGTCACCCGGGCGGATTTCCTCGACCGGCCCGCCCTCGCGCTGTGCCCAGCCGCTGCCGGAGAGGACAATCAAAGTCTGCCCGAGTGGATGCGTGTGCCAGGCGGTGCGGGCGCCCGGCTCGAAGGTGACGCTGGCGCCGCGAGCACGCGCTGGTTCTGGTGCCTCGAACAGGGGGTCGATGCGCACTGCGCCGGTGAAATAGTCCGCAGCCCCCTTGCCTGATGGCCGCGAGCCAATTCGTTTAATGTCCATTGTTCCATTCCTTTGTTTGCAGCGCCCACCGGCGCCAGCTCTCTGCCGCAGAATGTCCGGCCGCCGCTGGCGCTGTGAGCCCGCCGATCCTAGCCTCTTGAGCCTATTCATGGCGGCTGTCTCCGCGGCCATCGCTTGCCGGGCTTCGACCGGAGCCGTGACCGGCCCTTCCCGTCACGGAGCAGCTCACCCCGCCGGCCGGTTTTGCCTGACCCTAGTTTGGTACGCCCGTCCAACGACTGGCCGCCACGATCGGCGATCCGGCGCGGGCTGAGCAGAAGCGATAAATGGAACTGAAATAAATTCAGACAAAATAAGGGGCGCAACGACCTACCGCGGCGATTCCGCGACTGGTCGCGCCGGTTCCATGATCGTGAGTGGCAATCGCGAACACCATTCGGTATAGTCAAGCTTCGCATTGGCTTCTTTGTATACCGTCGGTCTCTGACAGCTCGGGCAACAGTAGTATCCTGGTAACGAGTATGACCAAGAATCCGAATGCGACCGATATACATGTCGGCAGGCGGATGCGGATGCGCCGCCTGATGCTGCAAATGAGCCAGGAGGTGTTCGCTGCCGAACTGGGAGTGACGTTTCAGCAAGTGCAAAAATACGAGAAAGGCGTCAATCGCGTCAGCGCCAGTCGCCTGCAGCAGGCCGCCTACATTCTTCAAGTGCCCGTGCAATTCTTCTTTGAGGGGCTGCCCAAGACCGAAACCAGCTCCAAAAGCCGCGAAGATGCCTCTTACGCGCTGATTTCCGATCTCCTTTCCTCGCCCGATGGCATCGCGCTCGCAAAAGGCTTTATGCAAATTGAAAATCGCGCGCTGCGGCGGCACATCGTCAAATTGGTGACGCAGATCGGGGCATCCGACGCGGTCAAGAAGTGAGCGCTCGCAGTGCGGAAGATTGTTTCGCGCTTGGCATAAGTTTCGTTGAGTCGCCCCGAGACTCTTAGCGCCCGTCCGGCGAAACCGGGACCCAGTGAGCAGATACTAGGAAGTCGGCGATTTCCTTCTGGATTTCCGCGCGCGGGAATGAGCCGAGGGCGAGTCAACCCAATGCGTTTCTCGACAACCAGGCCTGACCGACATCGAACAGCGTCGTCACTGCGTCTCGGCGTTGCGATTCGGCGCGATGTAGCGGAGCACGCGGTCCATCTCCCGGGCGAGACGTTCCCGCCTTTCCTTGGGCATGGCGTGGAGGACCGTCTTGATATGCCCCTCGACCGCGCACCAGTCGTCACCATGGCGGTTAGCCGCCTCGTTGCAGATTGAGGCGAAGGCCAGAAGCTCGCGATGGAGTTGCAGGGTCTTGTTCATATCTGAACAACCGCCGTTCAAACCTTAACTTCCTGCCGCCCCCGCAAGTCGGCATCGTTACATAGCCGAATGTCAAAAGCGAGACGGAATCCCGTGCGCCTCGACAACACGCGATCCGATAACGAGATCGACATCCAGGTGGTCACCACCGCGGAGCAGTTCATGCACGCCATCGCGGTGCGCGCGATCTGCTTCATGGAGGAAACCGGACTGAGCGTAAGTCAAACCATCGACGGAAACGACTATCAGGCAACGCATTTCGTCATTTATGCGAAACGAGAGCCTATCGGCGCCACGCGACTTCGATGGTTTCGCGATTTTGCCAAAATCGAGCGGACCGGCTTCCGCCCGGCCTATCGCAACATTCGCATCCTCAAACGCACCGGCGAGGTCATTTTCCGTCACGTCGCGATGAAGGGCTACCAGCTTCTCGTCACCCACGCCGAGCCCAAATACGCGAGCCTCTGGGAGAGGATGCTCGGCTTCGAGCGCGTCGAGGGGCGTCCGACCGTCGTGACCGAGGGCCACGAGCCCTACATCGAACTGGTCAGGCGAATTCCGCCTGTGCCGGAGGCCATCACCCTAGAGGCCGATCCCAAAGTGCTGTTCCGCGTCGAAGGGCAGTGGGACGAGCCCGGTGCTTTCGAGGACGCAGATGGGTAAAGTGCTGGTGATCGGGGCGCGCGAAGCGTCGCTGGACGCGCAGAGCGCCTCGCTTGTTGACCACATCCGAACCAGTCTGACGATCCAGGCTGAAATGTTCCGCCGGATCCTCGACGGCGATCCGCAACCTTCGCTGCTGCTTGCCGAGGTCCTGGAGGACGTCGGCAATCGCTACATCGACCTGTCGGAGATGGTATCCGCCTTGTCCAAACTAGATTTTTCCAAGGAAGAGGCTATCGGTTGAACAGCATCGCGTACCGTTGCTGGTACGAATGATCTTGCACTCCCAGCGCCATCCGCTCCTGGAACCAGGGATTTCGCGCGCCGAACAATTCTTCCAACAGGCCGAGCACGACACGCACCGGCTTGGCTTCGAGCCGCTCGGTAAGCGCCACCGCGTGCAGACGCACCTTGACATGAACATCTAGGTCAAGGGGACGAAACGCCGGGTCCATCATCGTGTAGTTGGCGAGAAGGCCGATGCCGTTCCCGGCCTTGATCATCATCCCGTAGCTGATCGAAGCATCGCAATAGTGGGCCACGGTTCCGCGCCTGAGCAGATCATGCCAACCGTCCCAGGCGCCTTTCGCCGAATAGATCTCGGAATCGATCAGCAGGTGCTTGTGAATGTTGTTGCGCGTCGGCATGCCCATGCGCTTGATATAGGCTTCGCTGGCAACCGGAAGGAAATGGAGCCATCCGAGCGGACGGCTAGTCATGTCGGACGACTGATCGGGCGAGAATCCGAGGATCACGTCCGTTTGATTCTCGCGAAGGTTCTTGAAGTTTCCGGGACTCTTGAGGTGCACTTGAATTTTTGGATATTGCTTTGAAAAGCGACACAGCTCCGGCACCAGGAAACAGATACCGAGTCCGTCCGTTATTCCGAGCCGCACCGCGCCCTCGGCCTCGGCTTTCTCCGCCCGCAGATCGCTGGCGATGGAAAAGAGTCGCTGGTCCAGCCGCAAGAGTTCATCGGTCAGCGCCCTTCCCTTCTGCGTCAGCTGCGCGCCGTTCTTGGTCAGGATGACGAGCTGGGAGCCCATCTGATCCTGCAGCCGGCGGATTTCGCGGCCGACCGTCGCGTGGCTTGACCCCAGAAGTTCGGCAGCCCTGCTCAGGCTTCCGGCTTTCGCAACCCACAGGAACGTGCGCAATTCCCCCCAATAGTCGCCGCTGAGCAGGTCGACATGGTCCAGCGCGCGCCGAGAGATCGAGGGTGCCGTCGTGTCGAACGGATGCGAGTGGGCATCGTCCCGCTTCAGTTCAAGGCTTTTCGTCATACGCGTCTCCGGAGCTGTTCAGCTTGCTCCCGGGCCTGCTTTCCGCAACTTGCGCTGGAAACGAAGGGCTCCTACCGCCAATAGAGAATCGTCAGGCGGGAGTAGTCAATGGGAAATGAGTTGCGGCCGGTTGGAAATGACATACGCGCTCGCAGGGTGGTGCCGGCAAGGCGCGCCGTCAGATCGATGGCGCGAGCGATCGAAGGACTTCCGCCCGCCACCCTCGGCACTAACTCAAGCGAAGCGGAGCGGTGTGCGCTGTTCTGTCGCCCTCAACAGCGTTCAGGGGCTCGACACGCTTCCGTCGTCAGAGAAAGTCGCGTGCGATTGTTCGGTCCCATTGGCGATGACAGACTTCCTGCTCGCCTTCGTACGCGCGCAAGCTTGCCTTCAGAAGGAAAGCGTCGCGCGTGCATGAGAGACGCATTTGCGTCTCGATGCGGATTTGCCACCCGTCGCGCGACATCGTCTGCGTCCGCTGCAGCTCGGCCACGGCACTGAGGGGATCGTCGTCCTCGACGTGATAGTGCCGTTTGCCCGACGTCCCGATTTCCAGGCCGATCCGGTCGATGCGCTCGATATGCATGTCGCCGCGGCGGAGCAATGTCGGCTTCTCCGGGGGCGCCGACTCCGGATCGGGCAGCGGCGATAGCAGCGCGTCTGCGGCCGCGGGCGGGCGAACCGGCAATTCGAGCGTGCCGCTAAAAATCTGCAAGGTCGCCCGCTCCGGACCAGGCCAAACCATCGGCCAATAGGCTGTCGATATCGCAAGCCTCACCCGGTGGCCGGCGGGAAACACCGAGCCGGCATCGTTGAGCTTGATACGCACGCGGTAGCGCTCGCCGATCGCCAGCAGTGCGGGTCTTTCGTGTCCGTCGCGATGAGCGAGATTGAGCACGCCATAGCTGACGCGCAGCGATTCCCCCGACGGATGCACATCGCACAGCCGAACCACCACGTTCGCCATCGGCCGGTCGGACGCGAGATCGAGGGTGACGATCGGTGCGCCGAGAATCTCGACCGGCGCCTCAAGCGGCGGCGTCTCGAAGACCAGCGAGCGCATGTCGTCTTCGCGCTGGTCGTCCGCCTGATCGTGTCCGCGACCGAAGGGCACCCAGTTTCCGGCGCACTTGCCGACGGTCTGCGGCGAGCACACCGCGCGAACGGCCAATGGTGCTGCTTCGTCTTGCAGTCCTGCATCAGTCAAGAACAGCCGCCGGGGTTTTATGTCCAGCGACGGCCATGACGCTTCTGCAACCCACCGGCCCGGCAACGCGTCGTAGTGCGATTGAGGTTTCACGCTGTCCATCATCCAGGCGCGCAGCATCGGTTCATTCATCACGCCGGTGTCGATGCCTTTCAGCCAGTGGTCCCACCACCGCAGCATCTCCTGCAGGAATCCGATCTGCGGACCGGGAAAGGCAAAATGCGGATAGGCATGGGCCCACGGGCCGATGAGACCCTTGCGCGGCACCTTCAGTCCCGCGAGCAGTCGAGGAATTGTATTCGTGTAGGCATCGGTCCAGCCGCCGACGGCGTAAACAGGACATTCAATCGCGCCGTAATCCTCGCAAACCGAGCCATGCCGCCAATAGGAATCGCGGCGCTGGTGCTGCAGCCAGACTTCGAAGAAGAGGGGTATGCGTTCGAGGCGTTCGCGCCACATCGCGCGCCAATTGTCTCCGACGAGCAACGGATCCGGCGGCAGGCACATCGTGCCGAAAAAGAAGAAGGCCCACTCAAGTCCGGCGGTGATCAATGTGCCACCCATGTAGTGGGCGTCGTCGGCATAGCGATCATCGCTCGAGCAGATCGTTACGATGGCCTTGAGTGCCGGCGGACGGTGCGCCGCAATCTGCAGTCCGTTGAAGCCGCCCCAGGAGATTCCCATCATCCCGACGGCGCCGTTGCACCAGGGTTGCGCCGCCAGCCACGCAATCACCTCGACGCCATCGTCCTGTTCCTGCGCTGCATACTCATCGAACAGCAATCCCTCGGATTCGCCGCTGCCACGGATGTCGACGCGAACCCCGGCATAGCCGTGGCCGGCCAGGTACGGATGTGTCAGCGCGTCCCGCTCATACGTGCCGTCACGCTTACGGTAGGGCAGATACTCCAGTATGGCTGGAACCGGGTTGCGCTCGGCATCTTCCGGCAGCCAGATGCGGGCCGCGAGCTTCGTGCCGTCCTTCAACGATATCAACGTGTGCTCGATAACGCGCACGGTGCGCGGGAAAGCGGTGACAATCACAGGAGCGCTCCAAATCGATCCAGGGAATGCGGGACGGCATGGACACTTGATACGAGTCTACGGAACCCAGGCTTGCCTTGCCCGCGGAGACCAGGTTCCACGATCGAAATTACCATTTGCCGTAGCGCGGCGGTAACAGCGGGATTTATGCTACACGTCTCGGCTCGCCGTCAGCAGCAAGCGGGAGGCAAACATGGCATCGTTGTCGCAGAGCATGGCGTCGTTCATCCACCGGCTGGACACGGCGCGCATGCCGCCCGAGATCGTCGAGAAGGCCCGCGTCTGCCTGCTCAACGGCTATGGCATGGGGCTCGACTGTCACGACACCCCCTATGCGCCGGTGGCGCGCGCGGCGGCGCTGGCCATGGACGGCGAGCAGCGAAACGGCGCGACGCTACTCGGCGACGGCCGCAAGACCTCGATCGGCGGCGCGTCGCTAGCGAACGCCGCCCTGTTCCACGGGCGCGCACAGGAGGACACCTGCGGCGCGGCGCATTTCGGCACGATCCTCATTCCGCTCCTGACCGCGTTGATCGAGAGCCGCGACTACCCGATCGATCGGCTCGTGCCGGCCCTGGTGGCGGGATACGAAGCCGCCGGGCTGCTGGAGCAAGCTTTCGCCAGAGCGACGACGCCGGCCGGAATGCGCTCGACCGCGCTCTATGGAGCGGTCGCCGCCGCAGCCGCTACCGGCAAGCTGATGGCGCTAGACGAACGCAGTCTCTCAGCCGCACTCGCCAATGCCGCTTCCTTCTCGGGCGGGCTGCTGCAGTCCTTCGCCGAAGGCACCGACGAATGGCGCTACCAGGTCGGCGCCGTCGGCAAGGC
>Ga0070673_100003064_pt1 | contig 10345 bp, 7 predicted proteins | sample KBSM23metaG_FD_65342 | JGI IMG/M metagenome (GOLD analysis project Ga0070673, IMG submission 65342) | Miscanthus rhizosphere microbial communities from Kellogg Biological Station, Michigan, USA - KBS M2-3 metaG | ecosystem: Host-associated > Plants > Roots > Rhizosphere > Soil ...
AGCGGCAGGATCATGAACGGCAAGTAGGTATATGTCATGCCGAGTACGAGCGAGAAAGGCGTGTTCATCAGCTGCTCGGGGCCCGGGATCAGGTTCGCTCGGAACAGCAGCCGGTCGAGGCCGATGGCGCGGATCGCGTCGGCCGCCCAGCCGTGTTCGGTCAGCAGCGCCTTCCAGGCGTAGACGCGCAGCAGGAACGAGGTCCAGAACGGCAGCATCACCAACATCAGCAGCGCCGGCTGGAGCGTCGACCGCGCGCGCGCCATGAAGTACGCGAACGGGTAGCCGATCGCCAGGCACAGCAGCGTCGTGACCGCGGCGTATTTCAGGCTCGCCAGGTAGGTCAGCAGATACAGATCGTCGCGCAGCAAGGTCAGGTAGTTGTCGAAGCGCAGCGCCAGCACCGGCCGACCCTGGTCGAAGCTCAGGATGTCGCGGAACGTGACCTCGTCCATCTCGGAAACGCTTATCTTCATCACGATCAGGAACGGCAGCAGGAAGAACACGAGCAGCCAGAAATAGGGGATCCCGATCACGGCCAGCCGACCGTGTCCGCTCCCCTTGCTGCTCGATGACGGCGCGCTCATGCGTTCAGAACGACCTGTGCGTGCGGCGACCAACTCGCCCACGCCGTGTCGCCCCAGTCGATCGGCTGAGCGCGGTGGCGCTCGGTGTTGCTCGCGCTGATCTTCAGCGCCAGGCCGCTGGCCAGTTGCAGGTGATAGACGGTGTAGCTGCCGAAGTACGACATGTCTTTCACGGTGCCGCGGACGCGGTTGAAGTCGCCAGCGGGCTCGTCATCGAGAACCTGCGGTGCATCGCGCGAGATCCGGATCTTCTCGGGGCGCAGCGCCACCGACACCGCCTGGCCGACGGTGCCGCTGGGGCTCCCGTCGGCGCCGGGCTGCGCGTCGCGCTTCGCGATGCGGTGCGTGACATCGGCGCACCGCACCAGCAGATGATCGCTGGCGTCGGCGGTGAGCGTGCCGTCCATCAGGTTGACGTTGCCGATGAAGTCGGCGACGAAGCGGTTCGCCGGCGTCTCGTAGATCTCGCTCGGGCGCCCGACCTGCAGGAAGCGGCCCTCGCTCATCACCGCGATGCGCGAGGCCATCGTCATCGCCTCTTCCTGGTCGTGGGTGACCATCACGCAGGTCACGCCGACCTCTTCGATGATGTTGACGAGCTCGATCTGGGTTTCTTCGCGCAGCTTCTTGTCGAGCGCGCCGAGCGGCTCGTCGAGCAGCAGCAGCTGCGGCTTCTTCGCCAGGCTGCGAGCCAGCGCGACGCGCTGCTGCTGCCCGCCGGAGAGCTGGTGCGGCTTGCGCCTGGCGTACGCCGACAGCTGCACCAGCCTGAGCATCGCATCGACCCGCTCCGCGACCTCGGCCGACGGCAGGCCGCTGCGGCGCGGGCCGAACGCGACGTTGTCCCAGACCGTCATGTGCGGGAAGAGCGCATACGACTGGAACATCATGTTCATCGGCGATTCGTACGGCGCCATGCCGGCGAGATCGCGGCCGTCCAGGACGATGCTGCCCGCGCTCGGCGTCTCGAAGCCTGCGAGCATGCGCAGCAAGGTCGTCTTGCCGCAGCCGCTCGAGCCGAGCAGCGCGAAGATCTCGCCGCGCGCGATGTCGATGCTGACGTCGTCGACGGCCCGGTGGCCGCCGAAATCCTTCACGAGCTTGCGAATCTGCAGGAACGGTACGCCGTCGGGTGGGCGCAGGGTCGGGTTCGCGTCGGGCATGGAGGGCGTGGGTCGGCAGGAAGAATCGACAAGCAAGCGGCGGGCCGCAGTCTAGCCAATTCAGAGCCAGCCTTGCCGCACGGCGTCGCTCAGGGTCAGATCGAGGCAGCGCCGGATCAGCGACATCATCTCGTCGATCTGCGCGCGCGTGATCACCAGCGGCGGCGCGATGATCATGCGGTCGCCGACGGCGCGCATGATCAGTCCGTTGCCGAAGCAATGGCCGCGGCAGACCATGCCGACCTCGAGTTCCGGCGCGAAGGTCGTGCCCAGGGATTTGTCGCGCACCAGTTGCACCGCACCCATCAGCCCGCAGGTCTGCACCTCGCCGACCAGCGGGTGGTCGACCAGAGTCGCGAACTGCTGCGCCAGATAGGGCCCGAGCTCGTCGTGCACGTTCTCGACGATGTGCTCGCGCTGCAGCAGGCGGATGTTCGCCAGCGCGACGGCGCATGCGACCGGGTGGCCCGAGTAGGTGTAGCCGTGGTTGAACTCGCCGCCTTGCTCGATCAGCACCTGCGCCACGCGCTGGCCGACCATCACGCCGCCGAGCGGCACATAGCCCGATGTCACGCCTTTGGCGAAGGTCATCAGGTCGGGCCGGAAGCCGAAGCGGTCGCAGCCGAACCAGTGCCCGGTGCGGCCGAAGCCGCAGATCACTTCGTCGGAGACCAGCAGCACGCCGTACTTGTCGCAGATGCGCTGGATCTCCGGCCAGTAGGTCTCGGGCGGCACGATCACGCCGCCAGCGCCTTGCACCGGCTCGCCGATGAAGGCCGCAACCTTGTCGGCACCGATCTCGAGGATCTTTGCCTCGAGCCAACCGGCTGCCTGGAGGCCGAAGGCCTCGCGGCTCACACCGCGGCCGAGCTCGAACCAGAACGGCTGCTCGATGTGCGCGATGCCGGGGATCGGCAACCCGCCCTGCGCATGCATGCCGGCCATGCCGCCGAGTGACGCGCCGGCCATCGTCGAGCCGTGGTAGGCGTTGCGGCGGCTGATGATCACCTGGCGCTCCGGCTGGCCAAGCACGTCCCAGTAGCGGCGCACCATGCGCACGATCGTGTCGTTGCCTTCGGAGCCGGAACCCGAGAAGAAGACATGTGCGAACTGCGGCGGCGTGACCTGCGCCAGCAGTTCGGCGAGCTCGATCGCCGGCGGGGTCGCGGTCTGGAAGAAGCTGTTGTAGAACGGCAGCTCGGTCATCTGCTTCGTCGCCGCATCGATCAGCTCGCGCCGGCCATAGCCGACATTGACGCACCACAGGCCCGACATCGCATCGAGGATCCGGTGGCCCTCGCTGTCCCACAGGTAGATGTTGTCGGCACGCGTGATCACGCGCGAGCCCTTGCTCGCCAGCGACTTGAAGTCGGTGAACGGGTGCAGGTAATGGGCCGCATCGGCGGCCTGCCATTGCGCGGTGCTGCGCGGGGTGCTGGGTGTCATCGCGTCCTCCGTCTCGCGGTCTGATCGGCTCACACGTGCAGCAGCAGGTGCTCGCGCTCCCACGGCGAGATCACCTTCATGAACTCGTCGTGCTCGATCTCCTTGACCTCGGAGTAGACGGTGATGAACTCCTTGCCGAGCACGTCGTGCAGGTCCTTCTCGTCGGCGAGCCAGCCGAGCGCTTCGCTGAGCGAGCGCGGCAGCTGGTATTCGGAGAGGTACGCGTCGCCCTTGCATTCGGGCGCAGGATCGATCTTGTTCTTCATGCCGAGGTAGCCGCAGGCCAGCGTCGCAGCCAGCGCGACATACGGGTTCGCATCGGCGCCGATCACGCGGTTCTCGATGCGCCGGGCAGCGGCCGACGCCACCGGCGAACGGATGCCGACCGTGCGGTTGTCACTGCCCCACTGGATGTTGATCGGCGCCGCCGTCGAGCGCGCCAGCCGGCGGTACGAGTTGACGTAGGGCGCGAACAACGCCATCGCCGCCGGCGTGTACTTCTGCAGGCCGCCGATGTACCAGTAGAACTCGTTGCTTGGCGAACCGTCGTCGTTGCTGAAGATGTTCCTGCCGGTCAGCGTGTTCAGGATGCTCTGGTGCACGTGCATCGCGCTGCCCGGCTCGCCGGCCATCGGCTTGGCCATGAAGGTCGCGTACATCTCGTGGCGCAGCGCGGCCTCGCGGATGGTCCGCTTGAAGAAGAACACCTCGTCGGCCAGACCGAGCGGATGGTCGTGGAAGAAGTTGATCTCCATCTGGCCGGCGCCGACCTCGTGGATCAGGGTGTCGACGTTCAGCTCCATCTTCTCGCAGTAGTCGTAGATGTCTTCGAACAGCGGATCGAACTCGTTCACGGCATCGATCGAATACGCCTGGCGCGAGGTCTCGGCGCGGCCGCTGCGGCCGCGCGGCGGGCGCAGCGGGGTGTTCGGGTCGGCGTTGCGCTCGATCAGGTAGAACTCCAGCTCCGGCGCGACGACCGGGCTCCAGCCTTCGGCCGCATAGAGATCGCAGATGCGCCGCAGCACCGATCGCGGCGCGTAGCTGATCAGGTTGCCGTCGCGGTCGAAGCAGTCGTGGATCACCTGCGCGGTCGGGTCGCTGGCCCACGGCACGATGCGCACCGTGCTCGGGTCGGGGCGCAGGTGCATGTCGCGATCGGTCGGGTGGATCACGTCGTAGTACGGCCCGTCGCTGGGGAAATTGCCGGTCACGCCGATGCCGACGATCGCCTCCGGCAAACGCATGCCGCGGTCTTCGGTGAACTTTTCGCGCGGCAGAATCTTGCCGCGCGCCACGCCGGTCAGGTCAGGGACGAGGCACTCGATCTCGGTCACGTGGCGCTGGTCGAACCAGGTTTCGAGGTCGGCGAATGTGTATTTGCTGCGGTCCACCATGGGTCACCTGAGTCGTTGTGGCGCTGTCGTGAAGTACGGGCGCATCTGGAGTCGATCGTCGTGTCGTGGGCGGCGGGCGAAGCGAGCGCCCTCGGCTCGCGCCGCTATCGGATCGGGCCCGGCGTCTGCGCTTCGCGCTGCAGCGCGTGGCGACCGTCGTGAAATGCCCGGCATGCCGCACCGAAGGCGTTCAACAGGCGCATCGACACCGGATTCTCGGCGGCCCGCCATTCCGGATGCCATTGCACGCACAGGTTGAAGCCGCGCGCATCCGCGACCGAGAACGCCTCGATCAGGCCGTCGGGCGCGACCGCTTCGATCCGCAATCCCGCGGCAAGCCGGTTGACGCCCTGACCATGCACCGAATTGACGCGGATGCGCTTTTCGGGGAGCACCGAATCGAGCGTGCCGCCCGGCTGGACGATGACCTCGTGCGCGAGGCCGTACTGGCGCTCGGCATCGGCGTCCTTGGCGGCGCGGTGGTCGTGCCGGCCGGGGACTTCCTGGACCGCCTGGTGGAGGCTGCCGCCGAGCGCGACATTGGTCTCCTGGAAGCCGCGGCAGATCGCGAACAGCGGCATCCCGCGTGCGAGCACGCGCGGGATCAGCGGCAGGGTCCAGTCGTCACGTTCGGTGTCGAGCGGCAGTTCGGTGTCGTGCACGGCTTCGCCGAAATGGCGCGGATGCACGTTCGATGCCGAGCCGGTCAGCAGCACGCCGTCGGCAAGATCGAGCAGCGCATCGATCTCGTCGCGCTGCGCGCCCGGCACGATCAGTGGCTGGCATCCCGCGAGCCGGACGGCGTCGACATACTTCTTGCCGGCCACGTGAAACGGATGCTGCCCGAGCATGCGGTTGCAGGCCGGCACCAGCACTACAGGGCGGCGTACCACGGGCGGCGGCGAAAGACAGCCGCGAGAGTCTGGAAAGTCTGGAGAGTCGCGATTCACACCCGCAGCATATCGCCGTCGCGGCCGACGGCGCGCCGCAACGCCAGCCGCCCCCGAAGCTGAGGGGTCGCGCGCCAGCCGCGGCATTGGCCGCTCAGAGGCCGAAAGGCATCGGGTGATCGACAGGCCGCGGCGAACCTCTGAGCCAGTCGCCCACGCTGCGCAATTTCGCAGGCGCAGCGCTCCGGCGACTAGCCTTGCTTCTTCAGCACGTCGGCGATCGTGCTGACGATCTGATCGATGTGCCCGCTTTCGACGATCAGCGGCGGCGACAGCGCGATCGTGTCGCCGGTGGTGCGGATCAGCACACCGCGCTCCCAGCATTCGAGGAAGGCGTCGAACGCGCGCTTGCCCGGGCTGCCGGCGATCGGCTCGAGCTCGATGCCGCCGACCAGGCCGATGTTGCGCACGTCGATCACGTTGGGCACACCCTTGAGCGAATGCAATGCGCTCTCGAACACCGGCGCCATCGTCGCCGCACGCGTCAACAGGCCTTCGTCGGCATAGGTGTCGAGCGTGCCCAGCGCCGCGGCACAGGCCAGCGGATGCGCCGAGTAGGTGTAGCCGTGCGGGAACTCGATCAAGTGCTCCGGGCCGGTCATGAACGCGTCGTGGATCGCCTGCTTCGCGAACACCGCGCCCATCGGCACGCAGCCGTTGGTGATGCCCTTGGCGACCGTCATCAGGTCGGGCGTGACGCCGAAGAGCGTCGCCGCGAACGGCGCGCCGAGGCGGCCGAACCCGGTGATCACCTCATCGAAGATCAGCAGGATGCCGTGCTTGTCGCACAGCGTGCGCAGGCGCTGCAGATAGCCCTTCGGCGGCAGCAGCACGCCGGTCGAACCCGCGACCGGCTCGACGATCACCGCGGCGATCGTCGATGCATCGTGCAGCGCGACCAGGCGCTCGAGGTCGTCGGCCAGTTCGGCGCCGTGCTCGGGCACGCCATGCGAGAACGCATTGCGTGCCAGGTCATGCGTGTGGCGGATGTGGTCGGCGCCGGGCAGCAACGGGCCGAACGACTTGCGGTTGCCGACGATGCCGCCGACCGTGATGCCACCGAAGTTCACGCCGTGGTAGCCGCGTTCGCGGCCGATCAGGCGGGTGCGGGCGCCGTCGCCGCGGGCGCGGTGATAGCCGATCGCGATCTTCAGCGCGGTCTCGACCGCTTCAGACCCCGAGTTCGTATAGAAGACCCGGTTCAGCCCGGGCGGCGTCAGCTCGATCAGGCGCTCGGCCAGTTCGAACGCCTTCGGCTGGCCCATGTTGAACGGCGGCGCGAAATCCATCTCGGCCGCCTGGTTCGCGATTGCCTCGACGATCTTCGGCCGCGCGTGCCCGGCATTCACGCACCACAGGCCGGCGATGCCGTCGAGGATCTGGCGGCCCTCGGGCGTCCAGTAATGCATGCCCGAGGCCTTGGCCAGCATGCGCGGCGCCTGCTTGAACTGGCGGTTCGCGGTGAACGGCATCCAGTACGCGTCCATCTTCGGTTGCGGCTGCGCCGCCTGGCGTGGGGAGGCAGCAACCGTGGTCGTTGCGGGATCGTCTTTGTGCATGGTGGGCTCCAGGGTGAGCGATGAAGTGTGCGAGTCGACGTGGCAAGAGTCTAGAGAAGGCAGCGCGCAATGTGGCTTCGCAATCGTGGCCAATGGGGCCGGTGCGCTGCAATAAAATGCGACTCTTCGTCCATTTCAAGGCATCAAGTTCGAATCATGGTTGCAGAGGCGAAACTGGATGCGATCGACCGTGCGATCCTGTCGGAACTGCAGGTGCACGGCCGGCTGTCGAACCTGGAGCTCGCCGAGCGCGTGCATTTGTCGCCGTCGGCATGCCTGCGCCGCGTGAAAGCGCTGGAAGACGGTGCGGTGATCGCGCAGTACGTCGCGCTCGTGAATCCGAAGGCGATCGGCAAGCACGGCGTCAGCTTCACGATCATCAACCTCGAAAGCATGTTGCAGATCGACGCCTTCGAGCAGGCGGTCCGCGACCAGCCCGAAGTCCTCGATTGCTTCTATGTCGCCGGCTCGAACGACTATCTGCTGCGCTTCACCTACCGCGACGCCGAGGACCTCGAGCGCTTTCACTCCGAGGTGCTGATGCGCTTGCCCGGCGTCGCGCGCTCGAATTCGATGCTGGTGCTGCGCACCGTGAAGAAGACGACTGCCTTGCCGCTCTGACCACGCGCGCGGCCGCTTCGCTTTTCACGACCAAGCGGCCCTGTTCACATTGCGAAATGCGGCGATGCTGCACTGCGGCATATCTTTCCGCTTTCAAAAATTGAACACCACATTGCAAAATATATAACCTAAGTCGTTGATTTTATTAAGACACATTTTTAGTCTTATATAAGATATAAGTGTTCCCATCGGTCACGGTCGACGCTATTCTTGGTTCAGCGATTTCGCTTTCCCACCATCCGACTGGAGCACCCCATGACCAAGCTGTCCCGTGACCAACAGATCGCCGCGCTCGAGAAAGACTGGGCCGAAAACCCGCGCTGGAAAGGCATTCACCGCGGTTACAGCGCCGCCGATGTCGTGCGCCTGCGCGGTTCGGTCAAGGTCGAACACACACTGGCCCAGCGTGGAGCCGAGAAGCTGTGGAACCTGGTCAATACCGAGCCGTTCGTGAACACGCTGGGGGCGCTCACCGGCAACCAGGCCATGCAGCAAGTCAAGGCCGGCCTGAAGGCGATCTACCTGTCGGGCTGGCAGGTCGCGGGTGATGCCAACGTCGCCGGCGAGATGTATCCGGACCAGTCGCTGTACCCGGCCAACTCGGTGCCGATGGTCGTCAAGCGCATCAACAACACCTTCACCCGCGCCGACCAGATCCAGTGGTCCGAGGGCAAGAACGACATCGACTACTTCGCGCCGATCGTCGCCGACGCCGAAGCCGGATTCGGCGGCGTGCTAAACGCGTTCGAGCTGATGAAATCGATGATCGACGCCGGCGCCGCGGGCGTCCACTTCGAAGACCAGCTCGCATCGGTCAAGAAGTGCGGCCACATGGGCGGCAAGGTCCTGGTGCCGACGCGCGAAGCCAACGCCAAGCTGACCGCCGCGCGGCTCGCGGCCGACGTGATGGGAACGCCGACGCTCGTCATCGCCCGCACCGACGCCGAGGCCGCCGACCTGGTGACGAGCGACGTCGACGACAACGACAAGCCATTCCTCACCGGCGAGCGCACGGTCGAGGGCTTCTATCGCACCCGCCCGGGCCTCGACCAGGCCGTCTCGCGCGGCCTGGCCTATTCGGAGTACGCCGACATGGTCTGGTGCGAGACCGGCAAGCCCGACCTCGCGTACGCCAAGGCGTTCGCCGAGGCGATCCACAAGAAGTTCCCGGGCAAGCTGCTGGCGTACAACTGTTCGCCGAGCTTCAACTGGAAGAAGAACCTCGACGACGCGACCATCGCCAAGTTCCAGCGCGAGCTCGGTGCGATGGGCTACAAGTTCCAGTTCATCACGCTGGCGGGCTTCCACAGCCTCAACTACTCGATGTTCAACCTCGCCCACGGCTACGCGCGCAACAGCATGAGCGCCTTCGTCGAGCTGCAGGAGGCCGAGTTCGCGGCGGCCGAGAAGGGCTTCACCGCGGTCAAGCATCAGCGCGAGGTCGGCACCGGCTACTTTGATGCGGTGACGACGACGATTGAGCGCGACGCCTCGACCGCGGCGCTGAAGGGCTCGACCGAAGACGAACAGTTCTTCGACCGCAAGCACGCCTGAGCGGCTGCCGGTCGAAGGGCTCGGCAGCGCCGGGCCTCTGTCTTGCTTCCCGCCCGACGGCACCCCCGTCGGGCGTTTTCTTTGGTCGATCGACGCGCTGAATCAGCTGGATTTAGGTGGATCGCCCTTATCTGCGCCAGTCGGGTCGGCGCCGGTTCGAGCCGCGCGTTATCAGTCGGGCGGCCTGCCTAACCGAGCAAAAATGACCGCCCTCTCGTCCCGAATTTTCCGTCTGGCCTCCCTGGCGCTGCTGCTCGTGGCAGCGCTGCCACAGGCGCTCGCGTTCAGCCTCGACGACGTCGGCGCGCGCGCCAGCAGCCTGGCGTCGCGTCCCTACAAGCCGCCGGTGGTCGACATGCCGACCCAGCTGCGCGAGCTCGACTACGACGCCTACCGCGACATTCGTTTCCGTCCCGACAAGGCGCTGTGGCGGGCCGAAAAGCTGCCGTTCGAGCTGATGTTCTTCCACCAGGGACGCGCCGTCCCGGAGCCGGTGAGGATCAACGTCATCGAGCCAGCGGGAGAGCGCCCGGTGCCGTTCGATCCGGGCCTGTTCGACTATGGCAAGAACAAGCTCGACCCGCAGACCCTGAGCCATCTCGGCTTCAACGGCCTGCGCGTCCACTTCGCGGTCAACAAGCCGGGCTACAAGGACGAGGTCGTCGTGTTCCAGGGGGCGAGCTACTTCCGGGCCCTGGGCAAGGGCCAGTCCTACGGCCTGTCGGCGCGTGGGCTGGCGGTCGACACGGCGACGGCCGAGGGCGAGGAGTTTCCGCGCTTCGTAGAGTTCTGGATCGAAAAGCCGCGCCCCAACGCGCCCTCGTTGACGATTTTCGCGATGCTGGACTCACGACGTATCACGGGCGCCTATCGCTTTGTCTTGACTCCCGGCACGGAGACGGTGATGCAAGTGACGGCCAGACTCTATGCCCGCGAGAAGATCGCCAAGCTCGGCCTGGCGCCGCTCACGAGCATGTTCACGTTTGGTGAGAACCAGCCGGGCCGCGACGACTATCGCCCCGAGGTGCACGACTCCGACGGTCTATCGATCCAGCTCGGCAACGGCGA
>Ga0070673_100003066_pt1 | contig 10342 bp, 6 predicted proteins | sample KBSM23metaG_FD_65342 | JGI IMG/M metagenome (GOLD analysis project Ga0070673, IMG submission 65342) | Miscanthus rhizosphere microbial communities from Kellogg Biological Station, Michigan, USA - KBS M2-3 metaG | ecosystem: Host-associated > Plants > Roots > Rhizosphere > Soil ...
CTCCGAGGCGGAGCCTCGCTAGCGATGTCTTCGATTCTGACCATCGCGCATCTGACGCTCTACGACGCCCGGCGGCGAAAGATCCTGGCCGCCGCGGCGCTCTGTGCCGCGGTGTTCCTTGCGGTGTTCACCACCGCGGTCGCGCTGGCGACGCGGGAGCTGATCGAAAGACCAGCGCCATTCATCGAACGGCAGGCCGCTTTCGCGGTGTTCTCCATCCTGGGTCTCTACGCCGCGAACTTCCTGTCGGTGCTGCTGGCGGCGTTGCTTCCGGTGGACGCGCTGTCGGGCGAGATCGATTCCGGCGTGATGCAGACGCTGGCCTCGAAGCCGATCCGGCGGTCCGACATCGTGTTCGGGAAGTATCTCGGCTACGGCCTCGTGATCGTCGCGTACTTTCTGATCGTCGCCGGCGGCGCGTTGATCGCGACGCGGCTGGCTGCCGGATATCTCGCGCTCAACATCGCCAGGGCCCTCCCGCTGATGGTGCTGGAGCTGCTCCTGATGCTCAGCGTGTCGATCGCCGGCGGCACGCGGTTCGGCACGGTCACCAACGGCATCGCCACACTGGGGTTCTACGGCGTGGCGTTCATCGGCGGGTGGGTGGAGCAGTTTGGCGCGCTCTCCGGGCTTCAATCGGCGCGCACGCTCGGCATTGGCGTCAGTCTCATCAGCCCACCCGACAGCTTGTGGCGTCTCGCCGCCTACTACCTGCAGCCGGACGTCGTGCGCACGCTCGGCAACGCCGGCCCCTTTTCAGCCGCCTCGGTGCCATCGGCGCTGATGGTCTGGTGGGCGGCCGGGTTCGTGATTGCGACCGTGGCGCTGGCCGTCTATTCTTTCCGCGGCCGTCAGCTCTGACGTCGTTGTCGTCGGCGGCCTTCGATCGCCGCAGGCCATGGAGACGCAGGAGACGATCAATCAGCGGGAATGGGAAGCCGAAGCGGTTCGGCATCGGGCAGGCGTTGAATGTGGCGCACCCCGGGGCGAAGGTGTTTCTCGGCGGAATGACGATCATCCCGCTCGCCCTGCTATTGGTACTCGTCGTCCATCAGCTGACGAAGTAGCCGCCCGCCCTGATTACCGCTTGCGGCCGACCGCGATGAGCGACAGGCCGATTGGCGGTGCCAGCAGCCGTTCACCGGGCAGCGCCCACGGCGCGATGAGGGTGTCGAACACGCGCACCTGCGCCAGGCTGTGCGCGCGCGACTTCAGCACATGAGCGTTGAACATCCATCCCAGTAGCCCGATCGGGTTCGAGTACCGCAGCGTGGCCATCTCGAACCCCGCCGCGGTGAAGGCCGTCCGCAGCGACGCCTTCGAGTAGCGCCGGAAGTGCCCGAGCTCGGCATCGAGCGGGCCGTAGGCGGCCTGGACCGCCGGCACCCACACGAGCGCGTGCCCGCCGGGCGCGAGCACGCGGTGGAACGTGCGCAGCGCCTCGCGATCGTCTTCGATGTGCTCGAGCACGTTCACGCAGAACACGGTGTCGAAGCGCTGCGAGGCGAGCTCCGCGAGGTCGCATTCTTCAAGATGACAGGTGCGCAGGCTGAACTTCGGATCGTCGCGCATTTCGCTGCGCACGAGATCGGCGCAGTGCGGGTTGGGTTCGATGCCCAGCACGACGTCGGCCACGTCACTGAGGCGGCGGCTCATCGTGCCGATGCCGCAGCCCACCTCCAGGACGCGCCGCCCGACGTAGGGACGGAAGAGCCGGAACAGATGCGCGCCATAGCGTTTGGCCTCGCGCATCGTCTCCAGGTCGTCTGCCGCGTACTGTTCGGCCGTCTGGGTCTGTCGCCGATCGGTGTAGCTCACGTCCAATTGCACGGTACCATACGGTAACAATCGCGGCCAATGCAGCGCATCGTGGAACGCGTCGCCGAGTGGCTCGCGCGATGGCCCGGGCTCGCCAGCGCGCTGGCGTATACCGCGCTCGCGGCCGTCTCGGGCCGCCTCGTGCTCGCGCACCCGGCATCTACCATCGTGCACGACGCCGGCGACCCGCTCCTGACCGCCGGCTTCCTGCACTGGAACGCGTGGACGCTGCCGCTCACGCACGCCTGGTGGCAGTTCCCGATCTTCGCGCCAACCCCCGACGCACTGACCTTCTCCGAGCATCTGCTCGGGTTGAGCGTCGTGGCGACGCCCATCGAGTGGATCGTGCGCGACCCGCTCGTCGCCGCCAACGTGGTGACGCTGCTCACATATCCCTTGTGCGGTGTCGCAGTGTTCCTGCTGGTCCGACGGCTGACAGGCAGCGCGGCCGCGGCCTTCCTGGCGGGGCTGGCCTACGCCTTCTCGCCGTATCGGGCCGCACAGCAGCCGCACGTGCAGATGCTGGCCACCTTCTGGGCGCCGCTGGCGTTGCTCGGGTTGCACGGCTTTCTGGAGTCGGGCCGGCGGCTCTGGCTGGTCCTCTTTGGCGCCGCCTGGCTGCTCCAGGCCCTCGCCAATCTCTATAGCCTCTACTTTCTGTCGGCACTGGTGGCGCTCTGGCTGCTGTGGTTCGTCGTCGTGCCCGGCCGCTGGATCCAGCTGCGCGACATCACGATCGCCACGCTCGTGTCCGCCATCCCGCTGGCGCCGACGCTCGGCATCTACGTGGCCGTGCACGCTCGCCATGGCTTCACGCGCTCGGCCGTGGAGGCGCAAGCCTTCAGCGCCGATTTCACCGGCCTGCTGTGCGCGCCGACCGAGGTTGCGCTCTGGAGCTGGCTCCGTGTGAGCTGCCGGCCCGAGTCCACGCTGTTTCCGGGACTGGTGCTGCTGGTCCTCGTGGGCTTCGCGGTGGCGGGGTTACGGCGCGACGCGGCCACGAGCCGGCCATCGCCGCGTGCCGTGTCGTGGCTGCGCGCCTTCATCGGTCTCGTGGTGGCCGCAGGTGCGGCGGGTGCGCTGAGCGTCATCGTCGCCGGCCCCTGGCGCATCGATGTGGGCGGGTTGCGGATCTCGGCGTCCGCCGTGGACAAGCCGCTCGTCGTGTTCGCCATCGCCGGTCTGGCCGCCCTCGGCGTGTCGCGCACGGCTTTCGCGACGCTACGGCGGCGATCGGTGGCGGGCTTCTATCTGTGCGGCGCCGTCGTCATGTGGGTGCTCGCACTGGGGCCGACGGTGGTGTTCATGGGCGTGCCACGCGCCGTGCCGGGGCTGTTCCGGCTGCTGTTCCTGCTGCCTGGCGGAGGAGGGGTGCGCGCACCGGCGCGCTTCTGGCTGATGTCCACGCTGTGTCTGTCGATCGTGGCGGGGCTCGCGGCCAGCCAGCTCCTGGCACGCCGCCGCCCCCGCGCTGCCGTGCTGCTGACGGCGCTTCTCGCCATCGGTCTGCTCTCGGACGGGTGGTCCACCGTTCCGGCGGCGCCCGCGCCCGTCGCCTTTCCCGACGAAGCCGCGCTCCGCGGCCAGACGGTGCTCTCGCTGCCGATCGGCAACCTCCAGGACTTCGGGCCGCAGTACCGTGCCATCGTCGGCGGCTGGCGATCGGTGAACGGCTACAGCGGCTACGAGCCGAAGCACTATGAGGCGCTGCGACAGGGCGCGCGGTTCGAAGTGGACAGTCTCTTCGCGCCGTTCCGTGCGCGTGGGGATCTGTTCGTGGTCGTCAACACGGATCAACCGCGGCTCATGAGCCTGGTGGAGCGTCAGCCCGGAGCCGTCTGCGTGGCCGAACGCGGGGGTACCCGGCAATACAAGCTGCCGCGTCAGCCCGGCTCCTCGACGACGCCAGCCCTCGGCTCACCGCTGCGGATCGCGGCGGCCAATGGGTCGTGCCCCTCCGCGACCGCGGCTATCGACGGCAATCCCGCCACGGCCTGGGTCTGCGGGCCGCAGAGCGGAATGGAATGGCTCGTGGCGGACCTTGGCGCCCCCGCCGACGGTATTGCCGCGGTCAGCTACACGATGGGTGAGTTCTATCGCGAGTTCCCGCGCGTGCTGGTGATCGAGACCGCGGTTGACGGCGAGTCGTGGGAGCCGGCGTGGAGCGGCGACGTCATCGCCGCATCCATCGAGGGGAGCCTGTCGGATCCGCTCCGCGCGCCCACCACGCTGCACTTCAACCCGCGCCGCGCTCGCTTCGTGCGGCTGCGTCAGACGGGGAAGGACGAGGTGAACTGGGTCGTGCCCGAGCTGGCGGTCCTGGCCGGACGCTGATCGATCAATTGGCGAAAATCTAGTTGAGCGCGCTCAGGACTTCGCCTTATATTCGTCCGACCATGCTGCCCGCCAAACTCCCGCGGCAGAGCGATCCGGCCCGGGCCCTGGCGCTCGACGCCGTCCTGGACCGCCTCACCGGCGGGCCGGCCGGCGTGGAGTGTCCGGACAAACCAGACGGCTGGGTGACGGCGGTGCGCCGTCAGCCGGCGGCTCCAGCGGTATATGCACCGTTCCCAGACTCGGTGGATGCACGTTTGCGAGACGTCCTGAAGGACCGCGGCATCGAGCAGCTCTACACGCATCAGGCCGCGGCGGTCGACCACGCCCTGTCCGGCCGCCACGTGGTGATCACGACGCCGACGGCCTCGGGCAAGACACTCTGCTACAACGCGCCGGTCCTCAGCTCCGTCCTGCGCGACCCGTCCACGCGGGCGCTGTATCTCTTTCCCACCAAGGCGCTCGCGCAGGACCAGCTGGCCGAGCTGCACGAGCTCGCGGACCGGCTGTCGCGCCCCGACGAGCTCGATATCGGCGTGTTCACCTACGACGGCGACACGCCGCAGGACGCGCGCCGGGCGATTCGAGGGCGCGCGCACGTCGTGTTGAGCAACCCGGACATGGTGCACTCGGGCATCCTGCCGCACCATCCGCGCTGGGCGAAGCTGTTCGAGAACCTGCGCTTCGTCGTGATTGACGAACTGCACGCCTACCGTGGCGTGTTCGGCAGCCATCTCACGAACGTGCTGCGCCGCCTGGGGCGGTTGTGCCGGCACTACGGCTCGAATCCGACGTTCATCTGCTCGTCGGCCACCATCGCGAACCCGCGCGAGCTGGCCGAGGCGCTGGTCGAGCAGCCGTTCGAGCTGGTATCGGAAACCGGCGCGCCGCGCGGCGAAAAGGTGTTTCTGTTCGTCAATCCGCCGGTGGTCAATCAGCAGCTCGGCATCCGCCGGTCTTATCTGGCGGAGACACGCCGCATCGCCGCGGAGTTCCTGAAGCGCAAGCTGCAGCTGATCGTGTTCGCGCAGAGCCGTCTGGCCACCGAGATCCTGACGACCTATCTCAAGGACGACTTCGGCGGTCCCCCCGGCGCGCGCGACGAGATCCGCGGCTATCGCGGCGGCTATCTCCCGCAGCGCCGCCGCGAGATCGAAAAGGGGCTGCGCGAAGGCAGCGTGCGCGCCGTGGTCTCCACCAACGCGCTCGAGCTCGGAATCGACATCGGCGCGCTCGACGTGAGCGTGATGGCCGGCTATCCCGGGACGATCGCCGCCACCTGGCAGCGCGCGGGCCGTGCCGGCCGGCGGAGCGGGCGTTCGGCCGCGGTGCTCGTGGCCAGCAGCGCGCCGATCGATCAGTTCATCGTGCGCCACCCGTCGTATTTCTTCGACGCCTCGCCCGAGCACGCCCTCATCAATCCCGACAACCTGCACATCTTCGTGGACCACGTGAAGTGCGCGGCGTTCGAGCTGCCGTTCACCACCGGTGAGTCGTTCGGGCGCCACGACGTGCAGGAAGTGCTGGGAGCGCTTGCCGAGAACGGTTTTGTTCACCGCAACGATGGCGTTGGCTCTGGAGAAGACGCTGCCGCCGATGGCGCCTGGCAGTGGACCAACGAGTCGTATCCCGCCGACGCGGTCAGCCTGCGGTCGATCTCGTCCGACAACTTCGTGATCGTCGACTCCACGCACGGCGCCGACGTGATCGGCGAGACCAGCTTCAACAGCGGCCCGTCCACGCTGCACGAGAAGGCGATCTACCTGCTCGAAGGGGCGCTCTATCAGGTGGAGCGGCTCGACTTCGAGGGGCGCAAGGCGTACGTGCGGCAGATCGACTGCGACTACTACACCGACGCGATCACCTACACCAAGGTGACCCCGCTCGAGACGTTCGAGATCGAGCCACCCAATCGCGCTCACGGCGAGGTGCACGTGTCGTCGCGCGTCGTCGGCTTCAAGAAGATCAAGTTCTACACGAACGAGAACGTCGGCTCGGGCGAGCTGGATCTGCCGGAGCAGCAGATGCACACCACCGCCTACTGGCTGACGATTCCGCAGCCGGTGATGGCGGCGCTGCCCTACGCGGCCGACGATCGCCGCGACGGCGTGGTGGGGCTGTCGTTCGCCATGCGACAGGTGGCGCAGCTGCTCTTGATGTGCGATCGCCAGGACATCGGCGTGTCGATCGGCAGCGGGGAGCAGGGCGAGGAAGTGGATCCGCGGTCGGCGCCGATCAGCCTGCCCGACGAGCCGCGGATCTTCATCTACGACAACTATCCGGGCGGCATCGGCTTCAGTCAGCCGCTGTTCGCGATGCACGCCGATCTGCTGCGGCGTACGCGCGACGTGATTGCCAGCTGCGCCTGCGAGCACGGGTGCCCGACCTGCGTGGGCCCCGTCGGCAACACGGGGCCGCTGGCGAAGCTGGTGGCCCTGCGCATCCTGGATCGGCTTTCGCAGCCGTCGCTCACCAGTACGGCCGAGCCGCTCGCCCCAGAGCTGGCCCCATTCTGATGATCTCGCTCAAGGATCGCCTCCGCGACGTCATCAAGCCGGGAGACGTACGTAGAGGCGAAGGTCCGCCTGATCCCGACGACGACGATCGTGGCTGCAGGCCTTCAGGCCTGCACCAGGATTCCACCGACCCGGCCGAGGTGCTCGGCGGCGCCTGGCAGGATGCCGAAGGCCATCGGTTCGTGGTGGTCGAGCGGAAGTATCCGCCGGGCCATCGTCACGGCGACGTGACGGTGGCCGACGGGCTGCCGCCGTCGGACGGCGCGTGGCCCGCGCTGGATCTGCTGGCCCGCGTCCCGTGCCGCGATCGGCTGCTGTTCGTGGACCTCGAGACGACCGGCCTTGCCGGCGGCGCCGGCACCTACGCGTTCCTGGTCGGCTGCGCCTGGTTCGACGGCGGCTCGTTCCGCGTCCGGCAGTATCTGATGTCGAATCCGATGGTTGAGCGCTCGATGCTGGGCGCGGTGGCCGAGCTTGCCGGCGAAGCCGGTACGGTCGTCACCTACAACGGCAAAACGTTCGACCTGCCGCTCATCGAGACGCGCTACCTGTTCCACCGGCTCGAAACGCCGTTCGCCGGCCTGCCGCACGTGGACATGCTGCATCCGGCGCGGCGCTTGTGGCGTGGGCACGCGACGGGCGGCGACGAGTACGGGATGTTCGACGCGGGCGGCTGCCGCCTCACCACGCTCGAGCGCACGCTCTGCGGCTTCGAGCGGGAAGGCGACGTGCCGGGCTTCGAGATTCCGGACCGCTACTTCCGCTACGTGCGCACCGGCGACGCGCGGCCGCTGGCCGGCGTGCTCGAACACAACCGGCTCGATCTCCTGTCGCTGGCGCTGCTCACGGCGCGTGCCGCGCAGCTCGTGGAGGAAGGGCCGCCGGGCGTACGGACGGCGCGCGAGGCGGTCGGCCTCGGACGGCTGTATCAGCTCGCGGGGCGGCTCGACGAGGCGCGGCGCTGCTTCGGCCTGGCGTGTGGCATCGACGCCTGCGCCCCGAGCGTGCCGCTGCCGGCCGGCGGCGACGGAGCCGAGCTCCGCGCCGATGCCTTGTCATCGTATGCGCGCCTCTCGCGCCGCGCCCGCTTTTTCGACGACGCGGCCGCCGCGTGGTCGCGCCTCCTGGTGCTTCCCGAATGCCCGCCGGCCATCGTTCGCGAAGCCGCGGAAGCGCTGGCCGTTCATCACGAGCACCGCCGCCGCGATCCGCTCAGCGCCCGCGGGTTTGCCCTGCAGTCGCTGCAGCTGCCGCTCACGGCGTCGCGCCGTGAGGCGCTGCACCACCGCGTCGCCCGCCTCGATCGCAAACTCGCCTCGGTGCCTGCGGTGACGACGGCGTCTTTGTTCTAGTGCTCGCTGGACTCCACGCGGTCATCTTCGATCTCGACGGCACGCTGCTCGATCGGCATCGCAGTTTCGAGCGGTTCGTTCGCGATCAATGGAGCCGGTTCGCCGAAAGACTGGGTCCGGTCAGACAGGACGACTACGCGGAGGCCCTCATCGAACTGGATCGTGAGGGGTATGGCCCGCGGGGCGGGCTGTTCGCCGGCGCCGTGGCTCGATTCGGTCTGCCCGCGGCCCTGGCGGATTCGCTGCGGAACGACTTCCGCGCCGAATTCGCGAGCAGCTGCGTGCTGTTTCCCGATGCGCTCGAAACGCTGTCCGCGCTGCGTACCGCGGGCTTCAAGCTCGGACTGATCACCAACGGTTCGGTGCGGATGCAGTCACGCAAGCTGGAATGCCTGGCGCTCGTCCCGATGTTCGACACCGCGCTGATTTCGGATGCCGAGGGTGTCCACAAGCCCGATCCGGAGATCTTCCGGCGTGCGCTGGAGCGGCTTGGTGTCGATGCCGCGCACGCGTGTCATGTGGGCAACCATCCGGAAGACGACATCGCCGGAGCGCGCGCCGCTGGCGTGAAGGCGGTGTGGCGCCGGGATCCGTATCTGCCGGCGCCCGACCGGGCCGACGCCGTCATCGAAACACTTGCCGACCTGCTCGGCTGACGCGTCGCAGGTGCTGCACGGGTTCTTCGCGATTCTCCTCGAGATCACGGCTCGCTCAAGCGACGCCTCTACGAGAAGAGCGGCGTTGCCGGGTACTGGTTGGATCCGGAGCTGGGCGTCGTGCGTGTGTCCCGCGCGGGCGGGGTTCGGCAAACCGGTGGAGTGGTCGCTCGAAGCCGGAGACGTCCTGGCGACGCCGTTGCTGGCCGGCCTCGAGCTGCCGTTGTCCGAAGTCTTCAGGCCGTAGCGGCCGAGGGCTTCGCTTTCTTCGCCGCCGCCGCCTTCGCGGCCTTCGCGGCCTTCTCGGCCGTCTTACGCGACTCGGACGTCTGGGCGCCGTACTTCTTGCTGAAGCGCTCCACGCGCCCTTCGGTGTCGATCAGCTTCTGGCGTCCCGTGAAGAAGGGATGGCAGGCCGAGCAGATTTCGAGGTGCAGCTCGTTTTTGGTCGATTTGGTCTTGAACGTGTTGCCGCACGCGCACCGGACCTCGACTTCCTTGTACGCGGGGTGGATGCCTTCTTTCACGGCTGTGCTCCTTGCCGCCACCTGACCGCTGTTCGGAGGCCCACGGCGGTTTGCAGACCGCCCTCTCATCTTGCTGGACCGGCACGAACAGGTCTCCGCAGGCAGGCGGAAACAATCATTCTAACACTGGAGGCGGAGGGGGTGGAGAAGGCGGAGAGGGCGGAGAAAAAGCCTAGGAATCACACGATTTCAGCGCCACGAATCGAGCCTGCTCACGGGCCTCGCCGGCGCTCTTGAGCCAATCCGACACCACCGCCACGCCCAACTGGCGCGTGTCGCCGGGCGGGTGCGCCGAGGGCTGCCAGGTGCGAGAAGCGCGCACGGTCGCCTCGACCATGTCCACCCCTTCTGGAAGTTCGACGCCCACGCTGAGCGGCGCCGCCGACTTCAGCTCCTGGTCCACCACCAGGCCGCAGCGGCTGTCGACGGTGATCCGAACCGGCAACGTGGCGGCATCGGGGTGCTGCACCCACAGCCGCAGCAGCAGCCAGCGCGTCTTGGCGGCCCACAGGAACCGCGCATCACCGCTCGTCCAGCGGAACGACGTGGCGCCGGCGAGCGGTTCCAGATCGTAGGCCCCGACGACGTAGTCGCGGTGGGCGCGCCTGGCCCGCTCGGGCACGCTGAGCCAGCCGCGCGCCAGGACCGCCGTGCCGCCAGCGTGGAGCAGGACGAGGAGGAGCAGCGCCCACGCCAGCGCCTGGCCCGGACCCGCGCGCAGGCGGCCTTCGGGCACCGGACCCGCCGATGCCGTGCCCCACCAGGCCGCCAGCCCGAAGAACCACAGCAGCACCATCGGGTTCTGCGTCGGCATACCCACCAGCGAGGCGACGCCGATACCGGCCAGGAGCGCGCGCGGCAGCCAGGCGTCGCCGCGCCCCGGGCGGGGCCTCGACAGCAGCAGGCCGGCTGCGAGGAGCGCCGACCATGCGAGGACCGGCATGGCGCCGAGGAACCCGAGCTCGGCGGCCTGATGCCGCCACCAGTTCTGCGCGTTGTCGAACGCGAGCGTCATCTGCCGCGACACCCGCCAATAGTCGGGCGCGATGACGTGATACATGCCGGGGCCGACCCCGGTCCACGGCGTTTCGCGCAGCATCTGCACGGCAATCGTGCCGTAGCCGCCGCGGCTCCACAGC
>Ga0070673_100003069_pt1 | contig 10337 bp, 5 predicted proteins | sample KBSM23metaG_FD_65342 | JGI IMG/M metagenome (GOLD analysis project Ga0070673, IMG submission 65342) | Miscanthus rhizosphere microbial communities from Kellogg Biological Station, Michigan, USA - KBS M2-3 metaG | ecosystem: Host-associated > Plants > Roots > Rhizosphere > Soil ...
TCACCTGCTTGACGCCCGCGCCCAGCAGCGCCGCCGTCGCGACGCCGAGCTGCCGCGCCAGCCCGTCGAGCGCGGCGTAGCGTTCGGGGTGAACGCCGGTGTTGTCGAGCGGGTTCCCGCCTCCCGGGACGCGCAGGAAGCCCGCCGCTTGCTCGAACACCTTCTTCGAGAAGCGCGGCACCTCGAGCAGCGCCTCGCGCGACGTGAACAGCCCCGACTTGGCGCGGTGATCGACCACCGCGCGCGCCAGCGCCGGCCCGATCCCCGACACGTGCGACAGCAGATACGCCGACGCCGTGTTCACGTTGACGCCCACCCCGTTCACGCACGAGTCGACCACGGCGTCGAGGCCCTTCTTCAGCCCCGTCTGCGAGACGTCGTGCTGGTACTGCCCGACGCCGATGCTCTTCGGATCGATCTTCACCAGCTCGGCCAGCGGATCCTGCAGCCGGCGCGCGATCGAGATGGCGCCGCGCACGGTGACGTCCAGATCGGGGAACTCCTCGCGCGCGACGTCGCTGGCGCTGTAGACGCTGGCGCCCGCCTCGCTGACCATCACCACCGGCACGTCGATCGCGAAGTGGCGCAGCGTCTCGCGCACGAAGGTCTCCGTCTCGCGCCCGGCGGTGCCGTTGCCGACAGCGATCGCGGCGATGTTCCCTTTCTTCACCAGGTCGGCCAGCACCGGCGCGGCGGCGGCCATGCCGGCCGGCGTCTCGAGGTGCATCAGCCCGGACCCCACATACTTCCCGGTCGCGTCGACCACCGCCAGCTTGCAGCCGGTGCGCAGCCCCGGGTCGACGCCGAGCACCGACTTCGATCCGAACGGCGCGGCGAGCAGCAGCTTGCGGACGTTCTCGGCGAACACGGTGATCGCCGCGGCGTCGGCCACGTCGCGCAGCGCCTTGTGCACCTCCGTGTCGATCGACGGCGTGACGTGCCCGCGCAGCGCCAGCCGCGCCGCCCGCTTGAGCAGCGGCGCGCCCGCGAACGCCGCCCCCGCCTGCGGGCAAGCGGCCGCCTCGAACACGGCGGTCAGCTCGTCGAGCAGCACGTCGCCGGTGCCGTCGTCGCCGAGCCGCCCCCCGAGCGTCAGCACCAGCTCTTCTTCGACCCACCCGCGCCGCATCGCCAGGTAGCGGTGCGAGCTGGCCGGCTTCAGCAGCTCTTTGATCGGCTCCTGGTAGTCGAAGTAGTTCTCGAACCGGCTCGGCGTCTTCGCCTTGTCGCCCTTGCGGACCCGGGCGCAGCCGCGCGCGAAGTAGGCGTCGCGCACCTGCCGGCGGAGGTCCGCGTCCTCGGACAGCCGCTCGACCACGATGTCGGCGGCGCCCGCCAGAGCGGCGGCCGTGTCGGCGATCCCCTTCGCCGCGTCGACGAATCCGCCCGCGCGCGCCTCCGGCGTCTCGCCGGCGGGATCGGCCAGCCCGTGCCCGCACGCCCACAGCCACTCCGCCAGCGGCTCCAGCCCCGCCTCGCGCGCCACCTGCGCCTTCGTCTTCCGCTTCTGCTTGTAAGGAAGGTAGAGGTCCTCGAGCGCGACCGGATCGAACATGCCGCGGACCCGCGCCTCCAGCTCCGGCGTCAGCTTCCCCTGGCGCGCGATCTCCTCGACGATGAACGCCTGCCGCTTGATGAGGTCGTCCCACCGCTCCTTCGCGTCGATCACCTGGCGGATGGCCACCTCGTCGAGGTTCCCGGTCTGCTCCTTCCGGTACCGGGCGATGAACGGCACCGTCGCCCCCCCCTCCGCCAGCTTCAGGACCGCCTGCGCCCCCGCGTGCGGGATCTGAGGATGCTGGGCGGCGAGCCAACCGGGAAAAGTGAGCGACATGCGCGCCCCAGGTTAGCGATGTGGGGCGGCGAGAGAAGCTTGAAAAGCCTGAAGTCCCGGACCTCGCCAGCTGGCTGACGGGCTCCGCAAGCCGGATCGCGGAGCCCTCGGGCGCGCGATCCTCGCGGCATCGTGGTACTTTCCGGTATTCCGTGGGGGGGAGCTAAATGGCCGAAGCACCGGCCCGAGATCGCCGTCAGCTGACGGTGCTGTTTTTCGACGTGGTCGATGCCAGCGCCCTGTCAGAACGGCTGGATCCCGAGGACTTACGCGACGTCATCCAGGCGCTCCACGCCACCTGCACGAAGGCGGTGCTCGAACACGACGGGCACGTTGCGCAACGTCTGGGAGACGGCCTACTCGCCTATTTCGGTTACCCGCAGGCGTTCGAGGACAGCCCGCGCCGCGCCGTGCGCGCCGGGCTCAGGGCGCTGCACGACGTGCGACGCCGCGCGGAGGAGCTGGTCCCGCGCGTCGGCTCGCGGGTGCAGATGCGGATCGGTGTCGACACCGGGCCGGTTGTCCTGGAGAACGTGGGGTCGCAGGAACGGCCGGAGTTCCTCGCGATCGGCGAGGCCCCCAACAGAGCCGCGCGCGTGCAAGCGGCCGCCGCTCCGGACAGTCTGGTGGTCAGCGACGCGACGTACCGGTTGACGCGCGGCTATTTCAGCTTCGTCGATCTCGGAAACAAGGACCTCAAGGGATTTTCGGATCCGATCCGACTGCACGCGGTCGTCGACGAGACAGGTCTGCAGAACCGACTCGATGTCACGGTCGGCGAGCTCACGCCGTTCGTCGATCGCATCGAGCCGACGACCTTGCTGCGCGATCGCTGGGACGCGGCGCGGGATGACTCCGCGCCGGTGGTGCTGGTGTCGGGCGACGCAGGCATCGGCAAATCGCGGCTGCTGCGCGCGTTCCGCGAGCGACTGCCGCCCGGAAGCGCGCTCTTCATCACCTGCCACTGCTCGACTTTCTTTCAGCGCACGGCGCTCTGGCCGATCGCGGACATGCTCGATCGCCGGCTTTCGGTCGAGCCGGGGCCGAAGCTCGATCGCCTGCGCGCCGAGCTCGCGAGCCTGGGCCTGGCCACGCCGGAGGCCCTCTCGTTGATGGCCTCGCTGCTGTCGCTGCCGCTTCCCGAAGCCGACCGCGTCATGATGACGCCGCAGCGCGAGCGGCAAGAGACGTTCGAGGTTCTGTTCACCTGGCTGATGCGGTTGACCCGGACGCAGCCGGTCCTGTTGCTGGTCGAGGACCTGCACTGGGTCGACCCGTCGACGCTGGAGTTCCTGTCGCTGGTGACCTCGCGCGCCCCGACCGGGCCGCTGATGGTCGTGGTGACGCATCGGCCGGACTTCGTCTGTCCGTGGGAAGGACCGCGCATCACCAAGCTGGTGCTCGGGAGGCTGGATCGCGAGTACGCCGAGGAGATGTTGAATTCGGTGGCCGGGCCAACCGCGCTGTCGGGCGAGGTTGTCAGCAAGTTGCTGTCGCGCGCCGACGGCGTACCCCTTTATCTCGAAGAGATCACCAAGGCCGTCGTGGAGGCGTCGCAGCGCAGCCCGGCGCGGGTGGACGGCACGCGCGAGCCCGCCATCCCCGCGACCCTGAAAGACTCGCTGGCGGCCCGCCTCGATCGGCTGGGGACCGGCAAGACCGTGGCTCAGCTCGCCTCGACGCTCGGTCGGACGTTCGACTTCGATCTGCTCCGCGCCGTCAGCGACATGCCGGAGCCGGACCTGCGCAACGAGCTCGACCGATTGGTGGCGGCGGAGCTGCTCTATCGACGGAGGACGCCGGCGCAGGAGACCTACATCTTCAAGCACGCGTTGATCCAGGACGCCGCCTACGAGTCGCTGCTACGGAAGGAGCGCCAGCAGTATCACCTGCGGATCGTCACCGCGCTGGCCGAGCCGAGCCGCGCCGAGACCTCCCAGTCGCAGCCGGAGGTGCTCGCGCATCATTACGCCGGGGCCGGGATGCCGCGCGAGGCGATCGCGCACTGGATGATCGCGGGACAGCGGGCGATGGCCCGGTCGGCGTTCACGGAGGCCGCCGACAACTTCTCGCGCGCGCTCAGGGATCTGCCGGCGCTGCCGTCGGCGTCGGAGCGGGACAAGATCGAGATCGAGATCAGGTCGGGGCTGGGCCTGGCGATCATCTCGACACAGGGATGGGCAGTTCCGGAGGTGGAGGAGAACTACAAGCGAGCGCGCTTGTTGTGCGAATCGTTCGGGAACGTCCCGGTGCAGGTGCTCTACGGCATCTCGGCGGTGCACGTCGTGCGCGGCGACCGAGAGGGGTCGATGAGCCTGGCGGCGATGTTCCGCGACCTGCTCGCGCGCAGCGACGATGCGCGGACGCGGCTGGTGGCAAACAGCGTGCTGGGCGTGGTCGCGTTCTGGGAAGGACAGTATCAACAGGCAATCGAGCGGTTCCAGGCGGTGCGAGAGATCAAACATGCATCGCGGGAGAGCGGCGATGCCGTCATCCAGGACTACGGCCTGGACGCTTACCTTTATGCCGAGCTGTATCGGTGCGTGTCCTTGCAGAACACGGGCGCGCTGACGGAGGCGGAGTCGTCGTGGCGGGCGAACCTGACCTGGATCGAGGCGACCCGCCATCCATACATGATCGCGACCCTGGTGGCGTACGGCGCCACGATCATGGAGACCGCGGGCAACGTCGAGCAGGCCGCCGCGCTCGCGGGACGCCTCGCTCACCTCTCGGTGGAGAACGGGTTCCACTACTGGCACGCGATCGCCCGCTGCGCGAGCGGGTGGGCCGCGGCCCGCACGAGCGGCGGCGAGAACGGAATCCCCGAGATCGAACAAGGGCTGGCGACGCTGCGGTTCCTGGGCGCGTACATCGTGTACCCGTATTTTGCGACGTATCTGATCGACGCCTGCCTGACGCGCGGCGATCTCGTGAAGGCCGCGCAGGTGATCGATGACGCGCTCTGGGTCATGGAAGGGCGGCTCTGTCGCAACCATGAACCGCGGCTCCTGACCCTGAGGGGCCGGGTCCTGGCGCGCAGCGGGGATCGGGCGGCGGCGATGGCGACGCTCGAGCGCGCCGTCGCGATCGCAGGCGCGCACGGCGCAACGTTGTTCGAGAGCGACGCGCTCCTGCACCTCGGACAGCTGATCGATGATCCGGAGCAGGCCCGCGCGGTGGCGGTCCGACTCCGCGATTCGCTGGCGCGCGCCGCCGACGGCGGGACGCACCCGATCTTCGAGGCGGCTCGCCGCTGGCTCTCGCAGCAGCTCTGATCGCGCGGAACCGGCTACGCCCGGGCGAGGACCCAGGCGGGGAGAGCCTGAAGGAAGTCCTTGTCGGGAGACGGGGCCAACGAGGCGCATTCGAGGGAGAATTCGTGGGCCGCCGAGCCGGCGAGACCGTGCGCGACGGCCGACGCGTACTCGAGGCAGTCATAAGCGTCCATTCGCGCGCGAACCCAGGCGACGTCCGCCGCGGTGCGCGCGTCGCGCGGACGGCCGAGCACGCGTCGCAGCTCGATCCGCTCGGAGGCCGACGCCTGCTCGCACAGCCGAAGCAGCATGAGCGTTCGTTTGCCCTCCCAGATGTCGCCGTCGATCTCCTTGCCGTAGCGGATGGGATCGCCCACGAGGTTGAGCAGGTCGTCCTGGATCTGGAAGGCGGCTCCCAGGAAGAACCCGAAGCGCAGGAAGCGCTCGGGCGGCAGCGCCTGTCGCGTCCCGATCAGCGCTCCCACCCGCAGGGGATAGATGCAGGTGTACCAGCAGGTCTTCCTCAAGATCATCTGCAAGTAGTCCTGTTCGCGCAGCTCCAGGGCATTGTCGCGGCGCCAGGCCAGCTCCATCGCCTGGCCTTCGACGGATTCCTCCGCCATGCGCCCGGCTTCCTCCAGGATCTGCATGGTCACGCGCAGTCCGAGGTGGTTGCGGTTGTCGAGCAGCGGGCGCAGGCTCATCACCGACAGCGCGTCGCCCACGTTCACGGCGATCGGGATGCCTTGCATGAGGTGCAAGGTGGGCCGCCCCCGGCGTTCCTCGCTGCTGTCCTCGATGTCGTCGTGAACGAGGAAAGCGTTGTGCATCAGCTCCAGCGCGACGGCGGAATTGATGGCGTCCTCGGCGCTCGCCCCGAAAGCGCGTGCCGCCGCGATGCACAGGCTGGCACGCAAGGAGCGGCCGCCGCGTCCGGGATAGTCCGCCGCCAGCTCGTGGAGCTCGGTGCGCCGACCGGCCGGTCGCAGGTATCGCTCGAGCGCATGCCGGGCCATCGTCCCGTAGCGATCGAGCGTCTCCTTGACCAGCGCCTCGCCGTTCATCGCGGCGCGGACGTGGCTTCCTGCTCCAGGACGCGGACGCAGATCGTCCCGCGCGGCAGGTTCGTCTTTTCGTCGACGATGATGCCGGAGTAGACGCCGACCGGCTGATCGTCGGGCACCTCCAGGCGGACGAGCAACCCGTCTTCTCCCTGCAAACGCTCGATGCCGACCCCATCGATCCTCGGCAACGCGGGGTCGATGGCGCGCAACGCGTGAGCGGTCAGACCGGCGCTCGCCGACGCGGGCTTCACATCGACGGCGATCTGGACCCGACGCTTGGATTCGACCTGCAGCGTGACCGGCAGACGCCATGTCGTCGCGCCCGCATCGTCACCGGGAGAGTCGGGCGGCGCGGACCGGGCCTTCGCTGCCGGCGCCGCGGCGGAGGGCGCCGGAGACGCCGGCGCCGGCGGCGCCTTGTTGATGTCGAAGCCGGGAACGCCCGACGGTGGTTCTGTGCGTTGTCGGTCGACGCCGCGGCTGGCGGTCACCTGCACCATATCCATCCAGACGTTGGCGAACTCCGCGGCGATCTGGATCAGGCGCCCGCCCATCGACCGCGGGTCGCTCATCTCTCCCCACGGTGCGAACGGCGCCCCGGAGGGCATGCCGGCTCCGGACATCGCCCGCGCAAACTCCTGACCTTGGCGGATGTAGTCGTCTATCACCTGATAGCCGAGGTTGACTCCACGACCGACGCCCTCGGGGCGGGGTGGTGCGCCGGGATCGGACGGGGCGTGAGGCCGGCCGTTCTGGTGCCCGTTGGGTGGACCGAAAATCGTCGAGAAGTCCCGGATCGGCCCCACCCGATCCAGGTCGGGTCGCTTCTTACGTCTGTCTTCCGCCACAGTGTCCTCCTTATGGGTGGTCGAACCCGATGATTTCCTCGAGAGCTGGGTATCGGGAGATTGCGTGCGCGGCGAGCCGCCCGGACATCACGGCTGCCTCGACGCACCCCTCGTTGAGCCCACAATCCGTCCAGTCACCCGCCACGGTCAGGTTGTCGTAACTGTCGTCGAGCGGCGAGATGCGATACCGCGTGGTGCCCGGCAGGGTCAGCACGTAGCGATCGCTGGGATTGACGTTGGCGCGGACGTACTGCGAGGCCAGCCGCTCCGGGCCGGCACCGGAGGGCGGCGGCGCGTTCGCTGCTGCCGCGGCGTCGACCAGCAGATCCCACCGAAACTCGCCGCGCTCGTCCACCGCGCGCGGCCAGAGGTGCTTGATGTCCCGGGCCAGGAACCGCTCGGCGTTTCGCCACACCTCCGCGATGCGAGCCGGCGACGGGTCCTCGCGCGCCGCCCGCGCCGCGGGGTCGTCCGGCAGCACGCTGCAGAAGTACGCGATCGCGCCCACCCGCTCGCGGAAAGACTCCTCGCGCACCAGGTGACTCATGTCCGCCCAGGTGTCGAACGGCTCGACGAAGCCGGAGATATTGACGGGCGGCTGCGACCACCCGAGAGACTTCATGTCCTCACGCAGCCAGACCTGCAGCGCCTGCGTCGGCACCGTCTTCACCTTCTCGACCATCGTGCGCCAGCGGGGATCGCGCGCGACGAGATCGCCGCACACGTACGGGATCGCGCCCAGCCCGACACCCAGGACCACCAGATCGAAGTCCGTTCCGACCGTCAGCCGCCGGGGAGCGACGCGCCGCCGATCCCAGTGCGACTCGAACTCGACCCCTTCGCGGCGCAGCCGATCTCCGTCCACGAGCTGATCCCAGTCCGGATCGGACGGCCAGCAAGGCAGGCCACGAACATCGACGAGCGGCTCGTACTCCTTTCCGCCTGCGACCTCCGCCTGCACGTCGAACTCCAGCGCCTCGACGTGCGGTCGCGCATCGCCGGGGCCTTGCCCGATCCGCACGTTCTCGAGACGGTGAAAGAACCGGAAGGACGCCCCCCGCCTCCGCAGCAATTCGTAGAGCGGCGCGAACACGACGTCGCCCATCCCGGACTGCATCTTCCAGAAGAAGGCCCCCCGGTACGTGAAGAACGACCGCAGCGTCCCCCGCAGGGCGTCGCCGGCGGCGATGCGCGGGCGCGTGACGTCGCCGTCCTCATAGGCAAACGCCAGGTCGTAGAGGCCGCGCACGAACGCGCAGTTGATCGAGCGTTCGGCGGCGCCGTTGAGACGGAGCCATTCGCGGCAGTCGTAGTCGTTGACCGCGTCGAAGCCGCGCGGATCGGTGATCAGCCGGTGACGGAGCGCGCCCCGGATCACCGCCAGCGTCAGGTCCCACATTTCCCACAGCCGCCGGACTTCGTCGTCACGCACCACCAGCGTCTCGATCTGGCCGCGCACCGCCCGCGAGATCGCGTCGGTGAATCGAATCAACAGATCCTCCGTGAACTGGGGGAGCAAGCGCAGGCCGCCTTCGAGGAAACGCAGCGCCTCGTTGGCCGCGGTCAGCGTCGCGATCTGACCGTAGCGCACGAAACGATCGATCCCGTCCATCACGGAGTTGGGCGAGGGCGCCGCGCCGTTCGCGCCCACGGCGTCGCCGTCCGACCGCAACTGATCACCGGCGCGGAGCTGAATGCCTTCGAGAAAGTAGCGTGACAGGAGCGCGGTGCGGGCCATGTAGTCGGCGACGGTCCAGCGCGCCGGCGCGTCGCCGGGATCGCCGGGCAGCCCCTGCAGCGGGGGAAAGTACGCGGTCCAGGGCAGCCAGTCGCCGCGCGGGGTGTGGTCGGCCACGGCGTTGAAGTGGTTCGGTTCGAACGCGTCCGTCCAGCTGGCGATGCGGCACTTGCTGGGATCGCGTCCGAGCTCGCCGTAGCATTCGCGCATCAAGCGGAACGCGTTTTCGTAGAACCCCATCCACAAGTGCAAGCCATGCTCTTCAATCCGATCGGACGGCCCGCGCCCCGAGGCCCCCTTGCCGCCCAGCCGCCATCCGACCTGGTACACGGTCACGTGGTACTTGCCCTTGTGCTCGGGTCGAGTCAGCTCGAACGCAGCCGTCATCGAAGCGCAGCCCCCACCAATCACTGCCACCTCGATGGGTCGTCCTGCGTCGGGTTCGTTCGTCATGGTCCTCCGATTTGCGTCAAGCGGGCTCTGGAAACGTGAGGCGCACGAACACGTCCGTCGCGCGCATCATCCCGAACAGCGCGCCGCTCTCCGGCGAACCCACCTCGTAGCGACCGCCGGGCACGCCTTCGGCGAGGCCGGGAGCGATCTGCAGGCGCGCTCGCGCCGGCGGAAGCACCCGGGCCGGCGCCCCGAACGAGCGATCGAGACAGGTCGCGACCAGCCGCCCGTCGTCGCGCCGCCCGAGGAGCGGCTGCGCGAAGAACTGTTCGAAGGTTGCCGGCGGCCCCGAACCCGCCGCTTCGTCATCCCCGCCCTCTGTCGCGATCGATCCCTCGAGGACGCAGACGCCGTCGATCTCGATCGCATAGCGACTGCCCTCTTCGGCGTGGATCGTCGCGAGGCGCTTCCGGTAGCCCGCGCCGATCATCCGTTCGCCCCAGATCGAGGCGGGGCTGTCGGTCAGCATCGAGAGCACGAACAGGCGCGCCGGCGCCTCGCTCCCCGCGCGCACGACGTTCGGGATGCCGACGACGGCTTCGTTGTAGCTGCCCACGACGTGGGCCATCCGCTCGCTGGCGCGCCGCGCCGCGAGGCCGGAGGCCGCCGAAAACCGCTCGCCCCCCGCCAGCGCCCCCGACATCGCGCCCAGCGTTCCACCGACGACCGATCCCATCACGGCGCCTCCCCACGCGCCCAGAGGACCGAACGCCGCACCGGCGCGCCCGCCGGCAAGCGCCCCGGCCGCGCTGCCGGAGCCGGCGCCCCACGCAGCGCCGATCCCGGCGCCGGCAAAGCCGGCCGTCGCCGCCCCCACGCGCTCGGTCCACTCGTGCTGATCCACACCGGCCAGCTCTGCCCGGGCGTCCATCACCCGCCACAGATCGAGGTACAGCGGGTGGATGCCTCTGGGTGCACCAGCAATCGGCCGTGCCGTGAGCCCGAGCGGGGCGAGCACCGGTTCGAACGCCGCCGCCGGAATCGGCAGCGAGAGCGTGATCGCGTCCAGGCGGGCGCCGCTGTTGTAGAGGGTCCCGTTCGCTTGCGGCGTCATGCCAGGTCTTCCCTGAGCACGTTGGCGAAACCGAGGACGAAGTCGGGACCGAACACGCGCGCCGCGGTCTGGAACCCGGGCTGGAAATCGCC
>Ga0070673_100003072_pt1 | contig 10332 bp, 8 predicted proteins | sample KBSM23metaG_FD_65342 | JGI IMG/M metagenome (GOLD analysis project Ga0070673, IMG submission 65342) | Miscanthus rhizosphere microbial communities from Kellogg Biological Station, Michigan, USA - KBS M2-3 metaG | ecosystem: Host-associated > Plants > Roots > Rhizosphere > Soil ...
GTGCGCGAGATGCCACTTGGTCGGGCTGGCGTCGGGCATCGACTGCACCTGGCAGTCCTCCGCGGTGAGCGGCGCGGCCAGCGCCAGGCTGGCCTGGCGGATGGCGGCGTAGCGGTCGGCCAGCGCGCTCGGCCGGGGCGCCAGCTGGCGCTTCGGGGTCGCTTTGAACATGATTCTTCCTCCGAGCCGGACAAGCCTAACGGAAGTCCCGTTTCTGCGTGCGAAACAGGGTCGCTCCGAGGGGAAATGGCCTCGACCGATCCCTAAAATGCCGGCCATGCCCTTCGTTCATCTGCGCGTGCACACCGAGTTCTCGGTCGTCGACGGAACCCTGCGGGTCGACGAAGCGGTGGCGGCTGCGGCGGCGGACGGCCAGGGCGCCCTGGCGATCACCGACCTGAGCAATCTGTTCGGCGCGATCAAGTTCTACAGCGCCGCCCGGGCCGCGGGCGTGAAGCCGATCATCGGCGTCGAGATCTGCCTCGAGCCCGAGGGCAGCGAGCGGCAGCCGAGCCGGCTGGTGCTGATGGTGCAGAACCGCGAGGGCTACCTCAACTGCTGCGAGCTGCTGTCGCGCGGCTGGCTCGACAACGCCGAGCGCGGCCATGCGCTCGTCAAGTGGCAGTGGCTCGCCGAGCGCAATGCCGGCCTGATCGTGCTCTCGGGCGCCGAGAGCGGTTCGATCGGCCAGGCGCTCGCGGCCGGCGACGACCCCCGCGCGCGCGCGCTGGCGGAGCGGGCAGAGCGCACCTTCGGCAATCGTTTCTACATCGAGGTGCAGCGCAACGGCATGCCGGGGGCCGAGTCGCATCTTCGCGCGGCGGTGCAGCTGGCAGCGGAGCTGCGCTTGCCGGTGGTGGCGACGCACGGCGTGCAGTTCCTCGACCCCGACGACCACACCGCGCACGATGCGCGAGTCTGCGTCGCCGAGGGCGAGATGCTGGCGAACCCGAAGCGCATCAAGCGCTTTAGTCGCGAGCAGTACCTGAAGAGCCAGGCGCAGATGGAGGCGCTGTTCGCCGACCTGCCGAGCGCGCTCGCCAACACCGTCGAGATCGCCAAGCGCTGCAACCTCGGCCTCGTGCTCGGCAAACCGCAGCTTCCCGACTTCGCGACGCCGCGGGTCGGCGATGCGCCGGTGCCGATGGCCGAGTACTTCCGGATCGCCTCGCACGAAGGCCTCGACGTCCGCCTCGGTCAGCTCTATCCCGACCCGGCGGTGCGCGAGCGCGAGCGCCCGCGTTACGTCACCCGGCTCGACTTCGAGATCGAGACGATCCTGAAGATGGGCTTTCCCGGCTACTTCCTGATCGTCGCCGACTTCATCAACTGGGCCCGAGCCAACGGCTGCCCGGTCGGCCCGGGCCGCGGCTCGGGCGCGGGCTCGCTGGTCGCCTATTCGCTCAACATCACCGGCCTCGATCCGCTCCGCTACGGCCTGCTGTTCGAGCGCTTCCTCAACCCGGAGCGGGTGTCGATGCCCGACTTCGACATCGACTTCTGCCAGGCCAATCGCGACCGGGTGATCGACTACGTCAAGGCCAAGTACGGGCGCGACGCGGTCAGCCAGATCGCGACCTTCGGCACGATGGCGGCGAAGGCCGCGCTGCGCGACATCGGCCGGGTCCTGGGCATGAGCTACGGCCATGTCGACTCCGTGGCAAAGCTCGTGCCGGCACCGCCCGGGAAAAGCGTCACCCTGCGCCGCCCGCCGCGCGGCGAAGACGGGGAGAAGGTCGACGACGGCGGCGTGATCTACGCACGCCGCGAGGCGCCCGAGATCGAGCAGCGCGAGAAGAACGAGGAAGAGGTCGCCGAGTTGCTGGCGCTGGCCGAGCGCGTGGAGGGCATCGTGCGCAACGTCGGCATGCACGCCGGCGGCGTGCTGATCGCCCCCGGCCGGATCACCGACTTCTGCCCGCTCTACATGCAGCCGGGGAGCGAGAGCGCGGTCAGCCAGTTCGACAAGGACGACGTCGAGGCGATCGGCCTGGTGAAGTTCGACTTCCTCGGCCTGGCGACGCTCACCATCCTCGAGCTCGCCAAGGACTTCATCGTCGCCCGCCATCCCGAGCGCGCCGGCTTCGACTACGACGCGCTGCCGCTCGATGACCCCAAGGTCTACGTCTTGTTCGCCGAAGGCCGGACCGAATCGGTGTTCCAGTTCGAAAGCGGCGGCATGCGGCGGATGCTGCGCGAGGCCCGGCCGACCCGGCTCGAGGACCTGATCGCGCTGAACGCGATGTTCCGCCCGGGACCGATGGAGAACATCCCGAGCTTTTGCCTGCGCAAGAACGGCAAGGAGACGGTGACCTATCCGCATCCGCTGCTCGAGCGCGTGCTCGGCGAAACCTACGGGATCATGGTCTACCAGGAGCAGGTGATGGAGGCGGCCCAGGTGATGGGCGGCTACTCGCTCGGCGGTGCCGACCTGCTGCGCCGGGCGATGGGCAAGAAGAAGCCCGAGGAGATGGCCAAGCACCGCGCCATCTTCCGCGAGGGCGCGGCGAAGAAGCAGATCGCGGCATCGGTGGCCGACGAGGTCTTCTCGCTGATGGAGAAGTTCGCCGGCTACGGCTTCAACAAGTCGCATGCGGCCGCGTACTCGCTGCTCGCGTACCACACCGCCTGGATCAAGGTCCACTTCCCGGCCGAGTTCTTCGCCGCCAACATGACGGTGGAGCTCGACAACAGCGACAAGCTCAAGGCCCTGCTGGTCGATGCGCGAGGCTTCGGCGTGACCATCGCCACGCCCGACATCAACACCGGCACCTATCGCTTCGAGCCCGTGTCGCCGACTGCGGTGCGCTACGGCCTGGGCGCGGTGAAAGGCACGGGCCAGGGCGCGATCGAGGCGATCGTCGGCGCGCGCCGCGAAGGCGGGCCGTTCACCAGCCTGTTCGACTTCTGCGCCCGGGTCGACCGGGGCCGGATCAACCGCCGCGTGGTCGAGGCGCTGATCAAGGCCGGCGCCTTCGATGCGCTCCACCCCGAGCGCTCGATGCTGCTGGCGAGCGTCGGCCTCGCGCTCGACTGGGCCGACACGCAGGCCGCCCATGCCGACCAGGGCGGCCTGTTCGACTTCGGCTCCGAGAGCGACGACATGCACGGCGCCAGCACCCAGGAGCCGGCGCTCGTGGCGGCGGCGCCGTGGAGCATCAAGGAGCGGCTGACGCTGGAAAAGGCGGCGCTCGGCTTCTACCTCTCGGGCCACCTGTTCGACCAGAGCGCGGCCGAGGTCCGGCGCTTCGCCAAGGTCCGGCTCGCCGACGTCATCGACAAGCGCGAGCCGATGCTGCTCGCCGGCATCGTCTCCGACCTGCGCGTCGTCAACGGCCAGCGCGGGCGGGTCGCGATCTTCAAGCTCGACGACGGCAGCGAGGCGATGGAGGCGGTGGCCAACGAGGAGCTGCTCACCGCCAACCGCGAGCTGCTGAAGGACGACGAGCTGGTCATCGTCCAGGGCAAGGTGCAGCCCGACCGGTTCTCGGGCGGCGTGCGCCTCAACGTGCAGAGCGTGTGGGACCTGGCGGCGGCGCGCTGCCGCTTCGGCAAGTACCTGCGGGTCGAGGTCAACGGCAGCGTGCCGCCGGTGGCCGAGGTGCTGCGCGAGTTCCCGTCGCGCCGGGTCGTCACCGAGCACGGCGAGATGCCGCAGGGACTGGTGGTGCGGCTCGCGCTCCTGCGCGAGCATGCGACCGGCGAGATCGACCTCGGCGAATCGGCTCGCTTCTATCCTTCGGAAGCGGCGCTGGCGCGCTGGAACGCGGCCGCGGCTCACGGCCGCGCCGTCGTCGTCTACGAATGAAGCGGCAGCGTCCCCGGCGATGACCGAGCCGCTGCCGCTCACCGGACTGGTGCTCACGGGCGGCGGGGCGCGGGCCGCGTACCAGGTGGGGGTGCTGAAGGCGATCGCGCAGATCCGGCGCGAAGCCGGTGCCGAGCGGGGCCCCAATCCGTTCCCGGTGATCGCCGGCACCTCGGCCGGGGCGATCAACGCCGCCGCGCTCGCCTGCCAGGCCGACGACTTCGACCGGGCGATGGCCGGCATCGTCGAGGTCTGGGAGAACTTCCGCGCCGAGCAGGTCTACCGCTCCGATTCGATCGGCGTGATCAACACCGGCGCGCGCTGGCTGACGATGATGTCGATCGGCTGGGTGATCGCGCGCTGGCGGCGGGCGCGGCCGCGCTCGCTGCTCGACAACAAGCCGCTCGAAGTGCTGCTCGGCAAGCTGGTCAGCACCGAGCGGCTGCACCATGTGATGCGCGACGGCCACCTGCACGGGCTCGCGGTCACGGCGTCGAGCTACGGCTCGGGCCTGCACATCACCTTCTACGACGCGCTCGACGACATCGTGCCGTGGACGCGCTCGCAGCGCCTCGCGGTGCGGGCCGAGATCAGGATCCCGCACCTGCTGGCGTCGTCGGCGATCCCGTTCGTTTTTCCCGCGGTGGCGCTCGAGATCAACGGCAGCCGTGAGTACTGCGGCGACGGTTCGATGCGCCAGGCGGCGCCGATCTCGCCGGCGGTGCACCTCGGGGCCGAGAAGATCCTCGTCGTCGGCGCCGGCCGGATGCACGAGCCGCCGGGCGAGCGTCCTCCGAGCACCGACTACCCCAACCTCGCCCAGATCGCCGGCCACGCGCTCTCGAACATCTTCCTCGACGCGCTCGCCGCCGACGTCGAGCGGTTGAAGCGGATCAACGCCACCCTGGCGCTGCTGCCGCCGCGGGCACGGGCCGACACCAGCCTGAAGCCGATCGAGGTGCTGGTGATCGCGCCGAGCGAGCGCCTCGACGACATCGCCGCCAAGCATCTGTCGAGCCTGCCGCTGCCGATCCGGGCGATGCTGCGCGGCATGGGCGTCTCCGGTCGGGGTGATGACGCGCGCGGCGCGGCCCTGGCGAGCTATCTCCTCTTCGAGGCGCCCTACACCCGCGAGCTGATCGCCCTCGGCGTGCGCGACACGATGGCGCGGCTCCGCGAGGTGCGTGCCTTCTTCGGCTGGGCGGTCGAAGAGAGCTCCCAGGCCAGCGGGGAGCCGGGCCGGGAAAGCGGCACCCCGGCAGGCAGCGAGGCGCTGCAGGCCGGGGCGCCGCGGGCGGACTAGGGCCTGTCGACAGGCCCGGGCGGGGCTACTTCTTCGCCGCCATGCCGGCGGCGGCATCCGCCTTCTTCTTCGTGCCTGCGGCCGATGCGGCCGAGGGGGCTGGGGACACGCCGCCGGTATTCGAGCCGGCGAAGGCCACGCCGTTGACGGTGCGGCCGTTCTGCGAGAACTTGCTGGCGCTCGCCTGGCCGACGCCCTTGACCCGCGTGGTCAGGTCGCTCCAGTCCTTGAACGGTGCCTTCTGCCGTTCGCCGAGGATCTGCGCCGAGATCGTCGGGCCGATGCCCTTGATGGCCTCCAGCTCGGCCTGGCTGGCCTTGTTGACGTCGACCGCGGCGAAGGCGGTGGCGGCGACGAGCGCGCCGAGGGCGATGATGAATTGCTTGAACATGCGAAGCTCCTGAAGGTGAGGGAGAGAGTCGCCGCAGCGGCCGGCGCGCCGGTGGCATGCGGCCGGTCTGCCGCAGTGCGCCCCGGATCAACGAGCGCCCGACGGGCGGCGTTGTCCCTCGCCGGGGCCCCTCGGCGGGCCCCTCGTTTTCAGGCCTGGCTCTGCAGCCAGGCGCCGTAGGCGGCGACGCCGCCGGCGACGTCGACGAACGAGTGCTCGCATCCGACCGCGCGCAGCCGGCCGAGGTCGGCCTCGGTGAAGCACTGGTACTTGCCGACCAGCGCCGGCGGGAAGTCGATGTAGTCGATGACGCCCGCGCCGACCAGCGCCTCGAGCGGCAGCGCCGCCTCTCCGGCCTGGGCGCGACAGGCGTTGACGACGGCGAGGGCGACGTCGTTGAACGGCTGCGCCCGGCCGCTGCCGAGGTTGAAGATGCCGCTCGCCTCCGGATGCTCGAGGAACCAGAGGTTGACCGCGACCACGTCGCTCACGGCGACGAAATCGCGGCGCTGCTCGCCCGCGGCGTAGCCGCCGTATTCGCCGAACAGCTTGACCCGGCCGGTCGCCTGCCATTCGTTGAACTGGTGGAACGCGACCGACGCCATCCGCCCCTTGTGCTGCTCGCGCGGCCCGTAGACATTGAAGTAGCGAAAGCCGGCGATCTGCGTCTTCGCGGTGGGCAGCGCGCGGCGCACCACCTGGTCGAACACCAGCTTGGACCAGCCGTAGACGTTCAGCGGCCGCTCGAGATCGGGCTCTTCGCGAAACGCGGTCGAGCCGCCGTAGGTGGCCGCCGAGGAGGCGTAGAGCAGGCGCACGCCCTGCGCCTGGCAGGCATCGAGCAGCGTCTTCGACGGGCGGTAGTTGAGGTCGAGCATCAGCCGCCCGTCGTGCTCCATGGTGTCGGAGCAGGCGCCTTCGTGGAACACGCAGTCGATGGCGCCGAGCTCACCGGCGGCGAAGCGGGCGTAGAAATCGCGGCGGTCGAAGTAGTCGCTGATCGTGGCGCCGACCAGGTTCTTGAACTTGGCGCCGTCGCTCAGGTCGTCGACCGCGATCACGTCGTCGACGCCGATCGCGTTCAAGCCATGCACGAGGTTGGAGCCGATCATGCCGGCAGCGCCGGTGACGACGACTCTCATGGCGGGCTCCCCGGAGCGAACAGCTCGTCGTAGCCGACGCTGGCGGTGCCAAATTTGCCGACGACGATGCCGCCGGCGCGATTGGCGATCGGCATCGCCTCGCGCAGGCCGAGGCCTGCGGCGAGCATCGCGGCGAGGGTGGCGATGACGGTGTCGCCGGCGCCGGTGACGTCGAACACCTCGCGCGCCTCGGCCGGAATCCTGGTGTGGCCGGCGGCATCGAACAGCGACATGCCGTCCTCGGAGCGGGTGACGAGCAGGCCGTCGAGGCCGAGCTCGGCGCGCAGCCGCTCGGCCCGCTCGGCCAGCTGCGCTTCGCTCGACCAGCGGCCGACCACCTCGGCCAGCTCTGCGCGGTTGGGCGTGATCACGGTGGCGCCCTTGTAGCGCGAGTAGTCGTCGCCCTTGGGGTCGACCAGCACCGGCTTGCCGGCGGCGCGCGCGAGCTCGATCATCTTCGTGATGTGGGTGAGGCCGCCCTTGCCATAGTCGGAGAACAGCACCGCGTTCGATTGCGCGAGCGCTTTCTCGTAGAACGGAAGCATGCTCTGGAGCACCTCGTAGCCGGGCTCCTCCTCGAAGTCGACCCGCAGGAGCTGCTGCGAGCGGCCGATGATGCGCAGCTTGACGATGGTGGTCAGGCCGGGCTTGCGCTCGAACAGCGACTCGATGCCGCTCTGTTCGAGCAGCTTCTCGAGCCGGTGCCCGTGCTCGTCGTCGCCGATGGCGGTGATGAGGCTCGTCCGCACGCCGAGCGCCTTGACGTTGGCGGCGACGTTGGCCGCGCCGCCCAGGCGCTCCTGCTCCTTCGCGGGGTTGACGCGCACCACCGGGACCGGCGCTTCGGGCGAGATGCGCTCGACCGTTCCGAACCAGTAGCGATCGAGCATCGCGTCGCCGACGACGAGCACGCGGGCTGCCGCGAGGCGTTCGCGGGTGGGTGTCATGTCGCGCATGCCGGTCCCAGGGAACGAAGTGGCCGCGGGGGCTTCATTTCACAGGTCTTCCAGTCGTCGTGGCGGATAAGTGTCCCAGCCGAGGCAGCCCGGACATTGCCAGAAATAGTGCTCGGCCTCGAAGCCGCAGGCGGCACAACGATAGCGATGCAGGGGCCTCGCGGCGCGGCGCACCGCCTGGCGCAGGGCGGTGGCGTCCTCGGCGGGCAGGGCGGCGGTGGCCGGCGGCGAGCCGTCGGCGCCGGGGGCGGAAGCGCTGCGCGAGGCGAGCAGGGCCTGCGCCGCCGCCATGGTCGGATGCTCGCGCAGATGCGAGAGCATCAGTTGCTGGCGGGCCTCGGCGTCGGACTCGAGCGAGGCCATCGTCTCCAGCAGGTCGATCGTCGGCGCCTTCTCGTACAGGGAGCGCAGGCGCTCGAGCGCCGAGCCGACCTTGCCGGCGGCGCGTGCGCTCGCCGCGTAGCGCCGGGCGACGAGGTTGAACGAGGCCGGCTGCACCGACATCAGCGTGTTCCACAGGCGCAGCGCCTCGGCAGGGTCGCCGCGGGCCGCGGCGCGCTCGCCGGCGAGAAGCAGCGGCCGGGCGTCGCGGGGCGCGACCTCGCGTGCCTCGGCGATGGCCGCGTCGGCGGCTTCGGTCTGATGGGCGGCGTCGGCCTCGAGCGCGAGCTCGCACCAGTAGTGCGCGATCCGCGAGGCGAACGAGCCGGTGCCGCTGCCTTCGAGCCGACGGGCGACCTCGATCGCCGACTGCCACTCGCGGGCGCGCTCGTGCAGGTCGAGCAGGGCGAGCCGCGATTCGGTGTCGAAGGCGCTGCCGGCGAGCGCCTTGTAGGCGTCCTCGGCGCGATCGAACAGGCCCGCCTTCATGTAGTCCTGCGCGAGCGCGTGCTGGGCGCGGACCCGCTCGTCCTTGGGCAGGTCGGCGCGGCCGAGCAGGTGCTGATGCACCCGCACCGCGCGCTCGTACTCGCCGCGGCGGCGAAAGAGGTTGCCGAGGGCGAAGTGCAGGTCCGAGGTGTCCGGGTCCTGCTGCACCGCCTCGATGAAGGCGTCGATCGCCTTGTCGTGCTCCTCGTTGAGGAGGAAGTTCAGCCCCTTGTGATAGGCCTTGGGCTCCTTCTGGTCGCGCCGGAACTGGCGCACGTCGAGCCGCGAGGCCACCCAGCCGAGCGCGAACGCCAGCGGCAGGGCCCACAGGAGCCACGCCAGCTCAAAGTCCATCGCGCGGCGGATGTAGTCCGGGCGTTTCCGGCGCCGGCGCGGCGGGCGCGGCGACGACGGGCTTGTCGGTGGCCCGCCGCATCCGGGTGCGCGAGAGGCGGCGATGGCGCCACCAGCTCGGCACCATGGCGAAGATGCCGAAGGCACAGCCGAGCGCGAACGCGGCAAGGACGATGAGGACCATCGGCGCGCGCCACGATTGCTCGAAGAACCAATGGATGACGGCTTCCTCGCGGTTGTTCAGCGCGAACGCGAACAGGACGAAGAAAATGGCGGCCCGGAACAGCCAGACGATCACGCGCATGGCGTCGGGCGGCGCGCCGTTCTAGTCGCCGGCAGCGGCGCGGGGCGGCGGCTCGGCAGCGGCCTCGGCCGCCTCGCCGCGCTTGGCGCCGACGCGGGCGTCGACCGCCTCGCGCAGCGCCTTGCCGGGCTTGAAGTGCGGCACCAGCTTTTCGGAGATGACGACCTGCTCTCCCGAGCGGGGGTTGCGGCCGACACGCGGCGGCCGGCGGTTGATCGAGAAGCTGCCGAAGCCGCGGATCTCGATGCGGTGGCCGCGCGCCAGGGCAGAGGCCATCGCATCGAGAATGGTCTTGACCGCGAACTCGGTGTCGCGATGGGTCAGCTGGCCGAAGCGCTCGGCCAGCTGCACCACGAGATCCGAGCGGGTCATGCAGCCTTTCTCCCGGCGGCCTTACTCGGGCTTGTTGTCGAGCTTGGCCCGCAGCAGCGCGCCCAGGCTGGTCGTGCCGGCGGTCTCCCGCTCGTTCGACTGCGACAGGCGCTGCATCGCTTCCTGCTGGTCGGCGTTGTCCTTGGCCTTGATCGAGAGCTGGATCGAACGCGCCTTGCGGTCGACGTTGATGATCATGGCGTTGACTTCGTCGCCTTCCTTCAGCACGTTGCGCGCATCCTCGACGCGGTCGCGGCTGATCTCGGAAGCGCGCAGGTAGCCGGTGATGTCGTCGTTGAGCTGGATCTCGGCGCCGCGCGCGTCGACCGACTTCACCTTGCCGGTGACGAGGGCGCCGCGGTCGTTGACCGAGCTGTAGCTGGTGAACGGATCGCTGTCGAGCTGCTTGATGCCGAGCGAGATGCGCTCGCGGTCGACGTCGACGGCAAGGACGATCGCCTCGACCTCCTGGCCCTTCTTGTAGTTGCGGACCGCCGATTCGCCCGGCTCGTTCCACGACAGGTCGGAGAGGTGCACCAGGCCGTCGATGCCCGCGGCCAGGCCGACGAACACGCCGAAGTCGGTGATCGACTTGACGGGGCCCTTGACCCGGTCGCCGCGCTGCACCGTCGCGGAAAACTCCTCCCACGGGTTGGCCTTGCACTGCTTCATGCCGAGCGAGATGCGGCGCTTGTCCTCGTCGATCTCGAGCACCATGACCTCGACTTCCTCGCCGAGCGAGACCATCTTCGACGGCGCGACGTTCTTGTTGGTCCAGTCCATCTCCGAGACGTGGACCAGGCCTTCGATGCCCGGCTCGATCTCGACGAAG
>Ga0070673_100003076_pt1 | contig 10326 bp, 8 predicted proteins | sample KBSM23metaG_FD_65342 | JGI IMG/M metagenome (GOLD analysis project Ga0070673, IMG submission 65342) | Miscanthus rhizosphere microbial communities from Kellogg Biological Station, Michigan, USA - KBS M2-3 metaG | ecosystem: Host-associated > Plants > Roots > Rhizosphere > Soil ...
GCGATGAGCACGCGGATGTCGTTGACGCGCTGCGGCATCGTCAGGCCGAGCAGCTTCTCCACGCTGAGCGCATACGCCAGGCTGTTCGACTGCGCGGCCAGATAGTCCATGCGCTCGACGAGCGGGATGACCTGCTGCCACTTCTTCTGCTCGGCGGTCTTCTCGATGCCGGTGTGCAGGTAGCCGATCGTCGGCATCACGGATTGAATGACCTCGCCATCGAGCTCCAGCACCAGTCTCAGCACGCCATGCGTGCTGGGGTGCTGCGGCCCCATGTTCACGGTCATCGTCTCGGTGCGGATTTCAGCCATCGTGTCTCAGTGCGCGCGCTTGACGCGATCGCGCTCGATGTTCGCCTTGAACTCTTCCTGGCTGACTTCGAGCGGCTCGTACGTCTGCGCCGCCTTTCGAATCTGCACCGGATAGTCCTTGCGGGCCGGATGTCCTTCCCAATCCTCGGGCATCAGCAGCCGGCGCAGATCGCCATGATCGTCGAACAGGATGCCGAACATGTCCCACACTTCGCGCTCGGGCCATCCGGCGCCGCGCCACACGCCCTGCACTGTCGGCAGTGAGCCGTCGCTGGCCACGCGCACCTTCAGGCGCAGACGCAGCTTCTTCGAGATCGACAGCAGATGGTAGACGACCTCGTAGCGAGGCTCGAGCGGCAGATAGTCCGCCGCCGTAATCTCTGCCAGGACTTTGAAGTCGAGCGACGGTGTGTCACGCAGCGCCCGGCACGTGTCGACCAGGCGATCGGCCGGGACGTAGATCGTCGCGAAGTCGACGCTTCGTCCCGCTTCGAGGGCTGCGCCCGGTACGAGCGGCTGCAGGATGTCGATGATGGCGGAGGGATCCAATTACCTAAGACCCTATGATCGTGATCGTTCGATCTTCTGCTGCAACTGCACGATGCCGTAGATCAGCGCCTCCGGACGCGGAGGACATCCCGGCACGAACACATCTACCGGCACAACCTGGTCAACGCCCTGGACGATCGCGTAGTTGTCGAAGACACCGCCAACCGACGCGCAGGCACCCATCGAGATCACCCACTTCGGATCGGGCATCTGGTCGTAGACGCGACGCATCGCCGGAGCCATCTTTCGCGAGAGCCGGCCGGCAACGATCATCAGATCCGACTGACGTGGCGACCCGCGAAACACCTCCGCACCGAACCGCGCGATGTCGTAGCGGCTGGCTGCCATCGCCATCATCTCGATGGCGCAGCAGGCAAGCCCGAACTGCGCCGGCCAGATCGCCGAACGCCGAGCCCACTGGATCAGCCATTCGAGCTTGGTGGTGATGAACGGGAGCTCGGGGTCGAGCCCGTGTTCGTGAGTGTCAGCCATGGGTCACGCGGCTTTCTGATCGCTACGGTCGCGCACGTGTCGCACAGCGGGGCCCCAATCCAACACGCCCTTCCGCCACACATAGACGTAGCCAACAAGGAGAATCAGGAAGAACGTCAGGATCTGGAAGAACCCGGGCCACCCCAGGCCACGAAGCGCCAGCGCCCACGGGTAGAGGAAGGCGATCTCGATGTCGAAGAGCAGGAAGATCATCGCCACCAGGTAGAACTTGACCGAGTGGCGCTCGCGCGCGTCGCCCACCGCGGGCATGCCGCACTCATAGGGTGCCAGCTTCTCCGGCGTCGGATTCTTGGGGCCGAGCAAGAGCGAGAGGCCAATCATGGTCCCGGCGAACCCAAGCCCGAGACCAAGCATGATGACAACGCCTAGCCAGCCGTCCATTTAGAGGATCACCAGTTGCTGAGGCCTCAGAGTGCCGTGGAATGGGGCGCGGCGCGGGTTACTCGCAGCGCGCGCCACTCGCGCTTGTGAAGAGTTTCCCAAACCTGTTCATGCTATAGAACCCACTCTGAAAGGTCAATTACGACACCCTTGTCGCGGGCCGTCATGTCGCGCTGACTTCCCAGATGTAACCGGGCTCTGTCGTCAGGCGGAAATCGTCAACCGGCTTCCCCATCGAAAAGTGATACAGGCTGTGCCACGCGCGACCGCTCAGCCCCAGAAGTTCGTGCACGGCGTCGTCATAGAAGCAGCCGATTCCTGTAGCGCGTGACCCGGCCGCCTCGGCCTCGAGATAGAGCACCTGCCCGATCATCCCGCACTCCCAGAACAGCCGCCGGTAGAACCACTGACCACGCTCGCGGAGAGCCGATTCCAAGCGCGCGATCATTCCAAGACTGAAGAACCCGTCGCTCGCGATCTCTTGATCGCACGACAGACGGTTGGCGGCCCACCTGACATCCGTCGGAAGCAAGAGAAACAATCCGTCCGCCACCGGCTCCCACAGGAACTCCGGCCGCATCACGGCGCGCCATTCGTCAACGACGCCTGACTCGCGCACGTAGGCATACACGCCGGGAACGAGTCCGTCCACGCGGTGCACGAATAGCGCGAGGTGGACATGCGGCGGCCAATCGATCGCGTCGAACGGAGGCGCACCGGGATCGAGCGCGGACAACATCGACAGGAATCGTTCCCGCGGCAGCGTCGTGCGCCCATCGAACGCTACAGCGCTGCGGCGCTGGAGGATCAGCTCGCGCCGCAACTCCCAATTCCCAAACGGCCCAACTCCCAAAGGTTCGACGTTCAGCGTTGGGCGTTGGGAGTTGGGAGTTGGGAGTTGACCAGGGTAGTGAGTGGCTTTAGTCACCCGCTCGATGATCTCCCACTGATCGTGACCGCGACTCAAGACGTTCGCTCGTCCCAGCCACGTTGCGCTTCGGGCTGCTGCAACGACCGAGGCGCGATCTCCAGGATTCCACGACACCGACGGCCCCACGAGCGCGAGACACTCCGGATGTTCAGCCTCGGCATCCCCACGGTCTTCGTCCCTGTCCACGCCGAGCAGCGTCGAGAGGTCATCGTCCGACCATTCGGGCAAAAGCCTGAGCGTCCAGCCGAACAGCGCCGCAGAGACACGCAACGCAGCGATCGCGTGGCCGACATCATGTTGGCAGTACCTGAAGGCGCGCTCACCGTACTTCCACGCTTCGCGCCAGTGAATGGATGTGAGCGCGACGAGAAAACCTTCCTGGCCACCGAGGAATGCCTGCCACCGGTCGAAAGACATCACCGCGCGCTCCTCGACGGCGTGCTCGCGCGGCGCGTAATGAAGGATCCGTCCGTCATGGACGATGTAGGCCTCGGTGGGGTGAAGGTTGCCGCTGGACGGATTGACGCGCAGCGCCCAACGCGTCTCTCGATAGGCTTTCCACGCGGAGAGCCCCATGGAGTAACGAAGGAACCAGGCAATCGAGTCGAGGTGCAACGGCGCCCGGACGCGGTCAGTTCCCCTATCGCTCGCGGGCGCTTCTTCGTGGGGAAGCGGAATCAGGCGCGCGCCTTCATAGCGCCGGAAGGCATCGGGTTGCGTCGCCCAATCCAGATACCCGCGAGATCGGGCAAATCGCCCGAAATGGTGCTTGGTGGTCTCGTGGTAGTCGAGTGAGACCAGCTCCAGTTGTCGTCCTACTTCGAGAGCGCAGCCAGACGCTTGTCGATTTCGACGATCGCCTGCGAGAGCTGCTGTTTGCGCGCCTGGTGAGCTGTGCTCTCCATCTGACGCTGCATCTCGGTCCGCGCTAGACGAAGCGATTCCATCTGTCTTTCGCGCTCGGGATCGATACCCTTGGCACCCTGCTTGGCATTGCGACGCTCTTGCTCGCGCTCTTCCATCCGCTCGGCGAGGCGGGATTCCGCGTCGACGAGCCCTTCACCTGCATCACCCATATCCTTCGATTATCAACATACAAGCCACCAATGCACAATCCCCGGAATTTGGTTGGTGGTTGGTGGTTGGTGGTGGGTGGTTAGTGGTAGGTGGTAGGTGGTTAGTGGTAGGTCTAGGTGGTTGGTGCGACGGTTGAGTGACGACCGACTACGATTCACTTACCACTAACCACCATCCACTCACCAACTAGCTGATATGTCCCGCCGTGCTGCCCTGGAGATATTCCACCCGGCTGTGACCGAGTGGTTCGCCAAGACGTTTCCCTCTCCGACCACGCCGCAACGGCTCGGCTGGCCGGCGATCGCTCGCGGCGAATCCACTCTCATGCTCGCGCCCACAGGCAGCGGCAAGACGCTCGCGGCATTTCTCTGGTGTCTCAACCGGCTGATGTTCTCGCCGGCGCCGCCCTTACCGTCGCGATGCCGCGTCCTGTACATCTCTCCACTCAAGGCGCTCGCGGTGGACGTGGAGCGCAATCTCCGAGCACCGCTCGAAGGCATCGCTGCCGTCGCACGTGCACACAATCTGACGATCACCGTTCCCGAGATTGCGATTCGCACGGGCGATACGCCGGCGCTCGACCGGGCGCGGTTCGGTCGCGCCGCTGCCGACATTCTCATCACGACACCGGAGTCGCTCTTCCTGCTCCTCACGTCGAACGCGCGAGATCGTCTCACCTCTCTCGACACGGTCATCATCGATGAGATCCACGCGCTCGTTCCCAGCAAGCGTGGAGCGCACCTGGCCCTCTCTCTCGAACGGCTCGAAGCACTCCGCGGTACCAATCGCGGGCCTCTGCAGCGCATCGGTCTCTCGGCGACACAGCGGCCGCTCGAAGAAGTTGCACGTTTTCTCGGTGGCGCCATACCCAGTGGCACGTCAGGTTCACGTCGAACGAAGAAGGGCGATCGCGCAAACAAACAAGCGGCCGCCACGACGGTGGAAACTGAACTCCGCGATGAGTTGGCGAGCACGAACGAGACGGTCACGTATCGCGCCGTCACGATCGTCAACGCCGCCGAGAAGAAACAGCTCGCGCTGCGCATCGAAGTACCGGTCGAAGACATGGCGCGTCTGACAACGAAGACGGACGCCCCTGACCAGGCTGCGGCGGCGGGACCGGTGAGGCCGTCGATCTGGACGTCGGTGCATCCGCGGCTGCTCGAGCTGATTCGCGCGCATCGCTCAACGCTGCTCTTCGTGAACAGCCGGCGACTGGCGGAACGGCTCGCAGCGTCGTTGAACGAGCTCGCGGGTGAACCGCTCGTTCGATCGCATCATGGTTCGATGGCACGCGACGCACGGAGCGAGGTCGAAGAACTGCTCAAGGCCGGCGGCATCCGTGCGCTCGTTGCCACATCGTCGCTGGAGCTCGGGATCGACATGGGGGCCATCGATCTCGTCGTGCAGATCGAGGCGCCGCCATCCGTCGCGAGCGGCCTGCAGCGAATAGGGCGCGCAGGACACCAGGCCGGAGCGATCAGCGAGGGCATCGTCTTTCCGAAGTTTCGCGGCGACCTCCTCGCCTGTGCGGCGGTCACGCGAGCGATGCACGAGGGACAGGTTGAAAGCACGCGCTATCCGCGCAATCCGCTCGACGTCCTCGCACAGCACCTGGTCGCGATGGCAGCGATGGAACCGTGGAGTGTTGACGAGATCTACGCTCGCGTGCGGCAGGCCGCACCGTTTGCAGAACTGAGTCGCCGCGTGTTCGAAGGCGTGCTCGACATGCTGTCCGGCCGCTATCCCTCCGATGAATTCGCCGAGCTCCGTCCGCGCATTACGTGGGATCGCGTGCAGGGCACGATTGCAGGACGCACCGGCGCGAAACGAGTTGCGATCGCGAACGCCGGAACAATTCCCGATCGCGGGCTGTACGGCGTGTTCCTCGCAGGCGCCGACCGTCCCATGCGCGTCGGCGAGCTCGACGAGGAGATGGTCTTCGAGACCGAGGTCGGCGACACGTTCACGCTCGGTGCCTCGACGTGGCGCGTGGAGGAGATCACGCACGACCGCGTGCTCGTGTCACCTGCACCGGGTGAGCCAGGCAAGATGCCGTTCTGGCACGGCGACCAGGCCGGACGACCGGTCGAACTCGGGCTGGCAATCGGAAAGCTCGTTCGCGATCTGCGCTCGACGCCAAGGAATGCCGCGATCGATCGCCTCGTTCGTTTGCACGATCTCGATCAGACTGCCGCCGAGAACGCGCTGCGCTATCTCGACGATCAGGCCGCCACCGGCGCCGTTCCTGACGACCGCACGCTGGTGATCGAGCGATGCCTCGACGATCTCGGCGACTGGCGTGTCTGCCTGCTCTCCCCTCTCGGCAGTCGCGTGCACGCTCCATGGGCGATGGCCGTGACCGCCCACATCCGCAGTCAGACAGGCATGGACGTGGAGGTCATGTGGGGCGACGAGGGCTTCGTCGTCCGATTCCCCGAGGTGGAGCGGCCACCGGATCCGGCGCTGCTGCTGCCGGAGCCCGAAGAGATCGAAGGACTCGTTCTCCGTCAACTGGGCTCGACATCGCTCTTTGCAGCACGGTTCCGCGAGACGGCTGCCCGCGCCTTGCTGCTCCCCAGACGACGGCCGGGGATGCGGACACCGTTGTGGCAGCAGCGCAAACGCGCCTCTGATCTGCTGGCTGTGGCGTCGCGATTCGGCTCGTTTCCGGCGCTGCTCGAAACATACCGCGAGGTGCTGCGCGATCACTTCGACATGCCGGCGCTAATTGACGTGCTCGGTCGCGTGGCAAAGCGGACGCTCCGCGTGGCCACGATCGACACGACGACCCCGTCGCCCTTTGCCGCATCGTTGCTTTTCAGTTACGTCGCCAATTACATCTACGACGGCGATGCACCGCTGGCCGAGCGACGGGCGCAGGCGCTCTCGGTCGATCAGGGCCAGCTCCGCGAGTTACTCGGCGACGCCGAGCTGCGGGAGCTGCTCGACCCGGCTGCTCTCGACACAATCGAGCAGCAGCTGCAGCACGTGGACCAGAGCCGGCAGGTGAAGTCGGCAGACGGAATCCACGATCTGCTGCTACGGATTGGTGACCTGACCCCTGAAGAAATCGAGGCGCGCTCGTCGATGCCTGAGACCGCGGCCGCGATCGCAGAGCTGGAGCGAGCCGGTCGGATCATCTCAATTCAGATCGCTGGTGAGCCGCGCGACATCGCCGTAGAAGACGCCGCCCGCTACCGCGATGGGTTGGGCACGCCATTACCATCGGGCATTCCCCAGACCCTGCTCGAGCCGGTCCGTGACCCAGCCGGCGATCTCGCGTTGCGATTCGCTCGCACGCATGGTCCGTTCACCGTTGATGCGCTCGCGCGACGATTCGGCCTCGGCACGGCGATCGCCGAGTCGCTCCTGACGCGCCTGACGGAATCGGGGCGACTCGTGCAGGGTGAGTTCAGGCCCGGCGGCGTCGAGCGCGAATGGGTCGATGCCGATGTGCTCAGGCGCCTGCGAAGCCGCTCGCTCGCACGATTGCGGCGCGAAGTCGAACCGGTCTCGCCGGACGCTCTCGGACGGTTTCTCGTCGCGTGGCACGGTGTCGGCTCCATGCGTCGCGGTCCCGAAGCGCTGCTCGACGCTATCGAGCAGTTGCAGGGCGCGCCACTCCCCTTCTCGGTCCTCGAGCGAGATGTCTTGCCGTCCCGCGTCGCAGGCTATCAGCCGTCGATGCTGGATACGTTGATGGCTGCGGGCGAGGTCGTCTGGGCCGGCGTCGAATCACTGGGCGAACGAGACGGCCGTATCGCCCTTTACCTGACGGACCACATGCCACGCCTGCGGCCTCCGTCCCCAACTGCGAGCGACGGCGAAGGACGATCGGCGGAGATCCTCTCGTATCTGAAGTCTCACGGTGCCTCGTTCTTCTCCGCACTTCACGAAGGCAGCGGCGGCGGATTCCCTGGAGAAACCGTTGACGCGTTGTGGGATCTCGTCTGGCAAGGGCTGGTCACCAACGACACGCTGCATGCGCTGCGTGCGTACGTCAGCGAGGCGAGCACGAAGCCGCCCAAACGCGGGCGGCCCATGCCTTTCAAGTCTCGACGGCTCGTGCCTCCGACAGCGGAAGGCCGATGGTCGCTCGTGGACGCGCCGCGTGCGTCGAAGTCCTCCGTGACGGAGTGGAGCACCGCCTTCGCGAACCAGTTGCTCGCACGCCACGGTGTCGTCACGCGCGAAACCATCACGCACGAACCGGTTGCAGGTGGCTTTTCGATCGTCTACCAGGTCCTCAAAGCGATGGAGGATGCGGGACGCGTCCGCCGTGGGTACTTCGTGGCCGGCCTCGGCGCCGCGCAATTCGCGATGCCGGCCGCACTCGACCTGTTGCGATCGCTGCGCGACGCGCCCGAGAGTTTCCGGGCTGTGGTCCTGGCCGCAACCGACCCGGCGTCTCCTTACGGTTCCCTCGTGAAGTGGCCCCAGAGCGCATGGGCTGACGAGATCTCCCAGCTTCAGGGGCCCGGCGCGAACGCAACGAACGATGGCGGCCGCGGGCCGACTCGCACCGCCGGTGCTCTGGTGATCGTGGTTGATGGATACGCAGGCGCGTATCTTCGTCGCGGTGAGCGCGAGCTCCTGCTCTTCATGCCACCTGCCGAGCCGACCAGATCGCACGCCACGCAGGCGGTGGCACGCTCACTCATCCAACTATCAGCTGCGCGCGAAGAAGGTCGCAGGGGCCTGTTGCTGGCAGAGATCGACGGGCTGCCCGCATCGGTTCATCCCGCTGCGCGCCTCTTCGTCAACGAAGGGTTCCTGCCCACAGCGATGGGGCTTCAGCTGCGGCACGCTAGCCGGGATTCAGGATTCGGGATTGGGGATTCGGGAGTCGGGGTTCGGGACTCGGAATCAAAAGACGACGACGGCGATACGCGAACACGCGGCTGAGGAAATCGTCGCGATGAGATCGATCGCTTCACTTCGTCACCGAGCAGACAACGCGAGATCCCGACGCGCGGTCGTCCACCGTCACGCGACATGACGTTCATTGCACGAAGGAAGATGCTTGAACGAATCGATTCGCATCGCTAACATGAGTCACACATGACGACGCAGTGTTCTTTCGACATCACCTCGAACGTCGATATGCAGGAAGTGGACAACGCGTTGAATCAGGCGCGCAAGGAAGTGGCGCAGCGCTACGACTTCAAGGGCTCGAAGGCGTCGATCGAGTTCGACTTGAAAGACTCCAAGCTCGTACTCACCGCCGACGATGACTTCAAGTTGAATGCGCTGTGGGAGATCGTCCAGACGCGCCTCGTGCGACGAAACGTACCGGTGAAGAACCTGACGCGCGGAACGGCAACGCCATCAGCCAACGGCACGGTGCGCCAGGAGATCTCGCTCCAGCAGGGCATCCCCACCGAGAAGGCGAAGGACATCGTGAAGTTCCTGAAAGACGCGAAGATGAAGAAAATACAGGCGTCGATTCAGGGCGATCAGCTGCGCGTCACGTCGCCATCACGGGACGAGCTCCAGGAAGCGATGCGGCAACTGCGAGAGCAGGACTTCGGCGTGGCCCTGCAGTTCGGGAACTATCGCAACTGATCGGTGGCGGGCGCCGGTTCCGCCGCGCCGTTTTCTTCCAGCCAGTCCGCGATCGTCTCGCGCGACCACTCGTGGTGGTCGTTGAGGTGGACGAAGAACGTCGTCAGGTCCTTCGTCGGGCGCCGGCCGCTCATGTCTGAGGCGAGCCGGTAGATCCCTTCGTACGCAGCGCCCAACGCACAGGAGGCGCGGCGCCCCACGAAGTAATCACCAAACGCTTGTTCCGGACGACGCTCCGCGCCCGCGCGAATTGCCGACGCCAGTTCTTTCGTGCCGTGATGTTCGTCCGCCATAGCGCAAGTCGAAGTACATCTGGTCCAAAGCACGTGCCTAGCACTGTTGCGACAAAGGCAGAGGCGCGGGCAACGGCGCGAGGACCCTCTGTGCCATTGACGTTCGCCTCTGGGACGCGGCGTTCACGCCCGGACGCTGCCGGACAGGCCTGTCACGAGGTCCCGGTGCAGCAATCGATGGAAGAGGTGTTCACCGGCCTCGCGACGAACAGACAGCCGACCCGTGTCATACGCGCGTGACGTCAGTCCGCGCTGCACCGACACGCAAATCCCGACGTCCTCCTCCTGAATCTCCTGGCTGACGTCGATGCTGGCCTGATTCTCAGCGCGTGCGTTTTCGGAGACATCGGTGAAATAGAAATCGAAGACGACCTCCGTCCTGTCCACACCGCGTGGGATCACCAGGTTGGTATCCATCGCTCCGCCGTAGCAGTTGATCATGAAATTCGGATAGATCCAGTAGTAGAAGGCACGTTCACCTTGACGCACGGCGCCGGTGCGCGCATCAGCCCCTTCGCTGACCAGCGGACTCCACTGGAGACAGAAGCGCTCACCCGTTTCGATCGTGTACTCGCGGGAACTGAGCACGCTGTCGAGACCTCGGTGCACGTGCGGCACGTGATAGCCGCCATCGAGATAGTTGTCGACGAACACCTTCCAGTTGCACTCGAGCGTGTAGTGACGCCGCTCCATCCAGTGCAAC
>Ga0070673_100003086_pt1 | contig 10309 bp, 7 predicted proteins | sample KBSM23metaG_FD_65342 | JGI IMG/M metagenome (GOLD analysis project Ga0070673, IMG submission 65342) | Miscanthus rhizosphere microbial communities from Kellogg Biological Station, Michigan, USA - KBS M2-3 metaG | ecosystem: Host-associated > Plants > Roots > Rhizosphere > Soil ...
TCGGTTCTCGCCGGCGGTGCGATGTGCAACGAAGTCGGCGGCATCCGCTTCCGGGGGAAACCCCTACGCGTGAGCCAGACCTACATCGGCATCGACATCGAGCGACTTATGCCCGTCGACCAATTCCGCGCCCGCCTGGATCGACTGGTCGACCTCATGAAGTCCACTCCGCCGGCAAAAGGTTACGACGAAGTTCTGGTCGCGGGCGAGCCGGAATGGCGCATGGAAGTCGAGCGAAAAGCGAATGGAATTCCGATCGAAGAAGGAAACTGGCAGGCGCTGCTGGACACCGCGAAACGTCTGGGCGTCCTCTGTCCGGCTCTATGAGGACTATCGCTATAACGGCAAACTTCTGTAAGTACTAAGCCGCGGCGACATATATTTTCTGACGGATTTCTCGCGTATGCTCGACACGTGAAGACCGCCTCGAAATCGGCCCACATAAAGCTAACAACCGTAGAATCAAGAATATCGGGATCAACGGCGAATAAAACAAGGATTTATGCCGCTCCCGTCCTTTTGAGCGCGTTTCTTCTTTTTTTGATACAGCCGATGCTGGGCAAAGCGATCCTGCCCTGGTTTGGTGGAGTCGTGAGCGTCTGGATTGTAGCCACGCTGTTTTTTCAGGGGATGCTCGTTTTCGGATACGGATACGCTTACCTGATTGCGCGATTCCTCAAGCCTAGGGTGCAGTCCGGTTTTCACGTTGCATTGTTATTCGGAAGCCTCGCGCTGCTGCCGGTCGATCCCTCTCGTGTCTGGCATGCGGGCTCGGCGGGGGACCCGCCCAGTCAGATTTTGCGCATTCTGTTCTTGTCGATCGGGCTTCCCTATTTCCTGCTGTCGGCCACCGGACCGCTAATTCAATCCTGGTACGCGCGCGCCGAACGCGTCGCTTTCCCTTACCGGCTGTTCGCACTCTCGAACCTCGGCAGCTTGACGGCATTGCTCGCTTACCCGGTCGTCGTCGAACCGATCTTCGCTTTGCGGCGACAGATGGTCGTCTGGTCGGTGCTTTATGGCAGCTTTGTGGTTTTGTGCTCCGCGGCGGCCTTTCGATTCTGGCGCGCGCGTCCCCTAGCGGATGATATAGTCGGAGGGAAAACGCCGCTGCGGCAAATCGCGCCAGGCCGGAACGATTATCTTCTATGGGGAGCGCTCGCCGCCGCCAGCTCCGGCCTTCTCATCACGGTGATGAATCACCTGTGCCAGAATGTGGCCCCCATACCGCTCTTGTGGGTTTTGCCGCTTGCGACCTACCTGCTCACCTTCATTCTCTGCTTTGACCGCAAAGGCTGGTATATCCCGGGTTTGATCCGTTGGCTGTTGCCCCCCGCGCTCGGCGCCCTGATGCTGGGCGTGTATGAACCCGAGTGGCTGCCGCATTCGCTAATGCAGGTTGTTGTGGTGTACCTGGTATGTCTGTTCGTGGTCTGTCTGTTTTGTCACGGCGAACTCGCCTCTCGCAAGCCGGATGCGAGTTTTCTCACGTCTTATTACCTGACGATCGCGCTGGGTGGGGCGGTGACGCCGATCGCGATCGGGCTCGTGGCGCCGCGTATTTCCAACTGGCAAGTAGAGTTCCCCGAAACGATCGCGGCATCCGGCATTCTCGGACTGTGGATCCTCTATCCGAAAGGTTGGACGCGACGGACCCTGATAGCGGGGTTGTCTGCTGCGTTGATTCTGATGGCGGCCGGCCTGATCCGCGTCCACAAGCCCGGACTCCTCCGGCAGGCGCGCAGCTTCTACGGAGTGCTCAGCGTTACCGAAGGAAACGATTTACTCGAGGACCATCGCTACTCGTTGCGGACTCTTTATCACGGAACCATCATGCACGGTTCGCAGCTTCGCGGGCCGGACCTCGAGACCATTCCGACCTCCTATTACGGGCCGGCGTCAGGCGTCGGCCTGCTCTTGAGCACGCGTCAAAGTCCGTGGAATGTCGCCGTGGTGGGCCTGGGCGCGGGAACCCTGGCCGCCTACAGCCAGCCCCTCGATTCATTCCATTATTACGAGATCGATCCGCTAGTCGTGGATATGGCCCGCAGCCAGTTCACGTATCTTAAATTGAGCCGCGCCCCTGTCAGTATCGCCATCGGCGACGGCCGCCTGTTGCTCGAGAAAACACAGCCGAAACAGTTTGACCTGCTGGTAGTCGATGCATTTTCCGGGGATGCCATACCCACGCACCTTCTCACTCAGGAAGCATTTGAGATGTACTTCTCGAAGCTCAAGCCGGACGGCGTAATCGCGGTCCACATATCGAATCTGTTCATCGACCTTGCGCCGGTACTGTCAAAAATGTCAGCGACCCTTCACAAACAGCCTGTTCTGGTGACGAATCAGTTGAATGAGACTTCCGCCGCCGAGCCCGCCAGCTGGGTGCTGATCGCCGGCAATCCGGCCGCCTTCCGGAACTTGCCTTTTGGTCGCGTGAAACCACTTCCCCAGCCGCCTCCCGGATTTGAAATTTGGACGGACGACTACAGCAACGTGCTGCAATTGATGAAATAAAGGATCAGGCCCCGGCGCTGGCGCCGATCTCCGACGCAAAGTAGCTCAAGATCGACGACATTTCGGAAAGCGCCTTCTTGGCCTGCCCCACGTCCTTGGTGCGAGTCAACTTGTACCAGTTCTGCATCACCTTGTAGTCGATCGCCAGAATTCGCCGCTCGATCGACTTACGGACTCCCGACGCTTGCCCCAGAACATCGAGCAGCAGTTGATAGTCCTTATCGAGTGATGAATTGAGGTGATCGAGCGACCCAATGTGCGATTGACTCTTGAGCGCCGCCTTGACCAGGGGGAAGTTCAGTTGAATCGTCGACGCCACCTTCAACGCGTACTCTGCATTCCCCCGTTCGATCAGCAGCAGACTGGTATATCTGAACCAGTAAAGGAACATTGCCGCCGACGCGAGAATGATGACGATACTAACGATCACCGAAGACTCACTTAACCAAATCCAAGCCAGTTGCTCGACTCTGTAGCGAACTTCCGGCCGAAGCCCCCGCGAGCAAATCCTGATCCCGACGACACGACTCGCATAGAGCCTCGAACATCGAAACGGTATTCTGCCCGTTCCCCATCCAAGCCGGCAGGATGCCCCGCGCCGACCAGTTCTCCGGAGCCAACGTGGTTCCGCAGTGCCCTGCTCCGTGATGCGCGCAGGATGAGGAGCACTCACAACGCCCGCCCGATCGAATCCAAATGGCGCTCTTGAAAGCAGGAGACGTCATCGGGGTGTGCTGTGGAGTACGCATGTCTATTTATGCCATGAATGTTCAAGGGATAGAAGTGGATTCTAGTCTAAGGAATTCTCATTTGTACTAAGGCAAGGTTCTAAAGCGACCTTAGATGGCGACCCTCATTTGACGCCCACCGCATGGATATCTGATGATCGGATTCAGCATGAAACGACTCGCCGCCACCGTAGCGCTTGTGGCTCAATCGCTTGCAGCGCAGTCGCCGGAACAGCGGGCGGTCGATTACCTGGCGAAAGAAACGCCCCGCTGGTTCAAGGAGAATGCCTGCTTCTCGTGCCACAACAACGGCGACGCCGCGCGCGCACTTTACACCGCTTCCCGAAGAGGATACAGCGTTCCCCAGGAGGCCCTAGCAGACACCACGCAGTGGCTGCGGAAGCCGCTCGACTGGGACAACAACCACGGCGATCCCGGCTTCAGCGATAAAAAACTCGCGCGCATTCAATTCGCCGCCGCGCTCGTTGAAGCCTACGAATCGGGCATGATTCGCGATCACGATACGGTAACAAAAGCAGCCGAGTCGCTGGTGTCCTACCAGGAGGCCGACGGATCCTGGTTGGTCGATGCCGGCTCGGTGGGCTCTCCCGCGACCTACGGCACTGCGCTCGCCACCTACATGGCGCTGCGCACGCTCAACGCCGCAGCCGGCGATCGGGTCAAGCAAGTGCAAACCAAAGCCAATGCCTGGATCAACAAGTTGGCGCCGCGCAGCATTCTCGAGCAGTCGGTGGTCTTGCTGACGAGTCCCAGCCCCGCGGTCATCACGCAACTGTTGAGCGCGCAATCGTCCGACGGTGGATGGGGCCCCTACCCGACGTCTCCGGCCGAGCCCTTCGACACAGCCGTCGCGCTAATCGCCTTGCAGAATTTGAAACAGCCGGAAGCTGTCGGCAGAGGAAGAGCCTTTCTGATTGCGCATCAGGAGAAGTCCGGCGGGTGGCCGGAGACCACGCGTCCACCAGGAGCCCAAAGCTACGCGGAACATATCTCGACCACAGCCTGGGCAACGATCGCGCTAATTCTGACCGATTCGAAACCCTAACGTCACCGTCTTCCCCGAAATTTTCTCCGACACCCGCTCGAACGTATCGACATCAAACGCGCGTCCGATCCGGTTCCCCGCCAGATCCTCGAGCGCCGTATCTACCACGATCTTGTACTCGCCGCTCTTCCACGGCGCATTCGGCTTGAACCGCCACTCCGTCTCGTTACTCTCGACCGACGCCGTTCCAGCTACGCCCGCCACTTCGATCAACCGCAGCGACAGCGCCCAGTCCATCGATTCCGGAAATTTCACCACCAGCGCATCGACCGTTCCGGCCTTGGGAGCCGTCACCCGCCACGCCGCCGTATCGGGCGGCGTCCGGTCCGACGGACCGACGCGAAAGGCCTTGCGAAATCCCTCCGTCATCGGCGCTCCCCGTGCGTCCAGCCACTCCCGGTCGATCACCAGCGTGTAGCTCTTCCCTTCCTCGATCGCCGGCCCCACTTCCTCGAGCGGCAGCAGCCCGCGCTTGATCCGCCCCGGATCGAACAGTACCGTGAGCCGTCGGTAATCGCGATCCCAAAGCTCTTGCGCGATTTCCAGAAACGGCAGATCCACACCCTTGCCGTTCGGATCGAGCAGATGAATGCGCCGCCAGACCTCTCCCCGGCTCATCGGTGCGGAGAACTGCAGATAAAACTTCAGTTGATTGTCCGGCAGCACGTCGACCGACGGATACACATGCTCTACCCGAGCAGTCGCCGCAGGCGCCGCGGTGGAAGCGTTAAATATCGCGACGACGGGAAGGGCGCCGGGAGTCCGGAAAACAGCGCGCGTGCGCACTCCCGGCGAAAGTGGGAAACGGGGACGAAACACGAGCGATCCATTCTCCACCGCGTATGAGCCGAGCATCGGCGGCAGATCGCCCTCACCCGCGTAAACGGAAAAAATAGATCCCCATCCGCCGGAAGGCTCGCTCGCGCCTGGGGTCCAGCCCGTAACCTGAAACCTGCCGTCTTCTATTTTGATGGAGACGTTCTGGGCTGCCGCCAGGAACGGCAGCAGCCCGAGAACTAAGATGATCCTTGCAATCGGCAAGGGATTCCTTCGTTAGGGAAGCGCGACAGTGCGCAGGTCGAGGGACCCTGCGTCGTCGAAGAGCATCAGCGCATTGCCATCGTCAAACTTATCGAGCTGCGCGACGCCCTTCAATTCGGCGATGGTCTCGTAGGAAAGCCCCTGCTTGTCCGGCACCGGCGCGGTGATGGCCGTCAGCTTGTCGACGCCGTTGACCGGCATCTTCATGACGCCGCGGCTCTGGTTCGCCATCAGGATGTAATCCTGGCCGCCCTTCTTATAAATGATCATGTCGAGCGGGCGGTTGCGATTGCCCAGTTCGGCGATAGTGGTTCCCTTCACCTTTGCGCCCGGTTTCAGGTCGGACACCGGGATCTTCACCAGCGGCGTGCACGTGTAAGCCGCCAGAATGTAATCCTTGCCGAGCACATTGTAAGGAACGAAAGTGCGCACCGGAGAATTGGTTTCAAAGCGTCCGTGCGACCCATGGTAGATCTCGACGCTCGAGCCTTTTGCGGCCTGCTCGAACGGGAACGAAATCGAACGCAGGCTCGACGAAAACTCTTCGTTCGAAAGACCGGCAATAAAGACTTTGCCATCGACGAACGCCATATCGGTAATGGTCTCGAGCCTCGGATTGGAGCGGCCTTCCTTCTCGGCCGGCGCGTCGGGAAGCGAGACTGTCGAGTGCTTCACATTCGACAGGGAGACTTCGGTGATCTTGCCCGCGAGGTCGACGCGGAGAATCATCGCAACCGCATCCGGTCCGCGTCCACGCGACACCGAGAGGTACACATTCTTCGATATGGGATTGACGGCCATATCGTTGACCAGAATCTGATCCGGGGTCGTCCCGAGCATTCCGGCGATCGCTTTGTTGAGGCCCTTGACCTCGACCTTGGCGCCGGCGCGCCCCGGAGTCCGGTCCTCCGAATCGATCGCGGTGATAGTGGCCCCCATTGAATCACCGACAAACAGAATGCCATCCGGTCCGAATGCCAGCGGCCCCGCCGACTTCAACTCCGCCTTGCCCGGCTTCAAGCTCGTCAGATTGGCGCAGAAGGCAATAGCGACGGTCACGCACGATACGGCGGCAAATCGGAGAAACATTTTCGAAAATTTGGCAGCGTTCATTTCTTAACCTCTAGGCATGAATCTTATCACAGGCTTATCGCGTAAGCTGATAGAGTGCTGATCATCCGGATCACCAAGCGCAAAGACGGCGGAGGGGTGCTCCGATGCATCCGCGCCGATGGTTCGGAGACCTGGCAAAAGCAGGAATCCCGCCACGCGCCGTTCTTCGCTTTGCATGATTTGACCCACTTCGCAGTAGAGACGGTGCTCGGCTACCGGCGTGGCTTCTTCGGTCTAATTTCGGAAGGTTGGGACGTCGCCGACACCGAAGGCAAGAGCGCCAAGGGCTCATTGCCCGACGACGCTGCCGAAGTTGAATATCTCGCCGGCTGCTTCGACCGCGAGCGCGCCAGCGGCGCTCTTTGGACAGCGGAAGAATTCAACGAGTTTGCCGCAATTCATGCCGCGACTTCCGAACGCCGCGTGCCGCGCTTATTGACCGAAGAAGATCTCACGCAAGTAAGAGAATTGCGCGGCAAGCTCTTCGCACAATGGTCCGCCGTCAGTCCCGGAGCGTCGATCGAACTCGAGTTTTAGCCAGCACGTTCCCCTTGTGCAGCTGTAATCGTTTTTGTGGGGCAGCCAATTCTGGCTGCGGACCCGCTCTCCAGCGGGTCCAGCCGGCGTCCGCCGGCCTGTTAGTCAGCTTCACCCAAACAAGTCCTGCTTCCACAGACTCCGTCCCCCGATCGAGATCCGAAACGCCCACGCGGCCAGCACCAGTACACTCCCGATCATGAATACGGTATTCCCGAAATACCAGGCCGCAGGATCGAACGTCACCGGCAGATTGTTCAGCACGCCGAACACGAAAATTCCCACGACAAAAGCGAGAAAACCCAGCCGCACCAAGGTGACCATGATGATCACATTGATCAGCAGGTCTTCAACACCTTCAATTGCGTGATGACTCGAAAGCGCGTCGAAAATCGCGAAGAACAGGGCGGCCGAAGCCGACGCCAGCCACGGCTTCCGCAACAGCACGCGCAATAGAAACAAGACGAAGAAATAGATCAATGCGGTGCGAACGGAGCTCGGCAGGTGAAGCAGCCAGGAGCCGAGCGTGCTTCGCATGCCCAGTAGAAGGTCGGTGCGGGCAAATCCCGGCGCCGCACCCGATCCCTGAATCAGTTCTCCGAAGGAGATTATCAGCATCCAGCTGACGCCCAGCCCAGCGCCGAACAGAACGTCGCGCCCGACGATGGGATCCCGGATCTGGCCGCGCAGGATACTGGTCCAGGAGATCAGCGACTGCGGCCAGTGACGCCGCACGTAGGGTTCGAGCGCCAGATAGACCGTCCAAACGACCGCGGCGTGGAACACGGCGGCGGTGATCGCCAGCACTCCCGTCCCGAACGTTCCATCGAGCCCGCCAAAATGCGCCCGGCAAAGCCACATCGCGACCTGCACGCAGAAGATGAAGAACGCGAGGCGCAGGGCTCCTTGACGATCGCCTCTGCCCTGCGCCAGATTGTGCCGGGCGAGCAGCGGGGCGCCGACGCACACCAGCAGGAAGACGAGGGCCATAAAGGAAAGAGAGAGTTCTTCGCGAACAGAGGATTCCGGCCATGGCATGCGCGATGGTTTCATCCAGGGGCCGATGAGGCTGAACGCGACCGGCTTTCCCCGGAGCGCGGCAGCTTCCACGCGCAGCGCGCGCGGCGTCCCGGGCCACGTTCCGGTCCAGGCGGCGCGGGCATCGGAACTTGCCAGAAATGTCCACTGCGGGTCCGCCGTCTGAAACTGAGCTCGATCGAGATCGGCCGCGGCGAAAAACCGATTCCAATCGACGGCGGCGGGCGTCTTGGCGGGGCCCAGCAGTTGATCGGGAATAGCTTCGAAATAGATCAGCCGTCCTTTGGGATCGAGCCTGAGGTCGATCATGCCCGACATTGTTGGGGAGGGATCGACTTCATTCACCAGTCCCGGGGTGAGATGGTCGTCGTGGAATTCCATGGCGGTCATCGGGCGGCGGCTCTGGCGATACCAAAACGCGAGAAGGGAAGGCCCCTGCAACAGGACTTGGTCCCATCGCGGAGGCTTGTCATTCTCTTCGATATAGCTGTGGAGATCTAAGTCCCAGGTGAAGCCATAGGCGTCATCGGCGGGCGGGTCCGCGTAGCCAAGGCGTTGCAGCACGTCCCGGGCTTTCTGCCGGAGCACTTCGGGCGAGTAGTCCGGCTTCATGCGCTCGATGGCGCCCGATCGATGAGCGAGCACCGAGTTGACGGCTAACCCCAGAATTACCGCCAGCAATAAAGGGATGGCGACGCGTGGCGATAGGCCCAATCCTTCCCCGGCCGCGGCAACGGTCTGCGGCGACGGAGTCTCTCCGGCGGCGAGCGCTGCCGCGAGGGGATCGCCGCCCGGAAGCGCAGCCGCCACCGCCAGAGCTGAAGCTGGACGGCGCGCAGGATCGGCTTCAAGACAGCGCAAGATGACGCGCTCCACGGCCGGGTCGAGATCTCGCACCAACGTCGACGGACTGGCAGGCGTGCTCTCCTTGCGAAGGCGCGTCAATCCGGCCAGCGTGTCCGATTCGAACGGACGCTTGCCCGTAAAAATCTCATATAGCACCAGGCCGAGCGAGTAGATATCGCTTCGCACCGTCACTTCTTTGCCGGCGAGTTGTTCCGGGGCCATGTAGGCGGGCGTTCCGCTACGCACCTCAGCGCCCTCGATCTGGTCGGCGACGCCCGCCAAACCGAAGTCGGTGAGGATCGCCTGACCTCGGCCGTCCAGCATGACATTAGCGGGTTTCAGGTCGCGATGCAGAATGCCTTGATCGTGCGCGGCCGCAAGACCCGCGCAAAGCCGCCGCGCGATTTCGAGCGCCTTGTCGCCCGGCAGCCGCCCAATCCGGCGCAACAGCGAATCGAGATTCTCGCCGTCGACGTACTCCATGGAGAGAAAATATTGCCCATCCACTTCGCCGAGGTCATACACGCGGCACACGTTGCGATGGGACACCCGGCGCGCCAGTCGAACCTCGCTGCGAAAGCGGGTTGCCGCGTCGGAATCGCTGACCACGGCCGCGGGCAGAAACTTGAGCGCGACTTGCTGGCCCAGCGTGAGATCGTCAGCGCGATACACTTCGCCCATTCCCCCGCGGCCCAGCAGCGCCACAATCCGGTACCGGTCGATCAGGAGGGAACCCGGCGGAAACCGGCTTCCGTCAGAGGATGGCGAAGAAGATCGAGACGGAGTCGCGATAGTGCGAGTTACGGCGGCATCGACGCTGACGGCTCTCCCGCAGGCGGGGCAGAACCGAGTGTCGTCCGCAATTCCGAGTCCGCATGACCCGCACGTTGGCATCGCGTCCAATTATAAGCGTACGCCGGCTTTGATCTCGGGGGCCTCGATCACGAATCCAACTCATCGATCTGGCTCTGCAGCTTATCGGCCGCCCGCTTATTCAATCTCCAGATGGCGTAAAACATTGCGGGCCACAAGAGCATGACGGGCAGCGCGCGGGTCCATTGTTCCGGGTGACGCATTAGCGCCGGCGCCACGAATGCAAGTAGACCGGGAACAAAGGGCAGAAGGTACCATCTCCAGACGTCCCGTAAAAGATCGCGCTGACGCTCCAGTTCCCGCCGGTGAAACTCGAGGCAGGTGCCCAGCGCAAGGGATTCCGGCACGGCTTTCGCCGAACCCCTCGCGTGAAGGTGGTAGAGCACGTATACGGTTGCGGCCAGCAGCAGACCGCCCCCCAGGCGGGTCGCGGGCCGCAGCCACATGAAGTAACCGAATCCGACAATCACAAATGCCGCCGCCACATACTCTCTGAGGTTGCGATTGCGAACCCTCTTTTGAAACCTCTCTGCTTTTTGACGTATCTCTT
>Ga0070673_100003088_pt1 | contig 10308 bp, 5 predicted proteins | sample KBSM23metaG_FD_65342 | JGI IMG/M metagenome (GOLD analysis project Ga0070673, IMG submission 65342) | Miscanthus rhizosphere microbial communities from Kellogg Biological Station, Michigan, USA - KBS M2-3 metaG | ecosystem: Host-associated > Plants > Roots > Rhizosphere > Soil ...
CGCGATAGCCGTTGGGCAAAGCCTTCCCGGGCGATGTGCTCGAAATACTGATCGAGCGTGGTGCCCTCCGGCACCGCGAACGACGGCAGGTGGTTCTGCCCCTTGGGAATGGTGACGTTGCAGCGCTCGGCGACGAGCAGCGTGTTCTGAAGCGCTTCTGGATAATCCTTGAACACGGCCGCCATCTGCTGCGCGGTCTTGAGGAAGAACTGATCGCCCGTGTAGCGCAGACGCTGCGCGTCGTTGACCGTCTTGCCGGTACCGATGCAGAGCAGGATGTCGTGCGGCTGGTAGTCGCCCTGACGGAGGTAGTGCACGTCGTTGGTCGCGACGAGCGGGAGATTGAGTTCGCGGGCCAGCGGCACGATACCGTTGATGACCGTCTTCTGCTCCTCGATGCCCTGATATTGCATCTCGAGGAAGAAGTTGTTCGGGCCGAGAATGTCGCGCAGACGAGCCGCGGCTTCGAGCGCAGGCCGGGCCTGCTCGACCCTCAGCGCGCTGGCGACTTCGCCCTTGAGGCAACTGCTGAGACCGATGAGGCCCTTGGCGTGCTGAGCCAGCAGCGCCTTGTCGATGCGCGGCCGGTAGTAGAAGCCTTCGGTATATCCCGACGAGACCAGCTTGATCAGGTTCTTGTAGCCTTCGTCGGTCTCGGCCAGCAGCACCAGATGGTTCGTTTCGGTCTGCGGCCCGCTCTTGTCGAACCGGCTGCCGGCCGCAACGTAGACCTCGCAGCCGAGGATTGGCTTCAGTCCCCGTTCGCGCGCATGGTCGTGGAAGACGACCGAGGAAAACATGTTGCCGTGCTCGGTGACCGCGAGCGCCGGCATTTTCAGCTTCACCGCTTCGTCGAGCAGCTCGTCGACGCGGCAGGCGCCGTCGAGCAGCGAGAACTCGGTGTGCAGGTGTAGATGGACGAACTCGTTCAAGGGTCTATTCCCACTCGATCGTGGACGGTGGCTTCGACGAGATGTCGTAGACGACGCGGTTGATGCCGCGCACCTCGTTGACAATGCGCGACGAGATCGCTGCCAGAAGATCATGCGGCAGGCGCGCCCAATCGGCGGTCATCCCGTCGAGACTCTCTACCGCGCGGATCGCCACGGTGTATTCATACGTCCTCGCGTCACCCATGACGCCGACGCTCTGCACCGGCAGCAGCACCGCAAAGCTTTGCCACAGCCGCTCATACCAGCCAGCCTTCCGAATCTCATCGGCGACAATGCGATCGGCAAGGCGCAGCAGATCCAGCCGCTCCTTTGTCATTGCGCCGATCAGACGGACGGCGAGCCCGGGGCCCGGGAAGGGCTGCCGGACGACGAACTCGCGCTCGAGTCCAAGATCCTGCCCTACTCGCCTGACCTCGTCCTTGAAGAGATCGCGCAGCGGCTCGACGAGCGCGAACTTCATGCGTTCGGGGAGACCGCCAACGTTGTGGTGACTCTTGATGACCACTGCCGGACCATGCACGGATGCGGACTCGATCACGTCCGGATACAGCGTGCCTTGTCCGAGGAATCCGAAGTCACCGAGCTCGTTGGCGCGCTTCTCGAACACGTCGATGAATGTGGCCCCGATGATCTTGCGCTTCTGCTCGGGGTCGGTCACGCCGGCGAGACGATCGAGGAACAGATCGCTCGCATCCACGAAGTCCAACGGCAGTTGCAGCTTCTCTCGGAACCGCTTCTGAATCTGATTGGCCTCGTCGTAGCGAAGTAAGCCGTTGTCCACGAAGATGCAGGTCAGCCGGTCGCCGATTGCGCGGTGGATCAGCATCGCGGCGACAGTGGAGTCCACGCCGCCCGAGAGTCCGCATACGACCCTGCCCGCCCCGACTTGCTGCCGGATGCGCTCAGTGGCCTCTTCAATGAAGGATGCGATCGTCCAGTCTCCGACGCAGCCGCAGACGCCGTACGCGAAGTTCCGCAGGATCTCGCTGCCGTGGTCGGTGTGCGCCACCTCGGGGTGAAACAGGAGCGCGTAGAGCTGACGATCCGGCGCTTCCATCGCAGCGATCGGCGCCGTCGCGCTGGTCGCCGCGATCTGAAACCCGGGCGGCACGGCTGACACGTCGTCACCATGGCTCGCCCACACCCGGAGGTCGGTGGGAACCTCGCGGAACAATCTCGGGGCCTTACTGTGTTCGGGACTGCCGTTGCCAGACACGTGCACGAACGCGTGGCCAAACTCCCGATGACCCGAGCGACGGACCTCACCGCCGAGCATGTCCGTCATCAGCTGCATGCCATAGCAGATGCCGAGCACCGGCGTATCGAGGTCGAACAGCGTCGCGTCGCACTTGGGCGCGCCCTGTTCGGAGACGCTCTTCGGTCCGCCCGAGAGAATGATGCCGACTGGATTCTTGGCGCGAAGCGTCTCCACCGGCGTGTTGAACGGGATGACTTCGGAATAGACAGAGAGCTCGCGCAGACGACGAGCGATGAGCTGTGTGTACTGCGACCCGAAATCCAGGACGAGAATGGTTTGATGCGACACTTAGGGAGGCCTCAAGGCCGAAGGCTCAGGACTCAGGGCTGATCGTGCTGCCGTTGAGACGGGCTATTATCCCACAACATATAGTGGCGCGATTGGTCCGAACGTACGTCTTATTGATATTAGTTGTGTTGGGCTTCTGCCCTCACAACGCGAACGGCGATCAGCGCTCGAAAAAGCCGGAGCCGCTGATCACACCAGTGCTCCCTGCAGAAGAAGCCTGGCAGGTGGCATTGTCCTTCCCTCCATCAGCTCCTGCTGCGATGGACGAGCTGCGCGTCTACATTCCGCTCGACGGCGAGCACTTCGCGGCGATCAATCGCGACACCGGTGCCACAGAGTGGACGATGGACATCGAAAGCGCGTGGCCGCCGCTCGTCCACGACGGCGTCGTGTATCTCGCGGCCAGCGACGAACTGCACGCGCTTGACGCAGCCACCGGCAATCGCCTGTGGCGCGTGCTGCTCCCCCGCGGCGCCATGGCCCCGATGGCCATGACACCCGGTGCCCTGATCGTCCTCTCCGCGCCCGACTCCGTACTGGCATTCAAAACGTCCGACGGCAGTCTTCTGTGGGGTAGATCACTCGGCGGCCGGGCCGGCCGGGTCTCAATGGCCGTCAACGCGACTGATATCTACGTGTCGCTGGTCGATCGGCTGATCCGCGTCGCGGCAACTGACGGGGCGATTCGCTGGGATCGCATGCTGCCTGGTGAGATCGCGAGCACAGCAATCGCTCGTGATCGTATCTTTGCGGGATCGACGAGCAACGAGATCTACGCGCTCGATCCGGAACGTGGCCGCCTTGCCTGGAGATTCCGCTTCGGCGGCGACGTTGTCGGCATCGCGGCGATCAGTGACCAGGTCTTCGTGGTCTCGCTGGACAACCTCGTGCGCGCCCTGAATCGCAGCAACGGCAATCAGATCTGGAAACATCCACTGACGACTCGACCAGTGGCTGCACCTCAGGTGTTCGACGGCGTCGTCGCGGTGGCGGGCGCTGATTCGGTGGCGACCTTCAATAGCAGGACCGGTGTACCGATCGGAACGTTCGACGCGCCCAATCTACTTCGAGGACAGCCACTGGTCGATGCGACGCCCGCGCCCTTCGCCGTATCGATCCTGGCCATCACACGTGACGGTCGGGCGATAGGACTTCGTCCGGTCGAGATGATGTTCAGAGAAAAGGCGGTCGAACCGCTCGCGGCTCTGCCCGGTCGCCCACTGGTGAAGGAACCAAGCCCCCTGCCGTAACGCGCGAGGGCAGGCCCCGCCTACGCTCGCGAAGCGAGCGTCGGCGGGTCTCGCCGTAGCCTTGGCGAAGGCGGAAGCGCCACCGCCAGACGACGAACGCCTTCGCGAATCCGATCGACTGTGGGCGCCGAGAATGACAGGCGAATGGTGTTGTGACCGCTGCCGTCCACGTGGAATGCGCTGCCGATCACGAACACCACGCCATGCTCCAATGCGCGCTCGAGGACGTCCACGTCACGCAGACCGTCGGGCAGCGTCGCCCAGATGAAAAAACCACCCTTGGGCTGCGACCACGTCAGCCGGCTGCCAGCGTACTCGCGAATCGACGCTTCCATCGCATCCCGTTTCGTCCGGTACAACTCGCGGAGCCGCGGGGCCAGGCGATCGATGACTCCTCGTCGCAGCGCTTCGATCACCATGCACTGATCGAGGATGCCTGAGGTGAGATCGCTTGATTGCTTGGCGGTATCGAACCGTTCGATCAGCATCGGCGGCGCCACCATCCAACCGACGCGAAACCCGGGCGCCAGCGTCTTCGAGACGGTGCTCAGATACAAAACCCGGCCATTCGCATCGTCGGCGCGAAGCGGCCGCGTTTCGTGCTCGCTTGCAACGTCGTCGAAGTAGAGCGAGCCGTACGGATCGTCTTCGACGATCAACAGATCGCGGCGCTCGGCCCACTCGAGTAGCCGCGCGCGGCGATCGAGCGCCAATAGCGATCCCGTCGGATTCTGAAAGTTCGGGATGATGTAAAGCAGTTTGATTCGCTTCCCCGCGCGATGCTCGCGCTGCCACACGGCATCGAGATCATCCAGATCGATGCCGCTGGCGTCCTGCCGCACGCCGACCAGTTCCGCCTGAGCGTTCTTGAAGGCCGCGATCCCGCCGGTGAACGTCGGCAACTCAACGAGCACCACATCGCCTGGGCTCACCAGCACCCGGGCGATCAGATCGATGCCCTGTTGTGAACCACTCGTGACGATCAGATTCTCGAGGCTGGTTCGGATGCCACGCGCCTCCAGCACTGCGAGCGCCTCCTCGAGCAGCGGCTTCAGCCCGCGTGTCGGGCCGTACTGCAGAGTGTTCCCGTCGTGACTCTCGAGCAATGCGCTGGAAATGTCGCGCAACTCCTCCCACGGGAACAGACTCGGATCGGGATATCCCGGCGCGAACGACACGAGGTCTCCCGATCGCGCGACGACGGTGCCCATGCGCCGGATCGCAGATTCAGTGAGTTGACGTCCCGTTTGCGAAAGGAACTTCTCGTAGTCGGTCATGACGATGCACTCGGCCCTCGACGAGGCCTGGATTCGCTTCCCGATAGAGCTTGAGATACGCACCGAGGGAGGACAGCCCAATGTACTGGAAAACCACGGCGCGCAGCATCCACGCCAGCAGGCTGAGGGGAATGAAGATGAAGCCGAACAGCGGCACGAAGGCGATCAAGCCCAACGCGGTTGTCGCCAGGACCGATGCGCCTGTCGCAAAGATCACCAGCACGAGCACGATAAGGAAGACACCGCCGACGGTCCGTCGCTCGCGACGGATGAACGCGACCGCTCGGGGAATGGCGGTCGCCACCGTGCAACCGTCCGAGGCGATGACGATCTGCGTCACTAGATAGACGAGATTGATCAACGTAATCCAGGCGACGAATGCCGCCGTCACAAGCGCCGTCAGTCCCCAGCCTTCACCCGCGTTGCGGAGCGTGGCCACAAGCGCGAGAAACCCCGCGCCCGATGCCAGATAGATCGCCATCAGCACGAGACCGAGACGCGCGTACGCCGGGAACAACGCGTTTGCGCCGTCGATGAACGCCTCCGCCGAGTAGGCCGAGGCCTGCGCAACCACGTCGGGAAGAAGAGGAGGGTGCTCGATCGGCCCGGCATTGCGCTCGCCGCGAACCATGATGCTGACCGCGCCGCCTTTGATCAGGAACACGAAGAGCGATCCGCCGGCGATCACCAGACCGAGCGCCGCGACCCAGGCCATGAGCACCATCGGCTTCGCAAGCAGCGACGAGGCGATGGTGGTAGCCAGGTCTCGCCACTCGAGCGAGAGCAGCGTGCCGGGCTCTGCGCCGACGACCAGGGCAACCAGGAAAATCCCGCCAAATAACGGCGCCGCGACCAGCAGTTTGAAGAGCGCGTCGGCGACGGCCTGAACGATCGTGAGCGGCCAGTTGGCGGCCGCGACGAGCGCACCGCGCTTCAGCGTGAGCTTGAGTGTGGAGGAGAGCGCCACGGGGACCATTTCAATGGTACGTCCCATTCTCCCAAATCCCCAATTTACAATGGCTGTGTGCGTCTCGCTCCCACCGACGCCGCGATTCCGCAGCTGCCCTGGCGAACGCTTGCCCGGATTGCCGCCGGCGGACTGATCTGCGCCCTCGTCGTGCTGGCTGGCGGCTGGGGGCTCCGCCGCGCGGTCTTCGGTCGCGACGATAGCCAGGCGCGCGCCCGGGTCGAAGCCGACGTCCGATCGACCTTCGACGCGATGGCGCGGCGGCTGCGCGAGATGGCAAGCGCAGTATCCGATCCGGCCCTGGTCAGAAAAGCCACCGACGACGATACCTCAGCGGCGCATCAGCTCCTCACACGCGCCGCGGAAATCGTCGCCACCGATTACCCGGCCGACGCCGCACTGACGGTGTATGGGGCCGATGGCACACCGGTCGCGTGGGCGGGCCGACCATCCGAGTTGCTCGCCGATAGTCTCCAGCGCGGCGAAGCCTGGTTCCCCACGCCCGTTGCCCAGGGCTTGCGCCTCGTCTACGTGCAGCCCGTGATGAACAATGGCGTGCGCGTCGGCACGATTGCCGTCGAGCGACCATTGCCATCGGTTGCATCGGCATCCGGCACGAGCAGCCTGCAGGGCACCGATGACGACGCGTATCGAGTGCCGACGACGCTCGCGCCGGTCTCGATCCAGCTGCCGTTCGAGGGCGCACCACCCGCGGACGATAGTGCGACCTTCGACGTCCAGGCGCCGTCAGGAGAGCGATTGTTGACGGCCAGCGTCTCCCCTGACGATCTGGCCAACACGCGCGAGCGGTGGCGGCTGGCGACGAGGTCGGGCGCGCTCGCTGTCATCGCCATCACGCTGATCCTGCTCACCGCTCCGCTACTCGACTGGCGCAATCGTCTACAGTCGCCATCGACCTACGGCATCACCGTCCTCTTCATCATCGCCTGCATCGTTGCCACGCGATTCATGTTCTTCCTCGCCGCACCAGCGGACTGGTCAGACGCGCTGGTCTTTTCCGGCACAGCGTACGCGTCGGCTTTGCTGGGGTCGTTGCTCTCCTCCCCATTCGACTTCCTGCTCACAGCCGGCGCGGCCGTCGCAATTGTGGTGGTCCTCCTGTACGCAGTCGAGGCGTGGCGTCTCTATACCTGGCGACGACGGCAATCACCCGTCGGCGCCGCGCGTGTGACGACGTACGCGATCACGCAACTGGTCTGCGGTCTGCTGGTCGCACTGGTCCTGCTCGGACATCAGGCGCTGTTGCAAGACACCGTCTCCAACACCACGCTCGATCTGCTGCATCTTTCCTTGCGACCGTGGAATTCGACGCGGATCGCGCTTCAGGTCGGTCTGGTTCTCGCTCATACCGCGGCGCTTGGGCTCGCGGTGCTGCTCTTCCGAACGACGCGCGCTGGTTGGCGTATTGCCCACCGAGACACCCGGCTTCGGCTCCTGACGGTCGTCTGTTGGCTGCTGCCTCTCGTCGTCTGGGAGGTCGCACAGCGGATGCCCACGGCGCGGGGTCTGCCCCTCCTGATGGCGGCAGTAGCTGCCGTCGTGCTCGCCGCGTCGCTCCGCCGCCTGGTCGCCCGATATCGCCATGGCTCACAGGCGTTTCGATTGACGCTGCTCACACTGCCGCTCATCGTGTCGGCATTCGCGTTTTATCCAACCGTCGTCCAGCTTGCTGGCCAGGCGAAGACGCAGCTGATCGAGACGCTCTACGCACCCGAGGTTCGGACTCAGCGGCAGACCGTTCAGCAGCAGGTGCAGAAGAGCCGCGATGAGATTGACGCGTTCACGGACCTCGTCGCGCTGGTGACAACGCCGTACGATCCTGAGTCCGAAGCGATCACCGATCGCGCCTTCCGTCTGTGGCAGACCACATCGCTTGCCAGGTATCCACCGATCACATCATCGGTCGAGTTGTACGGACCGGATGGCCGACTCGTCAGCCGCTTCGCCTTCAACCTGCCGGAAGATCCCGCGGCGACGTCGCTATCGTCGGAGGAAGAGGCCTGCGACTGGCAGGTGCTCGAGGAAGTCGCGCCGTTCTTCGCAGAGGACCGCCGCATCCTGCACGCCGGCCGAGCGCTCTGCTCCAACATTTCCGGCGCCAAGCCACGCGGCTCGATCGTGATCCACGCGATGCCCGATTTCGAGAATCTCCCGTTCATCTCATCGCGGAATCCGTATGTGGAGCTGTTCCGTCCGCCGGAGACAATCCGCGGCGAGGGACTCTCGGGGCGCGACATCGAGTTTGCGGCCTATGGATGGAGTGGCACGCAGTTCTATCCAGTCGCGGGGACGGCATGGTCGCTGCCCGATGACGTCTTCTCGCGCGTTGAGGAATCGCGGACGCCATTCTGGGCCAGGCTGACGCGCGCGCAAGACCTGTACGACGTGTTCCTGCTCAACGATCGTGGCGGCATCTACGCGCTGGGGTTCCCGGTCATCTCCGCGCTCGGTCACCTCGTGAACCTCGCCGAGGTGACAGTCCTCGCGGTCGCCACGTATCTGCTGATTCTGCTGTTCAATGCGTTATTCAACCGGTTCGGATACCGCGCGAAAACTGCGGCGGCGCTGCTCCGCGAAGTTCGCGCCAGCTTTTACCGGAAGTTGTTCCTGGCCTTCGTCATGGCCGTCTTCGTCCCCGTCGTCGTCCTGGTGCTCCTCACGCGCTATTACGTCGCAGGGCAGATGGAGGCCAGCATCGAGCAAGAGGCGGTCCGCACGGCGTCGGCAGCCGGTCGTGTCGTCGAGGATCTGGCGGCACCGCGGGCAGCCCAGCAAGGCTTCGGTGTAGACGACAACCTCATGGTGTGGGTGAGCCGCCTGATCGATCAGGACGTGAACATCTTCACGGGGGCGCGTCTGCAGGCGACCAGCGAACGTAATCTCTTTGCCTCAGGCCTCTTGCCGACCCGCACACCGGCCGAGGTCTACCGCGCGCTATCGCTCCGCAACGAACCTGCACTCGTCACGCGGGAACGCATCGGCACGTTCGAATACCTGGTCGCCGCGACACCGCTCGCCGTTCGGCAACTGGGTATCCTGACCGTGCCACTCACCTCACGACAACGCGAAATCGATCAACAGATCGAGACGCTCGATCGCCGCGCACTCCTTGCGGCGTTGCTCTTCATCCTCGGCGGCGCGAGCGTGGGGTACTACATGGCGGAGCGGATCTCGGATCCGGTCAACCGTCTGACTCGCGCGACCAGACGCATCGCCCGCGGCGACCTCGACGCCAGAATCACCGCCACCTCGTCGGATGAACTCCGTCGCCTGGTCGAGGCCTTCAACAGCATGGCCGGCGATCTGCAGCGGCAGCGCGGCGAGCTGGAACGCACGCATCGCCTCGAGGCCTGGGCCGAGATGGCCCGCCAGGTGGCGCACGAGATCAAGAACCCGCTCACACCGATTCAGCTCAACGCCGAACATCTCCGCCGGGTTCACACGGATCGCGGCGAGCCGCTTGGCGCTGTGGTGCAGGAATGCGTGGCCACGATCCTCACGCAGGTGAAGCTACTACGGCAGATCTCGTCGGAGTTCTCCAGCTTCGCCTCGTCACCGACGGCCAAGCGTTCGGAGGTCGACGTGACCGCGCTGCTTCGCGAAGTGCTCGATCCCTACCGCCAGGGACTCGACGGGCGCATCAATCTCGATGTGGAGTTCCCCGACACATTGCCGCACGTCTCTGTCGATCGCACGCTTGTCTCGCGGGCCCTCGTGAACATTGTCGAGAACGCGCTGCACGCGATGCCCGGGGCTGGTGCTTTGACAGTGCGAGCCAGTCAAAACGGCCGGGCGGTTCGCATTCGTTTCTCGGATACGGGTGTCGGGATGGATGCCGAGGCGCTGGCGCGAGCGTTCGAGCCCTATTTCTCGACGAAAGCGGCCGGGACAGGACTCGGCCTGCCGATCGCCAAACGAAACGTCGAGCTGAGCGGCGGGTCGATCTCGATGACCAGCGAGCGCGACAAGGGAACGACAGTAGAGGTCACGCTCCCCGTTGTGTAGTGTCCGGCTTCAGCCGGACCTCTTCCTCTGCCTCACCGACCTGATGACGACGATGGAACCGCGTCAACGCGTAACCGATGAAGCCTGAGGCCAGGTATGTGTACGCCATTGCGACCAGCACGTACTGCGGCTCCGCCGCCAGCAGCACCAGACCAATGGCGAGGAGGACGAGGACCGCAGAACTACGCCGCGTCTGCAGATCAAACGTCTTGAAGCTCCGGAACCGAATCGTGCTGACCATCGTCAGTGCCGGGATGATCACCATGGCCAGCACCGCCACGGCGTGCGT
>Ga0070673_100003095_pt1 | contig 10299 bp, 11 predicted proteins | sample KBSM23metaG_FD_65342 | JGI IMG/M metagenome (GOLD analysis project Ga0070673, IMG submission 65342) | Miscanthus rhizosphere microbial communities from Kellogg Biological Station, Michigan, USA - KBS M2-3 metaG | ecosystem: Host-associated > Plants > Roots > Rhizosphere > Soil ...
CCGAACTGGTCGAGCAGCTTCGAGGACTTCTTGCCCTCGGGAGCGCCACCCTGCTGGCGGCGGCTGCCGGGCCCGGACAGCATGCGGATGACCTCGTTGCGGATCTTCTCGGAGTCGGCGTCGAAGTCGAGCAGGATGCGCGCGGCGACGCCCTCGTTCTCGCGCACGAGGCCGAGCAGGATGTGCTCGGTGCCGATGTAGTTGTGGCCGAGCGAGAGCGCCTCGCGCAGGGCCAGCTCGAGCACCTTCTTGGCGCGGGGCGTGAACGGGATCTGGCCGGAGGTGACCTCCTCACCGGAACCGACGATCCGCACGACCTGCGAGCGGACGCGCTCGGTCGTGATGTCGAGCGACTCGAGCACCCTCGCCGCGAGGCCCTCCTCCTCGCGCAGCAGCCCGAGCAGGATGTGCTCGGTGCCGATGTAGTTGTGCTTGAGCGTGCGCGCCTCTTCCTGGGCTAGGACGACTACTTGACGGGCTCGCTCTGTGAATCGCTCGAACAAAAAGCCTCTCTATCCACCCAACGCGGGTCCGCCGGGTAAGTATCGGTGGGAGCCCTTCGGTTATCGGGAGGCACCCATGTGCCCCTTAAACGATACCGAGAGCTTCCGCCCGGCCAAGCCAGCCAAATTGCCGCTAATAGCGGTCTTCCAGGGCCCTTTCTTCGCTCCGGTGCGCTTTATGTGCCCATAGGTGGCATAAAGCGCACCGGAAGCTAGGAGCGCATCGCGGGGTAGAGCACGACCTCGCGCACGCTCTTGGCGCCTGTCAGCAGCATCACCAGGCGGTCGATGCCGATGCCGACGCCGCCCGTCGGCGGCATGCCCTGCTCGAGGGCGGCGACGAACTCCTCGTCGTAGGGCTGCGCCTCCTCGTCGCCCCGGCGGAGCTCTTCGGCCTGCTGCTCGAAGCGGCGGCGCTGCTCGTCGGGGTCGTTGAGCTCGCTGAAGCCGTTGGCGATCTCCATGCCGCCGGCGAAGGCCTCGAAGCGCTCGACGAGCCCCTCCTCGGAGCGGTGCGACTTGGCGAAGGGCGAGAGCTCGACCGGGTAGTCGAGGACGAAGGTGGGCTGGATCAGCTCCGGCTCGACCGACTTGGAGAGCAGGCCGTCGACCAGCTTGCCCCAGCCCTCGTCCGGCTCGGGCTCGGTCCCCATCGCCTCGGCGAGCGCCTCGCGGGTCGGGTGCTCGGAAATGTCGATGCCGCTGCGCTCGCGGATCGCCTCGCGCAGGGTGACCCGCTTCCAGGGCGGGGCGAAGTCGATCGTCACGTCGCCGCGCTGCACCTTGGTCGTCCCCAGGACCCGCTCCGCCACCTCGGCGACCATCGTCTCGACCCTGTGCGCCGTGACCGCGTAGTCGGCGCAGGCCTCGTACCACTCGAGCATCGTGAACTCGGGGTTGTGCTTGTGGGAGATGCCCTCGTTGCGGAAGTCCTTGCCCAGCTCGTAGACGCGCTCGATCCCGCCGACGACGAGGCGCTTGAGGTAGAGCTCGGTGGCGATCCGCAGGTAGAAGTCGCGGTCGAGGGCGTTGTGGTGGGTGACGAAGGGGCGTGCCAGGGCGCCGCCGTAGAGCGGCTGCAGGACCGGCGTCTCGACCTCGACGAAGCCGCGCTCGTCGAGCCAGCGGCGGACCTCGCTGACGGTGCGGGCGCGCAGGGCGAAGAGCCGGCGGCTCTCCTCGTTGGCGATCAGGTCGAGCTCGCGCTGCCGATAGCGGATCTCGACGTCCTCGAGGCCGTGGAACTTGTCGGGCGTCGGGCGCAGGCTCTTGGCGAGCAGCTTCCAGCGGTCGATCGCCAGCGAGAGCTCGCCGCCGCGGCGGGTCGCCAGCGCCGTGCCCTCGACGCCGACGATGTCGCCGAGATCGAGGTCGACCAGGATCCGGTAGGGCTCCTCGCCGAGCAGGTCCTCGCGCGCGTGCAGCTGGATCTGGCCGCTGCCGTCGCGCAGGTCGATGAAGCAGGCCTTGCCGTGGCCGCGGCGGCCGACGATCCGTCCCGCCACCCGGTGACGCGACTCTGTCTCGACCCCGGGCGCCAGCCCCTCGTGGGCGGCGCGCACCTCCGCGACGTCCTCCCGCTCGAAATGCTCCGGCGGAAAGGGGTCGACCCCCGCTTCCCTCAGCCGCTCAAGCTTCTGCCGCCGGTCGGCGAGGACATCGGAGAGCTTCGGCTGCTCTGCTTCGCTGCTCATCGAGGCGCGAGCCTAGCGGGCTCTAAGCCGTCTCGATCTTCGTGATCTTCAGTTTCTTCTTCGGCCCACGCGGGACCTCGACCGTCACGATCTCGTTGCGTTTGCGCCCGATCAGCGCTTTGCCGATCGGCGACTCGTTCGAGAGCTTGTGCTCGAGCGGGTCGGCCTCGGTCGAGCCGACGATCTGGAATTTCTGCGAGTCGCCCGTCTTCTGATCCTTGACGTGGACGATCGAGCCGAACTGGACCTCGTCGGTGCCCAGGTCCTTCTCGTCGATCACAGTCGCTCGCCGCAGCCGCTCTTCGAGCTGGGCGATCCGCTGCTCGAGCAGGGCCTGCTCGTTCTTGGCGTCGTCGTACTCGGCGTTCTCGGAGATGTCGCCGAACTCGCGCGCCTCCTTGATCCGCTCGGCGACCTCGCGCCGCCGCACGGTCGAGAGGTGATCTATCTCCTCCTTGAGCTTCTCGAGACCCTCGGGAGTGATTACGGACTGGCGACTCACTTGTCCTGACCTCGCTTTGATCGGTTGACGCTGCGCAATGGAAACTGGTCCTAGACCCAAAAAACGGCCAGGTGTGGCGGCTCGAGCCACCACTCCAGGGCCGGAAGTCGCGGGATTATAGCGAGGCGACTGGAATGGCTAATGAGGCGATCAGGCCCCGGGCCCGCGGAAGGTCTGCGCTGCGCTGCAGCTCGTCGGCAAGCTCCGGCCCGGCGCCGAGCTGCTCCATGTACCAGGGGTAGAACTTGCGTAGGTAGCGGCCGGCGCGCTCGGTCCCGAGGTGCTCCTCCGCGCGGTCGATCACCCAGAGCAGCTCGGCGACGACCTCGGCGCGGTCCGGAGGCCCCGCACGGCGGCCGGTGAGCTCCTCGAAGACCCAGGGGTTGCCGAGCGAGCCGCGCGCGATCATCACCGCGTCGGCGCCGGACTCGGCATAGGCGGCGCGCGCCGCGGCGGCGCTCTTCAAGCCGCCCGAGACGATCACCGGCACGTCGACGCGCTCGCTCAGCTCGCGGGTCAGCACGTAGTCGGGACTGCCCCTGTGACCGACTGTCGCGGCCCGGGGGTGGAAGGCGATCGCCGCGACGCCCGCCTCCTCGGCGAGCCGCACCGCGAGGTCGAAGCCGGAGCGGTCGCCGGCTTCGATCCCGGAGCGCAGCTTCACGGTGACCGGCAGGCCGCTGCCCTCGGCGGCGCCGCGGGCCAGCGCCAGCGCGAGTTCGTGGTCGCGCAGCAGCTCGGCGCCGGCCCCCGTCTTGCGCACCTTTCGCACCGGGCAGCCCATGTTGATGTCGATCAGGTCGGCGCCGGCCTCGGCGGCGACCGCGGCGCCCGAGCGCATCACGTCGGGGTCGTGGCCGAAGAGCTGCACGGAGACAGGGTGCTCGTCGGGGTGGATCCGGAGCAGCTCGCGCAGGGTGCGCTCGTTGCGGTGGTGGAGGCCGAAGCTCGAGACCATCTCCGAGACGGCGAGGCCGGCGCCGTGGCGCTTCGCCTGCAGGCGCACGAACCAGTTGCCGATGCCGGCGAGCGGCGCGAGCAGGACCCGGTTGGGGATCTCGATGCCGCCGATCTGAAAGGGATCGGTCAGCGGGAGTTGTTCAGGCGTTCCTCTCATGGATGAGTCGCAGCCCCTTCAGGGTAAGCATGTCGTCGACCTCCTCGATCGTCTCGGTGAAGGGGACGACGACCTTTGCCAGCCCGCCGGTCGCCAGCAGGCGGGCGTCGCCGAGCTCCTCCTCGATCCGCCGCACGATGCCGTCGATCATGCCGGCGAAGCCGAAGACGAAGCCCGACTGGATCGCGGCGCGGCTGGAGCGGCCGATCGCCGCCTCCGGCGGGTCGAGGTCGATCCTGGTGATTCGCGCCGCGCGGTCGATCAACGCGGTCAGCGAGATCTCCAGCCCCGGCCCGATCGCGCCGCCGAGGTACTCGCCCTCGGTGGAGACGACGTCGATGTTGATGCCGGTGCCGAAGTCGACGACGATGCAGGCCTCGCCGAAGCGCTCGTAGGCGGCGATCGCGTTGACGAGGCGGTCGGCGCCGACCTCGAGCGGGTTGTCGATGCGGATCGGCATCCCGGTCTTGAGCCCGGGGCCGATCGCCAGGCACTCGGCCTCGAGGTAGCGCTCGCTGAGCTGCTCGTACTGGGTGCCGAGCGGCGGCACGACCGAGGAGACGCAGACCGCGTCGATCTCGCCGAAGGACATGTCGCAGAGGGCGAAGAGGCCGGCGATCCGCTCCGCCAACTCGTCCCCCGTCGCCCCCGAGCGGGTCTGGAAGCGCCAGTGCTCGACGAGCCGCTCGCCGTCGAAGGCGCCGAGGTGCGTCTGGGTGTTGCCGACGTCGACCGCGAGGAGCACGGCGCGATTATCCAGGACACCGACTAGGATCGCCGCCGTGGACGTTCGGCTCTACACGATTCCAGGATCGCATCCCGGCGTTGCCGTCCAGGCGATGATGAAGGCCAAGGGCGTTCAGTACAAGCGCACCGACCTCTTCCCGGTGATTCAGAAGCTCGTCGTCCGCTCGATGGGCTTCCCCAAACAGACCGTGCCGGCGATGAAGATCGACGGGCGCAAGGTCCAGGGCTCGCGCGAGATCGCCCGCGAGCTCGACCGCCTCCGGCCCGATCCGCCGCTCTTCCCCGAGGATCCCGAGAAGCGCCTGGCCGTCGAAGAGGCTGAGCGCTTCGGCGACGAAGAGCTCCAGCACCCGATCCGCCAGACGATCTGGTGGGCGCTGCGCAAGGACAAGGCGCCGCTGCGGAGCTACTCGGAGGGGGCGAAGCTGGGGATACCGATCGGCCTGGCGGTTGCCACCGCGTCGCCCATCCTGGCGCTCACCGCCCGCTACAACGAGGCCACCGACGAGAACGTGCGGCGCGATCTCGCGGCGCTGCCGGGCTACCTCGACCGCATCGACGCCTGGATCGAGGCCGGCGTCCTGGACGGGGAGCAGCTCAACGTCGCCGACTACCAGATTGCGCCCTCGCTGCGCCTGGCGATGACCCTTCAGGACCTGCGTCCGGCGATCGACGCCCGTCCCGCCGGAAAGTTCGCGAGGCGGGTCATCCCCGACTACCCGGGCGACGCTCCGCCGGTCTTCCCGCCCGCCTGGCTACAGGCGCTGAACTCGCTGCCCACCACCTAGCGACGCTAGCGCCTGCGTGAGGCGGGCGCCGTCGGGGAGAGTGAGCTCCGGGTCGAGCTCGAGCAGTGGGGCGAGGACGAAGCGGCGGCTCGTCACCTCGGGGTGAGGAAGAGTGAGGCGGTCGGTCGAGAGCTCGAGGTCGCCGAGCAGGAGCAGGTCGACGTCCAGCGGACGGGGGCTGTGGCGCGGGGCGTCGAGGGCGCGGCCGCGGGCGACCTCGACCTCCTTGCAGACGTCGAGCAGGGCTTCGGGCTCCAGGTCGGTGCGGATGCGAATCGCGGCGTTGAGGAAGTCCGGCTGATCGAGCACCTCTCCGACCGGCTCGGTCTCATAGGCCGAGGAGACCGCCTCGACCTCGACCCCGCGCTCACGCAGCAGCTCGACCGCCGCCCGCAGGTGGGACTCCCGGTTCCCCACGTTAGAGCCCAGCCCCAGGTACCCAACTCTCATGACGTGCCCGGCCTAGGGCTCGTCTTCTTCTGCGTCACCTTCGTCATCGGTGCGCTCGTGGACGACCTCGACGGCGACCTCCTGGATCGCCAGCGGCAGCGGCGGCTCCGGCTTGGCGACGCGGACGCGGACCGACTCGCAGCCGTAGCGCTCCATCAGCCGCTCTCCCACGACCTGCGCCAGGCGCTCCAGGGTGCGGTAGCTGCGCTCGGTCGCCGCGAGGGCGACGATGTCGCAGGCCTCGCCGTAGTCGACCGTGTCCTCGATCCGGTCGGTGAGCACCGCGTCGCAGTCGGGGACGTCAAAGGAGACGTCGAACTCGAGCCGCTGGCCGACCTCCTGCTCGGAGTCGCTGACACCATGGTGGGTGTAGATAGAGAGGCCGTGCAGCTCGACCTCGACGCTCGATTCCATCCCGCTGTCGTGAGCCTCCATTGGGGTCGAACTATCCCAGCACCGCTCCGGCCACGCGCAGAGCCTGCGCGGTCTCGGCGACGTCGTGGACGCGAAGCACGTCGGCGCCGTCGGCTGCGGCGAGCACCGCAGTCGCGATGCTGCCGCCGATGCGCTCCTCGACGGGGGAGCCGTCGATCTTGCCGATGAAGCTCTTACGCGAGGTGCCGATCACGAGCGGCCGGCCCAGCTCGCGCAGCTCGCCGAGCCGCCGCAGCAGCCCCAGGTTGTGCTCCAGCGTCTTGCCGAAGCCGATCCCGGGGTCGATCCAGATCCGCTCCTCGTCGACGCCGGCCGCGACCGCGACCTCCACCCGCTCGGCGAGGAATGCCTTTACCTCGTCGACGACATCCTCATAGCGGGGGTCGTCCTGCATCGTCCGCGGGTCGCCCGGCATGTGCATGAGCACGACCGTGGCGCCGCGCTCGGCGCAGAGCGCCGCCATCTCGGGGTCGCCGCGCAGCGCCGTCACGTCGTTGACGATCTCCGCGCCCGCCGCGAGCGCCGCCTCGGCCACTGCCACCTTCGACGTATCGATCGACACCGTGTACCCCAACCCCTCCAGATCGGCGACCACCGGCTCCGTCCGCGCCAGCTCCTCCTCCTCACTGACCGGCTCCGCCCCAGGCCGCGTCGATTCCCCCCCGACATCCAATATCTCCGCCCCGTCCCTCACCAGCTGTTCCCCATGAGCGATCGCCGCCTCGGGCTCCAGAAACAGCCCCCCATCCGAGAACGAGTCGGGTGTGACATTGACGACGCCCATGAGCTTCGTCATGACGGCTCCCGAGACTTGACGGGGCTGGGAAGGCGCTGGTGGGAGGTCATGGGATGGCTCTCGAACTGGCGGATACTCAAAACGCCGGCCTAATTAGGCCGGCGTTTGTCAGGGCGAGAGCCATCCCATGACCTCCCACCCTCAGCTGGCGTCGCCGCCGGCGTAACCCGGCCTCGGCCGCGGAATCGGCCGCGCACCCTCACGCTGCGCCCGTTCCGGCTCGGGCTCGGGCTCGACCGGCTGCGCCGGCTCCTCCTCGTCGACGAAGACCTCGTCCACAGGCTTGCCCTCGAGCAGGGCGACGAACTGCTCGGCGTCGATCGTCTCGCGCTCGAGCAGGATCTTCGAGATCCGGTCGAGCTCCTCGCGCCGCTCGGTGAGGAGGTCCTTCGCCGTCTGGTGGGCGCCCTCGACGATGCGGCGGATCTCGTCGTCGATCTCGCGCGCGATCTCGTCGGAGTAGTCGGGTTCGGCGCTGAATTCGCGGCCGAGGAACGGCTGGCCGCGGTCGTGGCCGAAGACGCGCGGGCCGAGGCGCTCGGACATGCCGAAGCGCATCACCATCTGCTTCGCCGTCTCGGTCACCTTTTCGAGGTCGTTGGAGGCGCCGGTGGTGATCTCGCCGAAGACGATCTCCTCGGCGGCGCGCCCGCCCAGGGTCATCGCCATCGTGTCGGTCAGCTCCGCGCGCGAGGTGAGGAACTTGTCCTCGGTCGGCAGGCTGATCGTGTAGCCGAGGGCCTGGCCGCGGCTGATGATCGAGATCTTGTGGACCGGGTCGCAGTTCGGCAGCAGGTGGCCGACGATCGCGTGGCCGAGCTCGTGGAAGGCGGTGATCAGGCGCTCCTTCTCGCTCATCACGCGGGTCTTCTTCTCGGGGCCGGCGATCACGCGCATGATCCCCTCCTCGAGCTCGTGCATCGTGATCTCGCGCTTGCCCTGGCGGGCGGTCAGCAGAGCCGCCTCGTTGATCAGGTTGGCAAGGTCGGCGCCGGTGAAGCCGGGGGTCTGGCCGGCGAGCGCGTCGAGGTCGATCTCCTTCGCCAGCGGCTTGCCGCGGGTGTGGACTTCGAGGATGCGTTTGCGGCCCTTGCGGTCCGGGCGGTCGACGACCACCTGGCGATCGAAGCGGCCCGGGCGCAGCAGCGCCGGGTCGAGGATGTCGGGCCGGTTGGTGGCGGCGACGAGGATGATGTTGTCCTTCATCTCGAAGCCGTCCATCTCAACGAGGAGCTGGTTCAGCGTCTGCTCACGCTCGTCGTGCCCGCCGCCCATGCCGGCGCCGCGGTGGCGGCCGACGGCGTCGATCTCGTCCATGAAGATGATGCAGGGCGCGTTCTGCTTCGCCTGTTCGAAGAGGTCGCGGACGCGGCTGGCGCCGACCCCTACGAACATCTCGACGAAGTCCGAGCCGGAGATCGAGAAGAAGGGCACGCCCGCCTCGCCGGCGACGGCGCGGGCGAGCAGCGTCTTGCCGGTTCCGGGGGGACCGTAGAGCAGCACGCCCTTGGGAATGCGCGCGCCGAGAGCCTGGAACTTCTTCGGGTTCTCGAGGAACTCCTTGATCTCGTGCAGCTCCTGCACGGCCTCGTCGACCCCGGCGACGTCTCGGAAGGTGATCTTCGGCGCGTCGACCGACATTCGCTTCGCCTTCGATTTGCCGAAGTTCATCACCCGCGAGCCGCCGCCCTGCATCTGGTTCATGAGGAAGATCCAGAAGCCGAAGAAGAGGACGAAGGGCAGGATGTAGGTGAGGAGCGAGAGCAGGCTCGAGCCGCCGGTGCCGTGGACGACGGTCTTCGTCGTATCGTTTTCGTTGAGCAGCTTGAGCAGGCTTTCTTCGGTGTTCGGCGGGTAGCCGGTGGAGAACTTGTCGCCGTCCTTCTCGGTCACGTCGAGGGTGCTGTCCTTGACGTTGACCGAGACTTCTTCGATCTTGCCTTTGACGATCAGCCCCGTCTGGGGGTTGACCAGTTCGCTGTAGGCGGGGGCTTTGTCGCTCGTCCCCGGGCTGATCACCCGCTGGGCGACGAAGGCGAGGATCACCACCAGCAGGATCGGGAAAGCCGCGCTCTTGAAAAACCGCTTCACGGGGAAAAATCAGCGTACCAGGGGTCCTTTGGCCAGCAGACGGCCGACCTACTCGTTCAACGCCGCTATGTAGGCGAGGTTGCGGTAGCGCTGGGCGTGATCGAGGCCGTAGCCGATCGCGAAGCGGTTCGGGATCTCAAAGCCGACGTAGCGCGGCGGCCTCACGTCCGTGCGCAGGCGCTCCGGCTTGGTGAGGAGCGCGCAGACCTCGAGCGAGGCGGGCTTTCGCACCTCCAGGTTGCGCATCAGGTATTGCAGCGTCAGCCCCGAGTCGACGATGTCCTCGACGATCAGCACGTCGCGACCTTCGATCGGCGCGTCGAGGTCCTTCATGATCCGCACGACGCCCGATGAGTCGGTTTGCGAGCCGTAGCTGGAGACCGCCATGAAGTCGATCTCGCAGGGGACCTCGAGGTTGCGCATCAGGTCGGCGAGGAAGAGGACCGCCCCCTTCAGCACGCCGACCAGGAAGAGATCCCGCCCGCGGTACTCGTCGCTGATCTCCCGCCCCAGCTCGGCGACGCGCCGCTGCAGGTCCTCGCTGGAGACGAGGGTCTCGCCGATCGAAGGGTCGGTCACGGGTCCGCGAGATTAACGCTCGGCGTGGAGGATGCCGCCTTCGACCACGGCGCGAACGCCGCGACCGAGGTCGAGCGTCGCCGTGCCGGTGCGGCGCAGCGCCGCGACCTCGTCGGCGTGGTTGGCGGCGCCGGGGACGGGACGGCCGGCGGCCTCGTCGGCCAGCCGCTGCACGACCAGACGCCGCAACGCGGGCTGCAGCTTGGCCAGGCGATCGAGCGAGATGGAGGACAGCGAGCCGTTGGCGGGGCTCAGCTCGGCGTCGACGAGCGCGTCGAGCACCTCGGCCTCGTCGCGCAGCAGCTCCGCCGTGCGCAGCACGTTCCGAGCCGCGGCGGGATGGATCTCCGCCAGCGCCGGCGCCAACCCGTGGCGGACCCGGTTGCGCGCGTAGTCGCTCCCTTCGTTGCTCGGATCGTCGCGCCAGACGAGGCCTCGCTCCTCGCAGTAGGCCGTCGTCTCCTCCCTGGTGAAGCCGAGCAGGGGCCTGACCAGGCTGCCGTCGCGAGGCCGCATCCCGAGCAGGGCGCGGCGGCTGGGCGAGGAGGCGAGGCGGTAGAGGATCGTCTCGACCTGGTCGTCGGCGGTGTGGCCGGT
>Ga0070673_100003109_pt1 | contig 10281 bp, 6 predicted proteins | sample KBSM23metaG_FD_65342 | JGI IMG/M metagenome (GOLD analysis project Ga0070673, IMG submission 65342) | Miscanthus rhizosphere microbial communities from Kellogg Biological Station, Michigan, USA - KBS M2-3 metaG | ecosystem: Host-associated > Plants > Roots > Rhizosphere > Soil ...
GCATGAGCGTCTGCGACACCAGCCATGGATCGCGCCGCAACAACACCCATTCCTTGCGCCGCAGCGCGCGGCGCGGCGAGGTTTTGCGGAAGGAGACGGGCCGCCGCGTCGAGCGTGCAGCAACGCTGCCGGTGCCGGCCGCGGCGGCCGTGTAGTCGCCAAAGCGGGGGGCGACGAGCGCGATGGCGCCGGCGAGCAGAACAAAGCCTGCGGCGAGCAGAACAGCGAGCGCCACGCCGTCGCCGAGGACGCCGCGCGCCGGCCACCACACGATGCTGCCGAGGTCGGGAGCCGCCGCCAGCATTTCCGGCGACTGCAGTATGTCGCCGCGCGACAAGGTCCCGTAGGAGAGGATCGCCGCTACCTGCAGGCCGATGACGAAGACGGCGCCGACCGCGGCGGCGACCACCTGGGCGACGAACCGCGTGCGCTTCGGCCCGCAGGCGTGGAACAGCGCCGCCGTGAGCGCGACCGCAAACGCCGCCGCGGCGGCCGCCATGGCGGCGATCATTCCGTAAGCGCCGAGCCAGCGCCAGCCGCCGCGCACGATCAGCATGTTGATGAACGGCGCCGCGAGCGGCAGCGCCATCAGGCCGACCGACAGGCCCACGGTCGCGATGCGCACGGCGAACAGCCGGTGCACCGCGACCGGCGACGCGAGGATCAGGTCGAGATCGGCACGCGCATAGAAGGCACGCGTCATCGACTCCATCGCCTGCGACACCATGAGCAGCCACGACACCAACAGGCTCGCGGTGATCGCCACCAAGAGCGGCTTGTCGATTGTCGATGCGGCGAAGCGGCCGACCACCGAATAGGCGATGGCGTGCATGAGCACCACGAACACGGCGAAGCCGATGCCGACCTTCCACAGCCGCTCGCGCCGGCCTGCGGTCATCATTGCGATCCAGTCGCGCCAGGCGAGCCGCATTTCGTGCCGCGCGAACCACAAAGCGGTGCCGGGTCGGATCATGGCATTTCTTTCACCGTCATTCCGGGGCGCGCGAAGCGCGAGCCCGGAATCCATAGTCACGACCGGTGCAGTGCATGCACCGACGGTAGTTATGGATTCCGGACAACCGCTGTCGCGGCTTCCGGAATGACGCGCGAGAGGATTGAGGGTTCACGCCGTTGCCGGTGCGGCGACGAGCGCGAGAAACGCATCTTCGAGAGTCGCGGCGTCGCCGACCGCAACGCCGGCGTCATCGGCGATGCGCCGCGCCTCGCGGTGCAGCTCATCGAGCGTGCCTTCGGCAATGAGCCGGCCGTGCGCAATCACGCCGATGCGGTCGGCCATGCGCTCGGCGACTTCCAGGATGTGCGTGGTCATGACGATGGCGCCGCCGGCGCGCACGCGCTCGCGCAGCACGTTCTTGACCTGGCGCGCGGAGCCGGCGTCGAGCCCGGTCAGCGGCTCGTCGAGAATGATGACGCGCGGGTCGTGCACCAAGGCGCCGGCGAGCGCCACCTTCTGGCGCATGCCCTTGGAAAAACTCTCGCAACGCTGATCGGCATTTTCCGTGAGCTCGAGCCAGCCCAGAAGCTCTTCCGCACGCATCTCCGCAAGCGCCGGCTCGACGCTCCACAGCCCGGCGACGAATTCCAGATACTCGCGCGGCGTGAGCTTGTCGTAGATCATCGGCTCGTCGGAAATCCACGCCATCACCCTTTTGGCCGCGACCGGGTCGGCGAGCGCGTCTATGCCGGCGACATGGATCGCGCCGGCGTCGGGCCGCGTCAGGCCGGCGATCATGCGCAATGTCGTGGTCTTGCCGGCGCCGTTCGGCCCGAGCAGCGCGTAAAATTCGCCGGCGCGCACGGCGAGGTCGAGGCCGTCGACCGCTGGGCGCTCGAAGCGTTTGACGAGGCCGCGGATCTCGAGAGCAAATGGCGACGAGGGTGCAAGCACTTTGCGTCTTCCGTCGTCCTCGGCGGACGCAAGACGGCTTAGTCGAGAGAGGTTTCGGGGTCGTGAATCGGCGGCCGCGTTTTTTGCTGGAGCGCCACTCAACCGCTGACGTTATAGGCGGCAAGCGCCGCCATGTTGACGATCTGCGCGTCGTTGGCGGCGAGCGGAACAATCTGCACCGAGCGGTCGAGGCCGACCAGCATCGGGCCGATCACGGTCGCGCCGCCGAGCTCCATCAACAGCTTGGTTGAGATCGAGGCCGAGTGGAACGCCGGCATGATCAGCACGTTGGCCGGACCGGAGAGGCGGCAGAACGGATAGGCGTCGCGCAGCTCCATGTTCAGCGCCACGTCCGCCGCCATGTCGCCGTCATACTCGAAATCGACGCGCTGCTTGTCGAGGAGCTGCACCGCTTCCAGCACGCGCTGCGAACGCTCGCCCGCCGGCTGGCCGAAGGTCGAGAAAGCAAGCAGCGCGAGGCGGGGCTCGTAGCCGAGCGAGCGCGCGACCCGTGCCGCTTCGACGGCGATCGCCGCGATGTCGGCGGCATCGGGCATCTCGGTGACCGCGGTGTCGGCGACCAGCACCGTGCGCCCGCGCGCCAGCACCAGCGAGACGCCGATGACGCGATGGCCGGGCTTGGGATCGATGCAGCGCCGCACGTCGTCGAGCGCGACCGAGAAATTGCGGGTGACGCCGGTCACCATGGCGTCGGCGTCGCCGAGCGCCACCATGCAGGAGGCGAAATGGTTGCGGTCCTGATTGATCAGGCGCTGGCAGTCGCGCTGCAGAAAGCCGCGGCGCTGCAGCCGCTCGTAGAGATAGGCCGCATAGGCGGCGTTGCGCGATGACAGCGCCGCGTTGACGATCTCGATGCCGCCGCCAAGCTCGATGCCGAGGCCCCGCGCGGTCTCGCGCACGCGCGGCTCGCGGCCGACGAGGAGCGCGGTGCCCAGCCCCTGCTGCACGAAGCTCGCGGCGGCGCGGATCACCTGCTCCTCCTCGCCCTCGGCGAAGACCACGCGCCGCGGCTGCCGGCGCAGACGCTCGTAAACGCGCTGCAGCACGCCGGCGATCGGATCGCGCCGCGTGCGCAATTGCTGCCGGTAGGCGTCCATGTCGACGATCGGCCGCCGCGCGACCTTCGAGTCCATCGCCGCCTTCGCCACCGCCGGCGGAATGTACGAGATCAGCCGCGGGTCGAACGGCACCGGAATGATGTAGTCGGGCCCGTATTTCGGCCGCGCCCCATAGGCAGCCGCCACCTCGTCGGGCACATCCTCGCGCGCAAGCTCGGCGAGCGCCTGCGCCGCCGCGATCTTCATCTCCATGTTGATCGCCCGCGCCCGCACGTCGAGGGCGCCGCGGAAGATGTAGGGAAAGCCGAGCACATTGTTGATCTGGTTCGGATAGTCCGAGCGCCCGGTGGCCATGATGGCGTCGCTGCGCACCGCGGCGACGTCCTCCACGGTGATCTCCGGATCGGGATTGGCCATGGCGAAGATGATCGGCTTCTCGGCCATCGCCTTAACCATGTCCTGCGTCACCGCGCCCTTCACCGAGACGCCGAAGAACACGTCGGCGCCTTCCAATGCGTCGGACAGCGTGCGCGCGTCGGTCTTGACGGCAAACCCCGACTTCCACTGATTCATGCCCTCGCTGCGGCCCTCATAGATCACGCCTTTGGTGTCGCAGAGGATGAGATTCTCCGGCCGGAAGCCGATCGCGCGCAACAGCTCGAGGCAGGCGATGCCGGCGGCGCCGGCACCGTTGCAGACGAGCTTCGTGGTCTTGATCTCGCGCCCGGTGAGCGCCAGCGCGTTGATCAGGCCAGCGGCGGCGATGATGGCGGTGCCGTGCTGGTCGTCATGAAACACCGGGATGTCGAGCAGCTCGCGCAGCCTCTGCTCGATGATGAAGCATTCCGGCGCCTTGATGTCCTCGAGGTTGATGCCGCCCCAGCTCTTGCCCAGCAGTTTGACGCAGTTGATGAACTCGTCCGCATCCTCGGTCGAGACTTCGAGATCGATGGAATCGACGTCGGCGAAACGCTTGAACAGCACCGACTTGCCTTCCATCACCGGCTTGGCGGCGAGCGCGCCGCGGTTGCCGAGGCCGAGAATGGCGGTGCCGTTGGTGATCACCGCGACGAAATTGCCCTTGGTGGTGTAGTCGTACGCCCGCGTCTCATCCTCGGCGATGGCCAGCACCGGAACGGCGACGCCGGGCGAGTAGGCGAGCGACAGGTCGCGCTGCGTCGCCATCGGCTTGGTGGCCACGACTTCGAGCTTTCCCGGCCGGCCCTGGCTGTGAAACAGCAGGGCTTCCTGGTCGGTGAAGGTCGGCCGCTGCGTGCGGTCGCCGGTTTTCGGAGCCATATCAATTCCTTGCTGATGACGGAGCGCGATCGGCGGGAGACGGACGGGACGTTAGCGGAAGCATTGGGAGGTGCTCAAGGGACCGCCGACGCGGCGGCCGGCGGCCGGCGGCCGGGCAGGCGCCGCGCGGGTCAAAAAGGCTTCGCCGAAGTGATGCATTGAAGTTTCGTTGTATCAAAGACTTGCGGCGGCGAACACTTGCCGTAACACTCGGCGCATTGAATTGCCGCATTGAACAAGCCGATGCGGGGGAGTAATGCGTCCCTCCGGCACACGGTCCGCAGCCCACCGACATCCTCATGATCAGGTTCCTGCTTCGCTTCATCGGCCTCTGCCTGCTGGCGACCGCCTTCGTCTTCTTCGTCTATGACGGGACGGAGTCGATCGCCAACCAGCACATGCTCTACATGAAGGTCGGCGATGCCTGGGCCATGGTCGATCAGAACAGCCTCAACGGCGCCGAGGAATGGGTGAAGCGCCGCGCCCTGTGGGCGTGGGACCCCTACGTGCAAGGCGTAGTCGACCTTCCGGCCTGGGCGGTGCTCGGATTCGTCGCCATGGTCCTGATCCTGCTCGGCCGCAAGAAGAAGCCGCTCATCGGCTATGCGCGCAACTAAGCGCGCGGGACTGCGCGCTTGGTTACGGCCGAGGTGGAGACGCTTCCTCTTTGTGCTGGCGGTCGTCGTTGTCGCGCTGCTTGCGCTCCCCTACGTGATCGCACCGCTCTACCGCTTCGTTGACCCGGTCTCGACCCCGATGCTGTGGCGCTGGGCCAGGGGCGCGCGTGTCGTGCGCATCGCTGTTCCGCTCGAGCGCATTTCTCCGGCGCTGCCGCTCACCGTCATTGTCGCCGAGGATGGCAGCTTCTGCCGCAATCGCGGCGTCGACCTCGGCGCGATACGCGAGGCGCTGGAGCAGGCGGACGAGGACCTCGGCGAAGCGCGCGGCGGCTCGACCATCACCCAGCAGACGGCGAAGAACCTGTTTCTCTGGCCGGGGCGCAGCTTCGTGCGCAAGGTGCTCGAAATCCCGCTGGCGCTGTGGATGAACCTCGTGCTGCCGAAGCGGCGCGTCCTCGAAATCTATCTCAACATCGCCGAATGGGGACCGCACGGCGAGTTCGGCGCCGAGGCCGGCGCGCGCTGGGCGTTCGGCAAATCGGCGCGCGACCTCACCGAGGGTGAGGCGGCATTGCTCGCCGCCATCCTCCCCAACCCGGTGCGCCGCAGCGCGCGCACGCCGACCACAATCGTGCGCCGGCTGGCCGACCTCTACGAGCGCCGCGCCGCTGCCCATCCGGCGCTCGATGCCTGCGTCCGGGGTCGGTAGGGCGTGTACGCACAGATCCGTTTCCGCGTACCCCCTAAGCGCGCCGATCCGCACTTAGCGGTCGGGTTTCTGCGCTTGCGCAGCAATCGGCCACGGCCATGAGCCGGCCGCCGGTCGCAACCTTAGAATGGAACGACGATTCCAACACGCGGAACGAACGTGACGCTCCAGGCAAATAGGCGATTTATTCGACGACTATCGATGTTGCCTGGCGCGGCTCCCGGCCTGGTCGGCAGCAGCATGGCCGCATGCATGGACAGCAACATGCATACCGCCCAGCTTGAAACGAGCCGCGCCTGATCGTGAATGACTGCCCACATGATCGGATGCGCAGCAGTAATGAGGGCAAGCCCTATCAGGACCAGCATGCGCTCCTGCTGTGCCGCGATTGCGCGAACGGTGTCCTTGAAAAAGACAATCAATGGCAGGTGAAGAGCTAACAAGGCAAAATATACTGGGATCCGCAGTGCGCGTTTGGGAAATGCAGCCCAGACCTGCGGGGTTTCAACGGACAGCTCCCAATACCAGATACGGAGAAACTCGGCTCCCAACGGATCAAGCGCACGAGTTTTCATGTAAGCGAACAATGTTTCGGGCGGGACAGTCGAGTTTGCGAGCAATACGGTTAGGAATATCGCCGACAGTATGGCGAGCGCGCCGATACCCGCGAGCATCTTGCCATGGCTTGTCGGCAAGAGGATGTAATAACGAATGATGACAATGAACGTGATCGTGGGGATGTAGAGCAATAGATGCAGATGATTCATCAGCAGTAATACAGCGCACCCGGTGGTCATTATGACCAAATAAACCGGACTCGTTCGGATCAACAAAGCGATGAGTCCGAAGGTGCAGCCGTAAATGTCGAAATGGCCGATTGAAAAAAGAAAATTTTTGAAGAAGAACGGCGAGCCGACAATAAAGGCAAAAAGGAGACCGCGGTCCGGGCGGCGGCCGAATGTCGCCAGGAATAGGACGATATAGAGGACCAGAGTCGCTACCCAGGCGGTTAACCCGATCGCGTAGACGTAATAGACCGGCACCTTCTCGACGAACAGCGAGACGACAGCGCCAGCAAGCGCCCGTTCAGGAAGCCAAACTGATAAGTGACCAGCAAGTGCATATACTCGAGATCCGCGACGTGAAAGTTGATTTTGTTGTAGATCAGTATGCCGGCGATAGTGACGTCGACGGCCAGCATGCATGAGATGGCCAGATTGCGTCGCAAGGTCTTCGAGACTAGGGCAAGCGTCATGGCGCACGGTGGCAAACTCAGTCACCGCTCCAGTCGGGGCGTTCGTGGAAAGAATGCTCGCCCAAGCACGCCCACACTTCGCGCGGGCCCCTCAATGGAAGAACTCGCCTGTTCATCTGGTAGAAATCGCCTTGCAATCTAGCACATCGCCGGACGACGAGAGCGCCCGAGCGTCGCGGCGAAATACTTTCCGCGCATGTCGGCTCCGGGTCATTCGCGCTACTTTGCGCGCCCTGATCAGACGTCGGCTCTTGCCCCGACAGCGACCCCGCCCGTGCCCACCTGAACATCGCGACGTGCCGGGAGCCGACATGGCCGAGCACGGTTCTTCCTCCCGTGCAGCGGGCTCGATAGCGCTCGTTGCAAGTATCCGGATGACTGTGGCTCGCTGTTCTGGCGCGAATGTCGATTGCCGGCATGAAAGCAAACAATCTAGATTTCAGCGTGACTTCGATTTCCAAAGGTGGTCCGCCCCATTCGTCGGCGGGCCTGTTCCGCGCAAAGCCCTGGCAGGTCGCCATGATCGGGCTCGGCACGGCCGCGACGCAGCTCGACACGTCGGTGAATATCGCCTTCCCGGCCATTACCAGGGGATTCGACCTTTCGATCGGAGACATCCAGTGGGTCGTGATCTGCTACGTACTGACCTATGCCAGTTTGCTGCTGGCGCTGGGTCGCATCGGCGACACGGTCGGTCATGCGCTCGTTTTCCGGATTGGTCTGATCTGGAGCACGATTGCGCTCCTGCTTGTCGGCTGGTCGCCGAGCTTCGGCGCAATGCTGCTCTTTCGCTGCCTGCAGGGTATCGGGGCTGCACTGGTGCTGAGCTGTGGCGCAGCGCTGGTCATATCGCTCTATGGCGAGGAGCGACGCACTCGCGCGCTCCGCATCTATACCATGATGCTCTCGGTTGGTTTGATGCTCGGTCCCCTGCTCGGCGGCGCGCTGACGTCGGTCTGGGATTGGCCTTCGGTCTTCTGGTTCCGAGTCCCGATCGCCGCTGCGGCGCTGCTCCTGTTCCGCGGCGTGCAGGCGTCGCCGCAGCGAAAGGCAGAGGATCACTTTGACGTCCTGAGCGGCGTTGCGCTGGTGCTCGGCCTCGTCACGATGCTGCTCGCGCTCAACCGCCTGCGCGAGCTTTCCGCAGTCTGGTTCGCGCTACTATCCGCCCTCGCCTTCGCGGCATTCATCTTCCGCGAGTCGCGCGCTGAACGTCCGCTCATCGCAGTCGAAATTCTCAGGGATCGAGATTTCGCCCTGCTCAATCTCGTCAGTGTGCTTGTGAATCTTGCTGCCTTTTCGGTTTGGCTTCTGGTGCCCTATTTCCTCGCCCGCGTGCCGGCCTATAGCCTGACCGAAAGCGGCGCCATCCTGGCTACGGCGGCTGCAGGGACTGCGCTGGCCGCGCCGATCGGCGGCCGGCTTGCCGGACGACGTGTTTCGGCCCAGCAATTAGCAATCGCCGGCGCCGTGGCGAATGGTATCGGCCTGCTGTTGCTTGGCGCGTGGACGGAGCAAACCCCGACAATCCTGCGGATCGCAGCCCTTGTCGTGCAGGGCGTCGGGCTTGGCCTGTTCCAGCTTGCCTATTCGGATATCGTGACGGCAGCACTTCCTCTCAGGGATCGCGGCGTTGCCGGCAGCCTCGTGTTGCTGACGCGAACGCTCGGCACCGTGACTGCCGCGTCAGTCGTTCTGATGGTGTTCGGTATCCTGAATATGAAATATGGCTTCCTTGAAGGCTTCCAGAAGACCTTTCAGCTCGCAGCGTTGCTGGCATTTGCCGCGGCGGGATCATCGGCGTTCTTCACTGCCCAGGCTAGGCGATCCCACCGCTAGCAAGGTCAAGGCAGCGCGATGAGCTTGCCAGGATTTGTGATACACCGGCAGGAACGCTTTGCGTGCTTAGTTGATAGGATCACCGCCCCACGGGCCGCCAACGTTGCGACACGGAGATGACATCGTGACGTGCTGACGATGGGCGTCCGTTCGACCGGCCCGCGTGATTGAACCGATGCGCATCAGCAGGCGAAAGCTATTGACGATGACCGGAGCGCTGCCTTTCGCGACCGTCTTGCAGTCGCCTGCGGGCGCGGCCGCGGGCCCGTCGCGCCGGGTGCGGCCGCAAGACACGGAATGGCCCAATGCTGCCGAGTGGGACCGGCTGCGGCAGCGCCTCGGCGGGCGCCTCATCAAGGTCGAGTCGCCGCTTGCCGGCTGCATGAACGATCCCGCTGCGGCCGCGTGTCAGGCGGCCATCAAGGACCTGAGCAACCCCTATTTCATTCAGGACCATCCAGGCGCGACGCAGAGCTCCGGATGGGTCGACGCTTGGACCGCAGCGCCCAGCGTCTACGCGGTCGCCGCGCAAGACGCGCGCGACGTGGCGGCGGCTGTCGATTTCGCCCGCGAGCACAATCTGCGGCTTGTCGTCAAAGGCGGCGGCCACAGCTACCAGGGCACGTCCAACGCACCGGACTCGCTGCTCATCTGGACGCATGCGATGAACACGATCACCGCGCACGACGCTTTTGTCGGCGAAGGTTGCGCGGCAACACAGAGCGCGCGGCCGGCAGTCTCGATTGGCGCCGGCGCGACATGGCTCTCGGCCTATGATGCCGTAACAATCAAGGCGGGCCGATATGTCCAGGGCGGCGGCTGCACGACCGTCGGCGTCGCCGGACTGATTCAGAGCGGCGGCTTCGGGAGTTTCTCCAAGAGGTACGGGACGGCGGCGTCATCGCTGTTGGAGGCGGAGGTCGTCACTGCCGACGGCACGATCCGGATCGCCAACGCCTGCACCAATCCCGACCTGTTCTGGGCGCTCAAGGGCGGAGGCGGCGGCACCTTCGGGGTGGTCACGCGCGTCACCTTGGCGACGCACGAGCTGCCCGAATGGTTCGGCGCCGCGATATTCACCGTCAAGGCCGGCTCCGACGCCGCGTTCCGCCGCCTGATCGGCGAATTCGTCCGGTTTTACAAGGAGGCGCTGTTCAATCCTCATTGGGGCGAAATCGTCACCTTCGGCCGCGACAATACGCTCTCGATCACCATGGTCTCGCAAGGCCTGGACACGGGCGAGGCCGGCGCAGTCTGGAAGCCATTTCTCGACTGGCTGTCTGCCTCGGCGCACGATTTCGATTTGCCCGCATCCACGATCATCGGCAGCATACCGGCCCGTTCCTGGTGGGACGGCGATTTCCTGAAAGCGCGTCTGCCAGGCGTGGTCGTGAACGACGAGCGGCCCGGCGCGCCCCCGGGCAATTTCTGGTGGGCGGCGAATCAAAACGAGGTCGGCGCATTCTGGCACGGGTGCCAAACCGCCTGGCTTCCCGACTCTCTTCTCGAGCCGGAACAGGCGGAACGCCTCGCCGATGCCTTGTTCGCGGCAAGCCGCCAGTGGCGCGTGA
>Ga0070673_100003111_pt1 | contig 10276 bp, 8 predicted proteins | sample KBSM23metaG_FD_65342 | JGI IMG/M metagenome (GOLD analysis project Ga0070673, IMG submission 65342) | Miscanthus rhizosphere microbial communities from Kellogg Biological Station, Michigan, USA - KBS M2-3 metaG | ecosystem: Host-associated > Plants > Roots > Rhizosphere > Soil ...
GAAACTCAATGAGCCGTTCGACGCCGGCTTGGTCTAGGGCCTGCCGCTCTTGGTCTTAGCTTCTCCTTCCGAGGCATTGCCCATTCTCCTCCGCGCTGCATCCCGCACCTTAACGCGTCCTTTTGCGTGCATACTCTGTTTCAGCGCTGCCGTGATGTTGAGGACTTCCGGCTTTGCCTTGCTGTCTGTGGCAAGCCCGATTTGAGGTGCTCGTTGCTCGACCTTAGTTTGGAGAAACTCTCGCAACCGTCTTCGGCAAATTTGTAGGGCATTTTCTCATGCTCGAAGAGTCCACTTTCCGTTTCTTGCCCATCGCGTCTGCTGTCGCTGGAGACGGTTTAGCTACCGAGCTAATTAGTTCGAGGCGCGCTCAGATTCCAACCCTTCAGGTCGACACGCAAAGGTGAAGACTGCCGCTCGTACTTGACATTCAGCTTTCGTGTTTCACCTGGCAATAGGGTAATGGCGTTATCGTCCCAATAGGCCGGCAGGACCTCATGTTCATCATCGGCATTTACCACGCGCACCTGAACGAAGAACGCCAGCGCCTCTGAAGAAAGGTTCTTTAGAGTCACGCTCGCTTGCGTGGCTGAAACTTTCGCGCTCAATTGCACGCAGACATTAGGGAGTTTCTGCAGATCTGTGAGGTCGGCATCGGATACGACCGGAGTGTATTTGAAGTCGGTGCGCGACCAATCCAGGATCTCCCTCTTTTTCGAAAACCAGTAAAAATTGGGAGGGAACGTCCGAAGGACCGCGCCCTTCGGCGAAAGCTCCTCAAGCTCAAGCCGCACGAAATAAGTCGTCGTGATGTCACCGGGCGCAGCTAAGGTATCGATCTGGAGGCTTTGGGCTTCGCTGATTGAAACTTGTTTTTCCGAACGCGCACGCTCATGCATGCCGAAATCAAAAATTCGAGTCACAACTCTTAAATGAGGGTAACTCCGATCATTCGAAAGGTGGATCAGGTGGACGCTGCCGTCGACCGGGTTGTACGCCAAATGCAGCGGCTCATTGGCTTTCTTTGCACCGAAGTAAGCACCCTCGCCGCGTAAAAAGTAATCGAAAAGGTGCCAGTAGAAAGACGGCCAGGAGTTGTTCAACATCCATTGAATCACGCCGGTGGTTTGGGTGAATTGGCGTGCGGCATAGGCTTCGAACATGGCCCGATGACCCTCATACGCGAGCACCTGCGCTTTACGCGAGAAATCGTCAAGACTGGTAGGCGGGCCATGACGATCAGTTACCGCTCGAGTGAACGTATCTAATTGGTGAAATTCGTTTTGTGCGGAGTGGAGGAGCCAAGCAGGTCCGATGGGCCACAATTCATTCGGAAGGAGAAAATCCTTGAGAGCCTCCGCACCTGGGGGAGCCGCGCCCATGCTCGCCTCCGTGTTGAAGCCGAACGCCCCGCCATAATTATCGTCAATCCACCAGTAGGACGACGGCACGTAATCGTAAGGTCCCGTCATCTTCATGCCGGTTGGACCGACCAGGGTCGTTTCATCGCGGGCCGAAGCGACTGAAGGATTCGGCCAATTCTCCTCTTGCAAAACCCGCAAATAAAGGCGCTCCACCTCAGGACCGGGAGCGTTGTCGCTCCCATAAAACCACGCCAAGATACTGGGATGATTGCGCAGAGCGCGCAGCTTAGAGCGCAGTGAGGCCTCAGCGATACTCATGTGCTGATCAGTCCAGGCGGCAGATTGTTCCCATGCCGAACAGCAAGCCCAGCCTGTCAAAATCATCAAGCCCTCGCGGTCGGCCATGGAGTAAAACTCATCTTCCTCGAATTGACCCTCCATGCGGATTGAATTTAGACCAAGATGTTTAACTAGGCTGAGTTGCCGGCGTTGACGCCCTCGATCGGTACGTAAAAATAAATCAGAAGCCCAGCCTGCTCCCCTGACGAAAAAGGGTTTGCCGTTGACGCGAAACAAGCGATGCCCTTGCCAATCGATTTCGGACGTCACTTTGCGAACGCCAAACTCGACTTGTATGTGATCGCTAAGGCGTTCCGAAGACAATTTAAATCCAAGTTTGGCGCGATAAAGCGGCTGTTTGCCCATTCCAGCCGGCCACCAAAGTTTCGCGCCTTCGGACGGCAAAGTCAGCGTCACACGCTTGTGTTCCCCGGCGGCTAAATTCACGCTCTGTCGAACGCGCTTTGAATTCACTGAACTGCTCGCAAAAAAAGTTCCGGTTTGTGCTGTCGGTCCGTCGTTCCAAAGCTCACAGGAGACTTGAATCGCATCGCCGTCAGCCCGAACTTGAGGCGAGCGCAGTGCCACCGGACCACTCCACAAGAGACGGACAGGTCGGTAAATGCCCATGTTCTTATCGCCGGGCGCCGGATTCCAATCCACCCATGTTGATGACAGATCTCCGGGGCGCGGAGCGAACACTTCGACAGCCAGAACGTTTGGCCGCCCATCCGTGTACAAAAGTTTTGTCACATTGAATTCGTAAGTACGAAATGAGCCGCGCAGCTGCGCGAAGCTCGCAATTTCAATTCCGTTCAACCAAATTTCGGCGGCGTAGTTGATCCCGTCGAACTGCAGGTAAGCCTGTTCGCCGCGTTTTTTTGCAAGAAAAACCTTTCGATACCACCAGCCGTAACGAAACGGGCTATCGCTCGGCATCTCAATTTGCGTGAAATCCACCCCTTGCGGGTAATTCATGCCAGGAGCGTCCAAGAGATTTTGACCGAAAAAAGGATTCAACAGTTTGCCATTTTGCAACAGCACAGCGTAGACCGTGGAGGGAATGTCAGCCTTTAGCCAACCGTCGGTTTGGTAACTCGCCTGGGAAATCAGACCACCGCTTTGAGGAACTTCGGCGCTCGAACGAACTCGCCAATTGTTGCCGAACTCCTCGGCCGAACAGACGCTCGGTAGCATCATTACGACCGCGAATACTTTCATCCACTGAATGACGAAGACTCCACCCTTGAAACAATCGGCGTCGATCCCCGCCACCAGGTCCAAGCGCCCACAAGTGCGGCGATCAAAGCACAGCCCACATCAAAGAGAATCACGCTACGGCCTGTGGCCCAACCTTGACTCCAAAGTTCAATAAAAAATGCCCGCACGATCAGATAGCCATCAACACCGATGCCGATCACGGGAACTAGCAAAAAGCCGATAAGTGCGTAGGGCGAATTGAATGCCTTTCTCCCGTTCAAAGTCAGATTGGCAAGGTGAACCAAAAGATAAGTGGCCAATGCAAAGAAAGTAGTCGTCGTCCCCCACCAAACATAAGATTGATAAGGGCCAACCAGCGCTCCACTTGTCAAAGAGGCGACCAACCCGACGCCGAAAATGATATGCAACGAATTCCAGGGGACGTCATGCTTCCGATGCAGTTGCGCGAAGAGCCACGGAGCGGTTCCGTCGCGTCCCATGCTATAAAGCACCCGGCTGGCGCCGACTGCTGTCGCGATGGCCAGACCAAGAGAGGCCGAAATTGCCGTCAACGTAACCCAGAGCGAACCGCGCCCCCAATAGCGCGCTGCCACCTCGGAGATTGGCATCTGCCCCCGTTCGGCTACCTGCTTGAGATGACTGGGCTCGCCGCCGTAGGATAGCGCCCAAATTCCGAAGATAATAAATCCAGCGTACAGGAAGAGAGAAAGAATGGTGGCCTGCGGGATCAAACGGTGCGCCATCTTGGTTTCTTCGGCCAGAGTGCTGACTACGTCGAAACCGCAGTAAGCCAGGACGGCGAAAATCATGGCGCGGAAAATGGCGCTCGTTCCACCGGGCGCGGTTTGCAGGGAAAAACCTTCGACACCAAGGACGTCGCTGCCCGAACGAAGCGCAAACCAAATGATAGTGACACAAAGAGCGAATACGACGGCGCTTTCAAAAAGCAAAAACAGCAACGCGCCTTTGGTTGAAACGGAAACCCCCGAGTAGACAATCCAAGCCGGCAAAGCGCAGCAAATCACGACTCCGATAAAATAAGTCAGTTTGCCCGGCGAAACGCCGAGCAAACCGATAATGTCTCCCGCAAACACCCCGAGCGTGACCGGTTGAATGACAAAATTCGTGAGGTAGTAAAGGAAGACCATCCAACCGGCCCACACCGCCAGCGGGCGCGGCGCGGCGAGATTGATCCAGCTGGCCGTGCTACCGGACAAAGGATATTCGCGCGACAGGATTACGTAACTAATTGCGGTCGGCAAAGTGGCCAGAAGCGCCCAGACAAAGGCCAATGGAGCAGCGCGCCCGGCGGCTAGGAAAGTTGGACCAAACCCGCCATAAAGAGTCATGGCTGGCGACAACATGACGACGCCGAGAGTGGCAGCGCCCATGAGACCCACAACGTCGGATTTCAATGTCTTAGGGGATTGCATGTTTATCTTCAGTAGACCCCAGAAATCCTCACGATCTCGCTCCCTGGTCCCGCAGGAACCGCGAAGCATCACTCCGTCAACCCGCTGTTCTTGAGTTTGAGCGCAGCCCTCGGAGAGTCGTATAAGCGCGCTTAAGTTCTTGCGCCTCGTCGCGACTTACAAGGGCCATGGACGAGCGCCTGTTCAAGCTTCCTGCGGCAATTGGTCCACGCGGCAAAGTCGCGCGGTTGGGGGGTACCGGCAAAGGTGTTGCTTTTGAGTGGCAGCGTGATTACTAGGCCGAAGGATTATGAGGAGGTGGAGCGATTGAGAGCTTCCTTACGATATGATTCCGGCACGCACTAGCCTTGAAAAGCGAAGTCATCAGCGCTGGCATTCCAGATTGTTTCTCTCGGGATTCATCAGCCGAATTCCTTCTTGGAGTGTCACGACATGGATGCCAGTGTGTCTGATATGATTAACAATTCTACGCAATTTTTTTTGGCGTGGTTGAGTATTCATCTAGCAAAGACCAGTGCATCGCTAAAATAACGAGCAAGCTCACTACCGTTTGCCTTGGCAAGCTTTGCACCTCCAGGTTCTAGCTGTGCAGAATTGCCGATGGTCTGACTACGATGGATCTCAGCTAGTAGAGTACGGGAATAGTAGCGCCACCTCCGAGACCAAGTTAGTGGGCATGGCTTCGAATGTGCGCTTAGCGCCTTAAATCATAGTCGTGATCCCGCCTTTGCTCAGCACGGCGATGGACGGCTTCCCCTCAAGGCAAGGTGCCGCAGTTCGTCTCAAAAACTTTTTGACAACAATTGGATTGGCGGCACCCGGAGCTGTGGGAGACGTGCGGGCGGTCGTCAAGTACCTTGCTGGCAAGCCCTGGCAGGAGGTCGTCTCAGGATAAGCGGTCCACTCAACGTCACGTTGTTCCCCTCGTTCCATTTAGTCGCCGAGGGAAGCTCGATGCGACGGTTGCTGACTTCAAACTTTACGGCGGCGACGGGAAGGCGGCAGTCGCGATCGATGCAAGCGGCAGGACACCGGCGCAAAGCGCGAACGTTTCACTACTAAATTTCGACGCCTATCCGTTTCTCCGGGATGCGGCGAACTTCCAGAGCATCGAGGGCAAGGGAACGATAACGCTGGATCTTAACGCGACTGGAGCAAGCCAGAGCGCAATCGTCTCGGCGCTCGGAGGCAGTGCCAAACTAGAGTTCGCCGACGGCGCCATCCGCGGTGTTAACATCGCTAAGATGCTCCGCAACCTTGGCACGGGCATCATTGAAGGATGGCAAGGCGGGGAGACTGAAAAGACCGACTTCGCCTCGCTTGGCGGAAACTTTAAGGTCGCCCAAGGAAAAGCAACCACCAATGATTTGCATCTCGTGGGACCGCTCGTGCGCATGACGGGGGCCGGCACTGTGGACTTGCCGGTCAAGCGGCTCAATCTTCGCGTCGATCCGCGACTTGTGGCTTCGCTCGAGGGACAGGGCGGCAAACAGGATCTCGCAGGCCTTGGCGTCCCGGTCATGATTTCAGGTCCGTGGGGCACGCCCAAGATCTATCCCGATATCAAGGGCATTCTCGAGAACCCGACCGCCGCCTATGAGCAGCTGAGGCAGCTCGGTAACGGGGTAGTCAAGCTGCCCGGCATGGCTAAGCTGGATAAGACGGGGACTCTTCAAAGTGTCATTAAGGACGGCAAGGTCAACAAGGACGCGCTCATTCAAGGCCTCGGCGGGCTTTTGAACAAGAACCAGCCACCTGCAGTTCAACCCGAGGCAGCCCCTACATCAGCGACGGCCCCAGCATCGCAAGCCATGCCAACTCCTCCTGGGGTCCAGGCCGACACCGAGACAACGACCCGAACTGACGACAGCACTGCGGCCGCCACGAAAACCACTAAGAATAAAAAAAGGACCGATGCCGAAGATGTTGGAAGGCAACTTCTGCAGAATTTCCTCGGTGGCCGGTAGCTCCATCGCCACGTTCGCCTTAGCGACCAGTCAAGATCGAAATTAGCGCGAGTAGGGTGGAGGCCAGCGCTGCCCGCGCCGAGAACCAAGCGGGCTTTACTGCTCTGGTATATCAACAGCTATTCGAAAACAAAAGGTGCGCTCAAAGAGGTGCGCGCGTTCATCGTGCGGGAGGTGAGCGCAAGATCAGAGACGGCGTTGACCGCTTTTCTTGATTGCTTCCAACGCCGCATCGAATGCTCTCTCCAAAATCTCGCTATCGAGTGGGTCTAGTTCATTCCGTGGCGATTTGTAAGAAGACATGCCTACCTTTGGTGATTCGTGTTTACGTTCATCGCGCGTTTAACTGAGGAGGATGACCGCAAAGCGACAGACGCTGCGACGCGATCTCGCAGCGAGCCGAGCTTCAGAGGTCGGCCTTACCAAGCGTATTCGCTGCCATCGTAATTGAAGAACTTGCCGGACTGCGCTGGCCATAACCCCTCGATCAAGCGCCTTAGCATCGTTACGCTCTCGGCCGTGGTTAAGCTGGCGTGCGGGCCACCCATGTCAGTCAATAACCAGCCGGGATTGATAACCACGCAAGTGATGCCGAGTGGAGCAAGATCGATCGCCAGACTGCGCATCACCATGTTCACCGCGGCTTTTGAGCTGCGATAGGCGATCGAGCCTCCTAAAGTGTTGTCGGCTATCGATCCCATCCCGCTCGTAAGGGTGACGATTAGTTTACGTTCACTTCGAGCCACCTGGTCAACGAAAGCCTCAGAAACGCGCAGGGGACCCATGGTGTTGACGTCAAGCACCTTCGCCCACGCCTCGTAATCGATGTTCCCGATGGTCTGGCCTCTAGGTCCGCCGATGCCAGCATTGTTGAGGAGAAGGTCATTGTTGAGGAGAAGGTCAATGGCTTGCCCGTTGATCTCTGCGGCAGCCGCCTGAACACTCATCGGGTCAGTGACATACAGGGCCAGGATTTGCAGCTTGTCATCGCTCGCACCCGCCAATCGGCGCAACTCCGAAGCCGAATGTGGATTACGACATGCTGCGTAAACCTGCCACCCATCAGCCAAATATTGTCTGCCGAACTCGAGCCCTAGCCCGCGATTGGCACCAGTGATCAAAGTGTTTGGCATAGCTTTCTCTCTGCCGAACTTAGTTCCGGGTCTCGTTTCGGGCCTTTCTTTCAGTTGCTCAGAGCTTCCGTCAGTACTGAAGCCGGCGAAGGTAAGGACACGCCGACCTCGAAGTGAAAAAGCTGCGCTTTACCTGTGGTCTCTTGTCACCTCTTTCGTGGATGGATTGGAGTAGAATACACGGTCTCATCGGCTAACAAGGGCTAGCAAAATGTACAATCGTTGGAGACCGTGAATTTCGATTGAGGGCGAGCAATGGATGAGATGATGCAAAGGGACCTAGAAGCCGCCGCCTTCCGCCGACTCGTCGACCATTTGGAAGCGCAGTGACTTGCAGGACATCGAGCTTATGGAACTTGCCGGCTTTTGTCGAAATTGCCTCGCCAATTGGTACCAAGATGCTGCCGCTGCTAAAGGCCTGTCACTTAGCAAGGAGCAGGCGAGAGAGATCATCTACGGCATGCCTTACGAGACTTGGAAGTCGAAGTTCCAGATTGAGATCACTGCCAAGCCGCAAGCACTCTGGCTCGGCAGGCTGAGTGGACAAGTACACAGTGTTCAAAGCCAAGTGCAAGTGAACTAGCTAAGGAATTGGATTTTCGATCCACCTGATCCGCTGAGGATGCAGAGGTCCTTCATAAATGAGCGTTCCCGATAGAGGTACTGCGCAGGCATCCATTTCCCTCACTGGCGCACAGTTTGACTTGCCGATGCGTAAGGGCACGCTAGGCCCGGATGTGGTCGACATTAGCACCCTTTATCAGGACACAGGTCGCTTCACCTACGACCCCAGCTTCGGCTCCACGGCAAGTTGCGAGTCAAAGATCACGTTTATCGACTTTGACAAGGGAATCGTCCTATATCGCGGCTATCCCATCGAACAGCTCGCCGAGCACAGCACCTTTCTTGAGACATGTTACCTCTTGATCTATGGCGAACTGCCGACCTCACAACAGTACGAGGCTTTTGAAAACAGCATCGTCAAGCACACTATGGTGCACGAGCAGATGATCCGGTTCTACTCCGGGTTCCGTCGCGACGCGCATCCTATGGCAATCATGGTCGGTGTGGTCGGTGCACTCTCGGCGTTCTATCACGACTCGATCGACATCAAGGATCCGGCGCAGCGGGAGATGGCTAGTATCCGTATGATCGCGAAAATGCCAACCATTGCGGCGATGGCCTACAGATATTCGAGGGGCCAACCGTTCATTTATCCATGGAACAAGCTGAAATACTCGGCGAATTTCTTGCATATGTGCTTTGCCACGCCAGGCAAGGAAGACGAGATCGATCCGCGGCTCGCCAGCGCCATGAGGCGGATCTTTATTCTGCATGCTGACCACGAGCAGAGCGCTTCGACCGCAACGGTACGCCTTGCCGGGTCGTCGGGAGCCAACCCCTATGCCTGCATCTCAGCCGGCATTGCCTCTCTATGGGGACCTGTGCACGGCGGTGCGAACGAGGCCGTAATTACCATATTGAAAGAGATCGGCTCGGTCGACCGCGTCCCGGAATATATCAAGCGCGTAAAGGACCAGAACGATCCGTTCCGACTCATGGGTTTCGGATATCGCATTTACAAGAACTATGACCCAAGAGCTAAGATCATGCAGGCGGCCTTTCAGGAGGTAGTTGATACCCTGGGCCGTGACCACCGCGACGATCCGATCCTCAAGGTGGCGCTTGAGCTCGAGCGCATCGCGCTCTCGGATCAATACTTCATCGAGAACAACCTTTCTCCCAATCTTGATTTCTATTCTGCAATCACACTAAGGGCGCTCGGCTTCCCAACCGAGATGTTCACTGTACTATACGCGATCGCACGCACAGCAGGTTGGATTGCGCACTGGAAGGAGATGATTGACGATCCTTCGCAGCGCATCGGCAGGCCGCGCCAGCTCTATACCGGTGCCACGGAGCGTACCTACTTGCCGATAGAGGCTCGATCCTAAGTATTGCAGCACCCGGCTTTTTACGAGGTTCGCAACTCAGCATCGAACTGTTTTGATGCGAGCCAAAGCACCGACTGTCCAAAGTTGTCGTTCACTGTGAGATTACGATCGATTTCGACCCCATCAATTTCATCGTTCCTTATGATCTTTTGAATCAGCTGATAACCGCGATGGGGAACGTCCGGAATCCTGCTACCTGACCGCCAAAAATGCCTCGCCCGAAGACGCCAGAAAATCTCCTCCACTTGTGAGAATGGCTCTGGCCCCGATGTAAACACACAAATCCAGCCGATTCGACCTCCGCAATCCATCCGTTACAGTAATCAATTACCGCCGCATGGGATGATAAGCTCTTTACCCCTTCAAGATCGAGCCAAACATTTAACCCCGGTGGAAACCCAATCTCACGAACATGCAAGGCGGCGTTCCGCCCGTAAGCGCTCCATAAGTTCTTTGTCGGCGACCAGCCGGCACGGGCGACGTGTTGAACGGGCATCAAAGCAAGTCCCGCGTTCAGTATGGTCCGGGCCTCGGCTTCATGAAGATCGTTAGCCTGCTGTCGTTCGCCACGGGATACATATCTCAAGCAGAAAGTGAATCCGTGCGCCCTTGCAGCGCGGCAATGCCGGTCGTCCAAAACTGTGTTGGTATCAATCCCGTGCAATCCCGGAGGCGCGGCAAACACTTGGCCTGGTAACATCGGAACTTCCCCCCGTTTCCATCCAGACTTCGGATTCCTTGTTTGGTCTGCTTAGCCGCTCAAGTTGTCAACTTCCGGAGTTGCCATGCGTTGAGGCTCTAAATTTCCAGAGCAACAAAATGTCGATCGCGCAACCCACATGTTTCCGAGGAATAGGAGGAGCT
>Ga0070673_100003117_pt1 | contig 10264 bp, 12 predicted proteins | sample KBSM23metaG_FD_65342 | JGI IMG/M metagenome (GOLD analysis project Ga0070673, IMG submission 65342) | Miscanthus rhizosphere microbial communities from Kellogg Biological Station, Michigan, USA - KBS M2-3 metaG | ecosystem: Host-associated > Plants > Roots > Rhizosphere > Soil ...
GCCCTGGCCGATGGGGGAGACGAGCGCGTAGGGTCCGAGCCTCTGGCCGGCCAGCGAAGTCGGCGGGGGCGCGACGGTCGGAGGGTCCTCGAGGAATCCTTCGCGGCTGGCCGCCGCGTGGTCCTGGAGCAGCTCCTGCACGTCCGCCGCCAGCGTGGGGTCGTCCGCGCGCAGCGTGGCGATCCACGCCTCCCGTTCGGCCGGGGCGATCTCCAGCGCCCGGTCCAGAAGCGGGCTCACGGCCTGCCAGCGCTCTCGGCTCAGCGGGGCCATCACGTTCGCCTGGAACGTCGTGTCGCGCGTCGACTCGGCTGCCTAGATAACAGAAGCCAGGCCCGCTGTCGATCTCGTCCCGCGCTCGTCGAGCCCGACGCCTCAGTACCGGGTGACGGTGCCGGGCGTGTTGTTAGTCACCCAGATGTTGGCGCCGTCGAAGGCCACGCCGTAGGGCCCGGACCCCACGGGGAAGGTGCCCACGTTCGCGCCGTCGCTGGCCCGCAGCTTGGTCACCGTGTTCGTCGCCGCCACCCAGATGTGGATGCCGTCGAAGGCCACGCCGAAGGGCGATGACCCGACGCTGAAGGTTCCCAGGGTGGCGCCGTCGCTGGGCCGCAGCCTGGTGACGAGGTCGGTTCCGAAGTTCGCCACCCAGAGGCTGGCGCCGTCGAAAGCGATGCCGGTCGGGTTCGACCCGGCGGGGAAGTTGCCCAGGTTGGTCCCGTCACTCGCTCGCAGCTTGGTCACCGCATTCCCGCTGACGCTCGTCACCCAGATGTTGGCGCCGTCGAAGGCCACGCCGTCGGGATTCCCGCCCACGGGGAAGGTGCCCAGGCTGGCGCCGTCGCTGGCCCGCAGCTTCGTCACGGAATTGCCTGTGAAGTTCGAGACCCACATGTTTGCGCCGTCGAAGCCGATGGCGAGGGGCTGGGACCCCACGGCGAAGGTGCCCAGGTTCGTGCCGTCGCTGCCCCGCAGCCGGGTGACGGTGTTGCTCCCGGAGTTCGTCACCCAGATATTGACGCCGTCGAAGGCGACGCCACGCGGCAGGCTGCCCACGGGGAACGTGCCGATGGTGACGCCGTCACTGGCCCTCAGCTTGGTGACGCTGCCGGCGGTGCCGTTCGCCACCCAGACGTTGGCACCGTCGGTGGCCAAGCCGTACGGTCCGGACCCCACGGAAAAGTCCTTGCGATACCACTGCAGCAGCGCTGCCTTCCCCGCCATGAGATCGCCCGGACCCGGCACTCCCTGCGGCCCCTCGGGCCCTTGAGGGCCCTGTGGACCCTGGGGACCGGCGGGCCCTTGTGCGCCCTGCGGCCCCGACGGTCCTTGCGGCCCGGGGTCGCCCGGTACGCCCTGCCCGCCCTGTGGCCCTTGAGGTCCTGTCGGGCCCACCTCACCCTGAGGTCCCGCGGCCCCTTGCGGTCCTTGAGGGCCCTGGGGCCCCTGCGGCCCGACGGCGCCTGCCTCCCCTTGCGGTCCTGCAGGGCCCTGAGGTCCCGGCGATCCCTGCGGTCCCTGCGATCCCGGCTCACCCTGCGGCCCCGGAGGTCCAGAAGGACCAGCAGGACCCGCAGGACCCGCCAGGACGACCTCCAGCTCGGGCCCCTGGCTGAATTGGGTGCTTTCCTTCGTGTCGAAGACCACGTTCACCAGCTGCGGAGCAACGCCGCGCAGCGACAGCCCGTTGTTCGCCAGGGCTCCGCTCGCCCAGTCCTGGACGAGCGAGGTCACCTCGATGTCCACGTAGTGCAGCTCGTCGCCGCTCGTGACGCTGAAGCTGCCGACCGGCGCGCCCAGGTCCGGGCTGTTGTTGGGCGTGATCGTGAGCTCCTGCCAGGGTTCGAGGACGGGCACGAGCTCGATCGTGCCGGGCGTCGTGACCTGGCTCACCCACAGGCGCAGCATCGCCTTGTCCACCATGGCTGGCGAAAGCGGCGACAGATCGAACTGGACGTAGCCGTTGACGACCGCTCCACTTGCGGCAATGCGGACGGTCATCGAGGACAGGGCGCCGTAGTTGGTGTTGGGCTTGGTGGAGTTGGTGGTGGCGTCCGCCGCCACGTTGAGCGTGTCCGCGCGCAGCGCCGACGCTGCCGCCAGTCCCAGAGCGAGCACGATGAATCCGATCCGCTGCATGAGCGACCTCCCTCCACCGGCCGGGCCGGTGCACTGGAACGGAAAGCCCGCCTTTACCAGGGAGATCGGAAACGGAGGCCAGGACATGACACGCCCCGGGACTTGTCCTGGAGAGAAGGGGACGAGCCTCGTTAATCGAGGCTTTGGCGCAGCGTGCGGTGGAGGTAGGCGCGCGCCTTCTCCCAGTGCCGCAGCACGGTGCGCTCCGAAACGCCGCGCATGGCGGCGATCTCGGCGAACGAGAAGCCGCAGAAGAACTTCAGGTCGACCACCTGCGCCAGCGCCGGATCGACCGCGCCCAGCTCGTCGAGCGCGTCGCCGATCCGGGCCAGATCCCTCGCGTCCGCCGCGGGGTCCCTGGCCTCGTCGACGAGCGACGTGATCTCGAACGCGCCGCCCCGCTTCAGGGCCTGCCGGCTGCGCGCATAGTCGATGATCAGGCCCCGCATGACCCGGGCGGCATAGCCCATGAACCGCGCGCGGTCCGGGAAGACCACGCGGTCGCGGCTGGAGATCGCGAGATACGCCTCGTGGAGCAGCGTGGTGACGCCCAGGGTCACCCCGCTCCGAGCCAGCTGGCGCTGGGCCAGGCCGTGAAGCTCCGAGTACAACGCCGCGAACAGCGCGTCGGCGGCGGATCTATCGCCGCCCTCGGCCGAGTCGATCAGCGACCCGATCGTGGATTCCATTTCAAGGCCCGGGAATAGGATAGCTCCGGAAGGCGTTCGGGGACCGCACGCGAATCATCCAGAAGACGAGCGACCCCAGGACCAGGAAGACGGGTACCGCCCGTAACACCGGCGCGTTGCGCAGCGCGTCCGGGAAGACCTGCGGCTGGCCGAGGAAGAAGGAGCCGACGGCGATGAAGAGCGCGGTGCACATCCGCCACAGGTGCCGCGCGATCCGCGCCGTGCCGACGAGACCGCCGCGCGCAATCATCCGGACGTCACCGGCGGCGGCCATCGCACCGACGGCGCTGAAGACGAAGTAGACGGCCGCGGGAATCCCACCCGGCGCGGTCTCGCTGCCCGCCGCCCGCACGCCGTTGACCAGCAGGGCGCCGATCACACCCACGACCACCAGGAGCGCGGCGCGATCGAAGAGGCCGGCGCCGCTCCGGCGGCGAGCCGTGACCCAGGCGGTCGAGACCAGGTAGAAGGCGAGCAGGCCCATCAGGATGTTGATGACCTCGCCGTCGGGCGCCGTGGAGGCCATGTAGACCGCGCTGGACGTCATGCCCAGCATGGCCACGAAGAAGACGTTGCCCGCGATGCCGTGCCCGCGCGAGCCCTTGCGCCGGACCATGGCCGCCCCGCCGGACAGCAGCCCCAGGATCCCGGCCGTGATGTGGAAGAGCACCAGCGGCCGCAGCGCCACGCGCTCGCCCGTGAGCCGCGCCAGCGCGTAGCGCGCCGACTTCGCCTTCGGGTTGATGGCCAGCACCTTGCGATAGTTCTCGATCGCCTGGGCGTTCTCCCCCGCGGCGGCGTACGCCTCGGCCAGGCTGTCGTAGACGTTCGCGGAGAGGGGATGGGCCTCGACGTTCTGCTGGAAGACCCGGATGGCGCCCCGCACGTCCCCTTGCCGCAGCAGCGCGTAGCCGCGCCGGTTGACGGCAGCCTCGCTCTCGACAGCCTGCGCGAAGCCAGCCGTGCCCGCGGCCAGCACCAACAGCCCGACCAGCCCGCAGAGCCGGGTCATACCCTCCAGTACGTCACCGCCCCGAGAAAGTTGCCCCGAGATGCCAGTCGTCGGTCAGGTTCGTACGACGAGGGCGTTGGCGTCCGCGTAGGGCAGCGCATCTTCCGCGAAGCCGAAGGTCCCGCGCTCCTGGATCTCTCGCGCCGCCTGTACGAAGGCACCGAGCGCGGCGCGGCTCAGGGCGGAGCCGACGCTGATGCGCCGGACGCCGAGGGCTGCGAGCTCGGCCACCGAGAACGACGCGCTCTTCAACCCCATCACGACGTTGACCGGCTTGCGCACCGACGCGCACACGGTCCGGATGTCCTCGGCCCGGGTGAGCCCCGGCGCGAACAGCGCGTCCGCACCGGCGGCCTCGAACGCCTGCAGGCGGCGGATCGTGTCGTCCAGATCCGGCCGGCCGTGCAGGAAGTTCTCGGCCCGCCCGACCAGCACGAACGGGAAGGGGAGCGCACGGGCCGCCGCGGCCGCGGCCGCCACGCGCTCGACGGCCTGCTGGAAATCGTAGATCGGCCGCCCGGGATCGCCGGTCGAGTCCTCGATCGAGCCGCCGACCAGTCCCGCCTCGCCCGCGAGGCGGATCGTCTCCGCGGCCGCCTCCGGCGTGTGCCCGAAGCCGTTCTCGAGATCGGCGGCCACCGGCAGGTCCGTTGCGTCGACGATGGCCCTGGCATTGGCGAGCGTCTCGTCGCGGGTCACCTCGCCGGCGCCGTCCCGCCGCCCGAGCACGAAGGCGAGACCGGCGCTGGTGGTGGTCAGGGCCTCGAAGCCCAGCTTCTCCAGGATGCGGGCCGTGCCCGCGTCCCACGGGTTCGGGATGACGAACGCGCCGGGGCGGGCGTGCAGCGCCTGGAATCTTTCCGCCTTCGCGGCCTGGCTCGCGCGCATGGTCACGGCCGAATGATAGCTCGGCCGATCCTCTCTTCACGGTGGCGCCACCGCCACCGCCCTCTCCGGAATCACCATTCGGGCGCAACCAAAGCGCCGTCCGCGTCGTCAAAATAAAAAGGATGACGCGCTTCGTGCCCCCGGCGGCGGCCATCGTCCTGCTTCTCGCGCGGCCCGCGCTCCCCGCCCAGGTGGACATCTCCGCTTGTCGCGGGATGTACGACGTGCTCGAGGCCATGCGGAGCGGCGCATCCCGGGAAACGGTCTCGGCCCGGCTGGACGCGCTCCTCCAGACACGTCCGTACCAGGTGATGTTCCGCCACTACAACCGCTCCTGGCGGCCCAACCACCTGCCGCCCGACGTGTTCAAGAGGATGATCCTCAGCCTGCAGTTCCCGGACGCCTACCATGCCGGCGAGAACGAGCGCGCGGACACGATGCGCACGCGGTGGACGAAGTTCTATCCGGACCTGGCCGCTTACGAGAGCCAGCTCCGCCAGCTCTCGTCCGCGGACCTGCCGCGGCTCATCGCGGACGGCGTCCGCTACGCGCAGGGCTGGCTGCCGGACGGATGGACGATCCCCGACTTCTACTTCCCGGTCGTGCCGAACGGAGGGAGCCCGGCCTTCACCATCGACGACGCCCAGGGGTACGACTTCCTGCAGCTCTCGCAGGCCAAGCCGGGCCAGATCGACCTTCAATGGCTGGTGGGGACGATCGCCCACGAGTCGCACCACCTGGGCCTGCGCTCCACAACGCCCGCGTCGCTCTCGGCCTCGGAGGCCATGGCCTACAACGTCGTCAGCCTGTGCGTCGCCGAGGGCGCGGCCACCGCATTCATCAGCGGCCCGCCGGAGGGATGCGCGCCGGCCGTCCCCGGCGTCCCGTTTCATATCTTCACGCCCGAGCTCACCGCGGTGTGGAAGGAGCACGTGGCCGAAGAGCCGGACATCCTGGCGCGTCAGGTGGCGCTGCTCGGCCGGGCGGTGGCCGGACGGCTCACCGAGGAAGAACTGGCCGCCGAGCTGCGTGACTACTGGCTCGCCGGTTCCGTGGGCCGGGCCTACGTCCTCGGCGCGGACATGTTCGCGGCGATCCATCTGGCCTTCGGTAAGGAGAGAGTCCTGTCCGTCCTCCAGGACCCGCGCACGCTCTTCGAGGCCTATAACGCCGCGCTCGCCGCGAAGCCCGAAGCGCTCGGGCGTTGTCCTCGCGTCCCGGAGGCCGCGGTCCGGCAGGCCCTGGCCATCGGCAAGCCGGCGGAGGTCAGTCCCGCGCCCTGACGAGTTCCGTAACGCTGTTTCATCTTCCGTAAGCACGCTGCTCTTTTCCGCGACTTGGCCCACGCAGCCTCGGGCCTCGTTATTGCAACCTATCGTCGTTCAATGCCTTGTAGCGCCACCCCTGCATCACTCATCCGGAGGTAGAGATGGCGCTTCTCATTCGCGCGCGGCTCGTGGCCGTCGGGGTCCTCCTCGCGGCCTTCGCGGCGCCCGCGCGTGCCCAGTCCCCGCTGGTGCTGTCAGAGACGGAGTCGCTCGACTTCGACCGGCCCGAGGCCTGGGGCATGAAGTACTACACGTCGCTCGGGCTGCTCACGAGCCTGGGCGTACCGGAGCGGAAGGCCAAAGGCCAACTCGATTTCGGGCTCGAAGGCGGCCACGTCCCGCAGCTGAGCGACGAGGAGCGCCGCCTCGGGTTCAACGGGACCAGCCTGGAGAACGTCAACAGGACGAGCGTGTTCGGCCGGCTCCGGGCCAGCGTGGGACTGGGTCAGGGCCTCGCCTTGGAGCTGGGCTATACGCCTCCCATCGAGCTCGGGGGCGCCAAGCCGCACTTCTTCTCGCTCGCGCTCGGCCGGCCGTTCCAGTTGTCCGACACGTGGCGCCTGGGCGTGCGCGGCTACGGTCAGATCGGCAAGATCCAGGGCGACATCACCTGCAGCGCCGACGAGGTGGCTGCGGGCGACGACATCGAGCGGAACCCGTTCCTGTGCGTCCAGCCGTCGAAGGACGTGATCCATCAGAACGTGCTCGGCCTCGAGCTCGTGGCCGGCCACGACGGCCGCTCCCGCTTCAAGCCGTACGTCGGCCTCCTCGCCAGCTACATGGACCTCGAGTTCGATGTCAACGCGCTTTACTCCAGCGGGGACGTCGAGGACCACACCGTCCAGCTGACGAACGGGACGACGCTGTCCGCCACGGCGGGGCTGACCTACGCGGCCGGCGAGCGCTGGCGCCTCACTGCCGAGGTGTTCTACGCCTGGCTGTCGATCGTGCGGCCGCCCGCGCCGAGCTCGAACAACGAGGGCCTACTGAACGCCCGCGTGTTCGTCGCCTACCGCATCCACTGAACGCGGGAGCGCACTTTTCTTCTTTCTCGGGTCCTGCGAGCATGGTCCCGGCGCCCGCCGCCCTCATCGAGAAGGGATTTGAAGATGCGCAGGCTGATCATGTGGAACGTCCAGACGATCGACGGCTACTTCGAGGGCGCGACACCCTGGGACCTCGACTTCCACAACGCCGCCTGGGGCGACGAGCTGGAGCGGTTTTCCACCGAGCAAACCCGGGAGGTCGGTGCGGTGCTCTACGGTCGCGCGACCTACGAGGGCATGGCCCGCTACTGGAGCACCGCGACGGGCGCTACCGCGGAATTCATGAACAGCGTGCCCAAGATCGTGTTTTCCCGAACGCTCGACGCGGCCGCCTGGAACAACACGCGCCTCGTGCGGGGTGACGCGGTCGACGAGGTCGCCTCGCTCAAGCGGGAGCCGGGCAAGGACCTGTTCGTGTTTGGCAGCGCGAAGCTGTCCGACTCGCTCATGCGGCGCGGACTGTTCGACGAGTACCGCATCTGCATCGCGCCGGTCGTGCTGCGCAGCGGCGTCCAACTGTTCAAATCCGGTGGCCCGGCCCAGCACCTCACGCTGCTCGAATCGCGCGCGCTGGCCAGCGGCGGCCTCATCCTGCGGTACGCGCCGAAGGCGTAATCACCCCCGGCCATACCTCCGTCGCCTCAAGAACTTAGCGACTTTCAATAAAGATATTGCCGTTTATCGATATTCATGTTATCGTTGGTCGGTAATAAGGAGTCCGACCATGTCTCGAACCGAATCAGCCGCCCTCCCCGCCGCCTACGTCACCCTGCGCATCCTGATCGTCCTGAACTGCTTGTACGCAGCCGCCCTCCTCACGCTGCTGACCCTGACCATCGTCGCCCAGCAATGGACGCTCAAGGCCCTCGGCATCACCCCGTCTTCCGGCCCTTCGATGATCATCGGCCTGCGCGCGATCATGGTGCTCGGCCTCGTGGCCGTCCCGCTCTACCAGGTCGTCCTCAAGCGGCTGCTCGCCATGGTCAAGACGGTGCGCTCGGGCGATCCCTTCGTGGCCACCAACGCGGTGCGGCTCCAGGCCATCGCCTGGGCCCTGCTCGCCCTCCAGCTGCTGAGCATGGTGATCGGCGGCATCAGCGAGGCCATCTCGACCGCCCAGCATCCCCTCCACCTCGACGCCGGCTTCTCGACCAGCGGCTGGCTCGCCGTGCTCCTGACTTTCGTCCTGGCCCGCGTCTTCGCCGCAGGCACGGTCATGCGCGAAGAGCTCGAAGGGACCGTCTGACATGGCCATCGTGGTCAAGCTCGACGATCTCCTCCACGACCGCCGCATGACCCTGACCGAGCTCGCCCAGCGCGTGGACATCACCCTCGCCAACCTGTCGATCCTCAAGACGGGCAAGGCCCGCGCCATCCGCTTCTCGACCCTCGAGGCGATCTGCCAGGCACTCGGGTGTCAGCCGGGCGACCTCCTTCGATTCGAGGCCGACGACAAGTGACGACCGATCTGACAGCGGACGAAGTCTCCCTCGCGCGCCTCTACGTCCTCCGCGCCATGTACCTCCTGCTGATCGTGGGCCTGGGCGCGGACAACCTCCCCGAGCTCATCTCCCATGAGCCCATCGCCCGCGGCGTGATCCCGAGCCTGCTCGGCGGGATCTGGCTGCTGGCCTTCCTCGGCCTCAAGCAGCCGCTGAAAATGCTCCCGCTCCTCATGTTCGAGCTCGCCTGGAAGGCCACCTGGCTCCTTGCCTACGGGCTGCCGCAATGGACCTCGGGCCACCGGCCCCAAACCTGGCCCGTGGATTTCAAGGCGATCACCGCGGGCGTGATCCTCACGCCGCTCGTCATTCCGTGGGGCTACGTCTACCGGCACTACGCCAAGACGCCGGGACCGCGGTGGCGCGCTCGAGGCCGCGGCTGGAACTGAGCCTAGCCCGGGATGCCGATCGTGAAGGTGGCCGAGAACGAATCGCGGGCGCTGGCCAGCGGCGGCGTCATCCTGCGTTACGCGCCGAAGGCGTAATCACCGTCGGCTACGGTCTCGCCGGACGGGTTAAGTGGCTATGAAGAATCGATAACAAATGGCTATTGCGGCGGACCGCTTCGATGGCCCAGACTGCGGCCATGAAGCGCCGTTTCGCCCTCGTACTGCTGGTCCTCCTGCTGCCGGCGCGCGGACCCGCGCAGAACGGCCCCTCGAGACGGGAGGGACAACACGACTTCGACTGGGAGATCGGCACCTGGAAGACGCACCTGAAGCGCCTGCAGCGTCCGATGACGGGATCCAGCACGTGGGTCGAGTACGAGGGCACCACGGCCGTGCGCAAGGTCTGGGACGGGCGCGCCAACCTCGTCGAGCTCGACGTGGCCGGGCCCGCCGGCCGCATCGAAGGGCTGAGCCTGCGTCTGTACAACCCCGAATCGCGCCAGTGGAGCCTCAACTTCGCCAACGTCCGGGGCGGCACGCTGAGCCCGCCCACGACCGGCGAGTTCAAGGACGGCCGCGGCGAGTTCTTCGGCGCGGACACGGTCGAGGGCGGCCGGGTGATCCTCGTCCGGTTCCTGATCACGCCGGTCGATTCCACCTCGTGGCGGTTCGAGCAGTCGTTCTCCGATGACGGCGGCCGGACTTGGGAGGCGAACTGGATCGCCACGGATACGCGGATCGGGGCGGCGCCCTGACATTCCTGGGAGGAAAGCCATGGACCCGGAGCGGCAATTCGATTTCCTGGAGGGACGGTGGGACGCGGTCTGCCGCGTGCCGGCCGGGGAAGGGTGGGAGGAGGCGCCGGGCACGCTGACGGCGTCGCGGACCCTCGACGGGCTCGTCTCCGTCGAGCACTTCGAGGGGATCTACCACGGCGGGGCGCTGAAGGGCCTCGGTCTTCGCGCCTACAACCGCGAGGCGCAGCAGTGGGAGCACACCTGGACCGACAGCCTCCAGCCGGGCCACTTCCACGTGTGGAAGGGCGCCTGGGCCGACGGCAAGATCGACCTCGTCGCCGAGTGGGATGACGAGGAGGGCCGGCCCGTGTGGTCGCGGCTGACGTGGTCCGACGTCACGGCGGATTCCGCCCACTGGGAGAGCCGCCGATCTTCCGATGGCGGCAAGACCTGGCAGGTCCACTGGGTCATCGACCTCCGGAGGACCTCCTAGCCGCCGGACCCGGCCACCAGCCCCACGGCCGCGCCGCTCCC
>Ga0070673_100003120_pt1 | contig 10261 bp, 6 predicted proteins | sample KBSM23metaG_FD_65342 | JGI IMG/M metagenome (GOLD analysis project Ga0070673, IMG submission 65342) | Miscanthus rhizosphere microbial communities from Kellogg Biological Station, Michigan, USA - KBS M2-3 metaG | ecosystem: Host-associated > Plants > Roots > Rhizosphere > Soil ...
ATGAGCTTCCCGTCCTGGAAACGCGTGACAGTATTCGTTGTCACCATTACACCCTTCTTGATGGCGCTCTCGTAGGGACCGGACGCCATGATGATGCTGTCGCCCGCAACCGCCGTGATGTGAATCGGTATCGGCTTACGGTTGGGGAAAGTCAACGTCCAGCCGGTGGTGTCTCCCGTCGCGCTCAACTCATACGTGACGAGCGAGGAGTCACCGGCCTCGTTCTTTCCCGTTACCGCGTACTTACCGGCAACTGCAGCAAGCGAGATCGGCGCTGGCGGAGCCGGCGCGGGCTCGACAGGCGCAACCGCTGCGGTGGTGTCGGCAGGTGGAGTATCGGCCTTGGTGCAAGCGACGAAAGCGATTGCACAGCTGAACAGGGCAACGCGGCGCATGTAGACCTCTGAAATAAGTGGAGGCGAGGCGACTGCAGAAGTGAAAGGCGAAAATGGGCGAACTGTGAACCAGCAGCAAGGGGCCGCCTCGCTATAGCCCCATTTTCTTCACAAGAGACTGAAAGCGTGGGTCACTACGCAGCGGATCGACAATCGGGTGCACGTTGAGATACGCCATCCAGCCGCGTCGCTCGTCGTACGCACGCTCGACCCAGTCGAGCGCACGTTGATTGTCGCCGAGTCCGATGTACAGCGTCGCGAGCTCGACCGGCGAGACGTAGTCGTGGGTTAGCTTTTTCTCCAGCTCTGCCGCAAGAGTTTCCGAGTACTCACGCTTGCCGGCGCGCGCCAGCGCATAAGCCAGCGTGACCTGCGTATACGTGCCCGCGCCGGGAAGTCCGGTTGCTTCCCTGAGCACGCGCTCCGCTTCGTCGTGCTGCTCGTTCATCGTCAACGTGAGTCCGAGCACTCGATAGCTCTCTTCGGCAGTCGGATTCATCGCGATCGCCCGGGTGAGATGATACCGTGCCTGGTCGTAGCGCCGCGCGTAAACGTAGACGTAACCGAGCGCGCGTCTGATCGACACCGATGCAGGATCGAGCTCCTGCGATGTGTGCGCAGTGACCAGCGCTTCGTCGAGTCTCTGCTGCGACGCAAGGAGAAACGCATACCACTGATGAGCGGTTGCGTATCGCGCGTCGAGCTCGATCGAGCGACGGAACTCTCGTGCTGCTCCCGTCCAATCCCAGTCGTAAATGAACATCGCCCACGCCAGCGAGGCATGCGCTTCAGCTAGAGAGTCGTCGAGCGCCAGCGCCTTCAGCGCGTATTCCTTTGCCCGCTCGAATCCGCTCTTGACGGCAACGTTGCGGTAGTCGATCTGCAGCGCATAGGAATCAGCGAGTCCTGTATAGGCGAGGGCGTATTCGGGATCCTCGGCGATCGCCTGCTCGAAGTATTCGATGCCTTCGGTAACTCCTTCCTGCGTCCGCTTGTTCCACGCATAGCGTCCCTGCAAGTACAGACTGTATGCGCGGACGCTGTCCGTGTACCGCTTTGGCACGGGCTGGTCGAGATCGGCAAACCATGTTGCGCGCAGCGTGGTCACGATCGTCTCGGCGATCTCGTCCTGCATTGCAAAGACGTCGCTCAAAGTTCGATCGTAGCGTTGCGACCACAGCAGGCGCCCGTCATCGCTGGAAGTAAGCTGTGCCGTGATCCGGAGACGCTCACCCGATTTGCGAACTGTTCCTTCGAGAACGACGGTCGCTGCGAGCAAAGCTCCAATTGCGCGAACGTCCTGCGGCTTGCCCTTGAGTGCAAACACCGATGTCCGCGACGCAACTCGAAGTCCCTCGACTTTTGCGAGCCGGTCGATCAACTCGTCCGTGATTCCGTCACTCAAATATTCGGTGTCGGTGTCGGGACTGGCATTGACGAACGGCAACACAGCTACGGTGCGCATCGCCGACGAAAAGTGCGTGGTCTCGTCGGTGCCTTGCGCTTGCAATGCGACAGCGAATTCGACGACGCTCGCGAATCGCTCGTTCGGTCGTTTGGCCAGTGCCTTTGTAACAGCCCTCTCCACTTGCGGCGGCACGTCCGGCCGCAGGGCGCGCAGCGGCCGCGGTGTCTCCATCACGTGACGAACCATCGTTGCCCGCGGACTGTCGCCGAGGAACGGAGGCTCTCCGGCAAGCATCTCGAAGGCGACGCAGCCGAGGCTGTAGATGTCCGATGCTCCGGTAACGTTCTGATCAGCGGTGGCCTGCTCGGGACTCATGTATGCCGGTGTTCCCACTGCAAATCCACTTTCCGTGATCGCTTCGTTGGGATCGCCACCTGGGACAATCGATGCATGAGCGATCCCGAAGTCAGCGAGCAGAGCGTGTCCGTCTGCAAAGAGAATGTTTTCGGGCTTCACATCGCGGTGGACAAAGCCGTTTCGATGAGCGTAGTCGAGTGCGGCGCCTATGTCGCGAGCGATCCGCTGTACTTCGCTGAGCGGCAGCCTCTTCTCCAATTTGAGACGATCGCGGAGCGAGCCGCCCGGTATGTAGGGCGAGACATAGTAGAGCTGTCCGTCGGACTCGCCGGAGTCTATGAGCGGAACTATGTGTGGATGGGAGAGGCGCGCAGCAATTCCAATCTCTCGGAGAAAACGCTCGGCGCCGACCGACGCGGTGAAATCACGCCGAAGAATCTTGATGGCGACTTTCCTTGCGTGTTTTTTCTCCTCTGCGAGGTACACGACGGCCATTCCCCCGTGACCGAGCTCGTGCTCGACGGAGTAGCGCTCGAGGAGGCCGACGCCGACGCTGGGAATGGTTCCTGTCATTTCAGCTTGCCGTGCATACCGCTCAAGATAAGGACTTCAGTCACCAATGACCTGTCAGCGACGGTGCTGCGCTACCCGGTCCTCGAATTCGGCGACATCGCTGTAGTACGCCTGGACAAGCCCTGATGATGCCGGATTGGTGTAGATCTCGGCTACCGGGTTTGCGATCACGTCGGCGATTTTGTCAGCGACTTCCTCGGCCGTCTGCACGTTGCCTGCGGCGGTTTGCCCCTGGCGGTCGGGGCGTATCGCGTCAGGGGTATTGGCGTTTGGCGCAAAGTCGGTCGCAACAACGCCCGGCATTACGAGCGTGACGTGGATGTTGGGTGAGCTGGCGCGAAGGTCCATCCTCAGATTCGCTGTTATTGAATTCAGCGCAGCTTTCGATGCGCTGTAGGCAGAGCGGTACGACGCGAGCGGGACACGGCTGAGGAATGACGAGACGTTGATGAGATGTCCCTTTCCGCGCTCGATGAAGTGCGGACTCACCGCCTGCATTCCGTACAGCGCCGACTTGAGATTGACTGTTATCATATCGTCGAGGTCGGCATCAGTGACATCGAGAATCGTCCGGGTGAGTCCGCGGCCGGCATTGTTGACCCAGACATCGATTCGTCCAAACGCTTTGAGCGCCGCATCACGGAGGTGGTTTACAGCTTCGCGTTGCATGACATCAGTTGGAACCGCGAGTGCTTTCTCCGCGCCGGCGGCTTCAGCCTCGCTCGCGATCGAGCGGAGCTCCGACTCACGACGCGCCGCGAGAACGAGCCGCTTTCCATCTCGGCCAAGTCGCTTTGCGAGTGCAGCGCCGATTCCGCCGCTTGCTCCCGTAATCACTACAACGTCGCTTTCCGACATTCTCAGCTCAGGTTTGACGGTTGCTTGAAGATTAGCTCCCACTCATCCAGCATGCGATCGAAGCTGAAAGACTCACGAACCCGCTGAATCCCGGCGAGCCCCATTCTTTGTCGAAGGGAATGATCGGCAAGGAGGCGATTGCATTCCGCGGCGATCTCCGATGGCTCGAACCCGACAATCACGCCGGGCGGATCTCCGCCACCGGGTGTTGCGAACAACGCTTCTTCGGCTCCGCTGACTCTGGTGCTCACGACCGGCCGACCGGCAGCCATTGCCTCGAGCATCGAATTCGCCATTCCCTCGAAGTCGGAGCTGAGCACGAACACATCAGTAGCGTCCAGAATCGCAGCGACGTCGGAGCGAAAGCCAGGGAGGTGAACTCGAGGCGCGATGCCAAGCTCCATCGCAAGCAGGCGCAGAGAATCGAGATCAGGTCCATCGCCGGCGATAACGCAGTGCACATGCTCGGGAAGCAGCGCTACCGCGCGAAGCAACCTGTCGTAACGCTTCTGCTTGACGAGTCTTCCCACCGAGCCGATCAGTGGTCTTTCGTCGCCGATGCCGAGCTTGCGTCGAAGAGAAAGTCCGGCGTTCGATCGAGGGTGATCCGCCACTCCGTCGTAAATGGTGACGAACTTTTCCGGCCGCACCATCGGCAGCGCGGAGATCAAGGGATCTCTCATCGCATCGGCGTTGAGCACCACTAGGTCCACCCATCGCTTTAACGCGATACGATAAGTGCGCCCGCCTGGATTGTTCGGAAGTGCCGCGACCTTGAGAATACAAAGGGGCACATCCGCCATTTGCGCGGCGAGCCCGCCCAGCCAGCTCTTCTTGAAGGTCGTCAGCAGCAGTGCATCGGGCCGTTCGCGCCGAAGCATCCGTGAGAAAGCCAATGCGTCCTGAAACATCGCGTCACCACGGAGCACGCGCACGCCCGTAGGAATGCTAAACGCGGAGGCGGCCGTAGCGACTTTCTGATTTCGACAGAGCGACAGAACGCGATGACCCCGGTTCTGCAATCCAGCGAGGAAGCGCGCAACCCAGATTTCGCCGCCGCCCACCACCAGCGACGCGTTGTGCGCGATGATGTACATCTACTCCGCCGTGAGCCACTGAATAGCTTCCTGCGCAACAGTCACCGGCAGCTCGTGGCCGCCCTCGAAAAGCCGGTACGTCACCGGATAACCTTCGCTCTCGAGTCGCGGCACGATCAACGGAGTGGTTTGGTTGTTGAGCAGGGGATCGCGAGTGCCGTGCGACGCGAAGATGCGGGGAAGCCCGCGTTTTCCCGGGGGAGTGTAGAACCCTGGAGAAAATGCAACGAGCGCACTGAACAGGTCGCCGTTGTAAACACCAAGTGACAACGCGTACGATGCGCCGTTGGAGAAGCCTCCGAGAGCAATGCGGCTACGGCTGATGTTGTACCCGCGAAAAACTCCCGCGAGTGCCGTGTCGATGAAGCGCACATCAGGGCCAAATCCACCAAGTGAGAGATCCCACGTGCCTGCACGCGACTTGGGACAAAGCAGAATCAAGCCGGCTGGATCAGCCAACGATGCGAGAGGAAGGGACTTGAAATCTTCTGGAGCTCCGCCCCCGCCGTGGAGGAGCAGAAGCAGCGGCGCTGGACGATCCGGAGTGTAAGCGGGCGGAACGTAAAGAAATCCGTCGCCCGGAATTCCCAGCTCGACAAAACCCGTTACCGGTTTTTCAGTCGCACCGTGCGGCCGGGCTACGAGCGTGGCAGCGTCAGGCGGAGCTGGTAGTGGCTCTTCGATTGCCGCATCGCATGCCAGCAACAATGCGCTCGCATGAGCTGCAGAAACTTCGAGGAAGCGGCGTCGTCGCAAAACTTTTATGGAGTTCCAACTATCAGCGAGATAGTTCCCCATCGATGCCAGCTTGGGGCGGTGTTGTAATCGCGACTCATGCTCACGGCGCGGTATTCGACGAAGTAACCGCCGACGCCCGCTGCAAAACCCCATACGGACTGGAACACGAAGGGCTCCTTTTCCACCAGTCCTCTGGTGAACGACGAGTTACCCTCGATGAGAAGATTCCGCGCGACCCAGGTTTCGTTCGCGCCGAGGATCGCGTATGCGCGAAATCGGCGCCGATCTGATGGTGACGTCGGCATCCACGGATGCGGCGCATTGTGTCCGACGTGGATCTCGAGTCCCGCATTCGCCCCCGACTGAATATTTGTCGCCACGGCTGATCCGCTGGCGACGACAGTGGCTGCAGTTCGACGGCCTGATCGTGCCGGAGTCAGCAGATACTGGGCACCATAGGTGGCCCCAAGCACCGGCTGAGTTTTCACCTGATAGTCCCAGCCCTGCGGTCGGCGAAGATCAGCCAAGCGGTGAAAAGCTTTCTGCGCGGCTTCGGCTCCGGAGATTTTCCCAGTTGTTCCAACGCGAATACCAAGCGTATGAAGAATTTTTGGTTTCACGAGCTGCGGACCAAATTCGCCAAGAAGGAGTCCTGCGTACGGTCGCTCACCGGGCACAGGCATGGGAGAATCGTGCGTTGGGTTCCAGATGTACTGCATGATGCTGACGACACTCTGCACGCAGGCGGTGGGAGGAGACGGACGTCTCGCGGCGGCACAATCGGATTGTCCGAAGCGCATCCAACCTGGAGCTGCGTCGAACAAGAGTCGGAATCCCTGGCCGGCGGTGTAGTTCTCGTCGGGCCGGTCAACGGATCGCTGCCAGAAATCGAACCAGTCGTTGTCGACCTGGAAGCGAAAGCTCGTCATCTCCTGAGCGCCCGCGTGTGTCGCGAGAGGAGTAAGAAGGACGAGCGCGGCAACGAGGTGGTATCTCATTTTCGGTACGCTAGCGTTGCTGCACTTTTCCGGCAAGCGGAGAGATTGTGGCACTGGACACCGAGCCCGATGCGCCACGCCTCTGGCCTCTCCTACCGGGGCCGCTCTAAGTTCTGTTTCTCTCCATCGAGGACATCATGCGTACACTAATCATCGGACTCGCGACGATTTCTCTTGTCGCGTCGCCGCTTTTCGCGCAGTCAGCTCCGCCCCGGACCGCCGACGAGATCATCGCTCGTTATCTGAAGACAGTCGGCGGCATGGACAAGATCCAGGCGATAAAGACACTCCGGCGGGTAGGTAAGTACAACGGCGGCGGAGGATTCGAGGCGATCGTCGTTCAGGAGAACAAGCGCCCGAACCTCGTACGCGAGGAGTTCTCGCTTCAAGGAATGACCGGTATCAACGCGTGGGATGGACGCACGGGATGGAAGATCGACCCGTTCGGTGGAAAGAAAGATCCCGAAGCATTGAGCGAAGACGAGATGCGCTCGATCGTGGAAGACGCCGACTTCGACGAGCCGCTTGTGAACTATCAGGAGAAGGGCAACAAGGTCGAGCTCGTGGGCACCGATCAGATCGAGGGCACCGACGTCTACAAGCTGCGCGTGACGCTCAAGAGCGGCGACGTCCGCACCTACTATATGGATACGGATTACTTCGTCCCCATCAAGATGGACGAGAAGCGCACGATCCGCGGCACCGAGCAGGAAATCGAGACGACGCTCGGCGATTACAAGGAAGTTGCCGGCTGGTTCATGCCGTTTTCGATCGAGAGCGGATTCAAGGGTCAGGGGAAGGGAAAGGTCACGTACGAGAGAATTGACGCCAATGTCCCGATCGAGGACTCTCGCTTCGTGAAGCCGGTCATTGCTACGCCGCCGCCGGCTCCAGCCAAGGAGAACAACTGATGCGCCCGCGCTCGATACTTCACTCGCTGGTCGTGTGTGCGATTATCCCCGCCACCTCTGTGCTGTCACAAACGCCGGTGGCTGCAAGCGCCGCTCCGAAGGTGGACTCCGAGACTATCTCCGGACTCGGTGCACGCAACATCGGCTCTGCTGCAATGAGCGGACGCGTCTCGGCGCTCACGGCAGTTCATGAAGGCGACCGCTTGACGGTGTATATCGGCGCCGCGAGTGGCGGGGTATGGAAATCGGCGAACGGTGGCACAACGTACAAGCCGGTGTTCGACAAGGAGACTTCGCAGTCGATCGGCGCTATCGCCGTCGATCCAACAAATCCGAAGACAGTCTGGGTAGGCACCGGCGAGCCATGGACACGTAACAGCGTCTCGATCGGCGACGGGATCTACAAGACTACTGATGGTGGTGAGAACTGGACAAACCTCGGGCTGAAGGAGTCCGAGCGGATCGCAAAGATTCTGATCGATCCGTCGGCGCCCAATACCGTTTATGTGTGCGTTCCCGGAAAGCTCTGGAGCGACAGCGACGACCGCGGAGTCTACAAGACGACCGACGGCGGAAAAAGCTGGACAAAGATTCTGAAAGGCCCCAATGCGTCTACCGGGTGCTCGATGATGTCCATGGACCCGTCGAATCCGAAGACGATCTACGCGGGCATGTGGGATTTCCGTCGCAAGGGATGGACGTTCCGCTCCGGTGGAAACGGCGAGACCGCTCCGAGCGGCAGCGGATTCTTCAAGAGCACCGACGGCGGCGCGACGTGGGCCGATCTCAACGCGACGAGCGCCAAGGGTTTGCCGCCGAAACCGTGGGGCCGCGTTGCGGTGACTGTTGCACCGTCGAAGCCGAATGTGGTTTACGCGTTCATCGAAGCTGTTCCGCCGCTCAACGCGTTGTATCGCTCCGACGATGGAGGCCGTACGTGGGAAGCGCGTGACCGCAGCCAGGCGATGATCTGGCGGCCCTTCTACTTCGCGAATCTCATCGTCGATCCGAAAAACGAAAACCGGATTTACAAGCCCGATGGTCCACTGGTATTCAGCACCGATGGCGGACGAAGCTTCAGCAACATCAGCGGCGGCGCTCACGGCGACTTCCACGACTTGTGGATAGATCCTCAAAACAGCGATCGCGTAATCACCGGCGACGACGGCGGTGTGTGGTACTCCTACGACGGCGGCAACAAGTGGTGGAAAGGCGACAATCTTCCCATCTCGCAGTTCTATCATGTGAGCGTGGACATGGACCGTCCGTATCATGTCTACGGCGGATTGCAGGACAACAGCTCGTGGGTGGGCGTCTCCGAGTACCCCGGCGGAATCGCGAACAGCCAGTGGGAAAACATGTATGGCGGCGACGGCTTCTGGATGTTCGCAGATCCAACGAACCCGGACTACCTCTACGCCGAAGCGCAGGGAGGCTACATCGGTCGAGTGAATCGCAAGACTCACGAGACGCGTCCCATTTATCCGCTGCCGCGTTACAAGGAAAAGAAGCTCCGCTTCAACTGGAACACGCCAATTCACGTGAGCCCGACAAGGAACGGAACGATCTATATCGGATCTGAGTTTCTCTTTCGCTCGCGTGACTTCGGCCAGACCTGGGATCGCATCTCACCCGACCTCACCACGAACGATCCGCAGAAGCAGCTCCAGGAGCAATCCGGTGGTGTGACAGTGGACAACTCTGCCGCTGAGATGCACACGACGATCTACGGCATCGCCGAATCCCCAAAGAATGCGAATCTGATCTGGGTGGGGACGGACGACGGAAACGTTCAGCTCACGCGCGACGCGGGGAAGACATGGACGAATGTCGTCGGCAACATTCGTGGCCTTCCAAAGAATGCGTGGGTGTCGTCAGTCGAACCGGGACACTTCGACGAGGGAACGATCTACGCGACGTTCGACATGCACAGCTTTGGCGACATGAAGCCGTACGCGTACAAATCCGCGGACTACGGAAAAACGTGGTCGCCGCTCATCGCTCCTGACAGTCCAGTCCGCGGCTACGCGCACGTGATAAAAGAAGATCTGGTGAACAAGGATCTTCTCTTCCTCGGCACCGAATTCGGCCTCTATGTCTCGCTCGATGGCGGGGGAAAATGGTCGCGTTACAAAGGAGGCGATTTGCCCAGCGTCGCGGTGCGCGATCTGGCGATCCATCCGCGCGATAATGATCTGGTAATCGCGACGCACGGCCGCGGCATCTGGATCATCGACGACATAACTCCATTGCGCGCATTGACTCCTGCGACGCTCGCAAAGAACGCGGTGTTCATGCCGCAGCGCCCGACCGTTCAGCGGCCGAGTGTCTTTGGCGGCTGGGTGAACGGTGATGCGTCGTTCGTCGGACAGAATCCGTCCGACGACGCGGTGATCACGTACTATCTCCAGAAGCGCCACATCTTCGGAGACATGAAGCTCGAGGTGCTCGACTCGGCAGGGAATGTCGTCGGTACCATGCCGACGACGAAGAGAAGGGGACTGAGCCGAGTGACGTGGTCGATGCGGCTCAAGGCGCCGACAGTTCCGGCAGCGGCAAGTGCTGCCGGTGGTGCGACGATTGGACCGCGTCTGTTGCCGGGGACGTATACCGTGAGGATGACGAAGGACAAGGATGTCATCACGACACCGCTCGTGGTCGTTTCGGATCCGCGTCTCACACACACGCCTGCAGACCGCGCGGCGCAGTTCGCTCTCTCGAAGAGGCTTGCTGACATGCTGGGCGAGATGTCGTCGGTTGTGGATCGATTGAACGCGGTGAGGCTTGGGCTCGACGACCGCGCCGCGAAGCTCCCTGCTGGCGATCCCCTTGTTGCGCGTCTTCGCTCCGCGTCAGCGTCCGCGGACGCGATGAGAAAGAAAATCGTCGCGACAAAGGAAGGCGGAATGATTACCGGCGAGGAGCG
>Ga0070673_100003133_pt1 | contig 10233 bp, 7 predicted proteins | sample KBSM23metaG_FD_65342 | JGI IMG/M metagenome (GOLD analysis project Ga0070673, IMG submission 65342) | Miscanthus rhizosphere microbial communities from Kellogg Biological Station, Michigan, USA - KBS M2-3 metaG | ecosystem: Host-associated > Plants > Roots > Rhizosphere > Soil ...
GTAGATGCGCCAGTCGCGCAGGTTCAAGGCATCGGCCAGCGTCGAGCGCGCCGGCGGCGCCTTCAGTCCCATGTGAAACAGCTTGGCTTGGTTGGCCGCCAGGCACGCCTCGATGTCGCGCAGCGATTCGCGCCACGTGATCTGGGCGAAGGCCATGACGCGGAACAGGTCGGCGCAGCCCAGCGTGCGAACGCCGGCATCGCCCTTGTGTCGCTCGATGATTCGCCCGAAGGTCTTCCACGGCACGAACTCCATGACCTGCGCGAACAGCGTCTTGCCCACGTTCATGCGTTACCCCGGGTCGTTTAAACCCGTGAGCATCGCAAACCGGCAATCCGAAATTCAAATCGTGGACACCCATGAACCGTCTGAAACCCGCGTCAGTACTGGCTTTGCGGCCTGCTGACATCAAATGAACCGGACACTACTGATGTGCGATGGAGGCTGCATGTTCGGCAATCGTGAGAGAAGACGGATTCGACCGCTGCGCTCGGTTTGTGCCGCCCCGGGGCTGGTGGCCCGGCCAAATGCTTCGCGTCGGCGACTAGTGGCCGGCTCGGCGGCGGCCGGCGCCCTGGCGTTCGGAGGTTGTGCAGCACCATCGTTAACGTCGCCGCACCGCATCGACGTTCATCACCACATTTCGCCGCCGCCGTGGGTGAATGCACTGAAGGCCGCTAGGCTCGACTCTCCGCCGGTCAATAACTGGACGCTGCAGAAGTCGATCGACGACCTCGACGGCGGCGGCGTCGCGACCGCGATCACGTCGCCCACCCTTCCAGCGGTCGGCTTTCTCAATGCAACCGATGCCGCGAGCGTGGCGCGCGCGTCCAACGAGTACGCCCGCACCCTTGCAGATGACTCGCGCGGGCGCCTTCGTCTTTTCGCATTGCTGCCAATGCCGCATGTCGACGCAACGTTGAAAGAGATCGCGTATGCGCTCGATGTGCTAAAGGCAGATGGCGTAGCGTTCATGACCAGCTACGGCAACCAGTACCTGGGCGACGCCGCTTTCGCGCCGGTGATGGACGAACTTCATCGCCGCAAGGCCACGGCCTACACACACCCCAACGATCCGGCCTGCTGCCTGAACCTCGGCAGCGGCGTACCGCCGGTCATCATCGAATACGGCACCGACACCACGCGAACGATCGCAAGCCTGGTCTTCTCCGGCACGGCGCAGCGCTGCCCGGACATCAACTTCATCTTCTCGCACGCAGGTGGGACTCTGAGCGCACTAACTGACCGCTTCACGGTGCAGATGATGCGGCCGCCGTACGCCAAGCCCGGCTTCACAGCGGAGCGGGTGCTGGGCGAACTGCGCCGCTTTTACTACGACACTGCGCAGACATCGAACCCAGTGGCAATGGCTTCGCTGAGCCGGCTGGTGCCTACCTCGCAAATCGTCTACGGGACGGACTTCCCATATCGCTCCGCAGCCGAGCACACACAGGGGTTGGCGCAGATTTTCAGCGGTGCCGAGCTGCGCGCAATCGAGCGCGATAACGCGCTGCGCATCTTGCCGCGCTTGCGGGTCGCCTAACGCTGCCGCCCGATTCGCTCTCCCGTCACACGTGCCTCAGGGTCACGTGTACTCAGAGTCAAGGGCACCGACAAGCGGAAGGTCGACGCTTGCGCGCCGACCTGAGAATGAAGGAGAGGCGGGGGTGCAGACCGGGCCGCTTTCCCCGGCGACCATTGCGATGGTCTGTTTGCGGCAATCGTCGACATTCGACCTTTCAAGTCGAATGTCGCGGATCAGTCTGGAGTGTGGTTCGGGCCAGACGGCGTTCAGCGCAATACCGCGCAGTGGACGAGCAAGCCTGGATGGATGGTTTCGTTGCTCAGTTGCGCCACCTCGAAACCGAAGGAATTCGCCGAAACTAATTTTGCATGCTGGCCTTGGATCTCGGATGGCACCCCTGGAGGCTGGTACAAAGCCCGAGCTCGGCCTAATGTGATCGCTCGGTTCCTGCCGGATGCGCTGTCCTGGCTCCGGATCGACGCTTCTTCATCGGCAAGGGTACCGCCTCTACCGCTCGCACCGCGGCAGCGAGCGGCACTTCACCAAAAGGTCCTGAGCGAGTCAGCTGTAGGGTTGAGACGCCTGCACCGGCGCGATCGGGTCCAATCGACGGCACCGAGGAACAAACGATGGCTTATGCAATGCGTTCCCAAGATTCGCCAAGGTTGGACCGCCAATCGACGGAGGCTGCGTGAGAGAACGACGTCAAGCATCTCAGTACGCCCGCAGCCTGATCGAGGCCAGCCTCGACCCTCTCGTCACCATCAGCGCCGAAGGCAAGATCACCGACGTCAACGAGGCGACGGTCAAGGTCACCGGCGTCCCGCGCGAGCAACTTGTCGGCAGCGACTTCTCCCAATATTTCACTGAGCCCGAAAAGGCCCGCGAGGGCTACCAGTTGGCCTTCGCCGAGGGCCTTGTCGCCGACTACCCGCTGACCATCCGCCACGCCGACGGCAAGCTCACCGACGTCCTCTACAACGCCTCTGTGTACAAAGACACGCAAGGCGACGTCTTGGGCGTGTTCGCTGCCGCCCGCGACATCACAGACCGCAAGCGCCGGGAAGCGATCCTGCAGGAAATCCAGTCGTTCGCAGAAGCCATAGTGGAGACGGTGCGGGAGCCTCTGCTGGTCCTCGACCAAGACCTGCACGTGATGATGGCCAACGAATCGTTTCTGCGCACCTTCCGGGCCTCGAAGGTGGACACGGAGGGCCACTTGCTCTACGAACTCGGCAACGGCCAGTGGGACATCGCGGAGCTGCGGCGTTTGCTGGAGGACATCATCCCGCAGCACACTGAGTTCCGCGATTTCGAGGTGACTCACGACTTTCCCGCAATCGGCAGACGCACGATGGTTCTCAACGCCCGCAAGCTGTACCAGCCGGGAGCCAACAGCGAGTTGTTCCTGCTCGCGATGGAGGACACCACCGCACGCAAGCAGGCGGAGGAGGCGCTGCTCAAGGCCCAAGCCTTGCAGAACGCGATTTTCAACAGCGCTAACTTCTCGAGCATCGCCACGGACGCGAAGGGCGTCATCCAGATATTTAACGTCGGCGCCGAGCGAATGCTCGGTTACACGGCCGCCGATGTGATGAACAAGATCACCCCGGCTGACATTTCCGATCCTCAGGAAGTGATCGCGCGCGCCAAGGCGCTCTCGGTCGAACTCGGGACGCCGATTACGCCCGGCTTCGAGGCATTGGTCTTCAAGGCCTCGCGCGGGATCGAAGACATCTACGAACTGACCTACATCCGCAAGGACGGAAGCCGATTCCCAGCGGTGGTGTCGATTACGGCGCTGCGCGATGCCCAGGACGCCATCATCGGTTACTTGCTGATCGGCACTGACAACACCGCGCGAAAGCAGGTCGAGGACGAGCGGATGAAGCTCGATCAGCGCCTGCGCGACCAGCAGTTCTACACGCGCTCGCTCATCGAATCCAATATCGACGCCATCATGACCACCGATCCTCAAGGGATCATCACTGATGTCAACAAGCAGATGGAGGCGCTCACCGGTTGTACGCGTGACGAGTTGATTGGCGCGCCGTTCAAGAACTACTTCACCGATCCGGAACGGGCCGAAGCAGGCATCAACAGGGTGCTCAGCGAGAAAAAGATTACCAACTATGAACTCACAGCACGCACCCGGGAGGGCAAGGAGACCGTGGTCTCCTACAACGCGACGACCTTCTACGACCGGGACAGGAGACTGAAGGGCGTGTTTGCCGCCGCGCGCGACATCACCGAGCGCAAGTACCTGGATAACGCGCTCGAGGAGGCAAAGAAAGCCGCCGAGGACGCGAACAGCGCCAAAAGCGACTTCCTTGCCCGCATGAGTCACGAAATTCGCACGCCGATGAACGCCATCGTCGGCATGGCGGACCTGCTATGGGAAACGGCGTTGGCTCCCGAGCAGCGCGAGTACGTGCGCATTTTCAGGAAAGCGGGGAGTCAACTCCTGGATCTCATCAATGACATCTTGGACCTTTCCAAAGTGGAGTCCGGCCACCTGACGCTCGAGAGCCTCGAGTTCGATCTTGGCGAGGTTCTCGACAAGACTCTCGAAATCATGGCCATCCGCGCCCATGAGAAGGGGCTCGAGCTAGGGCTCCGCATCAATCCAGAGGTCTCGACAGCGCTCGTAGGCGATCCGGCGCGGCTCCGGCAAGTCCTCATCAATCTCATCGGCAATGCGATCAAGTTCACGGAGAAAGGGGAAGTGATTGTTCGGGTCGAGTTCGACCGGGAGAACAGTACCGCCGGTGCATTGAAGTTCTCGGTCTGCGACACAGGGATCGGGATCCCCGTGGAGGCACGCGAGCATATCTTCGCGCCCTATTCCCAGGTCGATACCTCCACAACGCGCAAGTTTGGCGGGACCGGCCTTGGACTGACGATTTCGCGGCGCGTCGTCGAACTGATGCAAGGGCGTATCTGGGTTGAAAGCAGCATCGGAGTCGGAAGCACTTTCTACTTCACGGCTCAGTTCGCGGCTGGGAGCAAAACCCCATCACGGACCTCCTCGAGCACGATGGACCTTGAGGACGTCAAGACGCTGATCATCGACGACAACTCGACGAACCGACTGATCCTGAGGGAGATGCTCTCGCGATGGGGCGCCGTGGTCACGGAAGCGGAAGGGGGCGGACAAGGTGTTTCTGAGCTCGTTCGGGCAAGACAGGCCAAGGTGCCCTACGCACTGGTGTTGCTTGATCGCCAAATGCCCGGTGTCGACGGATTCCAGGTCGCGGAGCGGATCTCGCAGGATCCAACTTTGGCCGGGACGGTCATCCTGATGCTGACCTCGGAGAATCGCACGGGCGACGTCGTCCGGGGCCGCGAGCTGGGCTTGGCGGCGTGCCTGGTGAAGCCCGTGAAAAAATCGGAGCTGCTTCAGACGATCCACAAAGCCCGCGGCGGCGCAGTCCTTGCGGCGGAGCGGCCACAAACTCAACCTCGAGGCGTTCCCTCGCGCGCACGGTCGCTGCGAATTCTGCTGGCTGAGGATTCCCAGGACAACGTGCTGTTGATCCAGTCGTATTTAAAAGCGAGCGGCTACAGCGCCGACGTGGCTTGCAACGGCGCCGTCGCCTTTGAGAAGTACAAGTCCGGCACCTACGACGCCGTTCTTATGGATGTCCAGATGCCGATCATGGACGGCTATTCCGCCACGCGCAGGATCCGCCAATGGGAAATCGAAAACCGTGTCACCCCGGTTCCGATCCTGGCACTGACCGCGCACGCGCTCCCCGAAGAGGTTCGCAAAAGCCTCGACGCGGGCTGTACCGTCCACCTCACTAAGCCCATACGCAAATCGACCCTCATCGGCGCGATCGAAGAGCACGCCATGGGACTCGTCCGCGTCGGCTCGAGCCTTGCAGGACTGGTACCGGGCTTTCTCGAAAGCCGGCGGCGCGACGTCGAGAAGATCGCCGCAGCGCTAGAACGCTCCGATTTCGACAACGTTCGCATCCTGGGCCACAACATGAAAGGGTCCGGCGCCGGCTACGGCTTCAGCCGGATTACGGAGATCGGTGCGTCCCTGGAGCAGGCGGCCACGCGCTGTGCGCCCGAAGGGATCCGCGCCGGTTCGGCGGCACTCGTCAGGTACCTGGACGGTCTTCACGTCGAATACGAATAGCCCGGAGTCGACCGACCATGCAAGTACGTTTCTGGGGTACCCGCGGATCGATCGCCACGCCTGGCCCCGACACGGTTCGTTTCGGCGGAAACACGTCGTGTGTGGAAGTGGCGACTAGCGAGGGCGCGTGCTTCATCCTGGACTGCGGGACCGGTGCCCGCGCGCTAGGTGCGGCGCTGATGGCTCGCGGACCGACGCCCCTGTCCGTGACGATCCTGTTGAGTCACACGCACTGGGATCACATCCAGGGCTTTCCCTTTTTCGCCCCGCTTTTTGTTCCTGGAAATCGGATCACGGTCTGCGGTCCCGAAGGCAGCGGACGTTCCCTGCGCGAAGTACTGTCCGGCCAGATGGAGTTCACGTACTTCCCGGTGGACATTACGCAGCTTCCGGCAACGATCACATTCCTGGAGCTCGGAGAGGGAATCCACGAGATCGGTGGCGCCCGGGTCGTCGCGGAGTACCTGAATCACCCGGCGATGACGCTGGGCTATCGCATCGAGGCCGACGGCGCCGCGGTCGTGTACTCGTGCGACCACGAGCCCTACTCCGAAACGCTTTGGCACGAAAGCGCCAGGCTCGGCGGCGCCGAGTCCATCGTGCACGAGGGCGACCGGCGCCACGCGCGGTTTATGGAAGGCGCCGGCGTGGTGATCCACGACGCTCAGTACACGCCGGAGGAGTATCCCTCCAAGAAGAATTGGGGCCACAGCACATTTGAATACGCCGTGGAGCTCGCGGCCGCGGCGAGGGTGCGTCAACTCGTGCTCACCCACCACGATCCTACCCACGACGACACATTCGTCGAGATGGTCGAGAAGCGAGCTCGCGAGCACGCCAAAAAGCTGGGTGACGTTGTCGACGTCTGCTGTGCGTACGAGGGCCTCAATCTCACAGTCGCGCCGCACGGCGTCCAGCATCTGACTGGCTCACCTGCGGCTCCGCGTGCGAGTCCGGACCTCGTTCGTGGCCGCCTTGTCCTGGTCGTGGACGACGACCCCGACATTCGAGCCCTCGCGCACCTTGCGCTGAGCCAGGATGGCCATACGGTAATAGAAGCGGCGAGCGGCCAAGAGGCACTTGCACTTGTCGATGGGCAAACGCCCGACCTGATCGTCCTGGACCTACTGATGCCCGGACAGGGCGGCCTGGAGGTGCTCGAGATTCTTCGTTCGAAGCCGGCGACGGCAGCACTACCGGTCGTCGTGTTGACGGCAATGGACGATGAAGCCAATATCCGTGCCGGCTTCGAGTTGGGCGCAACGGACTACGTGACCAAGCCCTTCTCGATCCCGCAGCTTGCCGCGCGCGTTCGTGCTTGTCTCAAGCGCAGCGATCTATAGAGACGACCCCCTTTGAGAAACCCACCTTCTGCACTCAAGGGAGAGCCATCGGCTCCGGGAGGGAGTGGCAGAATCGAGAATCAGGAATGGTGGGCGAGACGGCTGAGCGAGAGCCGAGTCAACGGCAACCTCCTTGGAAAGCCGAGGATCGTTGTGCAGGGTCGCACCGATGCGCAGCTGCCGGTCCCCTGAAGGGGTAGGCCTCCCAATGGATACGCAGGGCGTCGGGAATGCAAGGTGGCGATTGCCGCATGCACACCTCGACGCCAACATGATGCCTTCATGCAATGAAGCGCCAGCAGAGTAGGCCGGAAAACAAGCTCAGCTAGGGTTCGAGTCCGGCACCCGAGCTTTGATCGCATTTGCCCTGGCGCAGTATTCAATCGTCCCCCCCGGGCCGCACGGCAAGGAGCGCTCGACGGCGCGCATAAGGTTCACTCGATCGTTTGGCTTTATCGCGTTGATGGTTGTTGTCGTCGGTGCGTAGGCCGGCGTCTGCGCTTGCCAGAAGTCCTCGAAGTTTTCGTAGGTCAGACAGAAGTCGATCGTCCGCGTTTCAATGTCGTCAAGTTCGGTGGCCTCGAAGAGCGACTGCAGGGCTCCAACGCCCGATGCCTCCGTGCCGGGAATCGGGGGCACCTCGGCACCGAAGCGGCGCATCGCCTTGCGCAGGGGACCGCTCGGCGAAAGATCCTCGGCAAAATCCCACACGTACGCCGCAACGAGGCCGCCGATGTGCGCGACGCGACGCATCTCGGCCATGGCGAGTACCCTGTCGGACACGAAGTTGATGACAAGCGCAGAGGCGACCACGTCGAACGTGGCATCGGCATAGGCGAGCCGCCGTGCGTCGCCGATCGCGAACCGCGCCCGGGCGCCTGCCGGCCCACGTGCGGCAGCCGCAACCTGCGCTGGCTCGACATCAATGGCATCGACGCTCCTCGGCGCGCAGAGGTGCAGGACGGTCTCGGCCAGGATACCGGTCCCACAGCCCACGTCTAGCCACCTCAAGCCAGGGCGGACGGCAAGCCAGTCGACGAACACTCGGGCAACGGCGCGCGTCCATCGGCCCATGAAGCGCTCGTACTCGGCGCTGTCCTCAAACCGCAGGACCGGTGCGTTCATCGCTACTCCGGCTTCAGGCCGGCCTTTTGCGCCAGCGCGGCGTTCAGCCCGACCTCGCGCTGCACGGACGCCATGAAAACGTCCGGCGACATCGGCATCGGGTCGACTCCGAGCTCGACCGGCCTATCGCGGACCTTGGGTGTCTGGAGCGCGAACTGGGTTTCCCGGTTTAGCCGGTCGATGACCTCTCGAGGCGTTTGCGCGGGCGCAAGCAGGCCGAACCAAATCGGGTACTTGGCGCCGGTGACACCTTGTTCGGCCAGAGTGGGCCCCTCGGGGAGCGCGGACGTCGCTTGGTCGTGGTGACCTGCCCCCCATCCGGCGTACCGGATCAAGGTTAGTAGAGTCCGTTTTCCGAGAAAGGAACGGACATGAAGAAGAGCAGGTTCACCGACGAGCAGATCGTCGGGTTCTTGAGGCAAGCCGAGGCGGGCGTGGCAGTCAAGGAGCTGTGTCGGCAGAACGGGTTCAGCGATGCGACGTTCTACAAGTGGCGTGCCAAGTTCGGCGGCATGCAAGCTGGCGAAGCCACGCGGCTGCGCGAGACGGAGGCTGAGAACGCCAAGCTCAAGAAGCTGTTGGCGGAGGCGCATCTGCACATCGAAGCGCTGAAGTGGGCTTCGGGGTAAAGCGCTAGCCCCGCAGGCCAGACGTGAAGCCGCCCGCAAGATGATCGAGCAGTTCGACATCAGCGAACGGCGCGCCTGCTGCTATGCGGGGCTGTCCAGGACGAGCTATCGCGAGCCACCCAGCATGGACGTAGCGAGCCAGGAACTGAGTGCCCGGATCGTCGAGCTGGCGCACCTGCGTCGGCGCTTCGGCTACCGGCGCATCCACGATCTGTTGGCGCGCGAGGGTCATGACGTCAACCACAAGCGCGTGTGGCGGCTGTACAAGCTTAACGAGCTGTCGGTGCGCAAGCGCCGCAAGGCCAGGCGTGTCAATCTCGAGCGCATGCCGCTGATCGCCAGCCGGCACGTCAACGACACCTGGAGCGCTGACTTTGTGATGGACGCGCTGGCCAACAGCCGGCGCATCAAGTGCCTGACGGTGGTCGACGACTTCAGCCGCGAGTGTGTGGACATCGCGATCGACTACGGCATGGGAGGCCAGTACGTCACACGCGTGCTCGACCAAGTCGGCCAGTTCCGCGGCTATCCCAAGGCGATCCGCACGGATCAAGGACCGGAGTTCACGAGCAGAGCCTTCATGGCCTGGGCACATGCTCGAGGCGTGCGGCATCTGATCAACGACGCAGGTAAGCCCACGCAGAACGCCTACATCGAGAGCTTCAACGGCAAGTTCCGTCTATGTCCTGCTGGCCATAGGCGGAACTATGTCCCGCGCCGAACTATGTCCCGCTGCGGCGGTTGATTCCCCACGCAATCGAGCAAGTCAGGCGTGGACATAGTTCGCCGTGTCTACAAGCCCCTGAGGAACGCGAGCAGCGCGTCATCGGGTCGATATAGCCCGGGCTTGGCGCCGGGTGGCGTGGTCTTGGCAAGCATCTTCTCCTTCAGCTCCAGGTTTGCGTCCAGGTAGATCTGTGTCGTCTCGATCGACTCGTGGCCGAGCCACAGGGCGATGACCGATTGCTCGACACCGGCTTGCAGCAGATCCATTGCCGTCGTATGGCGAAGGACGTGCGGTGAAACGCGTTTGCGCCTGAGTGATGTGCATTGCACGCTGGCCGTCGCAACATGCTTGGCCAAGAGGTATTGCACGCCATGAGAGCTCAGCGAACCGCCGCGCGCGTTGGGGAACACCGGCTGGCCGGGCGCCCGCGAGGGTTCTCGCAGCCACGCCGCCATGACCGCGCGTGTGGCCTTGCTGAGCGGCGTGCACCGCTCCTTGCGCCCCTTGCCAAGCACCCGAACGTGCGAGCCCGTACCCAGGTTCACGTCGTCGCAGCGAAGGCCGGTCACTTCTGACAATCGCAGCCCTGTCTGCACCGCCAGCAGCATCAACGCGTGGTCGCGCCGCCCTGACCACGTTCGCTGGTCCGGCGCCGCGAGCAGTGCATCGACCTCCGCTCGACTCAGGAAGGGCACCAATGGCCGCGCGAACTTCTTCGCCGGTATCGCCAGCACGCG
>Ga0070673_100003139_pt1 | contig 10230 bp, 13 predicted proteins | sample KBSM23metaG_FD_65342 | JGI IMG/M metagenome (GOLD analysis project Ga0070673, IMG submission 65342) | Miscanthus rhizosphere microbial communities from Kellogg Biological Station, Michigan, USA - KBS M2-3 metaG | ecosystem: Host-associated > Plants > Roots > Rhizosphere > Soil ...
ACCACGGCATTGCCGATTTGGACCCGCGCGACGCGTGCAATTCCGGACTGCGATACTGAGTTCCCGGCTCCGGTGGCATTGAACGATCCCGTTTTCGCGATTCCGAGCGCGGCGGCGGTCTCACTGGTGAGGATGTTGTGCCCGCCATTGTCGAGCTCGAACATGAACGGCCCTTTGCCATTGAGCATGACCGGTAAGTAGATGCGGGTGCGGTGGTCATCCTCGAAAGGCACCGTCGTGGATAAGGCGTTGCCGAGGATAGCCGCATCGCTGGGGGGCCGCGGCCGGGCGAAATCGCCGGCCGCCACCTTGCGGACCCGGGAAGTGCTGAGGCGCCGCACGATCTCATCTTCGTCCTCGGGGAACTCGTCCCGCTGGAGGAAGGGGACGAAGCGGCCCCCGCCAACGCTGCGCCAGTCTGCGAAATGGCGGATAAGCCGGGACTCGGCCATCTGGAAGAAGGCGCGGTCGATCCGGCCGGTGCGTGCGTCGTACCAGAGCTCGAACGGCACGCCGCCGGCGGGGGCGGCTCGCCACGCGGAATAGGGGCGCCTGCCTTCCGTGCGAACGCTGAGCCGAGTCATTGGTTCGCGTTGCGAAGGGCCGCAGCCGAGCCGGTCCTCGAGCCAAGCCATTGACACGGCAAGGCGGCGCGCGAAATCGGAATTGAGCTCATGCACGCCGCCCGACATGTCCTGGGACCAGGCAAGCTTTCCATCATAGCCGCTGCGGGTAACGACGATACCAAGATCCTGAGCCTCAATCGATCGCCCGGAGGCGGGTTCGACCCGGCGCGTGAGCTTGCCGCTCAGCCCGCCCGTCTCGACCGCGCCGGACAGGTCGAGCATTTCGCCGCGATGCCACGCACAGCCGGCATGGGATGCGGCCAACATCAGCAGACTTACGACGAGCATGACCGCGAGGGTTCATTGGTAGCCTTGACCGAGTCAATGTTTGCTTCATGCCGGGGCGGACTAATCCCTCTCGACCATCAGCAAATCTCCGGGCTGGCATTTCAGCTCGATGCACATGCGAAGCAGCGTCGCAAAGCGGATTCCCCGGACCTTGCCCGAACGAAACAGCGATAATTGGGTCTCACTGAGGCCTACGCGTTCAGCCAATTCGCGGCCGGTCATGCCCCGGCGCTGGAGCATCGCGTCGAGCGTGACGACGAGCCGCGTCACACGAATTCCTCGAGCTCTCGGCGAGCAGCCTCAGCATCGCCCAGCAGGCGGCCGATCACGACGAGCGACAGGCCAACGGCGCCCAGCGTAATCGCGGCGGGGTTGAAATAACCGTAGGAGCCCCAGCCGTGCACGGCCCGAAGCAGCAACGACACTGCGAACACATCGGTGAGCCCGCCCAGGAAGAGGTTGAGGCCGACCACCTGGATCGTTCGGCTGGCGCGCATGCTGAGCGAACCGCCGGAAGCGTAACCGGACAATGCGCCGCGTATCGACCACAAGGCCCAGGCGTAGAAGATCATCGGCAGCTGCCTGATCAGCAGGTCGATGTAGGGGCGGCCCGAGATCACCGCGATCGCAACGAGGGTCGGCATCACCAGGAGCATGATCAGCACACCAAGTATGGCGCGCGAGAGCCAGCGACTGCGAATTCGAAGACTATCCATGTGGGCCTCCAGAAATTTAAGTTTGACTTAAAGATTTAGTCGACGCAAGATTTAAGTAAGACTTAAAGGAGCGCGCAGTGGCCTGGGCCCTGAAAACGGATGGATTGACCAAGATTTTCCGCGGAAATCCGGCTGTCGATCGAGTATCGCTGCGGGTTCCGGAAGGCACGGTCTACGGATTCCTCGGACCCAACGGCGCCGGCAAGACCACGACGCTGCGCCTGGTGCTTGGACTGATCAGGCCCAATGCAGGGACGATCGATGTCCTTGGACGCCGCGTCGGACAGGATTCCATGCCGCGGGTCGGCGCCCTTATCGAAACACCTTCGCTGTACCCGCACCTAACGGGCTACGAGAATCTAGACATCACGCGCCGCTTACTGTCCCTGCCGGCCACGGAGATCGGCCGAGTGCTGGAGATCGTCGAGCTTGTGCCGGCGTCCAAACAGCGCGTCGGTTGCTATTCGCTCGGAATGCGCCAGCGCCTGGCAATCGCAAGGGCGTTACTGGGACACCCCCGACTGTTGATCCTCGACGAGCCCACCAACGGGCTCGATCCGGAAGGCATCGTCGAAATGCGCAAGCTGATCCGACGCGTTCCCCAAGAGGGCGGCGCGACATTGATCGTCTCAAGTCACCATTTATCCGAGGTCGAGAAGGTCGCAACGCATGTCGGACTAATCCACCGAAGCAAGTTAATCGTTGAAGATCGGCTCGAACGGCTGCTGAGCCAGGACTGCGCCGTTGAGGTGGCCACCGATGATCTCGCCGCGACGCGCCTGTTGCTCGCCAGCGAGGGTTTCCGTGTCGACAGCTTAGACGGAACGCTGCTCGTCGAAGCCGCTTCACCCGCCGAGATTGCAGCGCGGATCGTCAGCAATGGCCGGCAATTGCTGCACCTCAGCGTGCGCCGGCCGAGCCTGGAGCAGGCTTACCATCGAGCCATCGCCGCCTGAAGGACCGGACATGACTAGCTATGTGATCACCGAAATACTGAAGCTTCGCCGGTCGCTGGTCCTGCTGCTCTGCGTGGCCGCGCCTCTTTGCGTGGCGATCATCTGCGTGTTGATCGCACTGAGGAGCAAGGGACCCGTGGAGCTCGACCGATATTGGCAAACGGGAGCAGCCTTTTGGGCATTCGCGATGCTCCCGATGGCGGTGACTGCGCTAAGCGTGCTGCTGGCGCAAATGGAGCACGGGCCGCGGACCTGGGATCACATTCTTGCGATTCCCGGGGCGCGGCGGCGAATCTTCCTTGCGAAAATGCTGGTAATGATTGCGCTCGTCGCGATCATCACGACGCTGGTTGGAGGGATGCTCATTGGCGGCGCAGAGATCGTCGCGTGGTTCAAGCCGATCACGTCGTCGCTGGACCGAGCCAAGCTCGCGCTGACGCTGTGGAAGATGCTTCTCGCGTCAGGGCTGATGTGCGTCATCCAGATGTGGATGGCCCTCGCATTTCGTAGCTTCGTGCCGCCCCTCGTCCTCGGCATCATGGGAACGTTCGTGTCGGTAGCAGCGGCCGCGGCGCGGGAAGGTGCATATTTCCCGTGGCTTATGCCGCTTCACATCCTATCCACGGAGCCGGCAATGGAGCGGGTGGCACTTCAGATCGGCGGCTTCGGCGGACTTGTCGCCTTAGCCCTGATGCTGCTCCATCTGCAGCGGAGGGAAACCGTCTGACGAGCCATGTCGTAAAAAATGTCGGGGCGAAGCAATTGTCCCGCATCTGCACAGGTGCCTGAGCCGTCTTGCAGCCCACGGACCGCCGTGGTCACTGAGGCGACAAGCTTGGGAGTGCAATGATGTCGAGTTTCGGTAAGCGAGTGGACGGCCCAAACGGGCGTCGATGGCTGAAGCGCAAGCGCGTGGGGATCGCAGCCTCTGCGGTGTGCCGTGGCCATTCCGCCACCGTGCTGATCGAGAACCTCTCCCTTACCGGTGCGAGGTTGAAGGGATGCGAGCTGCTGCCAGGAATGAAGATCGCTCTGAAAGTCGGCGACCGTAAGCTTTCCGGCGTAATCGCCTGGGCCGCTGGCGACCGGTCCGGACTTCGACTGGACTTTGCTCATCCGCGTAGATTTGCGCGGGCTGTCGCGAGCGCAAATTCACGCTGAGTATCTGTCGCAATTTCGGCTCCCGCTGGCGCGGAAGTGATACCAAAGCTGCGCCGGTCTCCGGATTTATCCTGATGTGAACTTTGGGGCGCCGAAGATACCCTTTTTGAGCTGCCATTGGACGAATGGCAGCCCTTCAGACACGCAACGATGAGCCGTCCGAGGCTAGTTGCATGGCCGCCTTGGGGAGAAGGGAATGCCGTTTGCCGCTGCGCTCCGCCAATCATTGGAGAATCGTCACTGCGAGGTGCCTGCCGAGTTTAGACGGGGAGACAGCCTGGAGGAGGTTCTCAACCGGCATCTGCTGACCGTCGAGCAGATGGGCGGGGACGATGTCTTCACCTGCGTCCTGCTGCTGAGTGCCGATGGCAAGAGCTTGTCCTACGGTGCGGCCCCCACCGTTCCGCATTCCTACTGTCGCGCGTCCGACCATATTGAAATCGGCCCTTACGCCGGCTCGTGCGGAGCTGCGGCTTATCTCGGCCAGCCTGTCTATTCACCCGACATTGCCACTGACCCCGTCTGGGGAACTTATCGCGACCTCGCCTTGCGGCACGGGTTCAGATCGTGCTGGTCAACACCGATCCGCAATTCGGACGACACGATCATCGGCACCTTTGCGATCCTCCACCGCAAGATGGGGATGCCGACGAACGAAGAGGTCAATGCGATCGGGATGATCACGGGCCATGTTGCGGATGCCATCATGTGGTCGCGGGATCCGCGCTACCTCGCGAGACAGGAACGGCACCAGCCGAATACCTCGCGGCTGAAGCTCGTGTCCGGCGGCGAAGAAGTTGAGGGACCTGCAGACCGGTTGCTAGCGCTTGCCGCCAAGCTGGAAACCAAGGCGGCCGACCTTGATCGCTATGCGATTCAATCGAGGTCCGATGAGGTTACCGAAGTTTTAGCAAACACTGCCATTTTGAGCCGCAAGCTCGCCGCCAGCGTCAAGGATCAGATCAATCGCCTGGGCTCGCGAGAGCCGATTCAATGAGCACGACGCCAGGCAACTGGGAATCGGGATTCCCACGTCCCGAACCGCCGGCTCGCGCTATCGAGACGATTGCCAATGACCTGTTCGCATTTATCGAGGACCTCGAAACGAAAATCAGGGGCGGACATATTCCAGCCGAGTTCGCGCAGCGCCTTTCCCATATTCGACAGGGAGCCGAGCGCCTCTTCCGCCGCTAGGACCTAATGCGCCCGCGTTTGGGGTATTCCCCCGATTGAGACAGGCTCCGCTGCTCGACATCACGCGGCGCATGATGCGCGGCCAGCGAGCCCTTGGTCGATTTCTCCTCGCGGTGGTCCTGCTGACCTCAGTGGCGAGTGGGTCCAGCGCCCAACGTTATGGACGCACCGGCTATGGCGGCCACTGGCACGGCGGTTACTACGGCGGGCACTATGGCTATCGGGGCTATGGCTACCGTCCCTATTACGGGCATTACCGCCCCTATTACGGCGGATATTACGGCTATGCCCCGTGGGGCTTCCTCGGGGTGATGCTCGGTGCAGTGCTGGTCCCGCGTCCGGTCTATTACTATCCGGTGGTTCCGCCGCCACCGCCTCCCATAGCGCAGTACCAGCAATGCCCGGACGGCTCGACGGTGCCGGTGGGGACGCATTGTGTGATCCCCCAGGCGGCGCCGCCTGCGGCCCCAGCCCCCGTGCCGGTCGTGCCACAACCTGCGCCCGAACGTGGCTGATCAGCCGAGATAGTCTGAGCGCCGATAGGATGGCGGCAACTACCCATAACATTGCGTCGCGTTAATATTCCGTTTACCTAACGACTCACCGTTCACGTAGGATCGGGGGGTATGAGATGCGTAAATTCCTTTTAGGCGCAGGCCTGTCGCTTGTCCTGGCCAGCCCTGCTGTAGCAAGCACCACACTGACATTTGAAGGCATTCCAAACGAAACGCCGGTCGGCGCTTTTTATGGGCCGGATTACGTCTTCTCGCCGGCGACACTGGCGTTGATAGATTCGGACGCCGGCGGCGATGGCAATTTTGCCAATGAGCCAAGCCCGAACACGATCATGTTCTTTCTCGATGCGAACAATGCGATCCTGAACGTCACCAACGGCTTCACGGATGGGTTTAGCTTCTTTTATTCCTCATCCACTGCTGCGACGATCAACGTTTATGACGCGCTCAATGGGACGGGGAATATCATTGCCAGCATCAATTTGGCGGCACAGGGTTTTAATAATTGTACAGGCGATCCGAATGGTTCGTTCTGCAACTGGAGCCCGATCGGCGTGAACTTCGCCGGCACCGCTTATTCCATCAATTTCGGCGGCACCGCGAACCAGACGGGCTATGACAACATCACCTTCGGATCGGCGACGCCGGGCGGCGCACCGGTTCCGGAACCCGGCACCTGGGCTATGATGCTGCTTGGCTTCGGTGGGCTTGGCGTAGCGATGCGCCGCCGTCGCGCGCGAGCGCCGGCTGTCGCGTAAGGCGAGGCTGCCACCGCAGCGATCTTGCCTGTCAGCAAAGGGGGCGGCACGCATTGCCGCCCCTTTCTTTACCGGCACTCGGGCGATCGCGTGCCTTTCAGCGCTTCCTCATTTTTCGCTCATGACGGCTGACCCGCGGCGCGGCATCATTGCTGCAATGACGGGAACGACTGAATTGGCTGAGCGCGCGAGCCGAAGCCGGACGTATCGCTGGGGCGTCGCGGTCGCGGCCGTGACGTCCTTCCTTACCGTTTGGACCACCATCGTCCGCGACGACGGGACCGGGATCGGCTGGTTCCTGGTGATCATGGCGGCGGTGGTCGGGGCCTTCGCTGCGTGGTTCCGGTCCGACGGCATGGCTCGGGCAATGCTCGGCGTGGCGGTCATGCAGGCATTGTTCGCCACCGCGATTGCAACCGCGCCGGTCACGGCGACGTTGCCGGATCACGGCCTTAGAGTGCTGATCGCCAGCGGCGTATTCACTTTGCTGTGGTTGGTCTCGGCGGCGTTCTTCCGCGCGGCCGCGAGAAGCGAGCCGTAGCTCTTCCCCCATTGCGCGGATTAAGCCGGTGGGCCAAGCCCCTCCGTTCCGGAGGGGCTTCCAGTGAAGCGCATCATGATCGTTGGCCAGCCCGGCTCGGGCAAGAGCACGCTCGCCCAGGCGCTCGGCGAGAAGACTGGCCTGCCCGTCATCCACATCGATAAGATCCACTGGCAGCCCGGCTGGGTCGAGCGAAGCAAAGCCGAGAAGACGCGGCTGTGCCAGGAAGCCGAGAGGCAAGAGCGGTGGATCTTCGAAGGCGGCCATTCCGCGACTTGGGAGACCCGGCTCGCGCGGGCAGACATGCTGGTGTGGATCGATCGTCCGGTCGGGCTCCGGCTGTGGCGCGTATTGCGGCGCGCGATCATCGGGCTAGGCAGGACGCGCCCGGACATGGCCGAAGACTGCCCCGAGCGGCTGAGCTCATTGCCGGAGTTCGTCGGCTTCATCTGGACCACGCGGAACAGCGGCGCGACGAAGATTGAGGCGCTTGCGAAGCGGGCGCCAACCGGTTGCGAGGTGGTCCGCCTGCGCTCCGATGAGGAGGTCGCCGCGTTCGTCGACGGTTTTGGTGGTTAAGCGGCCTGGATGCCCAGCGGTACGGCGTAAAGGTCGTGCTCATCGGCCTCCTCGACGCGGACGCTGACAATGTCGCCAGGATTGAGACCGCCGGCGTCGCGAAGATGGACCTCGCCGTCGATCTCCGGCGCGTCGGCCTTGGAACGGCCGGTGGCGCCGCCGTCGTCGTCGACGCGGTCGATCAGGACGTCGACGTCAGTTCCGACCTTGGCGGCAAGCTTTTCTGCCGAGATGCGAGCCGACAGGGCCATGACCGCCTCGTAGCGCTCCTGCTTGAGATCTGCCGGGACTTGGTCATTCATCGAAGTCGCGGGCGCGCCCTCGACCGGCTCGAACTTGAACGCGCCGACGCGATCGAGCTGCGCTTCTTCAAGCCAGTTCAGCAAATAGGCGAAATCCTGCTCGGTCTCGCCGGGGAAGCCGACGACAAAGCTCGAGCGGATGGAGAGGTCCGGGACCTGCTCCCGCCACGAGCGGATGCGCTGGAGCACTTTCGCGTCGTTGGCCGGGCGGCGCATGCGGCGGAGGACCTCCGGGCTGGCATGCTGGAACGGGATGTCGAGATAGGGCAGGACCAGGCCCTCAGCCATCAGAGGAATGACATCGTTCACGTGCGGGTAGGGGTAGACGTAGTGTAGGCGAACCCACGCGCCGAGTTTGCCAAGCTCGCGCGAGAGGTCGGTCATGTGGGCGCGGACTTCCTCGCCCTTCCAGGGGCGTGGCTGGTGCCGGATGTCGACGCCATAAGCCGAGGTGTCCTGGCTGATGACCAGCAACTCTTTCGTGCCGGCCGCGACGAGCTTCTCGGCTTCGCGGAGGACAGCGTCCGGCCGCCGGCTGACGAGGTCGCCGCGCAGGTGCGGGATTATGCAGAAGGCGCACCGGTGGTTGCAGCCCTCCGATATCTTCAAATAGCTGTAGTGTCGTGGCGTGAGCTTCAAGCCGCTTTCGGGAACTAGGTTGAGGAAGGCGTTGGCCGGCATCGGGGCGGCCTCGTGGACGGCGCCGACGACCTGCTCGTACTCATGCGCCCCGGTGATCGCGAGCACGTCGGGAAAGCGCTCGCGAATGACGTCGGCTTCCTTGCCCATGCAGCCGGTCACGACCACGCGCCCGTTCTCGGCAATCGCCTCGCCGATCGCCTCGAGGCTCTCTTCCTTGGCGGAATCGAGGAAGCCGCAGGTGTTGACCAGCACCACGTCGGCCCCGGCGTAATCGGGTGACATGTCGTATCCGTCGGCGCGCAGCTTGGTCATGATACGCTCGCTGTCGACCAGGTTCTTGGGACAGCCGAGTGAGACCAGCCCGACGCGCGGGGGCTTGGGGAGAGTTGTGACGTTCATCGGAAGGGCCGCGCCAATATAGGGAATTCGCGCGGAAATCCATGCCCTTGGAGGAACGCTTGTTCATTGCCCGCAGCAGCGGCTAAGGGCCGCGCATCCAATCCACGGAGACAGCATGCGCATCGCCATGATCGGCACCGGCTATGTCGGCCTCGTTTCCGGGGCCTGCTTTGCCGATTTCGGCCACCGCGTGACCTGCGTCGACAAGGATTCGTCCAAGATCGACGGCCTCAATGCCGGCGTGATGCCGATCTGGGAGCCGGGGCTCGAGGGGCTGGTCAAGTCCAATGCCGAACGCGGACGGCTCACCTTCACCACCGACCTAGTCTCCGGGGTGAAGGATGCCGAAGCGGTGTTCATCGCGGTCGGGACGCCGGCGCGGCGTGGCGACGGCCATGCCGACCTCACCTACGTCTTCGAAGCGGTGCGCGAGCTGGCGAAGGTCATCAAGCCGGGCACGGTGGTGGTGACCAAGTCGACTGTCCCAGTCGGCACCGGCGACAAGATCGAAGCGATTCTCCGGGAAGAAGGGATAACCGAGGTTTCGGTCGCGTCGAACCCCGAGTTCCTGCGGGAGGGCGCGGCGATCGCCGACTTCAAGCATCCCGACCGCATCGTCGTCGGAGCCGAGGACGAGCGGGCGGAGCACTGCCTCAAGGAAATCTACCGGCCTTTGTTCCTCAACAGGGCGCCGATCCTGATCACCGGAAGGCGCACGGCCGAGCTGACGAAGTATGCGGCCAATGCCTTCCTCGCGGTCAAGATCAGCTTCATCAACGAGATCGCCGATTTGTGCGAGGCGGTCGACGCCGATGTGCAGGATGTCGCGCGCGGCATCGGCCTCGATAATCGCATCGGGCCCAAGTTCCTGCATGCGGGGCCTGGCTATGGCGGCAGCTGCTTTCCCAAGGACACGGTCGCGCTTCTTCAGACCGCCGATAGCGTGGGTGTCGAGCAGCGGATCGTCGCGACGACGGTGGCGGTAAACGACGATCGCAAGAACAGAATGGTCGAGCGGATCAGCCGCGCGCTTGGCCGCGATGTCAGGGACAAGCGCGTCGCGATCCTCGGTCTCGCGTTCAAGCCCAACACCGACGACATGCGCGAGGCGCCCTCGATCCCGATCGTCAACGGCCTCGTCAAGCTGGGTGCGTCGGTCGCGGCGTTCGATCCCGTCGCCCGTCACCAGGCCGAGCCGCTGTTCAGCGGAATCGAGTTCGCGGACGACGCCTACGCCGCTGCCGACGGCGCGGATGCATTGGTGATCGTCACCGAGTGGGACGAGTTTCGTGCGCTCGACCTCGAGCGCGTCGCCGAATCGCTGCGCGGCAAGATCCTGATCGACTTGCGGAATGTCTATGACCGAAGCGAGGCCGAGGCCGCGGGTCTGACCTATTACGGCATTGGCAGGGGGCGGCTGCAGACCCCCCAATGATTATTGCTTCCGTTTTGGAAGGATCGGTATCCGAAACGGACTGACCGGTTATAAGTGCTCGAATGGAGTTCGGGGGCCGCATCGTCGTCATCGGTCTTGGCTATGTGGGCCTGCCGCT
>Ga0070673_100003140_pt1 | contig 10230 bp, 8 predicted proteins | sample KBSM23metaG_FD_65342 | JGI IMG/M metagenome (GOLD analysis project Ga0070673, IMG submission 65342) | Miscanthus rhizosphere microbial communities from Kellogg Biological Station, Michigan, USA - KBS M2-3 metaG | ecosystem: Host-associated > Plants > Roots > Rhizosphere > Soil ...
TTCGACGACGCAATTCAACTTAGAGAGATTGACCCGGCATCCAAAACTGTTCCGAAAACGGAAGCGTTGCCTCATCAACTCATGGAACGCGACGAGATCCGCGCCCGGATCGACAATGCCATTGGTCAGCTCTCGCCGGAACACCGCGCCGTGATCTTGATGAAGGAAATCGACGATATGCAATATCACGAGATCGCAGAAACGTTGGGGTGTTCGATCGGCACCGTGATGTCCCGGCTGTTTTATGCTCGGAAGAAATTACAAAACTTATTGAGAGACGTTTATGAAAACGTTTGAGGAAAAATGGACGGCATGGCTGGACGACCAGCTGAGCGGGCAGGAATTATCGGAATTCGAGACGTCGCTGCCTGATAAAGCTGCGGCTCAAGCCGAAAAAGCCGAGGTGAAAAAGCTCGGCGAGCTGTTGAAACGCGAGTTGAGTGTGCATCCTCTGAGGAATGAAGAATTCTTTAGTCATCAGCTTCGCGAACAGATTCTTCAGGACGGGGGCGAACAACCTCCGGAGCGCGCTCGCCGAACGTCTCCCTCCACTTGGTGGACGATTCCGCGCCTGTTGTGGACGGGAACGGCGTCGCTCGCTGTGTTTTTGATTTGCACCGTCTTCGTCATGCATCAGGAAAGGCCGCCAGAGGAATCGCAATATCTGACACAAATTCTCAATGCCCGGGTCGATCCTGTCGTTAGCCCGAATGGCACAGTCTCGATTTTCGAGGTGAAACAGGACCGTGTAACAGTCCTTTGGACTGAAGGACTACAAAGCTTGCCGGCCGATTACGCCGCGAAATAGTGCTCATGCATCGGTCGTTGGCGATCGCAATCTCTGTTCTGGCCCTAACGATGACTGCGGCGCCCGCATTGCAAGCGGCGGAGACCGTTTGGAGTGGGCTGGTCATCGCAGAGAACATTACGGAACCGCAGCCAGTTCCGTCGGAATTGACTCGGATTGAAGGATTGCTGAAAAAGTTTTTCGGTTACAACCAATTTAAAGTAATCGGTCAATCGCAAAAGATCCTTAAGACCGGTCAGGAAGATTGGCTGGCGACGAGCAAATTTTTCGGTTTGCACGTAGATGCGCGCGGTGAAACCGAAGGCGGTTACGTTTTAAATCTGAAGCTTTACAAGGAGAAGGAGCTTTTACTCGAGACCGACGCAAAGCTGAGTAAGCGCAGTCCGCTAGTAATCAAAGGCCCGCAGGTGGGCGGGGGACAATTGCTGCTGATACTCATTGTTCTGTAGGTAGGACGAGACCGCCGGGCACGCCGACGGACGGCTCGGCGAGCCGTCCCTATCATTCAGAAACGCAAAGAATCAGAAACCGCTCTTTGAATCCGACACATGCGCATTCCACTTCTCGCATTGCTGCTTTCGTTTTTGATAAAGTCGTTAGTCGGAGCTGTGGAAAAACCGTTTAACTTCAACGAGACGCCCGGAAAACTTCCGAAAGAAGTAGTCCCGACGGAATACGCGGTCCGCATCGTTCCGAACCTCGACAATTTCACGTTTACCGGCAGTGAAACGGTGAAGCTGAACGTGCGGAGTCCGGTGCATCAACTGGTGTTGAACGGGCTCGAGCTCAAGATCGAAACGGCCGCTGTCGATGGCAAAGAATTGCCGCCTGCGGCGATTAAGACCGACAATAAAAAAGAACTGCTGACGCTTGCATTGCCGTCAGAACTCGAAGTTGGCGATCATGCGCTGACGCTTGGGTTCACAGGCAAGATCAATCAGCAAGGGCAGGGGCTTTTCTATATGCGTTATCAGGAGCAAGGCAGCGGCGCGCGCAAAGTTATGCTCGGGACGCAATTCGAAGCGACTGATGCGCGTCGATTCTTTCCCTGCTGGGATGAACCGGCTTTTCGCGCGCGTTTTCAATTAACGGCGGTAGTGCCTGAGAATTGGCTCGCCGTCTCAAACATGCCGATCGAAAGCGAAACTCCGCTAGATGGTAGGCGACCGCCGGGCGCGCCGAGATTAGACACCTCAAGCGGCGCGCCCGGCGGTCGCGCCCTACCACCCGGAACGTCCCTGAAAGAAGTACGGTTTGCGTCTACCCCGCCGATGTCCAGTTATCTGAATGTATTTGTCGCCGGCGAACTCGATTTCATCGAGTCGCGAGTCGGCCCGACGCAGATCCGCGTCATCGCGACGAAAGGGAAAGCAGAACTGGGTCGCTACGCGCTCGAGGCCTCAGCGGAGATTTTGAAGTACTACAACGATTATTTCGGTGAGCCGTATCCGTTGCCGAAGTTGGATCAAATTGCTATTCCTGGTGGCTTCGGTGGTGCGATGGAGAACTGGGGCGGCATCACCTATTACGAATCGCGGCTTCTCTTCAATCCGAAAAATTCCTCCGGTGAGACGAAACAGAACATTTATGAAGTATTGGCGCATGAGATGGCGCACATGTGGTTCGGGGACCTTGTAACGATGGCGTGGTGGGACAACCTCTGGCTCAACGAAGGATTCGCCTCGTGGATGGGCAGCAAATGCACCCAGAATTTCAATCCGCAATGGGAAGTGTGGCTGGCACGAAGCATACCGCGAGATCCTACGCGGCGCAGCGGAATCGCGAAGGAAGCCGCGATGGAAGGTGACGCGCGTTCGACAACGCATCCGATTCAGCAGCCTATCGTCACGGAAGCCGAAGCGAACAGCGCGTTTGACGATATCACTTACAAGAAAGGCCAGTCATTTCTGCGAATGCTGGAGAGTTTTCTCGGCGAAGACGTCTTCCGCGATGGAATCCGGCGGTACATCGCCGCGCATAAATATTCGAACACGACCACTGCGGATTTGTGGAACGCACTTTCGGATATTTCGAACAAACCAGTAGCTGAAATTGCCGCCGGATGGACGGAGCAGCCGGGATTTCCGGTCGTGAACGTTAAGCGAGACGCCGACGGCAAAGTCCGGCTTACTCAGGAGCGCTTCACCGTGAATTTCAAGAACGCATCGCCACTGCTCTGGCAAATCCCGCTAACGTATTCGGTCATTGGCTTGCCCGCCGAAGCCTCGGCGAAGATGGGCGAAACAGCGGCGACTTTGCTGATGACCGATAAGACGGCGGTTTTGGAAAACATTCCCGGAGATCGCACACTCAAATTAAATCTTAACGGCGCTGGAAATTATCGCGTCGAATATGATGATCGGTCATGGGAATTGTTGCTTAGGGCGCTCCCGAAGTTACGCGTTGAAGATCGCGTGAATCTTATGAGCGATGCCTGGGCGCTTGCGCAAGCCGGTCGGGCACCGATCGCGCTCTACTTTGGATTGGTGGAAAAATTGCCCGCTTCCACCGATTTGGCCGAACGCGAACAGATCATCAACGTGCTGGATTTCGTGAATGGTCTGTTAGTCGGCAGCTCCGCACGTGAAAGATTCCAGCTGTACGCACAATCGCTTTTGCGTCCAACATTTGCGACGTTGGGCTGGGAGCCGAAACCGAACGAACCGTCGAACGCTGGAAGGTTGCGTGCGAGCTTGATCAGCGTCCTCGGATATTTGAATGATCCCGAAGTTTTAGCTGGGTGCCGCGAGCGTTTCGAGAAATACGTCGCAGATTCGGCGTCGCTGCCACCGGATCTCCGGGCTCCAGTTCTCGCAGGAGTCGGCCGCTATGCCGATGAGAAGACGTGGAACAAACTGCATGAACTCGGTCTGAAAACCACAAGCATCGAGGACCAGCAAAATTTCTACAATGCGCTCGCTGTCGCGAGCGATCCGAAATTGGTGAAGAAGACGCTTGCGATTGCGCTTACGGACGAGCTGCCAACAAGCCGTGCCATCTTCCTGGTTTCACGAGTGGCTCGTGACAGCGGGCATCCCGATATTGCCTGGGGGTTCGCGAAAGCGAATATGAAAGCGTTGCTCGCCAAAGTCGATGCGGCAGGGGCAAACCGATATGCGCCCAGCCAGTTTACTTTTTTCTCCGATGCCTTGCGCGCTGACGAATTAAAAAACTACGCGAAAAAGAATTTAGCCCAGGCTAGTGCGCCTGAAGTAGCGAAAGTCGTGGATGAAATCCAATTTCGCGCGGAATTTAAAAAACGTCTCGCGACTCAGCTGAGCGGGTGGGTGGAGCGCAAGAACCACTGATCCCGCGAGCAGCCTGAGCTTCAAGGAACGACGGCTTGGGCAGCCGTCGACTTTAAGGTTGACGGCTGGGAAGCCGTCACTCCTGGAAAGGCTGACTCCGTGTCATCAGCGTAATCCATGGTCTATTCGGTTCCGTCATTCTGAGTACTAATCCACAAGCGCATCGGAATCATCGAAGAATCGATGAAGCCATGTTTCCGAAAAAACGCCTGCGCTACATTTTCGGGGCGATCGGTGAGCAGCGTGATCCGAAGGAAGTTTTTCTTCTTCGCGAAATCGATTGCGTGTTCGAGAAGCCTGTTGCCGTAGCCGTGACCTTGATACTGGGTGTGTACCACCAGATCCTCCAGGAGCATGACAAATCCTCCTTCAGCCGTGCTGATGGTGAAGAGCAAATTGATCATCCCGACGATTGCGCCATTGCGCCGCAGCACAAAAACTCGGCCACGGCTAGGCTGTTCGAAAATGAGTCGCAATCCACGGAGCTGTTTGTCTTTATCGGGTCGGAAGTCGCCCTCCTGAGAGAACAATTCGCCGAGCATTTCAGACAACTCATCCAAGTCGGCTTCAGTCGCCGGCTCGATCACGACATCTTCTTTCTCGGCCATTTCTGCGAGTCGTTATTTCAAAAATTCGGGCTGTTGGCAACTTAGTAAATTAGATTCCATTGCCTGATAGCGGTAATGCCGTCTCGGAAGACGGCGGTCGCATCTGAAAATTTGCTCGCTTCAGCGTCGTTGACAATGCTGCCCCCGTCCCTAGTGTAAGCGCTCTCAGAAGCAGCCGGAGCAAGTTCACGGTTTATGAAACGCACTTATCAGCCATCGAAACGGACGCGTAAACGCCAGCACGGTTTTCGCGCGCGTATGCGAACAAAGGGCGGCCGCGCCACTCTTGCGCGCCGGCGCCAACGCGGTCGCAAACGCCTGCTTCCAAAGGGCGTTGAATTGCACTACGCCCGTCATACGCAGGCTTGATCCGCGAAGTCTGAAATCCCTAAGCGTTAGTGATCTTTCGCGTCAGAACGATTTGTCGTCGCAACTGTGTAGCGAAATCGTAAATCACATCTCGTTCCTCGCGATCAACTACATTCCGGTAAGATGATTGCATTTCGAGACGCTTATTCGTGGCTCAGGAGGCGCGAGTCTGTCTCCAAACAGTAAAGAGGCAAAGCCGCACCGAATCAGGTTCCCGAGTGGACCGAAAGTGTCGGCGCTTACGTCGTTGTGCGATCGAGAGCAACGGCTGTTGAAACAGAAAATGATCCCGTTCAGCAGAACTGTTGAATCCAAACCCAAGGCAGACCGCATCTCAATGGAAACAAAAAAGGCTCCTTATGATGCAGGATTTCAGGTTTGCTGTGCGACAGCTTCTCAAGACGCCGGGATTTACGAGCGTAGCGGTATTGACGCTTGCCCTGGCAATCGGTGTTAACACGGCCATTTTCGCGCTGATCAATGGCGTGCTGCTGAAGCCAGTGGTGCCGGTCCGGCCTGCCGAAGTCGTGAACGTGTTCACGGCTCGGCAAAACGCGAGCCACGATTATCGGCAGTTTTCGTATAACGAATACCGCGAACTGCACGAGAACCGTGGAGATGTGTTTTCTGATGTGGCCGCGCTTGAGTTCGCCGTCGCCGGCATCGGCCGCGACCACGAGATGCGGCGCAGCTTCGCGTTCCTGACGTCCGAAAATTATTTCCCGATGCTGGGCGTGCAGGCGTTTCGCGGCCGGTTTTACAACGCTGAGGAATGTAAGCCGAATGCGAACATGGCTGTGGTCGTTTCAAGCTACGGATTTTGGAAGCGCAACGGCGGCCGCGACGATTTTGTCGGTAGTACTGTACAGATTAATGGCCAGCCTTACACGGTAATCGGCATCGCGCCGGACGGATTCAGCGGCGCGAACGCGTTGATCGCTCCGGATATCTGGCTGCCGCTTGGCATTCGTTCGCAGTTTGGTTCGGCTTTCGGTGATTCCGAAACCACGCATGACCTGTTAGACCCGAAGAATTACACTTTCAATTTGGTGGCGCGGATGCGTTCCGGTCTCACGATCGACGCGGCAAAAGCCCGTTTGCCGGTGCTCGCGCAACGGTTAAATGCGATCCAACCAGACGGCAGCGAAGGTTCGCGTGAACTACAAATTCAAACGCCGGCACGATTCGGCCTGAGCACTCAACCAGAGAACGACGGACCACTCACATTGGTGGCGACGTTGCTGATGGCGATGGCCGGAGCGGTCCTGCTCATCGCCTGTTTGAATCTAGCGAACATGCTGCTCGCGCGCGGCACGTCGCGGTCGAAGGAAATCGCAGTGCGGTTGGCGGTCGGCGCATCACGCTGGCAAATCGTCAGGCAATTATTGTGCGAAGGATTCTTGCTGGCTGTTTGCGGCGGCTTCATCGGCGTGGTTCTGAGCGCCTGGTGCAACGATGCTTTACTCCAGCAACTGCACGGTTTGCTCTCTTCGGTTAATTTCTCTCTCGTGGTGAAATTGCGGCCCGATGTGACTGTGCTCGCAATCACCTTATTGTTTTGTTTAATCGCGACAATGCTTTTCAGCCTCGGCCCGGCGTTGAAGGCAACAAAGGCCGATCTCGTTAAGGACTTGAAAGAGCAAGTTGGCGAACCAGCCAGAATTGGTCGTTTGAGTCGTTTCTTCGCGCCACGCCATATTTCTGTAATGGCGCAAATCGCGCTGTCGCTCATGTTGCTTTTCGCGGCCGGATTATTCTTCCGTGGCGCGCTCAAGGCAGCTGGCCTTAACCCGGGGTTCGTTGCGCGCGGCGACATCGTTAGCGAGTTCGATTTTAGTTTGATCAAGAAAGCGCCTGCCGATTCGCGGCGCTTGATCTTCGATATGGTGCGACGCGTACGAGACTTGCCCGGGGTAACTGCGTCGGCCACCGGCACCATGCTGCCGTATTCCGATTTCACCAGCGCACGGCGCGTTATTCGGACAAAGGACGCCATGCCTAACGACCCAAAGGCGCCGGATCCGAGCGTCAATTCGCTCTACACTGCCATCACGCCCGGCTACTGCGAGGCGCTCGGCATAAAGCTGCTACGCGGCCGGGATTTCACCCAAAGCGAATCCGAAAACAAGGATGCCCGTCGCGTCGCGATGATCGACGAGGAAATGGCGAAAAGACTTTTTCCGAACGAGGACCCGATTGGTCAGCACATTCGCTACACCAATCCGCCCAAAGACGGCTCGCCTAACGACATGGAAATCGTCGGTGTCGTGAGCAAGCACCGACATAGCGTTGACAACGATTCGCTCGTCTGCCGTTTATTCGTGCCGTTGGCACAGGGATATACCGGCCAAACCTTTCTGCACGTGCGGCTCAATACAGAAGATCGGCACGCGGTCGCCGCCTTTATTCCGACCCTTCGACAAACGCTGCGCGAGATCGATCCCGATCTGCCGCTGCTACAGATAACACCATTTGTCGACCTCATGGAGAGGTCGCCGAACCTTTGGGTCGTTAAACTTGGAGCAACTCTCTTCGGCGCTTTTGGTGCGATCGCGCTTATCTTAGCCGTGGTCGGTGTTTATGGCGTAAAAGCTTATGCCGTGGCATGCCGGACCCGCGAAATCGGTATTCGCATGGCTTTGGGCGCACATAGGCGTGACGTATTCGCGCTCATTATGCGACAGGGAGCGATGCAAACGGCGCTCGCGGTGGGCGCCGGTCTTCTTCTTTCACTCGCCGCAGGGCGCGTCCTTGCCAAAATCCTGTATGACGTCAGTCCTAGCGATCCCTTGGCGCTTATTATAGCAACTTTAATGCTCGCGAGTGCGGCGCTTCTTGCTTGTTTCTTCCCGGCCAACCGCGCAACTCGCGTGAATCCGATAACAGCGCTGCGGACCGAGTAAAGGCTAATGTTTCGGCTTAATGTCGGTGACCGGCTCTTTAAAACGCCGGCCGTGATGAGCTTACCCGTAGCAGTTATTTCGTCGGTGACCCGAGTTAACGAAGACAATCTTGATGATGCTTCACGCCACGCGGCGAGAGCTACGGGCCTTTGCGCTCCAGCGCAACAGAGAATGGATGCAATTCCGCGGTCATTACTTTGCCGACCACCGCAGGGTCGCTCTCCATAAATTTCCGGGCGGCGTCGTCATCGGACGCCGTAAAGATCGCGACGCCAAATGTCTTATCACCTGGCTCCTTTGTGCGTCCAGCTAGAATCAGCTGACTGGATTTTGTCGCTTCTTGGAATCGAATGAAGTGTTGATGCAACGCTGCAGTATCCTCTTTCGTCCAGTTCTTGTCATCGTACAAACGTGGCACGAGTCGGAGCACATAGATAAACTCTTTCGGCTTACCCGGTTCGGGAGTCGGCTTGGTGGATTCGGCGGTCTGCGCGTCCACTGAATGGCTCACCGCGCAAACGCAACTGATCAGAATGAATAGTAATTGGCAGAATCGGTTGTTCATATCGTGATGAGTTAGGTTCCGTGCGTGACGAATCTTGTGCAAGATTTCTTGTTGAACTGATCGGCAACTCCGGATGAAAGGCTAAGACTTGGCCAGACAAACCGATTTGACTCCCGCCGCCTGGCGATATCTTCTCCGCTTAAGTCATCACATACTAAATATCCCGCAATTATGATCCAATCCTCACGTTTTCTTTCGCTTCTCCTTTCCGCTTTTTTCACACTTGCGTTCGTTGTAGGAGCGCTGCTGCCTAACAATCTGCTCGCGGCGGACGAAAAAAAAATCGAGTTCCCTGCACCCAGCCAGCACTCCAACGTAAAACAGCGTGTCGGCTTGACCGATGTTGAAGTGGACTATTCGCGCCCCAACAAAAACGGGCGCGAGATCTTCGGCGGCCTGGTGCCGTATGGGAAGCTCTGGCGCACCGGCGCAAACGCCGTCACCAAAATTAAGTTTAGTCACGCAGTAACGCTCGGCGACAAGCAAATCCCGGCCGGTGAGTACGCACTCTTCACGATTCCGACAGCGAACGAGTGGACTATCATTCTTTCGAAGGACGCGAAGGTGCAGAGCGCAGCCGATTACAAACAGGAGAACGATGCCGCGCGCATCACGGCCACGCCGGAATCGATTCCGATCGCTATCGAGACATTCACGATTGCGCTGAATGATGTGAAAGGGGCGTCCGCATCGCTTGATTTCCTTTGGGATAAAACGCGCGTCCCGGTGAAGTTGAGTACAGACGATGTCGAGCAGGTAAGCAAGCAACTCGATGCCGCCGTGAGCGCAGGAACTCCGCTAGACCCGCGCACCGCCTATCAAGCCGCGGCCTTTTACTACGACAATAACAAGGATATGAACCAGGCGGCGAAGTGGATCGACCAGGCGCTGGCGAAGAGTCCGGACGCCTACTTCATGCATTATAAGAAAGCGCAGATTCAGGCGAAGCTTGGCAACAAGAAAGAAGCCGCCGCCTCGGCGCAAAAGGCCATCGATATCCTGAAGAAAGACAAAGCGCCGGACGAGTCTGCCATAAAGAACGCGCAGCAGATCATTGACAGCTCGAAGTGAAGGATCAGTTTCGACGACCGCGTACAGCCACCGCTGCTACTGACGCCAAATTCCTAACGGCTGTCCTTGTCTCCTGCGGCGCCCGTGCCGCCCGTCGTGGGTTTGGATGTGCCCGTAACACCGCGACCACCCTTCACATCCTTTGTCGGCTGCAGGTCGCGAAGTTTAGCCTTCTTAAGTCGGCGCCAAACGGAGTGAACTACATTGATGTTGGGCGTTTGTTCCTCCATAGCCGCTATGGAACTTAACGGACTGCACTGCACTCGCAACATTTATGGTTTACTGAACTGAAACGCGCCCGCATGTGTGCACGTGACTAGGATCGTTGTTTATCAATCCTCGCTCTAGCGATTCCTGTTGGTGAGTCGTTTTCGGTCTGTGGAGACCGAGACACTCGACTTTCTTGCTAAAATGCGGTAGAAAATCTGTTCTTCATGTCGAGCACCGAGTCAGTTTCACCCCACGATGTAATCGTGTGCGCGTGCGGAACTCGCGAGTATACGGCGGCGGATGCTATCGATGCGGCTATTTTCCTGGGGGAATTTGAGGAAAAGTGGCAGGCTTTTCTCCGCCACGTCGCAGCTGAAGAGCGTGCGGA
>Ga0070673_100003148_pt1 | contig 10225 bp, 5 predicted proteins | sample KBSM23metaG_FD_65342 | JGI IMG/M metagenome (GOLD analysis project Ga0070673, IMG submission 65342) | Miscanthus rhizosphere microbial communities from Kellogg Biological Station, Michigan, USA - KBS M2-3 metaG | ecosystem: Host-associated > Plants > Roots > Rhizosphere > Soil ...
GGCGCTCCAGTTCAGCGTCGCGACGGTCGAGGCTCCGGTTGTGCCATTAATCGGCGTCATCGCGGCCGGCATCGCCGGCGGCGGAATCAGCGTGGCGGTGATGGCGGCGAGATTGATGCCGCCGACATCGACGATCATCTTCATGACCTGCGGGCCCGCCGTGAGATTCGCCGTCACACTCACGGTGGTCCAGTTCTGCCATCCGCCGGTATTCGAAACGGCAATCGCTGTGGTGTCCGCGGAACCGAACCTCGCGTGGATCTGACCGGAGGAGACGGGCGACGCCACCTGAAACTGGAGCAGATAGAGGCCGCTCGTCGCCGCGTTGACCGTGTAGGCGAGCCATTCCCCGCTATCCATCCAGCCGATGTTGTAGCCGCCGAGGCTGCTTGCCTGAATGTCGACGTCGGTCGCCCGGTAGTCGTTGCCGGCGTTGCCTGCGCTCACATCGTGATATGCGACGCCTTCGCCGCCGTTATCGAAATTCTCCGCGCGAATGGTCCCGGGCAGCGCGATCGCGGTGCCCGTAAACGGCGTCGATGGAACGATCGGCTTGGGGATGATGGTCGTGTCGTTCGACACAGGACCAGGCGCGCTGGCCAGGTACGTGGAGGGGCTCAGCACCACCTGGTCGATCTGGAGGCCGTCCTCACGCGTTTGAATCCGGAGTGTGTGGACGCCGGTTGTCGCAAACGTGAGGGCGGCCACCTGCGGCAGCCAGTACGCGCCGTCCTGCCATCCCCATCCACTGAGGCTTTTCGCGGCGGCATCCATCGCCAGGTTGACCGTCAGCGCGTTCGTCGAGCCGAGCGCGAAGAGTGCGGCGCCGTTTGAATCGCGGGCGTCGGAGAACTGTGCGAACAACGAATCGTTCCATTTCGAGTTCGACGCCGCGCGCAGCCGTACCCAGATGTGATACGGCGTGTTCGCCGGCGCGGAGAACGTGAAGTCGAAGAAGTCTGCCGGCGCCGCTTGCGGCGTGACCGTCGACGACCATCCGCGGTCGGCGCTCGACATCAACTGGCCGCCCGCCGCCGTCGCGTCGGGGACTCTCGCCCAGTTGCCGTGCAGATTTGTGGCATCGGCGGCATATAGCACAACGTCGGTGGTCGCGGCGCTCGCAACCGTTACCGGAAGCATCGCGAAGACACACGTCGCGCACAGGCCCGCCAGGACTCTTCGAAACATCGTTCGTTCTCCGCTTAATTGATTAGAAAATCCGCTGGGGGGCGGATCTCGATGTCAGGGTCAGGGGCAACGAAAGTGCCATCCGACTCTGCAGTGCGGTGCTGTGAACGATCTGGCTCAATTCCGGGAAATTTCAATCGGGGAGGGAGGTCGCGCGTCGGCGCCCCGCTCGGGTTGCCTGGAAGAGCTTACAGTTCCGGTGGTACCGAATTTCAATTTCGATTGCAATTTCAGTATGGATGAGCTCTGCAGTTTTGTCGTTTTGATTTCACTTATGTCAGGTGTATCAAGTTCAGACGCGAGAGCCTAACGGACACGTTGCCTGATAGCTAGCTCAGCTACGATGTCTGTAATTGCAACTGAGCAGTTATTCTGACTCTTCATGTTTTTGCCAATGATTACGTAAAATCCTGATGATGAGATGTAATTGTTACAATATAGTTCAGTCATCTTTCTAGACATGTTCTTTTCCTTCCTCCCCAAAATTTTGGATAACTTACGTAGTCTCAACTGTTTAATAAGAACGGCCAAGATCTTGCCCTAGGCTTCGCCGAGTTCGACTCTTGTATCTTCGAGTCTCGCACTCACCATCCCTTTTTCGGTAATCGAACTCGGCAGCGCTCGGTCGAATGACCGACTTCCGGTGCGCGTGTGCGCAACCGGGACCCTCGGAGTGCTGCGCGAACGTGGAGGACAGATGAGGAAATCAGGCGTAACGCGGTGGACGTTGATTTGGGCGGCGGTCATGACGTTGATGTCGAGCGGCCGCGCGCTGGCGGCGCAGGACGTTGTCCTGTACGCATCGGACGTCACGACGCTCAATGGCAATTGGTCGAAAGCCTCCACCAGCGGCGCCGCCGGCGGTCTATCGATGTCGAGCGTCGACAACGGCTGGTCGACGACCGACGTGGCACAGGCCTCGCCCGCGAACTACTTCGAGGCCCCGTTCACCGCATCGGCAGGAACCGCCTACCACGTCTGGCTTCGGCTGCAAGGCACCAACAACTCGAAATGGAACGAGTCGGTGTGGGTCCAGTTCGGCGATGCCACCGATACCAACGGCTCGGCGATTTACCGCATCGGGACGACGAGCGCCCTCCTGGTCAATCTCGAACGATGCAGCGGCTGCGGTGTGTCGGGATGGGGATGGCAGTCCGGGGCCTACTGGATGAGCCAGGTGACGACGCTCAAGTTTCCAACGACCGGCAGTCATACCATCCGCGTGCAAATCCGCGAAGACGGCGTAAAGGTCGATCAGATCGTCCTGAGTCCGGCGACCTATCTGTCGAGCGCTCCCGGCGGACTGCTGAACGACACCACGATTGTGCCGAAACCCGCGGCCGCGGCGCCACCGCCGCCGCCCTCGGGCGGCCCGACGCCGTACTCGGGAACCCCGGTCGCCATTCCGGGCACGATCTCTGCGGCGAACTTCGATAACGGCGCCGACGGCATCGCCTATCACGACTCGACGCCAGAAAACACGGGCGGCGCGTATCGATCGACCGGTGTCGACCTCGAGGGCGCGACCGAGGGCGGGTACGACATCGGCTGGATCGCGGACCAGGAGTGGGTCAACTACAGCGTCAACGTGACGGCGACTGGCGCCTATACCGCTCAACTCCGGGTGGCGTCGCCGAGTGGCGGCGGATCCATCCACATCGGGTTCAACGGCAGCGGCGTGTGGACGGAGGTGACTGTCCCGACCACCGGGGGATGGCAGGCGTGGACGACGATTAACGTTCCGGTGACGCTGACGGCGGGCCAGCAGTTGATGACGCTGCTCTTTCACCGTGGCGGCTTCAACGTCGCCTACGTGAATGTGGCGGCCGCGTCGTTAGCGGTTGCCCCACCCCCTCCCCCTCCACCACCGCCGCCGAGCGGAACGGGGTCGGGCACGCAAATCTCCGTGCTCACCTGGAACATCCAGGTGAATCTCTTCACGGAGGCGCACGCGCGGGATGCCATGGCCAATGCCATCGCCGTCAGTCCGCGGCCTCAAGTCATCACGATCCAGGAAGCCTGGTCGGACTTTTCTGCTGCCTATATCGACGAACTGCAGAAGAGGACGGGGCAGACATGGTACGGCGTGTTTCAGCAGATGTGCGCGCCCGGTGCCTGGAACGGATCGACCTGCACCCAATGGTGGGATCAGGTTGTCGGTATCCTCAGCACGTTCCCAATCGTCAACAGCAGCGCGATCTATCTCCCCTTTGCCGATTGTTGGACGTCCGCGCGCCCCGGCCTCCGGGCCGCACTCAACGTCAACGGCGCGATCGTGCAGGTGTTCACGACGCACATGCAGACAGGCTCCTGCAGCGACACGGTGACGGGGCGGTACTATTCGATGTCGCTGCTCAAAGCATGGGCCGCGAATTATTCCACGCCGCAGATCTTCTCGGGCGATTTCAATGCCGACCCGGATCAGATCGCGTCGACGAGCGGCATGAGCCCGAACTTCATCGAGACCTTTGCGCAGGTTGGCTCGGGTAGCCGTTTCACCTATCCGGCCTGGACGCCGACGATGAAGCTTGATTACTGGTTCACGGATGCGACCCAGAAGATGAAGGCACTCTCATCGGAAGTCATCGGCAGCACCGGGTCGGTGTCCGACCATCGCCCGGTGAGGACCACTTTCGTCATTCAATAGATCTGCACAGTTCTCATCCATCAACGCACGAGGCCAGGCTGAATCGGCCTCGCGCGTTGATGTTCAGCCCTCCCGCTCTTACCTCCACCGCCGGGCTGCTTTGCGACCGTTCGCTGGATTGCTCCCTCGAGTTCCGCGATAATGACCGGCGAGAGGGGAAGTCTCTTCAGTTCGCGGACCATGTTGGCATCTGGCAAAGGCGACGCGCCCCGCTATCGCTCGCTTCCCCTGCACCTCAGGACTCTGCAGCGCTACCTGCGCACCGAATGGCGTGGTCGCACCAGGCTGACGACGCTGCTCGCCACCTATCTGCCTTCGCTGCAGACCGTGCCCATTCCCGTCGGCCCGCGGACTCTCTATGTGGATCTGCGCGACGTGATGGCGCACGACCTCCTGCGAAATGCGCCTTACGGAGAGGAGCTATGGGAGGCAGACGAGCAAGCCGTCATGCACCGTGTCGTCAAATCAGGCGAAGTAGCCTTCGATATCGGTGCGCATTTCGGAGAGCACACGGTGCTGTTGTCCGAGCTCGTGGGCCCCGGCGGCCGAGTGTGCGCCTTCGAGGCGAATCCGGAGCGGATTCCGGCGCTCGAACGCACTATCCGCGCGCTGAGCAACGCCTTGGTTTACCCGTACGCACTGTCGGATCGCGCTGGAACGTCGACATTGTTCGTCCCGGATCTGCACTCGTGCGCCAGCCTGTCTGACTGGACCGAAGGAAAGACCGGCCCCACCCGTCAGGTCACGTGCGAGCAGCGGCGGCTGGACGACCTCATTGCGGAACAGAAGCTACCCAGACCGGACTTCCTCAAATGTGATGTCGAGGGAGCGGAGCTGCTGGTATTCCGTGGCGCAGTCGATCTGTTGAACCGGCCCGATGCACCCATCATCCTGTTCGAACGCAATCGAAAGGCCACGCGGGCGTTCGGTTTCACTGTGTCTGCGCCCGCCGAGTTCCTCGTCCAGCTTTCTCGTCCTGAATATGCTCTCTATCAGATCGAGGCTCGCGCGACGCTGGCGCCCATCACGCCCGATGCGCCCTATGACAAGGTCTCGAACCTGCTAGCGGTTCCCCGCGCTCGCCTTGAACGCGTGCAGGTCGCGTGAAGATCGCTGTTGTCGGCGCCAGTGGATTCGTGGGCGGACACGTGCTCCGTTGTCTGCGTGCGGACGGCATCGACGTTCGCGCGATCGTGCGAAATCCAGCGTCGTTGCCCCACGATGCGGATCGGCGTGTCGCCGACGCGCGGGATGTCTACGCTGTTCGCGACGCGATTGCGGGATGCGATTACATCGTCCATTCGATTGTCGGTCCACCGGATGTGATCCTTGGAACGCTTGCGCCCGTCTATACCGCAGCCGAGGCGATGGGCGTTCGCCGTATGGTGTACATGAGCACCGGCTCGGTCCACGGACAGACGCCGAAACCGGGAACTGACGAGAGCAGCGCACTCACCGTCCGGCACGCGAATCCATACAACACGGCAAAAGTGCGGGCCGAACGGAAGCTCAGACGATTACGCGCTCGTGGCACCGTGGAGCTCGTGATGCTGCGGCCGACGATCGTGTTCGGCCCAGGATCGCGATGGGTTTTCGACTTCGCCGCCGGACTCCTCACAAGTACCGCGTACGTCGTTGACGGCGCGCGCGGCATCTGCAACAGCATCTACGTCGACAATCTCGCCTATGCAGTCCGCGTGGCGCTTACGGCGCCCGCCATCGACAAGGACGTATTCCTCGTGGGCGATGAGGAGACAGTAACGTGGGCGGATCTCTATCGTCCGATTGCTTCGGGGCTTGGATTCGATTTCGACGCGGTGCCGAGCTTCAGTCCGCCTGACGTTCGGCTCGGAATCGTAAAAGCGTACGCTCAAGCGATTCGATCGTCGGAGCTCGGGCAGGCGTTGCTTGCGCGGCTTCCGACCGGTCTGAAAGGCGTCATGCGCACGGCCATTCGGGCGGCCAGATCCCGCGGCGTCCCGGCGTCTCCCGCGCCCGCGGCGGTTTCAAGCGCATCGGGTCCCGCCCCTACGCAGGAGATGATTGCGCTGCATCGATGCACCTGGAGGCTTCCAAACGATCATGCGCGTCGCGTGCTCGGGTACCGGCCTCCGGTGTCGTTCGCGGAAGGCTGCCGCCGTAGCGTCGAGTGGCTCGAGACGGAATGGCTGCCGTCGCGGTCGCCACGTTGACGATCGCCTGATGAGTATGGCGCGTGTATATGACGCGGTCGTCGTGGGCTCAGGCCCCACAGGCGGGTACGCCGCCAAGGCATTGAGCGAGGCTGGAATGGATGTCCTCGTCCTCGAAGCCGGCCGCAGCCGGCGCCGTGGCGACGCGCTCCTTTCCTACGACGCCTTCAGACGAAAGTGCGGCTACAAGATCGAAGAAGACCCGGCCGCTGTACGGCGGCAACGGATTCAATCGAGCTGTTATGCCTGGCCGACTCATCCCCACGCCTTCGTGAACGACATCGAACAACCGTATACGACGGAGCCGGACAAGCCGTTCGCCTGGATTCGAAGCCAGCAGCTCGGCGGACGCATGCTCGTACGCAAGCATGGCCTCCAGTTCTATCGGTTCTCCGATGCCGACTTCAAGGCGGGCGACCGTGATGGCGCGACGCCGGCCTGGCCTATTTGTTACGCCGATCTGGTCCCGTACTACGAACGGATCGAACGGTGGCTGGGAGTCAGCGGGAGGGTCGATCGAATCGCTCATCTTCCGGATTCTCTTCTTGCCCGCGAACTGACGCCGAACCCTGGTGAGCTCCTGCTGAAGACGGCAATCGAAGGGAAGTGGAAGGACCGCTACTTCATCAAGGGTCGCACCGCGCCGCCGCCGGCCCCGATTCTCGAGGCGCTCGCAACTCGCAGGTGCACGCTTCGAACGGATGCCGTTGTCAGCCGTGTGCTCGTCGACCCGAATACGGCGAAGGCCAACGGCGTCGCCTTCGTCGATCGATGGACTCATCGCCATCGAGAAGCGCTTGCGAAGGTCGTGGTCCTGTGCGCATCGTCGATCGAGTCCGCGCGAATCCTGCTGGCTTCGGCGACGCGGCAGCACCCGGAAGGCCTCGCGAATTCATCGGGTGTGCTGGGCAGATACTTGATGGATCACACGCATCTCACGGGAATTCACGGCACTCTCCAGCGTGACGAACCGATCCCGACGGCAAGCTGGTCCTACGTCCCGAATTTTCGCAATATCGACGGGAAGGACGGCAGATTCGTGCGCGGTTACGGCGTCCAGGTCTTCACCATGTGGCGCGAATGCGCGATGACCGCGTTCGGAGAAATGCTGCCGCATCGCGACAATCGGATCACGCTCAATCGGGAACGAACGGACAAGTGGGGCATTCCGGTCGCGCAGATCAGCTGCCGCCATGGCGAGAACGAAATCGCGATGGCGAAAGATCAGCTCGACACATGCCTCGAGATGCTCAAGGCGGCGAACGTCGAGATCGCAGGAATCAACACCGAGCTATCCGTGCCAGGGCTCGCCGCGCACGAAGTAGGCACCGCAAGGATGGGGGACGATCCGCGGAGCTCGGTCCTGACGAATTTCTGTCAGGCGTGGGACGTGAAGAACCTTTTCGTGATGGATGGCTCGTCATTCGTGACGCAGGCCACCCAGAACCCCACGCTGACGATGCTCGCACTCGCCGCCAGGTCCTGTGATTTCCTGATAGAGACGGTCAAGCGGGGCGAGCTGTAACGTATTCGACCTGGCCGTCGGCGGCGCGCGCCCGATTCCCGGCGGGCAGTTCCATGAGCTCGTACAGAACGTCCATCACGCGATCGGTCGCCGTCCCATATCCGTAGAACAGATCCTGTGCGAGCCGGCGCCGCATGGCTGAAAGCCGTGCCGGCCAGCGCAGTTCATCGCGTACCGCTTCAGGCAGCTCACTAATGTCGTGCACGACTCGAGCTGCGCTCTGCAGCAACGCCGCTTTTTCGGGATTGATGCGCGCGTGATCGATGAGAGCGGGCTGGTGCAGTACGACAACCGGCCGGTCGAGCACCATGAACTCGAAGCCCACGGTGCTGTGGTCGGTGACGAGGAGATCGGCGACGAACAGATACGGCGAAGCGTCGGCGTCGTCGACAACGAACACGTTGGGACGACCGGCATGCGAACGGAGCCGCTCGCGCCAATCGATGCCGCCAGACCCGCGCGCGATGTAAGAACAGGCGTGCAGCTTGATGATGACGTTGAAGCCGGCATCGGCCAGCGCCGCGATGGCCTGGTCTCCCACGGTATTGAGCGAAGAGTGCTCCGACCAGGTCGGCGCGTAAATGACAGTTGAGCGGTTTCTGTCCAGGCCCAGACGCCCAGCAATCGCCTCACGGGAAAGCGATCCGTCGACGAGGCAATCCACCTTCGGATACCCGGTCAGTACCGCCACGTCACCGCCGGCGTCGACCAGGCCCGCGGCGGCGTATCGCTCGAGCCGATCGCGATTCGGAAACAGAATGCGATCGAAGATCTTGACCTCGGCGGCGAGCTCGCGCGGTGCGTCGAGACCGTATTTGCCGGCCACGCCGTGGAACAAATGGACGCGGCGCGTTCGGCGGCGCAGCCACGTCATGCTCCACAGGTCGGTGTTGATATAGAGATCGGGCTTCATCCAAGCCGCCCGCCGCGGCGGCGCCAGGCGATCCTTCCCTGATGCGCCCGCGAAAATCTGGGCCGCGGTGAATTCGCTGCCGTGCGGCACGAGGGTGATGCTGACCCGCGGGTCGGCCGAAAGCCGTTCGTACACTGGCCGGAAAACGTTGAAGAGCATTGGATTGGCTGCTTCGAACATCACGCGGCGCGGCAGGTTCGGAGACCCGGCGAGGTAATCATCGGCTTTGTGAACGGCGTTGACGATGACGCGGCGAGCGGAGGTCTGCGGGTGCCGCCCACGATGGATGTACTCCAGACTGCGCGTCAGGAAAAACCCCAGGAAGAACCACATCTGCGTTTCGTGACGAAATGCATCGTCGATCCGCCCGCGAAGCATGTGTTTGAGCCACCCTGCGCCGTTCGACAGACATTGGCGATACAGGTGGGCCGGTACGTCCAGCAGACGTCCGGTTGTCGACTGCTCGAGCGTCTTCGATCGCATGACCGCATGAAAGTGACCGTGGCCCTCGTGCCATCGCCGGTGATAGCCCTTCTGAAGACGCCGGAGATCGACCGGACTCTCGACGACGAGCTCCGGCAGGTACAGCGCACGTCCGCCAGACTCCCACAAACGGATCAGGAACTCGTGATCTTCAATCGAGCCGATTCCATCCTTGACCCGCTGGAGAGCCGGTGAAAAACCGCCGAGGCGATGAAGCACATCGCGTCGAATCGCCATATTGGCCCCGACGAGGCACCGCGCGTCGTTCCGATCGAGCAAGAGGGGAACAGTGCCGTAATCCAGGATGGCGAGCGGAGCCCAATGGCTGCGGGTCAGCCATGACGGCGGTTCGGCCGGCCAGACTGGAAGCACCTTTCCGCCGACGCAATCGACATCGCCGTGCGCCGCAAAGGCCGCATGAATCCGCGCCGCCCAATCTGGCGCGACGCAGACGTCATCGTCGGTAAACGCGACGATCGCGCCCCGCGCCAACCCCCACCCTGTGTTGCGGGCGTAAGAGATGCCCTGCCTGGCTTCAAAGACATAGTGAATCGCAGGGAAGTCGATGGCCATTTTGCGTACGAGGTCGGCCGTCCCATCGGTGGAGTTGTTGTCGACGACGATGATCTCGGTCGTTACTGAAGGCGCGGACTGCGCCACCAGATGAGTGAGGGCATCCCCCAGCAAACCGACTCGGTTGTGCGTGCAGATGACGATCGAAAGATCCACCGGATGAGATTCGCAGGCACCCACGCGAGGCTCACCTCTGCAATTCAGGTTCCATTTCGGTGCGCAGGAGTCGTCGGGGACTACTGAACGACGCGGGGCTGCACCTCGCGCGGACCAGGCGGCTGTGCTGGAGCGGGCACGACCATCCCCGGAACCGGTACGCCGGTCGGCGTGCGAGGAGACGCACCCGGAGTGGCGGGGCGGGTCGCCTGGTCTGGCGGCTCGCTGAAGCCCGGCGGCAACGGTACGTAGGGCTGCGGTCGAGGTGGACCAGACGTCTCGTCCTGATCGTCCGGTACCGGCTGCCCGTCAGGTCCCATCACGCGCTGGGCGCCGGCTGGTGTAAACACGGGCGCGGTCTGCGGCTGTGGCAGCGGTGGCTGCTGGAAAATCGGCGCGGGAACGGGAGCGGGCGTGGGCTGACGAAGAGCGCTGGCCGGCGGCGTCACACTCGTCGGTAGAATCAGAATCCGGTCGAACAGCGATCCGTCGGAAGCGCCCAAGGCCCTCGGAGCAGCGATATAACCGGCGGCAGTCCGCAGCAGGAG
>Ga0070673_100003151_pt1 | contig 10218 bp, 10 predicted proteins | sample KBSM23metaG_FD_65342 | JGI IMG/M metagenome (GOLD analysis project Ga0070673, IMG submission 65342) | Miscanthus rhizosphere microbial communities from Kellogg Biological Station, Michigan, USA - KBS M2-3 metaG | ecosystem: Host-associated > Plants > Roots > Rhizosphere > Soil ...
CTGCGGAGCCAGACTCTCCGTGGATGCGGCTGTGCTCGAGGAAGTTCGCATTCGTGCCAGCCGTGGACCGGCACCAGACTTTTCCATAACCCCTGCAGGAAACGATGACATCGTGGAAATCATCTACACGTCGGGCACCACGGGAGAACCGCACGGGATCGTGCATCGGCATCGCAATATCTGCACCAATCTCGAACCGTTTCAACGCGAAATCTCAAAGTACCGACGCTGGGCCGCTCCTTTTCAGCCGATTCGAATTCTCGAATTGCTTCCCCTGAGTCATATGTTTGGTCAATCGATGGGACTGTTCGTGCCTTTGATGCTGGAAGGATCGGTCGCGTTCACGAATGAAATTCGTCCCTCCGCGATTGTCAACATCGTCCGCGACAATCGAATATCGGTTCTCGTATCCGTACCTCGTATTCTGGAGTCCTTGCGGCTCGAAATGCGGAGGCACGTCCCGCCCGGGAGTGCGATGTCCAATTCACGTTGGACTGGTCTGCCGGGGGTCGCCGAGCGATGGTGGAAATACCGCAAGGTGCATTCAAGATTCGGATGGAAATTCTGGGCATTCGTCGCCGGCGGCGCTCGGGTCGATCCCGACCTGGAAGAATTCTGGGGGCGCCTGGGATTCGCCGTTATTCAAGGCTACGGACTGACTGAAGCGAGTCCGGTCGTCGCTGTCAATCATCCGTTCTCATCCAGGAGAGGGTCACTGGGTAAACCCGTGCCGGGGCAGCAGGTCCGCATCGCAGACGACGGGGAGATCCTGGTACGCGGAGACAGTATTGCCGGAGCGGTTGATGCGGAGGGATGGCTGCACACTGGCGATCTTGGTGAAATGGACTCGGATGGAAGACTCTATTTTCGAGGCCGCAAGAAAGACGTCATCGTAACGCCGGAAGGTCTCAATGTATCGCCAGATGATGTTGAAGAAGTGCTCCGGCAGATTCCGGAGATTCGGGACAGCGCTGTCGTCAGCATCGCCGACCAGGTTCACGCCGCGCTGATCCTGCGCAAGCCCGACACTCCACGTGATGAAATTGCCCAGCTCATTCGCCGCGCGAACGAGCGGCTCGAAGCGCATCAGCGAATTCGAAACTGGTCGATATGGCCGTTGGCGGATTTCCCTCGGACCGCGTCGACGATGAAAGTCAAACGCGGCGCGGTGGTCGAACAACTCATGAATGGGACCGTAAAAGAATCCACAGAACCGGATCCATCTGGAATGTCGTCACTGGAGCGCGTCGAATTGCTGACGCGTCTGGAAGAACGTCATGGAATCGAAATTGACGAGGAGGCATTCAGCCGGGCGACAACGGCGGCGGATCTGAAGCAGTTCATGAATCATCCAACGGAGGCTCAGTCCCCTCGTCCACTTCCGACATGGCCGCTATCGCTTCCGATCCGCGGCTTTCGTGGAATGTTTCAGCGATGCATTGCGATTCCGATATTCCGGAAGTGGTTGCCTCTCACGATTACCGGAATTGAAAACCTGCAGGGTATCGATCCGCCGGTACTCTTCGCAGCCAACCACGCCAGTGATTTGGATACACCTGCGGTGTTCACGGCCCTTCCGCCGACCTGGCGCAAACGCATTGCACCGGCGATGCGGGCCGACTATTTCGGATCGTCGTGGAAATTCCGGCTTCAGTTCCTGCTGGCTAGGACCCTGTACAATGCTTTCCCGCTTCCACAGGAAATGGCAGGAACCCGTCGCGCCTTCGAATACACCGCCGAACTGGTGCGGCGAGGTTTCTGCCCGTTGGTTTTTCCAGAAGGCCGACGCACGCGGGATGGCAGGCTTCAGAACTTTCGGCCCGGGACCGGAATGATGGCAGTTCGGCTTCGAATTCCGGTGGTGCCGATTTACATCGGTGGAATGTTCCAGGTGTATTCGAGGGAAGACTCGTGGCCGAAGACAGGGCCAGTACACGTGTCGATTGGAAAACCGATGCGCTTTGCAGCCAATACTCGAATTGAAGATGCGACGCAGGCAATCCGGGATGCGATTGTGAAACTGGCGGAAGTACTGTAGGGGCGGTCTATGACCGCCCACGATCTCTCGTGTGGAAGGTCAATGGGCGGTCATAGACCGCCCCTACAGCTTCGCTTCGAAGTCACGCTGTTTGGGGCGACGGCGAAACCCTGCGGGTGATTGAAAGAATCAAACTGCCGATCGCCCACGGAAAGAGCGAGCCTGCCGTCGTGCCGATAAATACATGAGCTGCGAGGTGAAGCCACGGGTTCTGGCCACCAAAGGAAAATTCCGGCGCACTAAAAATATTTCCAACGCCAGTAATAATCGCCAGCAGTATTCCCACAATCGCAACCATTTGAGCCATGAGGTTCTGCAACGCTACGATCACAAGCAGGTGCCTGTAACTTCCGAAGCCAGTCGTATGCACGCGAATGGCGAAGTACGCCATTCCGATAAATCCCAGCGCTGTCATACTGAACCATCGAACGGTACTGTTCGGAATGCCTTCGAGGGACAGCCCAAGTCGAAGCAAACCGACCAATGGAATAAGAATGAGGAATACCTTCGCAAACGCAACATACTCCCCAAGCGGTTTTCCGAAAATTATCATCATGTGCTCCTTCAGGACGTCGGGCGTTCGATTCGATCGATCTTCGCCGCGAGAATGAAGTCACTCTCCGTGAGACCGTTAACCTTGTGGGTGTAAATCACGATTTCGACCTTCCCCCACGCCAGACCGATATCCGGATGATGGCCCTGTTCTTCAGCGATGGCACCAACCTTATTCACGAAATCCAGCGCGGTTTTAAAATCGGGAAAATCGAACTCTCGTTCCAGGTGATGCGTCGTGAACAGGGTCCAATCCTTGACCTGCTCATGCAGCGGATGAATTTCGCTGGCTCTTAACGGCGGCACGCCGCCTTTGCAGGGAACACATTGTTTTTCAGCAAGCTCAGACATGAAAGATTACCTCCCGGCGAAGAATATCGTAAACATCCGTTAGCGCCTCTATAATGGTCGCTGGAGGTTTCATGGTTGTACAAACCCGAACGGATGTCCGACGCAATCGGCTGCTTTATATTTTGACTATTATCCTTTCGATTGCCGTATTGATCACCGCAATTTTGCAATATTCGGAAAGTTCCGACAGCATGCGTGCCGTTTTCCTGGTTCTGTCACTCGCCGCCTTACTCTCAATTGTTCTTTCCGCGTTCCAGCTTTATGGCCTGCCACGACGCAGCAGCGTCATTCTGATTCACAAAGGCGACGAAATGGTCGTGGCAACGAATGCCACGCATGAGGGATATAAGTTCCGGTTTATCCGCGACGTCCTTTCCGAAAACATGACCAATCTCAGCGACGCCGATCGGGCACAGTGGAAGTTTCTCGAAGATGATGGATACTTTGCCGCCCTGTGCATTCGCAATCCGAAGAAACTTCTCGTTCTCCGGCTCTGCACCATGGCGTTCGATGATGTGTATTTCATCGATTCCACCAACCGGTGGGAACACCATGATTGTTCGAGCACCTCGGAACCTACTTTTTCGACCCCTGAAAAACCGCAGATTCGGTCCTGGAAAGGAACTGTTTCCCAGAGCTAACCGGTTGAACTTGCTCTTGACGCTCGGTCATGAGCCGAGTTACCTTCTTGACTGGATTTTGAAACGATACGTGGCGATTTAAGGCAACTTGCTCCACGTAAAAAACTGCTAAACAGACCGTTGGGATTTTGGAAATTATTCAAAAGCCTCGTGCCGTTTGGCGCGAGGCTTTTTTTAGTTTCCAGGAATCCGGGAGAATGACGAAATGAGCTTTATCAAGGGACTCCGATGCCGCGAATGCGGTCGCGAATACCCCGCTAAGCTGCAGGCGGGATGCGACGATTGCTTTGCTCCTCTTGAAGTCGATTATCACTACGATGCAATCGCAAAAGTACTCACACGCGAAAGCTTCGCCAACCGGCCGAATTCCATCTGGAGATATCGCGAACTTCTTCCCATTGAAGTCGAACCCGTGGTGGGGATGGCCACCGGTGGAACGCCGCTGGTACGCGCCGATCGCCTGGGCCGGAAACTTGGACTCGATAATCTGTATTTAAAGAACGACAGCGTCTCGTTTCCGACGCTTTCCTTCAAGGATCGCGTGACGTCCATGGCCGTCAACAAGGCCATCGAATTCAAACTGGAAGCGGTAGGATGTGCATCCACCGGAAATCTTGCAAATTCCGTCGCAGCCAACGCGGCAGCTGCGGGACTGCCGGCCTTCATTTTGATCCCCGATACTTTGGAACAAAACAAGATCATTGCAACGTCCATCTACGGGGCAACCCTGATCGCCGTTCGCGGAAACTACGACGACGTGAATCGGCTTTGTGCTCAGATTGCCGATCGCCATCCCTGGGGATTTGTGAATGTGAATCTTCGGCCGTATTACGCGGAAGGCTCCAAAACATTTGGTTATGAGATAGCCGAACAACTGGGATGGAAAGCTCCAGACTCGGTCATCTGTCCGATGGCAGGTGGCGCTCTCATTTCAAAAATCTACAAGGGACTCACAGAACTGGAGCGCATCGGCCTGATTCGCGGTCCGGTGTCGACGCGGCTCTACGGAGCTCAGGCAGCCGGATGCAATCCCATCGTGGAAGCCGTGAAGCGTGGCAGTATCGATATCCGTCCGGTGAAACCGAACACGATTGCAAAATCGCTCGCGATCGGAAATCCGGCAGACGGCTATTACGCGGCAGGCTTCATCATGAAGACCGGTGGCGCTGCCGACGATGTGACCGATCAGGAAATCCGTGACGGTATTCAATTGCTGGCCGAAGCCGAAGGAATTTTCACCGAAACCGCAGGTGGAGTCGCAGTCGGCGTGACGAAGAAGCTTGTGGATTCCGGAAAAATTGACCGCAAGGGCATCACCGTGATCGCCATCACCGGAAACGGACTGAAAACGCCGGAGGCCGTCAATCTCCCAAAACCTCAAGTCATCGACGCAAAGATCGACGCTTTCGAGGAACTCGTGAAAGGAGTCGCTCATGTCGCTTAAGGTTGTGATCCCCGCGCCTCTGCGCAAACACACGGCCGGGGCAGAGATCGTGGAAGTCGAAGCCACCAATGTTCAGGATGTCATCGACAAGCTGGAATCGCGATTCCCGGGAATCCGCGCCAGCGTATGCGACGATTCCGGCAGCCTGCGGCGGTTTATCAATATCTATGTGGACGGCGAAGACGTACGATTCCTCGAGAATCTCAAAACTCCGACGAAGGACGGAGTGGAAGTCGCCATCGTCCCGGCAATTTCAGGCGGGTGAGTTGTGGGCGCGGCCATAGAAGGTGTGAATGAAGGAGAAGCGACGGGGTGGTAGATTCAAAGACAACCATTTCGACCTCACTACCACCCCGGCCCTTCGGGCCACCCCTCCTGTTCCAGGAGGGGAGTTGCTTCTACTTCTCTTTCTCCTTCTCCTCCAATTCATTCACACCTTCTTTGACCGCCTCGCTTATCGTAAACCCCGGTGTGGTATTTTTAGCTGTTCTGGTTTCCGTCGTATCCAGTTCAGGAACAGGCCGACTCCACCTTGGCGGCATCGCGGTGTTCGCTGGATTATTAATGATGGCCTTGGGATGCAGGTTCAGGAAATAGCCGCTTGACGAACATCGCTCTTCTGAAACTTCAGCTTTTGTATTCCGGCATTCTTGCGGGGCAGAACCTGCCTTCGCCTTTGACGAATCCGTTTGGCCTCGTGCACCTGGTCCTGCCGGAAGGACTCACCGTCAGTGTTCATCGAAATGAAAACGGCACCGACTCTCCCTTTACGCTTCGAAAGGATGGCACTCAATTCCTCCTGGATATCGCAGGCGGCGAATCGGTTCCGGTCCAATGGACACCGCCACTCCAGAGTTACCAGCAAAAGACGTCTTCCGGTGTGCTTGTTGCCGACATACTCACGGTGCACGGAGACTTCATTGCGGTGCATCCTACACACGCCTGTCGCTTTGGCCAGAGCGGGCTGTCATGCCGGTACTGCGGGTCGTCGCGCGATGTTTCCCAGCATCCCCCATTTACTCCTCGCGACCTCGTCGAAGCGATACAGATTGTCGAGCAGGAAAAACAATGCGATGTCGTCAGTCTCTCCTCGGGACGCGTGGACACCGCCGATGGCGGCGTTGAACGACTCGAAAAGTGGGTCACCGAAATCCGAAAACATTTGAACGTTTTAATTGCACTCGACCTTGTGCCGCCGGAGACCAACGATTGGATAGATAAGACCTATGCGATGGGCGTCGATGCACTGTACTACGATTCGGATTTTTTCAATCCGGATGACGAGCCCCGCAAGGATTTCGAAAAGCATAAGGCGCGACAGCTCGAAGCACTCGCCTATGCGAGCCGCATCTTTCCAACCGGCGCCGTGCTGTCGCATCTTGTGATCGGACTTGAACCGCTGGCGGAAACGCGGGCGAGCATCGACCTTCTTATCGATCGCGGAGTGGTTCCGGTACTGGCGTACTTCCCCCCTTACGACGGATCGAGCCTTCGAAGCCGTTGGACTGCCACTCCCGAAGAAGCGCGCGCAATCTACGCCCATCTTTACGAACGACTGGTGCGAACGCGGATCAATCCGCATTGGGTACAGCAGTACGATGTGGTGCTGACGGCGCTCGAAGGGCGCTTCTTCTCGAATGAATCTCCGCGCTATCACCTGAAGCTCAAGAATTTCTATGAGACCAGTTTCGGGAGAGCCCTGCGCTTCAGCCTGGCGCGCTTGCGCCGGCATCTTCGCGTGGTACCCGCTTAATGCAATATAAAATCGATACGCGGCCACTCCCGATCGTGATCCTGGCGCGATGGTGGCGCTTCCCTGTTTTCATGCTCCTCGGATACGGCCTTTACTATTGCTTTGGTCAGAAACCTCCCGAAGGACTTTCACTGGAAGGCTATCGGGCACTGATTGTTTTTCTGACATGTCTGGTTCTGTGGGTCACTCGTCTGCTGCCATTGGCGGTGACCGGACTTTTCGCGATGGTGGCGCCGCCTCTTCTGGGTGTTTTGCCAGCAAAGGAAGCATTCGCGTTTTTCGGTTCGGAGCCGGTGTTCTTCATCATGGGAGTTTTCATCCTGGCGACGGCGCTGCTGAAGTCCGGACTTTCCGCGCGCCTGGCCCTCCACTTGTTGAAGAGCGGATCGAAATCGCCCAAACGGCTGGTATTGCATATCATGCTCACCTCCGCGCTGCTCTCGTTCGTGATGAGCGAGCATGCCGTCGCCGCGATGATGTTCCCATTGGTGGTCATCATCAGCCGTCGCTTGAATCTGACTCCGCAAGGTGGTTCGTATGGCCGGATCCTGTTTCTGGCAATGGCCTGGGGGTGCGTGATTGGCGGTATCGCGACGATGCTCGGCGGGGCACGTGTCGCGCTGGCTGTGGGGTTGTTGCACGATGCCGGAGGCGGAACGATCACGTTTGCGGAATGGACGCGAGCAATGTTGCCGATCGTTTTGGTCCTGTTCGGCTTCTGTTATTTCCTGCTGACGCGATTCTTCTCCATCGATATTCAGACTGTCGCTGAGGCGGACACCGCCATCGAAGAACAAATTCGCGACCTCGGCCGGCCGTTGATGGAAGAGAAGTTTCTCGGACTTCTGATGATAGGGGCCATTGCAAGCTGGGTGTTCTTCGGTTTGCAGCTGGGAATGGCGTCTATTTCAATCCTGGCGGTAGTTCTGCTTTTCATGTTTCGCGTCGTCGAATGGAAAGATCTGCAGGAGAAAATGGAATGGGGCGTCATCCTGATGTACGGTGGCGCCATTGCAATCAGCTCCATTCTCAACTCCACGGGCGCCGGCATCTGGTTTACAAAACGATTTGTGCTGCCCCATCTGGATTCGCCGTGGATGCTGATGCTCGCCCTGTCGTTTCTTTCGATCCTTCTGGCGGAAGCGATGAGCCCGTCTGCCGTCGTGGCGATTGTGGTGCCGATCGGAATGTCCGTTGCGAAACAGTTTGGTTTGGATCCGAAGGTTGTCGTTTACGCTGTCGCCTCAGCGTCGGGACTGGCTTATGCCCTGCCAATGAGCACACCGCCCGTGGCTCTGGCGTATTCGTCGGGATATCTCCGGATGAAGGAGGTGCTTTTGCCAGCATCCCTGATGGCGCTGGTTTCGTGGCTTACGCTGCTGATGACTGCGAAATTCTGGTGGCCGCTTCTGGGAATTCACGTCGGGAGATGAGAGGTATCCTTGTATCTTGCCCCGGTTTAGCTGTTGACCGATATGAAGCTTCAAAAGCAGAATGAGTTTATGAATCACTGGAGCCTAGTCGTCGTGATGATCCTGGTCGTGGGGCTTGCCGTCTCCTCTTTTTGCGCCCAGGCATGCAGCTTCCCCCAGTCTTCGTCGCCCGAATGCCCGCAGCATCATCAGTCCGGTAATACGAACTGCTGTGAGCATTCATCTACGGATGCGACGATGACCGCAAAGGTGAATTGCACGCTGGGTTTCAAGTTCACGGCTTTGATTCCCGTGCTCGTCCCGTCCGCGAGTATTTCCAGCCTGCTGTATCCGGGAACGGATTACCACCAAAGGTACGGTCCGCCCGATTCTGTCCTGCAATATTCCGTCCTCAGTCCCCTGTCCGTTCTGAGAGTCTGATTCATTCTTCCCTTCCATCGCGGATATTCCCTTTCTGGATTCCTGGCGCGGAGGCTTGCATGCGTTTCAGACGGTCTCATTTTCTTTGTTTCGTTCTTATAGCGATGGCATCGACGATTCGTGTTCCCAACGGCATCGCCCAGATGCCGGGAATGTCGGCCATGGAGAACAGCGTCGGCTATCTCTCATCGGGAACCAGTATCGAGCCGGCAGCCACATCGGAGTCCTCATCCATGGTTCACGGATCTCTCGGCAGCTGGACGGTGATGTTCCATGCCAATGCGTTTGTTTCCGATATCCAACAGACGAGTCCACGCGGAGGAGATAAGTTTTTTTCCACGAACTGGATGATGCCCATGCTGGCGAATAAGTGGGGCGCTCATTCGCTGACACTGAGAACCATGTTGAGCCTGGAACCGGCTACCGTCACCGATCGGCGATATCCGCTGCTGTTTCAAACCGGAGAAACCGCGTTCGGATTACCCATCGTTGATGGCCAGCATCCCCACAATTTCTTTACGGAAATCGCCGGCCGATACGATTTCGATGTGAACGACAAAACGCGACTCTTTCTCTATGGCGGGCCAATTGGTGAACCCGCGCTGGGGCCCACGGCATTTCCGCATCGCTCATCCGCGTCGGAAAACCCCATCGCCATTCTGGGACATCACTCTCAGGACTCGACTCATATTTCCTACAGCGTGATCACGGCAGGAGTTTCCGCCGCCCCGCTCCAGCTGGAGGCCTCCACATTTCATGGACAGGAGCCCAATGAAAATCGCTGGTACATTGGTACCGGAAAACCGGATTCCTATTCAGCAAGACTGTCGGTGGCACCAACCCAAAACGTTGCGGGACAGTTCTCCATCGGAAGAATCAATAACCGGGAACCTCATGAGCAGGGACTGGACACGCTTCGGATGACGGCATCGATTCATCACAATTTGACTCTGGCAACTGGAAGCCTGGCGTCGAGCATCATGTGGGGACGCAACAACGACATGATCGATTTCGAGGAACGTATCTTCAACTCTTATGCGCTGGAGTCGACATTGAATTTCAAAAATCGAAACTGGGTATGGACTCGTATCGAAAATCTGGATAAGGACCGGACGTTGTTGTACGGAGAAACGCAGGAAGCATTGAACATCGAAGAAACTCCCATTGGCCGCGTCCAGGCGTACAGTTTCGGATACGAACGGGATATCCTGAGAACCCAGCTGTGGGCAAATATCGGACTCGGCTTTCAGTTCACGACGTATGGAATGACCGACGAAATGAAGGCCGTCTATGGCAACAGTCCACGATCCTTCGTTTTTTTCCTGCATCTTCGGCCTGTGGGAAACATGGCCGCGCATATGCGGGCTATGCACGGACACTGATGGGAACAGCTTATGAGGCGTACAATTCTCAAGTTCATTGCGTTCATCGTCGTGATTGCCATTGCGACGGTGGGCATATGGGGATGGTCGGTGCTCTCGCGAGGTTTCAGCGCACGGGATACACCGGGTTCGGTTGAAACCTATATCGCCGGCCGATTGCGCAGCATGGCCGTACCGCAGGCAATGCGCGATGAGAAGAATCCG
>Ga0070673_100003156_pt1 | contig 10215 bp, 7 predicted proteins | sample KBSM23metaG_FD_65342 | JGI IMG/M metagenome (GOLD analysis project Ga0070673, IMG submission 65342) | Miscanthus rhizosphere microbial communities from Kellogg Biological Station, Michigan, USA - KBS M2-3 metaG | ecosystem: Host-associated > Plants > Roots > Rhizosphere > Soil ...
CGCGCCAAGCGTCGGGCGATGCGCTCGAACGACACGCTTGACGTTGTCCCCCAACGTTCCTCGTTTCTGTTTGATTTGCGGGGCTCGAAATGCGGCAGCGCTGCCAATCTTGTTTGACTAGACCTCAGCGGCCCATGGCGACCATTTCGGCAATGGTCACCTGATCAAGCACCTCCGACATGGCGTCGCGCACCTTCGTCATCATCAGACGAACATTGCACCGTTTTACGTTCTTGCAGTCCCGGCACGGCTGATAGGCGGTGCGGCTTGCGCAGGCAATCGGTGCAAGCGGCCCATCAATTGCGCGGATCACGCGGCCAACCTTGATCTCGCTTGCCGCACGCGCAAGCATGTAGCCGCCACCCGGCCCTTTGCGGCTGTAGACGATACCGGCGGCGCGCAGGTCCCCAAGGATCGCATCAAGAAATTTCTTCGGGATATTGTGAGCTTCGGCAATCGCCACCGCCTGCGCCGTCTCTCCGGGCTTGAGACCGGCGAGGTGAACGAGCGCCTTGAGACTGTACTTTCCCTTTGCAGTGAGCATCGTTTCCTTCGCTGTACCGTCGAACCCGTTCAGGGTGCGCGATCGGAATAGTCTATAGGGCAGGTAGAGGGGCTTTATAGCAGATTCTGCCGCCGGCGTTCCCAGCGGAAGTATCTGGCACTATGGCTTTCGCTGAGGATCCGATAGATCGCCGCACGGTCATCAAAAAGGGCGGTGCCTCTTCGTCGATGGATCAGAAGTTCTGCGGCTGTCGACAATAAATGACGAATACGGCGCTCGGCCGTCTGCCGAATTTACGCTTCCCGCGCTTCCGTCGTGGCCAGGGCCAAGCCGTCTTGCGCGCGAACGGTGCGGGCGATTCGCTCGGCCAGGGCCATGCATTGGTTGCGAATATCGGGCACCGCCGTAGTCTCCCAGAAAGCGGCGCGGGTAAGCGGGCCGACCGCAAAAAGCCTCTGCGACGGCGTGCCGGAATGGTCGATGATTGCGCATTCGGGAGCGATATCGATGCCGATGCGCAGCGGGTCGAGCCGCGCCAACCCGCGATCAAGAAGACTGCGCAGCACCGGATTGACCACTTCAAAAGGCGTGGCACCGAACCCGCGGCAATCCACGATCTTCTCGGCTTCCCAGGTTTCGACCGTACTCGCGCCGCGCCGCCGATAATGGACTGTAACGGCGGCCGCGCCGGGTTCGATCGCGCAAAGTTTTGCGGCAAGAACTGTCAGGCGACCGGACCTGATGGTCTCGGTGATCCGTGCTTCTATCTCCGGCGCCATCCGGTGCCGATGCACCTCCCACCAAGCACGCGCGTGCTCAAGGAAGCTGCGACGCGACGAAACGGAGAGGTGCTGCCACAATTCCTGTGTGAAGGGCCTGAGGCCGTCGACCGCACCACGCCAATCGTTGCCGTTGGCGGTCTGCGTTTGGATCAGTCCTCGAAGCCAGCGCAGCATATAGCTTGGGCCTTCGCCGAACGGCACATCGGTTCGCGAAATCGCAAGCGGTTGCACGTCCCGGTGGCCGCGCGGCACCAGGCCGCGCCGCGATATGGCCTTGATAGGTCCTTTGTGGCCGGCGAGGAGGAGCGAAAGGACGTAGTCGATCATCGTCAGGCCCGTTCCGAGGATCAGGACGCGCGCATCCGGCGTAACGCCCGCATCGGTCGGTTTCGTCCACGGATCAATGTAGTAGCACTGCGTGGACGCGGAGCTTTCGTGCCCCGTGGCGAGAACCGCGATACGACAGCGGTGAGAAGAGCCGTCGGCGAGCGTGACGGTGACAGCGTTGGCGAATGGGCGTATCGATACGCATTCCCCCCTCACGATGCGAAGGCGACCTCGACAGCTTCCGTCCGACAACAGGGGATCAATCAAGCTGGCGATATAGTCGCCGTAGATCCTGCGGGGAACGAAGCAGAACGGATCGCCGCAGTGTCGCCAGCCTCTGGCGTTGCCGCGGTCGGGCGCGGTTAGCCATCGCCAGAAATGATCCGGCTGGTCGGGGAAGGCGCTCATATTGCAGGCGCGGACGTTCAGCAGATGATCGGGACAGCCGGTGAAGTAGGCGATTCCGCGCCCGACCTCGGAACCTTTCTCGATCAGGGCGACGCGCAGCTTGCAAGCCGGATCGCGCAACAGATGACACGCGAGCAACGCGCCGCTGGCGCCGCCGCCGACGATAATGACATCCGCCCACGATTCCGCGAACAGAGGTTTCGTAGCTCGCATACTGTCATACACTTATAATACATCGAAACTATAGACAATATATCAATCTCGAGCAGCTCGGCAAGCGGATCGCCGGATCAACCCGGGTTTCGAGCTAGCACTTCATCGCCGGCCCGTTCTCCGTTGACATGCCGCCATTTCGTAAGCACTTGCGGAGCTTCGTCGGGCAAGCGACTTAGGCGTAACTAAGGACATTTTTCTCGAAAACCTCGCATGCAGTAGCCGATTTGCATCGCTCTCATCGCAACGGCAAACGCTTGTTCTTTTTTCTAGAATGTAATTGATAAAGCTGATCGATTAAGTGAGTATTCTCCCCGCTCATTCTGGGTGAGGAGGTTTGCAATGGACAAGTCCATCCTATCGTTGACGGCCGGTCTCAGCCCGGCGCTCGGCTTTGCAACCATGATTGGATTGGGCCTCTTTCTGTTGATCCTGTCGTTCGCGATCAAGACAGTCTTGGTGCGCAACACCCATGATTTCATCATTGCCGATCGGAAGGTCGGCTTCGGGTTCGGCGTCGGCTCGGTGATCGCCGTATGGACGTGGGCGATGGCGGTAATGATGAGTTCGGCGATGACGTTCCGCTGGGGGCTGTCGGGCCTGTTCTGGTTCGTCGTCCCGAACGGGTTCGCGGTGATGGCAATGATCCCGTTCGCCCGGATTCTGCGGCGAAATATGCCGCAGGGCTACACGATCTCAGAGTTCGTTCGGCACCGCTTCCGCCGTTCCCGGGTCGCTTCCGGCATCGTCACCGTCACAATGATCTTCGGCATCCTGCTCGAGATCCTGATCAATCTGAAAGGCACCTCGGTCGTCATCTCCACGGTGTTTTCGATCGATTGGAAGGTGGCGGCGGTCGTCGGCATCGTCTGCGTGCTCACCTATTCGTATTTCGGCGGTCTGTGGACGAGCGTCATGACCGGAACGCTGAACACGTTGATGGTCACCGTGCCGGCGGCAATCGTCGTGGCCGCCGTCTACGAGCACGTGTCCGGCGGCGCCGCCGCGGTCTTTGCCGCTGCCGATGCGGCGGACCCGCGCAATCTGTCGGTGCTGCGCCCGGACGCTGCCGCCGGGTTCGGCATCACGCTGGCGTTTGGCCTGCTCGCCGCCACCGTTGCCGATCAGACGTTCTGGCAGAAAGTGTGGGCGATCAAGGGACCCGAGGTCGCGCGCACGTTCTTTTGGGCCGGCGCGCTGTTCTACCCGATTCCGATCTGCCTCGGCATGCTGGGCCTCGTCGGCATCGCTTTCGGACTCTCAACGGCCGACATCGGCGGCGATCTCGCGGCGGTGGGCCCTTACATCGTGTCGCATATCGGGCTGCCGCTGTTCCTGGTCATCCTCTACGTCCTGGCCATTCTGGCGGCATGCTATTCGACCATCGACGGTGCCAGCGCCGCGCTTTCCTCGATCGTCGCAGTCGATGTCGTCAAGCGCTACTGGCCCGAGACCAGGGAGGGCGCGCTCTTCCTGGTCACGAAATTGTCGATTCTGGTCGGGGGCGCTGCGGCGACGGCAATCGTGCTGTCCGGCATCGACTTCACCACGCTGGTGCTCACCACCTACGCCCTCAAGACGTCGATCCTGCTGCCGCTGGTGCTTGCAATCCTGTGGCCGCGCACGAACACCATCGGCTTCGTCGGCGGAGTCGTACTCGCGATCCTCATCGGCATGCCGATCTACGAGACCCAGGGAGAGCTGATCGGGACGCTGTCGATCGTCGCAATCAGCGGTCTCACAGTCCTTGCTGCCGGCTTCTTCGGCGGCGAGCGCTTTGACGTTTCCACCCTCAGGCGCACCGCCGACGTCGTCATTGCCGACAGCGCCGGCGTTCCCATCGCTGAGCCGGCTGAATAGTCAGCCGGCTCCATACCCGTCATTTCTCATTGAGGAGCCATCCATGTCCGCCATCTTCATCGCCATCGTCGCCTTCGGACTCTTTGGCGCCGCCGTCTTTCTCAGCGGATTCGTCGTCGCGGTGCGCGAAACGATCCGCGAGCGCAGGGACGGAGAACCCGAACGCGAATGGGTGGATAAGGGCCGTTACGGCTGGAGCGCGCTGTTCGCGGTCTTCGCCTCGGCAGTGGTCATCGCGTTGGCCGGCGTCAGCCCGCTCTGGATCTATGCCGGACCGCTGCTCGCCATCGTCACCGCGACCGGCGTGGGCGTTGCTTTCTTCGTCGGTAGCGACAAGCGCGCGGCGACACCGGCACTCGACAGATCCTAGCGGAGGTTAGCGATGAACAGACCGAACAAGAAGAAGGCGCATCTGCTCGGCTTCATCCAGAACGGCGTCAACAGCCACGCCACCGGAATGTGGCGCCATCCCAAGGAAAGGTCGGTTGGCACTTCGCGAGCATCGAGTATTGGCAGCACATGGCGCGCACGATGGAGCGCGGGCTGTTCGACGCCGTGTTCATTGCCGATGAGCTCGCGCCTTACAACACTCACGAGGACAGCTCGGACGCAGTGGTAAAGTGGGCGGTGCAGTGTCCGACGCACGAGCCTTCGACGATCGTGCCGATCATCGCCGGCGCCACCAGGCACCTCGGGGTCGGCGTCACTTTGTCCTCCGCATTCGAGCACCCGTATTCAATGTGCCGGCGGCTGTCGAGCCTCGATCATCTCTCGAACGGGCGGATCGCATGGAACATCGTTTCGTCCTACTCGAAGAGCGAATGGGATGCTTACGGACACACCATGACCCAGCGCGGCGGGCGATACGAGCGGCTCGAGGAGTACATGGAAGTTTGCTACAAGCTCTGGGATTCCTGGGAGCCTGACGCCATCGTCGCCGACAAGGCGAGCGGCATCTACGCCGATCCTGACAAGGTTCACGTCGTCCATCACGAAGGCAAGTATTACCGCTGTCACGGGCGGCATTTCTGCGCGCCGTCGCCCCAGGGACGGCCCGTGCTCTGGCAGGCCGGCTCCTCGGATCGCGGACGCGATTTCGCCGCCAAGCATGCGGAGGCGATCTTCGCCGTTCATCCGAATGTCGAGCGCATGAAGCAATATACCGAGGATCTCAACGAGCGGCTGGCGACGCGCTTCAATCGGTCGCCGGGCTCGGTGAAGCTGATCTACGGGCTGCAGACGGTCGTGGCCGAGACGCGCAGCGAGGCGCAGGACAAGCATGAGCGCATCAAGGCTTGTATCCCGCCGGAAGGCGCGATGGCATGGATCTCTGGCCACTTCGGCCTCGACTTCTCGAAGTACTCACCGGATGACGTCGTGCAGAACATCGAGGTGCCTGGAATCCAGGGCCTGTTCGAGTCGATCATCTACGCCAAAGGCGGCGCGCCGGTGACCGTGAAGGAGGCGGCCATGATCTACGCGCAGGGCATGGGCATGCCGGTTGCCGTCGGAACACCCGCCGACATTGCCGATCAGATGGAGCACTACATGGATGACGGCGGCGCCGATGGTTTCATGCTGATCGCCACCTATACGCCTGGCTGTTTCGAGGAGTTCACCGATCTCGTGGTTCCGGAGCTGCACCGGCGCGGCCGCTTCCGCGACCGTTATGCGGGCACCACGCTCCGCGAACATCTCCTGGAGAACTAGACTGCTTTTCGAATCATGAGGCCCTGGTCGGCGTGTATTCAGAACGTGCCCGCGGAAAAGTTCAGCCGCTGGGTGACGTCGTAGTTCTGCTTGGCCACCGGGTAGGCGTAGTCGACGCGGAGCGCGCCGAACGGCGAATCCCAGATCAGGCCGGCGCCGACCGAGGCGCGCACGGCGCGCGAATTGGCGATCTGCTGCGACGGGGACAGCGACGAGGCGAGGCTCGCCGCGCTCGACGCGCTGGTCGCCCAGAGGCTGCCGGCGTCCGCGAACAACGCCACCTTCAATTTTGCATCGGCGGAAACGACCGGCATCGGCGTTTGCAGTTCGGCGCTCGTCGTCCAAAACACATTGCCGCCGACGTTGTCCTGGGTGGTCCCGGGCGTGACGTCGCGCGGACCGAAGCCGTTGGGCGCAAATCCGCGCACAAGCTGCGGTCCGCCGAAGAAGCCGTTGAGCAGCGGCAGCTGCTGCCCGCCCCACGGCGTCGCGTAGCCGGTCTGCCCCCGCACCATGCCGACCACGTCGCCGAAGATTTCATGATAGTATCGCGCGTCCTCGGTGGTGCGCGCGAATTTGGCGGCGCCGCCGAGGCCGGCAAACTCGTTGTTGGTCTGGACGCGAACGCCGCTCGTCGGGTTCTTCGGGTTGTCGAGCGTGCTGTAGGTGATTCCGGTACCGACCGAGGACACCCACATCGGGCCGGCCTGCGCCGCCTGTTGAATCGGGAGCGAGGAGGGGCCCACCGCCGGGTCGAGTGTAACGCTCTGATTGTAGATCGAATAGTTCCATTGCATCCCGAGCTCTTCGGTCAGCGGTGTGCCGAGTGCAACCTTGGCTCCGTACACGGTGCTGTCGAAGGACTGATAGCTGCCGGCGAGCGTCTCCTTGCCGAACAGGTCGACGCCGAGCGAGAGCCGAGGACCGAGCGCGTAGGGATCGATGAAGGAAACATCGAAACCCCTGACATACTGGCCGTAGGTCAACGACACCCGGGCGATGTCGCCGGTGCCGAGAAAATTCTGATCGCCGAGCGTCACTGTGGCGAGCGGCCCGGCGGCTGTGGAATAGCCGCCGGAGACGTAGAAATTTCCGGTCTGGTCTTCCTCGACGGTGACTTCGACGACGACACGGTCGGGTGCAGAGCCCGGCTGCGTGGCGAACTTGACCGACTTGAAGTAACCCAGCGCTTTCAGCCGCCGTTCGGCGCGCTCGATCAGCGCGGAATTGTAGCCGTCGCCTTCGCCGAAATCGAATTCGCGGCGGATCACCTCGTCGCGCGTCTTGGTATCGCCGTGAATGTCGATGCGCTCGATGTAAACCCGCTTGCCGGGTTCGACGGCGTAGACGAGATTGATGATCCCTGTCGCGTCTCCCCCGTCTCTCGGGGAGGCTGGCGGGGGCTGGCGCTCGCTCCGGACCAGGACGGCGGCGAAGGGTTCGCCGTTTTTCGCAAGCCCGAGCGTTGCGTCCTCGACGGTCTTCTTCACCGCGTCGGCATTGTAGGTCTCGCCCGGCTGCGTGCGCAGGTAGCGGTTGAGCGTGGCGGGATCGACGGATTTGAGGTGCGACAAGACCTCCACGTGGCCGAGGCGATAGCGCGGACCTTCTTCGATCGCGAACGTGAGCACGATGCCCTTTTTGTCCGCCTCGTAGCTTGCGGCCGAGCGCACGCGCACATCGGCATAGCCGTGAGCAAGATAGAAACGGCGCAGGAGGTCGCGGTCAGCCTCGATGCGGTCGGCGTTGTAGACGTCGTTGCCGAGGAGGAAGCTCAAGAGATTGGTTTCGCCGCTCTTGATCTCGCCTTTGAGCTTGTTGGCGGCGTACGCGCTGTTGCCGATGAACAGGATCTGCCGCACGCCGAGCTTATCGCCCTCGTTGATTTCGAACACGAGTTTGACGCGCTCGTCCCTGGCGCGGATCGTCTTCGGATCGACGCGCACCGCGAAATAGCCGCGCTGCCGGTAAAGCTCGATGATGCGCTCGGCATCATCGTGGACCAGGGCGCGCGCGAGCGGCCCGCCCGCTTTCGATTGCACCGCCTTCTTGAGGTCGTCGTCCTTGATCTTCTTGTTGCCCTCGAATGCCATCCGCTCGATCGTCGGATTTTCGAGGACCTTCACCAGGACGCGATCCCCATCCCGCGCGATGGTCACGTCCTGGAACAGCCCGGTCGCGTAGAGGCTCTTGAGGGCGGCATCGAGCGCGGCCGCATCGAAGCGTCCGTCGGCGCCGGCGTGAAAATGCGAGCGGATCATCGCCGCATCGATGTGCCGGTTGCCGGCGACGGCAATCGCCGACTCCGCCGCACCTGCCGCGAACGCGTGCAAGCAGGCGGCGAAGAGAAGAACCAGGGAGAGAAAAACGACGAGAATGCCTACTGTAACCCGGCGAGACATCGCAGCACGGCTCCGCACCGAACGGCTCGGGGCGATTACCACCCGCGGCCGCGGCGCGAGCGTGACCGATTGTGTCGGAATGTGAGGAATTGTTGCGGCGGCAGATCCAGTCAGACGCTCTCGGCGGCCGCAATGGTTACTGCCCAGATTGGGCGACCCCTGCACATTTTTTAATCAGCGCCTACGGATGTACGCCCGTGTTTAGTGCGAAGGCGCGCCTGTTTTCACAGCAGTTTCAACTGGATCAGTCCCGGTCAGCGGCGCCGCCGCATGCTGGCATGGGCCTTGCGACAGGGGTCAGCGCCAACCGCAGATCGCCCATCGTCCTGATGGCCAGCCAGCAGCAGCGCCGCAGGCGCTCGCTTGCGTTACAGGGAGCAAGCAATGAATTTCGACCGGATTTCGCGCCGCCGCGTTCTGCAAGGAACGGCTGCGCTGACGTTGGGAGCGGCGCTGCCGTTGCGCCCGGCCGCCGCGGCCGAGACGACCGTCGGCTTCATCTATGTCGGCTCGCGCGACGACTATGGCTACAACCAGGCCCACGCCGCTGGCGCCGCCGCGCTCAAGGGCATGCCCGGCATCAAGGTTGTCGAGGAGGAGAAAGTCCCTGAGACTGACGCCGTCGAAAAGACGATGGAGTCGATGATCAACCTCGACGGGGCGACGCTGCTGTTCCCGACGTCGTTCGGCTACTACAACCCGCACATGATCAAGGTGGCGCAGAAACATCCGAAGCTGCGCTTCCAGCATTGCGGCGGGTTGTGGAGCGAAAAGGATCCGAAGAACGCCGGCAGTTATTTCGGCTATATCGACGAGGCGCAGCACGTCAGCGGCGTCGTCGCCGGCTACATGTCGAAAAGCGGCAAGCTCGGCTTTGTTGCCGCCAAGCCGATCCCCCAGGTGCTGCGCAATATCAACGCCTTCACCATGGGGGCCAAGCTCGCCAATCCGAAGGTCACCACGCAGGTCATCTTCACCGGCGACTGGTCGATGCCGGTCAAGGAAGCGGAAGCGACCAACAGCCTGATCGACCAAGGCGTCGACGTCGTCACCTGTCACGTCGACGGCCCCAAGACCGTGGTCGAGAACGCCGCGCGCCGCGGCGCCATGGTCGGCGGCTATCACGTCAATCAGGCGGTGCTCGCGCCGCAAGCGTATCTCAGCGGCGCCGAGTGGAATTGGGAAGTGCTTTATCCGCGCTTCGTGAAGATGTTCACCGCCGGCGAGACCATCCCCAATTTCTACCGCGGCGGATTGAAAGAAGAGATCGTCAAGGTCTCGCCGTACGGCCCCATGGTCTCCGCCGAAGCGCGCAAGCATGCGGATGAGGTCAAGGCGGCGCTGATCGCTGGCAGCTACGTCATCTTCAAGGGGCCGGTCGCCGACAACAAGGGCAATATGGTCATCGCGTCCGGCGTTGCCCGCGGCCAGACCGACCCCGAGCTGGAAAAGATGAACTACCTGGTCGACGGCGTCATCGGAGCGACTTCGTGAAAGCCGATGTCGGCGCGCCACTTGCGCCATCCGGGCTAGGCCAGCTTCTCCGCCTGCCGGCATACGGCAGAAAAGTCGGCGGCGCGGCGGAATTCGTCGTCATCCCCGCGCTCGCCCTGGCGGCGTCGCTCGTCCTGTTCGGCATCTTCGTCGCGCTGTTCGGGAAGAATCCGCTCGACCTCTATTTCTACATGTATCAGGGCGCGTTCGGCACCTGGTTCTCCTGGCAGAACACGCTGACCCGCGCGGCGCCGCTCATTCTCACCGCGCTGTGCACCGCGTTGCCGGCGCAACTCGGCATGGTGATCATCGGCGGGGAGGGCGCGCTGCTGATCGGCGCGCTTTCCGCCACCGGCGCGGCGTTGGCCCTGGAATCGGCGCCGCCGCTGTTTGTCGATCTCGCCATGGCAGCCGCGGGCATGGTCGGCGGCGGGCTGTGGATCATGCTTTCCGGCGCGTTGCGACACTATCGCGGCGTCAACGAAACGATTTCGAGCCTGCTGCTCGTCTATAT
>Ga0070673_100003159_pt1 | contig 10211 bp, 10 predicted proteins | sample KBSM23metaG_FD_65342 | JGI IMG/M metagenome (GOLD analysis project Ga0070673, IMG submission 65342) | Miscanthus rhizosphere microbial communities from Kellogg Biological Station, Michigan, USA - KBS M2-3 metaG | ecosystem: Host-associated > Plants > Roots > Rhizosphere > Soil ...
CTACTCAGGTGATCCGACTTTTGTAAAAGAAAGCTGGCCGTCTCCTTACCAATTCAATCACTGCATCGTCGCGATCAAGGTCAGCGATGAAACTAAAGCTGCAGCGGTACTCGAGCATCCTAAGCTTGGCAGACTTTTGATCTTCGATGCGACTGACGACGACACGCCGCTCGGCGATATTCCTCAGCACGAACAAGGAAGCTTTGCGCTGATCGCGGCAGGGGATGGTGGCAGTCTTGAGCGAATGCCGCTGACGCTGCCGGAAGCAAACCGGCTCGAGCGCGCGGCCGAAGTGCAGTTGAATGCGGATGGATCAATCGCAGCGACGATACGTCAACAAGCTATTGGCCAATCCGCAGTCACATATCGACGCGAGTACAAACATCTCTCGCGGCCTGAGTACATGAAGTTGATCGAAGACTGGATCACGTTTAGCGCTCGTGGAGCGAAGGTCACAAAGGTCGAACCGTCGGACAATGGCACCAGCGGACAATTTGGGCTTGATATCGATTTCTCTGCTCCCGGGTATGCGCAGTTAATGCAGGGGCGGTTGCTCGTCTTCCAACCGACAATCGTTTCGCGGCGCGCCTCGCTATTTCTCACTGGCAAGAACAGAAAATATCCGGTGGTGTTGGACTCGCACGCTTTCAATGAAACTGTGCGCGTGAAACTGCCGGCTGGTTTTCAAGTCGATGAGATGCCTGATCCAGTCGCGCTCGACACACCCTTCGGTACCTACAAGACCACGTATGAAGTGAAGGACAACGAACTCTTGTTCAGCCGGCGGCTATCGGTTAAGGCTGCGACCATTCCACCCGATCAGTACGAGAGTGTTCGCAAGTTCTACGCAGTCATTCTCGCTGCGGAACAATCACCCGTCGTGCTCACGAAAAAGTAAGTCGAGCTGGTTGGAGATAAGACCGATCCGCATCGGCGTAATCTGCGGACGCCTTCTCTTTGCTCGTCGGCCTCTGCCTTCTGCCTTCTGCTCTCCGCCCTTAGTTCGCCAGTAACCCTCGGAACGCGGCCTGCAACACTGTAACCGCACTCGCAGCAGGCGTCGTATAAGTGCGAAAGTCAAAAATCGCTACTCGGGTGATTCCCAATCCGGCTGACGTCAAAAAAATTTCATCCGCTTCCGTCAGGTCCTGCATGGTGTAGATGCCTTCAATAAGCGGCACGAAGTGTTCGCCCGCCATTCTGATCACGCAACTTCGCGTCACACCCGGAAGCGCGCCCGTGCTGAGCGCGGGAGTATAGACCGTTCCATTCTTGGTCCAAAAGATGTTCGCCATCGTCGCCGATACGACTTCACCACGTTCATTCAACATTACTGCTTCATCAAAGTCGCGTGCATGCGCCTCTTCCCACGACATTACGTGGTCCAGGTAATTCAGGCTCTTGATTCCCGCGAGCGGCGAAAAAGAATTGAAGCGATAAGGTGATACCGCGATCGAGACACCGGCTGAAGGAACCTTCTGCGCGTCTGCCGTGAGAATCAACAAGTCCGTCTTCCGCGGACCCGGTGGTTTTGCTTGCCAGACATGAGTGCTCGGTCGCGCAAGCAGAATCACTCGCGCTCGTCCGTGAGCCACCTGATTCACTGCGATCAATTTCTGCAGCGCAGTTTCTACACTCTCGCGCGTGCATTCATCACAACTGATCTTCAATCGCTCAGCATGATTAGTGAGACGCTCCCAATGTTCGGACCAGAGAAATGGTTTGGAATGATGGACAGCAACGGTCGTGAAGACTCCACGCCCGTAAAGCATCGCCGATGACACCGGCGCGATGCGCGCCTTGGCCGCATCGAGCATGCTCTTGTTGAAATAGATGACGCGATGCAATAGGCGTCTCCGCAAGAATGGGGGAATCGTGAGACAGTCGGTTAGACGCTGGCTGCCGCGATGGCTTCGCCTCGCAAGCTGCTTTCGAGCGAATTGCGCCAAGCACTTTCCAGTTCCGACACTGCAGTGTTGATAACGCGAGTGCCGTTTGCCGTTATTGACAACGTCTGTCCCTCGACTGTTCCCAAAAGCGTGAACGGGCAATTGTTGTGAGCTGCGATTTCTTTTACGCGCGCGAGGCTCTGCTCACCGAAACTGATAATGATTCGTGATGGAGATTCGCTAAAAAGCAAACTAGTCGTAAGGAGTGCGCCATTAAGATCGATAGCAGCGCCGGTTGCTTTAGTGTTCAATGAGGAGAAGCAACATTCGGCGAGTGCGACTGCAAATCCTCCCTCAGAACAATCATGAGCGGAACTGAGTAGACCGTTTTCGGCTGCCTCAACGCAGGTCGCCTGCACTGCCAATTCAGTCTGTAGATCAATTTGCGGAACAGTTCCGTTTTGAATCATCGAACTGGTTGATTCGCCACTGATGGTTGCCGCGTACTCGCTGATTGAAAGATCGTCACGTGTCTCGCCTAACAGCGCTATGAGATCGCCTTCCTGTTTGAAGCCGGCTTGTAGCACACGCCGCACGTCTTCAATTACTCCGACCATGCCGATTACGGGGGTCGGCAGAATGCCTGCGCCTTCGGTCTCGTTATAGAAGGAGACATTTCCGGAGATGACTGGAGTGTTCAGCGCCCGGCACGCTTCAGCCATGCCGTCGATCGTCTCGGAGAAAGACCACATCACTTCAGGACGTTCGGGCGAAGCGAAGTTTAGACAGTTCGTCAGCGCCAGCGGTCGAGCTCCCACACAAACGACATTCCTCGCTGCTTCAGCAACGATCAGCGTCGCGCCCACGCGTGGATCAGCAGCGCAGTAGCGCCCATTCCCATCGAGACTCATCGCCAATCCACGCCGCGTCTCTTTCATTCTGAGCACAGCCGCATCCGCTCCGGGCAATACGACTGTGTTGGTCCTAACCATGTGATCGTACTGTCGATAAACCCACTGCTTTGAAGAAAGATTCTGCGAAGCAAGTAGCTTGAGCAGATTGTCGTCTTGAGCTGTTGAAGACTCGGTGGCGCTAATCGAATTCGTGGCCTGACGTTCGGATTTCGCTGGAGCTTTCATTGGCCGTTCATACAAGGGCGCCTCATCAGTCAAAGCCGAAACAGGAATATCGGCAACGGTCTCACCGTTGTGCAGCACTTGCATGCGTTGGCCTTCGCGAACACGACCAATAACAACTGCATCAAGATCCCACTTGCGAAAGATGTCGACGACTTCTCGCTCACGACCCGCGTGGGCCACTATCAACATGCGCTCCTGAGACTCTGACAGGAGCATTTCATAAGCAGTCATGCCCGTCTCACGTTGCGGCACAAGTGAAAGATCAATCTCGATTCCGGTGCCGGCACGCGCCGCCATTTCACATGATGAAGAGGTCAAACCCGCAGCGCCCATGTCCTGAATGCCCGCTACGGCGCCGCTGCGCATCGCTTCAAGACAAGCTTCCAACAATAACTTTTCGAGGAAGGGATCACCGACCTGGACCGTGGGCCGCTTTTCGAGAGCTTCTTCGTCGAATTCAGCCGATGCCATCGTCGCGCCGTGAATACCATCGCGACCCGTCTTCGCGCCGACGTAAAGAATGGGATTACCGATGCCAGTCGCCTTACCAAAGAAAATTTGATCGCGCTTCACCAGACCTAAAGCGAAGGCATTCACGAGTGGATTCAAAGCGTAAGCATCATCGAAGGCTACTTCACCGCCAACCGTCGCCACACCAAACGCATTTCCGTAATGAGCGATACCAGCAACCACTCCTGCCAACAGCGAACGATTACGGCGTCCGTGTCGCGGATGATCCAGCGAACCGAAGCGTAAGCTGTTCATCGAAGCCATCGGCCGAGCGCCCATCGTAAAAATGTCGCGCAGGATTCCCCCGACGCCAGTAGCGGCTCCCTGAAACGGCTCGATGAATGAAGGATGATTGTGTGATTCGACTTTGAAAGCTGCACACCAATCGTCACCGATATCGACTACGCCTGCGTTCTCTCCGGGTGGCACGATCACACGCGGGCCGGTGGTTGGCAGACGCTTGAGGTGAATACGCGAAGACTTATACGAACAGTGTTCCGACCACATGACTGAGAAGATTCCGAGCTCAGCCATGGATGGCTCTCGGCCCAGTAGTTCGCAGATGCGAGCGAACTCTTCAGTTGTCAGATTGTGAGCGGAGATTACTTCAGGTGTGATGGGTTCCATGTAGGTTGGATTCTTGATGAATCCGGAGTTGAAGCAATCCTTAGGCTGGTATTACTTGCCGGCGATGACTTTATCGATTGCGGTCCGTAGCTCGGCAGCCGGCACGCGCCCAAAATGTTTGAAGACAACTGCGCCGTTGGTGTCGTAAAGAAAAGTTGCGGGCAACGCACCACTCCAGCTCTTATCTACAGAAAGAATCGCCGGTTCAGGATCAGAAACATTCAACAGATACGCGGGCATACTCGCTTTCATCTCACTTAAGAAATTCGGCACTGTTGTCTTTGCATCAGACACATCGTCAAGTGAGACGGCGATGAAATCGAGGCCTTTGCCGCGATAGTCTTTATCGATTTGAACCAGATCAGGGAACTCTTCACGGCAGGGATCACACCAGGTGGCCCAAAAATTCACCAGCAGAGGTTTTGAGAGTTTGCCGCTATCGAGCGGCAACAATCGCTTGAACGCTACGATATCCACCTGCTTCACGACAGGCGGAGGCGGCGATGGCGCAGTGCGGCCGCGGCGTTGCGCCGTAGCCGCCACGCTCATTCCGATAAGTAAAAGCGTCAGCAGTAAAGCAACGACTCGGTATCGCATTAAGCTCTCTTAATCGAGCAACCAAAGGCCATCGCCGTTGTTTTGGTAATCGGCTTGCCGGCGAGCATAGCTTCGATCGCCTCGCGCAACTCACTTGAGTTGACGCCCGATTCTTCTTTGCTGTTGTCGATGCGGCCGTGATACAGCAGCTTGTTGGAGCCATCAAGCAAATAAGCTTCAGGCGTGCGAGTCGCGCCGAGCTTATCGGCTAGCTTGTTACCTGGATCCTTCAACACTGGAAAGGTCAAATGCTTTTCAGCAGCGTGCGCCTTAACTACCTCAGCGGACTCAGTTGAGTTAGCGTTGATGCCAATGACTGCTACGCCGCGTTTGCCGAACTCCTGGGCCAGAGCTTCCATGCGTTCGTTGTAGGCATTCGAGACCGGACATTGGGCCGAAATAAATATCAACACAGCGCCGTTCTTGCCCTTAAGCGAAGCGAGTGTCTGATTCTTTCCATCTGTATCGGGCAGCGTGAAGTCTTCAATCGCGGTACCGATTGCGGGGGCGACGAGCGCAGGCTCATCAGTGCGACCGTTACCCGCGATGACTGCGCCTGCGAGGAGCACAAAGGCGGCCAATGACAGAGCGAAAACGCGTTGCTTTTTCATCTGTGGAAACTCCTTATCAAGAATGTAACCGGGGATGTTTGAAGAGGAAGATTAGCAGCCGCTCAACGATGGTGGCAAGCGTGCGGAAGTTCGGTTAGTGCCATTTTGGAGTAACGATATATTTCACTCACCTTTACCAAGACACCACCGGCTTCAGCCGCGTGGAGGTTCACCTTCGGCCTAATCAAGAATCTTCATGTGACATAGACACCATCGGCTTTAGCCGCATGGAGTTTCATTTCAACCTTTTGGAAACGTCTCTGATAACTTAGGCCGAAATTGAGACTCCACGCGACTGAAGTCGGTGGTGTCTCGTTAGCGTTAAGCAACAAGTGTTTAGGTTCAAATTGAAACTCCACGCGGCTGAAGCCGGTGGTCTCTTCGAATCGGTGAGAATATATCGCTTCGCAGTTGGCTAGCGGCTTGGTGATGTTGCAGATTTCTGTTTCCGTTCTGCGATGAGGGCGAGCACGGTTAGGGTCGTAGTCACCAGCGCAGACAACAAACAAAACTGACAGAAGTGGTGAATCACAAATGCCTGCAGATACAACAGCCACAGCGTCATCACAAACATCAGCACAACAACAACCGTCATCAGTCGACCCGCCAGCTTGTACTGGAAAGCCGCGAGTGTGGCCAGCGCAAATACTGTGAAGTAAGCAGCCGCGCCGAGCTCTGAAAGGGGCATGCCGAACATTACGGCGTAAGGACTGCCGAGCACCTCATTACACCCGCTCGTGATTGTGCAGCGAACACTCTCGCCAGTTATGTGCTGTATCGTGAGATAAATTGAGTCCGCTAGCCCTATGAGAGAAACGAGAGCGGCAACACCATAGAGGACGACACTCCGCGTGTTGGAATTATTTTGCGCGGAGAGCTCGGGGGTCATAAAGGCGTGGGCTACTTTTTCTTGCTGAGCGCCTGGTTGATTTCGGCACGCAGGCCATCGAGAGTTAGATGCTCGAATGGCACCTCGACATCATTCAGAAACACCGTCGGCGTTCCCTTTACGCCGAGTGAGTGCGCGCGGGCGCCATCGCGGAAAATGCGATCGTCAACAACCTCAGCGGCTTGATCTTTCTTCCAGCGCTCAACGTCGATACCGATTCGCTTCGCATACCCTTCATACTCAGGCCGCACATCAAACATGTCTTTCCACTTGTTCTGATTCTCGTAAAGCAGATCATGCATTTCGAAAAACTTGCCCTGCAGACCAGCGGCTTCCGCGGCTTTTGCAGCAACGAGGGCATGAGCATGATTCGGAGTCAGCGGATACTCGCGAAAGATGACTTTGAGATCCGCGCCAAACTCACCCTCGATTTGTTTCAGTACTGGATACACGCCGCCACATGGTGGACATTCAAAGTCACCAAACTCTTCGAGCGTGACTGCCGCCTTTTCTGAACCACGAACGTGCGGAGGTTCCGCGCCCGGAACTGGAGACGAAGCAGGAGCCGCTGATCCGGCTGATCCCGGTTGTAAAGAAGCCGATGGAATTGTTGCTCCGCCACTGTTGGACCTCTTCATGTACCAGGCGGCGCCGAGAGCGCTGCCCAACACCAATAATATAATTACGAAGGGAAGTATTCGTTTCATAAGTTCTCAAAAAATGTAGTTGATTTAAGCCGCCGCTGCAGCCACGGTCGCTGCCAGCGAACGAAAGATATCGCGACCGTCGCTCGAACCGAGCAAGTCTTCGCAGGCACGTTCGGGGTGCGGCATCAGCCCCAAAACGTTTCGTTCGCGATTACAAATCCCTGCGATGTTATCGCGTGAACCGTTGGGGTTCGATGCATTAGTAATAGCGCCTTCGCTATCGCAGTATCGGAAAACTATCCGATTATCGCGTTTCAATTCCGCAAGCGTCAGATCGTCACAAATATAATTTCCTTCAGCGTGAGCGATCGGAATCCGCAAGACGCGGCCTCGCTGTAACTCATTTGTGAAGGGAGTGTCCGAAGCCTCGACGCGAACGGTTATATGCTCGCAGATGAAATGAAGTCCGCTATTCCGAATCAACGCGCCGGGTAATAGACCTGCCTCGCAGAGTATTTGAAAACCATTGCAGATTCCCAACACCAGCCGGCCGCTCTGCGCAAATTTCTTGACGGAATTCATCACCGGAGAAAACCGCGCCAGCGCCCCAGCGCGCAGATAGTCTCCATACGAGAAGCCTCCCGGAATTATCACCGCATCGTAAGTGCTGAGATCTGTTTGCCGATGCCAGATAAAATCAACCGGCTGACCCACATGCTTTGAAATCACGTGGTAGGCGTCGTGATCGCAATTCGAGCCGGGAAAAACAATGACCCCAAACTTCACGCTTCAAACTCCACTCTGTAATCTTCAATGATCGGGTTTGAGAGCACTTCAGCAGCCATGCGAGTGACCGCGTTGTGGGCTTCTTCAGCAGCCACGTTATCTTCTAAAGCGATCTCAAAATATTTTCCCTGACGCACGTCTGCCACTCGTTCGAAGCCTAATAATTCCACTGAATGCTGGATTGCCTTACCCTGGGGATCGAGCACTCCGGGTTTTAAGGTGACGTAAACCTTAGCTTTCATCAATTGCTCCCGCCGCCGTCGATTGAGCCCACGCGCGGCCTGTTGTTCCTTCATTATATGTTTGCGCCGCGTGTGGTCCTTGACATAATATTCGCATCGTTAACCGCGAACAACCGTAGTATTCCACTTTCAGCACGGGAGAAAAAATCGTAATGCAGAATCCTCCACCCCTTCAAGCGGGCGATGAAACCAGGAAAACCGCATTGGGTCTTGATGCGAATCTTGGAGCAGCGCTCGGTTATCCAATCGGTATCATTGCGCTGATTGTTTTCATAATCGAAAAGGAAAACAAGTTCGCGCGATTTCACGCGTTACAGTCCCTGCTTTATCACGTGGCGTGGGTAGTTCTTTTCATCGTCCTGGCGATTGTGTTCACGATATTGGGACTCGTGGGAAGTGCCGTCGCATCCTCGGCTTCGTCGTCTGCCGGCGGCTGCCTCTTTGCCTTGATTCCATTGTTGTGGCTCGCGGTTATCCTGGCGTACATTGCGCTTGCAATTTTTGCGGCGATTAAGGCTTATGGCGGCAAGTGGTTCAAGCTGCCGTTCATCGGCAACATGGCCGAAAAGATCGTCAACAAATAATTTAGTGATCGAGTTTTAGCGTGGCCGTAGTCGAATCCAAAGTTCGGCTACGGCTTTTCGCTGAACACCCTTCCGTAGATAGCATCCACATTTCTCAAGTAAGTTTTTAGGTCGAAGACTCGGTCGATTTCAGCAGACGATAACTGCTTTGTTATGTCTGCATCTGCTTTGATTAGTGGTTGGAAATCCGCGCCTTCGTCCCATACCTTCATCGCATTCCGCTGGATCCACTCGTAAGCGGCCTCCCGTTCAACTCCTTTTTGTGTGAGCGCGAGCAGTAACTGACCGCTAAAGATCAAACCACGAGTCGCGTTCAGATTTTCGAGCATGCGCTCCGGATAGACGACCAGTCCATCAATCAAGGACGTCGTTTTCTGAAGTATGTAATCGAGTGTGATGCTCGAGTCGGGAAGCACGACCCGCTCGGCTGAAGAGTGCGAGATATCTCGCTCATGCCATAGCGCTACGTTTTCCAATCCGACGATGCTGTTGGCACGGACCAACCTTGCCATGCCGCAAATGCGCTCAGCAATGATCGGATTTCGTTTGTGAGGCATCGCGCTCGATCCTTTTTGTCCCTTGCTGAATTTCTCCTGCGCCTCTCTCACTTCAGTGCGTTGCCAGTGACGAACCTGTAGCGCCATCTTTTCGAGTGACGCTGCGATGACTGCAAGCGTGCAAAGATATTCGGCGTAGGTATCGCGCTGAATGATTTGAGTTGAGACGGGCGCAGCACGCAATCCAAGTCGCGCGCAGACCTTCTCTTCAACGATCGGATCGAGCAACGCAAACGCACCAACGGCTCCGCTTATTTTTCCAACCGCGACGGCCTCACGCGCTCGCGTCAAACGCAGACGGTTGCGCTGCATTTCGTCGTACCAAAGCGCGAACGTCAACCCGAACGCGGTAGGTTCAGCGTGGATGCCGTGAGTGCGTCCAACCTGTGGGGTCGTTTTGAACTCTTCTGCGCGGCGGCGCAGGACGGGAAGAAAGTTATCGATCTTCTTCAGCAGCAAATCGCACGCGTCACGAAGCAATAATGCGTTTGCCGTATCAACTACGTCGGAGGATGTCAGTCCGTAATGAACGAACCGCGCTGCCGGACCAATCGACTCTGCAAGATTTGTCGTGAAGGCGATGACATCGTGATTGGTGGTCTTTTCAATTTCGTTGATGCGTGAAACGGAAAACTGCGCGCGCTTTTTTATTTCTTCTACGGCATCGGCCGGGATCGTTCCCATCTCGGCATGAACTTCACAGACCGCCAGCTCGACTTCAAGCCACTTTTGAAACTTGGTCTGTTCAGACCACAGCGAGCCCATTTCGGGGAGTGTGTATCGTTCAATCATTGATTAGTTTGTCGCTCACTGAAGAGCTGTTGAGTTGACGAAATACTTCGCAAGTTGCCATTGACCCTTGCGCTCGACGAGCGTGAACGTCTCCATTCCTTCACCGCGCTCAAACTTCGTATCGTAGGTCAGCACGAAAGAATGCCCTGGCAATCGACCGCTTGAAGTGTTCTCCTCACTGGCGGCGTGCAGTTGCCGGTCCTTAACCTTGCCTAATTTGTCTTTAACCGTGCTGAAGACCGCCGTGGTCTTTTCGAGCGTCGCATCGTTACGCCATTCGTCAGCAGCTTCACTATGGATCTTTTCGTATCGTCCTTCGTTTGCATCTTCACTAATTGAGG
>Ga0070673_100003162_pt1 | contig 10203 bp, 11 predicted proteins | sample KBSM23metaG_FD_65342 | JGI IMG/M metagenome (GOLD analysis project Ga0070673, IMG submission 65342) | Miscanthus rhizosphere microbial communities from Kellogg Biological Station, Michigan, USA - KBS M2-3 metaG | ecosystem: Host-associated > Plants > Roots > Rhizosphere > Soil ...
ACGACCGAGCTCAAGGAGTCGCGATGACCAATCGTGCTGAGCGCCACTACGCGTCCCTGAAGATGCGCTTGATCTGTGGGGCCGCACTCGTCCTTACGATCGGTGCCACCAGTGCGCTGGCTGGGCGACCCATACAGAAGGACTCTGTCCAAGCCGGACGACTCAATGCACGCATTGGTTCGGCCAACCCGCGGCGGTACAAATCTATCCACGATGCGAAGCAGTGGCAGAACCCCTTTTTGGTGATTCGTGCAGATGGCATCCAGGTCGTCGCGAAAGGCCTGCCGTCCGGCGGACGGACGGTCGATCCACGAGCCCTGCGCCGAACGCTGACCGATCTGCCAGTGACCGCCTGGCCCTACGGCAGGGTAGTCGCGATGCAAGACATCGGCCTCCACCCGGCAGACCTCAGTGACGGACCGGCGATTACTGTCAACCGGAACCTGACGCTCGCAATTCTCACGACGTTAGACGTCACCGTCGAGGGATGGCCCAGCGCCTGACGAGATGCCCGCGGCCGGCACGACGTTCACCACGGCCGCTAAGAATTTCAGGACGAACCAGGGTCCAACCAAACGTTCAAGCCCGCGATCCCCGCCACAGCGCGACGAGCCCAATCACCCCGGCCACCGCGCTGAGCAGCAGGACGGCGTGGCTGGCCAGCGCCTGCGACGGTGTCTGGTGAGCGCTGGCCCAGGTCCACCCCATGCCGGCGATGACGAAGAGAACCAGGATGAACGCCGACATCGCGGCGCGAATGACGATCGAAGCGCGCACGGAGAAAGTTTAGGTCAGGTAGGTCAGGTAGGCGTACGTAGTGGCGGGTCTTCAGACCCGCCTAATAGATTCAGATAATGCGGCCGCCGCGGACCGTGGGTTACGATTTGCCCATGGCGCACGCCCAGACGGCCGACGGTCCGGTGACGTTCATGGAGCGCCTCAACGGCCCGTGGCACGAGCGGGCGATGCAGGCGTTCATGCTGATCGTGCTCGCCCACTGGTCGGAGCACCTGCTCCAGACGCTCCAGATCTACGTCCTGGGGTGGCCGGTCCCCGAGGCGCGTGGTCTGGTCGGCTACTTCTATCCCTGGATCATCAAGAGCGAGCTGCTGCACTACGGCTACGCGGTGGTGATGCTGGTGGGCCTGTGGACGTTGAGGCCCGGGTTCACGGGCCGCGACGATCGTCGCTGGTGGACCATCGCGCTCGGCATCCAGTTCTTCCACCACATCGAGCACTTCCTTCTGCTGGCGCAGTACTGGAGCGGCTACAACCTCGGTGGAGCACCGGTGCCCACGAGTCTCATCCAGTTCTGGGTCCCGCGCGTGGAGCTGCACCTCTTCTACAACACCATCGTGTTCATCCCGATGTCCGTCGCGATGTACTACCACATGTTCCCGCCGCCGTCGGCCACGAGGCTGAAGTGCACCTGCAGCTGGGATCATGGCGTGACCGCCACGGCTTGACGCGGCCGCCGGGCCGCTGGACCGGCGCCGCCGCCGCGGGCCTGATGCTCCTGCTGGCGTCGTGCGCCCGCTCGGAGGAGACGCCGCCGCACCTCACGATCGGCTGGACGCCCATGCCCGCCGTTGGCCGCGAGTCGGTGGCCGAGATTCAATTGAACGAGGCGATGGCTCGACCCGTCACCGGCGCGCGTCTGCGGCTCGAAGCGTTCATGACGCATCCGGGCATGGCGCCCCTGTCGGCGGCTGTGGAGGAGCAGGGCCGCGGCCGCTATCGCGCCCGTGTCAGGTTCACGATGGCTGGCGACTGGGTGGTGCGGCTCCAGGGGACGCGGGCTGACGGCCGCCGCATCGATGTGCAGGACGACGTGCGCCGCGTGCGGCCGGTGGAGTGACGACGCCGACGTTCGGATCCGACGCGTTCTCGTGGCCGCTGGTCGGGGCCGCGCTCCGGTGGAAGCACGCGCGCACGACACTGCAGCTCACGCTGCTGGCCGTGGCCGCCCTCATGGTGCTGCACGGCCTTGCCGGCCCGCAGCTGGCGCCGGCGAACCTGGCCACCGTCCTGACGTGGGTGCACTACCGCGGACTGCTGATCGTGGCGCTGCTCGCGGTGGGCAACCTGTTCTGCACCGGCTGCCCGTTCATCCTCGCGCGCGACGCCGCGCGCCGTGTGCACGCGCCGACGGCGCGCTGGCCGCGGTGGCTTCGGCGCAAGTGGCCGGCGATCGTGCTCTTCGTCGCCATCCTGTTCGTGTACGAGCTCTTCGATCTGTGGGCGCTGCCGCGCGCCACCGCCTGGCTCGTGCTCGGCTACTTCGGCGCGGCGCTCGCCATCGACACCGTGTTCGCCGGCGCCAGCTTCTGCAAGTACGTGTGTCCGATCGGACAGTTCAACTTCGTGACGTCGATGCTCTCGCCGTTCGAGCTGCGGGCGCGCGAGCCGGCGACGTGCAGCGCCTGCCGCACCGTGGATTGCATCAAGGGCCGGCGCGCGCCCGAGGCGCCGCTTCAGGTCGTGCGGCGCGGGTGCGAGCTGGCGCTCTTCATGCCGGCAAAGGTCGGCAACCTCGATTGCACCCTCTGCCTCGACTGCGTGCAGGCCTGCCCGCACGACAACATCGCGCTGGCAGTCCGCGTCCCCGCCCTCGAACTCGCCGACGGGCGGCGGCGGTCCGGTATCGGCCGGCTGGCACAGCGGTGGGATCTGGCCGTGCTGGTGACGGTGTTCGTGTTCGGGGCGCTGCTCAATGCCCTCGGGATGATTGCGCCGGTGTACAGCCTCGAACGGCAGATCGCGGGCGCCATTGGCGCCACGACCGAAGCGCCGGTACTGAGCGTGCTGTTCGTGCTTGCCCTCGTCGTCGCGCCCGCCCTCCTGCTTGGCGGCGCGGCCTCGTGGTCGGCCATCGTGACCGGCACGTCGATCCGCCGCCAGCTGCTGGCGTTCGTGTACGGGCTCGTACCTTTCGGCGCCGGCACGTGGGCGGCGCACTACGGATTCCACCTCCTCACCGGTCTCTTCACCGTGGTGCCGGTGACGCAGAGCGCGGTGCTCGATCTGGCCGGGCAGGCCTGGCTGGGCGCACCTCGATGGACATGGGTGGGGATGCAGCCGGGGACGGTGTTTCCGCTGCAGCTCGGTCTGCTGACGCTCGGGACGATGGGATCGCTGGGCGTGACGTATCTCATCGCGGAGCGTGAAAGCCCCTCGCGCGCGATCGCGGCGGCCGCGCCCTGGCTGGCGCTGACGCTGCTGCTCTTCGTGACGGCGGTGTGGATGCTGACGCAACCGATGGAGATGCGCGCAGCGGGGGCGTTGGGATGACGGAGCGACTCCTCCGCCCGCTCCCGCTCGCGGCGATCTTCGCGCTCCTTGCGTCGCAGCCGGCCGGCGCACACAGCGGGCCACCCTTCCAGGTCATCTCGAAACAGACGGGGGGCGCCTACCAGGTGTCGCTGTGGACGGACCCCGATGCCACCGACGATCGCACGGCAGGCGGCCAGTTCTGGGTGGTCATCGAATCCGGCGGCGCCAGCCCGATCCCGCCCGAGACGCGCGCCCGTGTGTCCATCAAGCCGCTCGACCGCGACCAGCCGTTTACCGACGCCCAGGCGGCGCCGGTCGACGGTGACGTGACGCGCCAGTACGCGGCGCTGGTCATGGATCACGAGGGCCCGTTCGCCGTACGCGTGACCGTGGACGGGCCGTCGGGAGCGATGACGCTCGACACGCGCGTGGACGCGACTTACGACCTGCGCCCGCCGCTGCCGCTGCTCGCGGTATACCTGCTGCCCTTCGTGGCGGTCGGGTTCCTGTGGGGCACGCGGCTACTCAAGCGGCGCCGCGCGCGGCGTATGTAGAGGGCGGTCTTCAGACCGCCCTGCGAGGCAGGCCTGAAGGCCTGCAGCTACGACAAGCGGTCCAACGTCGCGCGATCCAGCCGGCAGATCTGCCAATCGAGGAGCCGCTTCGCGCCGAGCGCTTCGTAGAAACCGATGGCCGGCTCGTTCCAGTCGAGGACGGCCCACTCCATTCGGCCGCAGCCGCGTTCGTGTGCGAGCGCGGCCAGGTGCAGCAGCAGCGCCTTGCCCAGCCCGGCGCGGCGGAACTCCGGCTTCACGAACAGGTCTTCCAGATACAGCCCCGGACGGGCGAGGAACGTGGAGTAGTTGAAGAAGTAGAGCGCGAATCCGGCGGGCACGCCGCCCACGGCGCCGATGACGCAGTGCGCGTCCGCCACGCGGCCGTCGACGGGAAAGAGCGACGCGCGCAGGCGGTCTTCACTCGCCTCGACTTGATCGAGCATGCGTTCGTACTCGGCGAGGCCGCGAATCAGATCGAGAATCAGAGGGACGTCGTGGACGGTCGCGGGGCGGATCTCCAGAGCCATGCCGCGATTATTACTGAGGCGGGTCTGAAGACCCGCGACTAGGCGCTACGGAATGACGCGGACGTCTTCCACGCGGCAGCCGGCGGGCATGTCCGTCGGCAGCGGCATCCGATCGCCGATGTAGCACTGCGGCACGACGTAGAGCGTCTTGTGGGGGATGACGGCGGCCACGGGCGCCGGGCGCGCGGCGGCCGGCTCGAGCTCGTGCGTGAACGTCACGGTGTCGTTCGCTGGTACCCGCACGTCGAACGTCAGCGTCTCGTAGCCGGGCGACAGGATTTCCACGCGGTGCGGTGCGGCAGTCAGCTGACGTGCGCCGCGGCCGCCGAAGTCGTCCACCGTGCCGGCCAGGACGCCATCGACGTACACCTCCGCGGCGCGCGGCTGCACACGGAGCTGGAGAAATCCGAGCGCCGGCTCGTCGACCACCTGTGCGGGCTCGGGTGCCGGCTCCGTCGCGTACTCGACGTAGGGCGCAAAGCCGAGGGGCAGCCCGTACGGATAGCCGTAATAGGTGTTGCTGCCGCCCTTGCGGTCGCGCCGTCCATCGCGATCGCGCGGAGCGTAGGTTTTGGGGCTGGCGCGGAAGGCGTCCTGACCGGGACGGGGCACGTTCGGGCGGTCGTTCAGGTCGCGCCATGCCGGAGCCTGTGGACGCCACGTCGGGCCGGGGTCCTCCCAGTGACCGGTGTTGTTCTGCCGCTGCGGTTCGGCCTGGCGTTGGAACGCCGGCGCGGGTTTCGGCTCGGCTTTGGCGGGAGCGGCCGGATGGGGCTCGACCGGCTTCGGCGCCTCGGTCTGGCGCGCCGCCTGGGTCTGCCGGGAACTCTCGTCCACCCGTCGATCCACGGCGTGGCGATCGGACGGCGCAACTCCCACGGCCCCCGGCGCCTGGGCGGCGGCGACCGCGGCCGTGCAGAGTGCAGCGGCAAAGAGCCCACCGGCGAGGAGAACCCTGTTCACGTGCGCCTCCTGGGTGGTCGGCTGCAAGCCATCTGCCACCCCTGTCGTGATGGATCTGATGGGGTTTGGCGCGTCGTTCAGCACGGTTGTTCCGAGGGGACGGCTGGCTGACCTAATTCAGGGGCACTCGCCGTCTCAACTCATCGAACCAGTGCTGGACGACCGCGAGCGATCGGGCCGGCTGTGCGGCGTTCCGGATCATCACGAATCGCCGCCCGTCCGGGCTGATGTCGTAGGTTCGATCGGACAGCGACGAGCCGCTGCCACGGTAGGCCGGATCCGAGAACAGCCGCCGGCTCGCCCCCGCTTCGAACGTCGGCGACAACTTGACGGGCACCGCAATCAGCGCGCCGGAGAAATCACGGTAGAAGAGCTCCCGCCCGTCACGTGACCACGCCGCCTGGCGCCCACCGCCGGTGGAGATCTGCCAGCGTCCCTGCGTCTCCGGGAACGACGTCACGTACACCTCGAACTGGCCGGACTGCGTCGAGCCGTAGGCGAGCCACCGTCCGTCGGGCGACAGCTCGGCGTTCACCGCGTTGTCGAGCAGGTGACGTCGCGTGTGCGGCGGGCCAATCGTCGCGACCAGCAGGCCGCGCCCGCGGCCGGGCACCAGCTCGGACACGACCATGCCGCCGTCCCGCGTGAAGGGGCCCGGCTGATTGAGCACGGCGCTCTCGAATATCCGCTCCGCCGTGCCGGTGCCGTCGGCCCGCTGCCAGAAGACGTTGGGAACGCCGTGGCGGCTGTTCGCGTACGCGATGCGTGTACCGTCGGGGCTCCAGCGCACCATGGCGTCCTCGGCGGGGTCCGTCGTGAGGCGCTCCAGCACGCGGCGGGCGATGTCCCAGATGTAGAGGTCGCGATTGGCCCCGCCGATGTCGAGCCCGATTCGGCGCCCGTCGGGGGAAATACGCGGATAAAGGTACTCCCGCACCGGTGCGCCGATCGGCTCTTCGCGGCCGCTGCGATCGACCCAGACGAGCGTGGCCAGATTGGCCATGTCGGACCCGCGCAGGAAGACGATGGTCCCCTCGCGCGACGCCCCGAAGAAGGCCGAGCCGGCATCCGTCATCACCTCCACCGGCGTCCCGCGAACCTGCAGCGTCTGCGGATCGAACGCGACCGCTCGCATCGTCTGCCCGGAGCCGAACGCCAGATGCCCGCTGGCAAGGTAGCGCGGCTGCCCGCCGCCGGTCACGACGGTCTTGCGCGCGCCGCTCTCGAGGTCGACCGCCTCGATTCGAGAGGAGGGCTCCATCGCGGCGCGGAGCGGCGTATTCGTCTTGGTCGAGATGATGGTGACGAGCGCCACACGTCCGCCCGGAAGCACTTCCGGAAGGGTCGCCTGTTCGTTGGGGTCCAGTTGGATCGGTACTGCCTCCACCGCGCCGCCCTCTGCCGGCACGTGGAAGAGCCCGCGCTGATCGGCGAAGACGATGCCGGTGTCGCCCCACGCGCCCACGGCGGCGTTGCCGGTGTCGGCAACGCGCACCGAGGCTCCGCCGCTCACGGCCACCTTGCGCAGCGTCGTCGTCGACGTGGTGTAGGCGATCCACTGGCCATCGGGAGAGAAGAACGGCGAGTTGACGTTCTCACCCGGAAGATCGATGAACGTGACGTCGAGGTGGTCGCGCGATTTCACGGCCAGTCCACGCAGCGTCGGATACACGATCCGCGCGCCGTCCGGGGAGATCGCCAGATGCCCCAGGTCGATACCGCCGATCACGCTCATGGGCGCGTCGGGCGGGAACGACATCGCGAAGCGCTGCGGCTCGATGACCGCCGCGGGCGCCCGGCCCCAGGCAGACCAGCCTGCCGCAGCAGCCGCCACGGCGACGATGGCGGCGGCTGCCGGCCACCAGCGCACGACGCGCGGAGACAGTGACGCGAGCGGTGCGCGTGGGTCGCCGCCGTGCAACGTTTCGTCGAGCTCCAGCAGCACGTCGCCGATGTCGCGCAGCCTGCGCCGCGGATCCTTCGTCAGGCACCGGCTCAAGAGCCGGCGCAGCGAAGCGGGGGTCGACGAGGGGAGCTGCGCCCACTCCGGCTCGTGCTCGAGCACCGCCACCAGCACGTCGGACGACGTGGGGCCTTGGAAGGCGCGGTGGCCGCAGAGCAGTTCGAAGAGGACGCAGCCGAACGACCAGATATCGGTGCGCCGATCCACGCGCTGCCCACGCGCCTGTTCCGGGCTCATATAGGCCGGCGTGCCGACCACGGTGCCGGCGCCGGTCAGCGTGCTGGCGGTGCCCCTCGCGGCCGGCTCCACGTCGGGAGCGTTCATCGCCAGGCCGAAGTCGAGCACTTTCACCGTGCCGTCCGGGCGAACCATCACGTTGCCGGGCTTCAGATCGCGGTGCACGATGCCGTGCTCGTGTGCGGCGTCGAGCGCCACCGCGATCTGCCGGGCGATGCCGATGGCTTCGGCAAGTGGCAGGCCGTGCTGGCGATCGGGCCGGGCCAGGTGGTCGGCGAGCGTCTGGCCCTCCACGAACTCCATCGCGAGCGCCTGGAGGTCTCCCGACTCCTCGAACCCGAACAGGGTGGCGATGTTGGCGTGGCTCAGCGACGCCAGGGTGCGCGCCTCGCGTTCGAAGCGCGCCCGGCGCACCTCGTCGAGCTGCGCGGTGGGCGGCAGGATCTTGAGCGCCGCCTCTCGTGACAGCCGCGTATCGCGCGCGCGATACACCTCGCCCATCCCGCCGGCGGCGAGCGGCCCGAGGATTTCGTAGGCTCCGAATCGAGTCCCCGCCGCGAGAGCCATCTCTAGTCGAAAACGTTCAGCTGCCGGCCGCCGCACGCACGCGCGTCTCGGTGGAGAGCCCGGACGCGGAGGTCCGGTAGGTCAACGGCACCGTGCCGATGATCAGGTGATCGCCGTCACGCAGCGTCACCGGCGCGCGTACCGGCACGCCGTTGACCTGTGAACCGTTCTTGCTCCCGACGTCTTCGAGCCGCGCGTCGCCGTTCGCCACGGTGATGGTGGCGTGGCGGCGCGACACGCTGCCCGAATCGAGCCAGACCGCCGCGCTCGGTTCCCGCCCGATGGCGTTGACGCCCTCGCCAAGCGGGAAGGAGCGCCCGTCGGCCACCAGCCAATGGCCGCGCGCCAGCGCCGGAGCCTCCCGTTCGAGCGGCGCGGCGAACGCGTAACCGACGCGGGCGACAGTGCGGATGATCGCGTGTGCGGGGCTGCCGTCGTTGAGGACGCCGCGCACTTCCTTGACCAGGCCAACCAGGGTGGTATCGGCGACGAAGCTGCTCGGCCACAGGCGTGCGTGCAGTTCTGCCTTCGGGACGACGCGCGGAGCGGCGTCGACGAGCAGCACCAGGAGATCGAACGCCTTCGGCGTGAGGTGCAGGCTCTCGCCGCCGCGCGTCAGCAGTCTCGCGTCCGTTGCGAGCTCGAAGGATCGGAATCGAACCGCCACCGCGTGCCTCTTGAATTCCCCCGGAAATCCCCCGCCAGTCCCGCGACTTCCAGCGGCTGCGCGGCGCACGATGCCCGTCGGACGCCGATGCCTGAACTGGGCGTCGATCCTACAGGGAGGTTCGTATGTGGAACAAGGCCAAGGCCTTTGCCGTCGCTGTCTGTCTGCTTTCGGCCGCGCCGGCGTGGGCCGACGCGGTCACCGCCTGGAACGAGATCACGTTGAAGGCGGTCACCATCGGGCGCCCGGGAGCCGCCGGCTACCTCGACACCGCGCTCGTGCACGCCGCCATTCACGACGCCGTGCAGGCGTTCGAAGGGCGGTTCGAGCCCTACTTTGCCTCGATTCCCGGGGCGACCGGTTCGCCGTCGGCGGCCGTGGCCGCCGCGGCCTACGGCGTGCTGGTCGGGATCTACCCGGCGCAGAAGCCTTCGCTCGACGTGGACTACCTGAACTACCTCACGAGCCAAGGGCTGGTTGGTGATCCTGGCCTGGCGGTCGGGCAGGCCGCGGCGGCGGCACTGCTCACGCAGTACCGGCCGGCCGTCGCCCTGCCCGCGTTTACCGGTTCGACCGAGCCGGGTGCGTGGCGGCCGACGCCGTCCTACATCGGGACGCCGCCCACGCCGCCGTCGTTCGCGCCGATGGCCACGCTCTATCTCGTGACCACCAAGCCGTACACGCTGCTGCGCCCCTCGCAGTTCCGGCCGCAGCCGCCGCCGCCGATGACGAGCCAGCAGTATCGCCGCGAGTACGACGAGGTCAAGGCATACGGCGCGCGCTTCAGCAGCGTGCGAAGCGCCGCGCAGACCGATCTGGCGTATTTCTGGTCCGAGAACTTCGTCGCGCAGTGGAACCGAGTGCTGCGAGGCATCGCCGTGGCGCACGTGTCGAACCTGGGCGACAGCGCGCGGCTGTTCGCGCTGGCCAACCTGGCGACGGCAGACGCGGTCATCAGCTGCTGGGAGACCAAGTACCACTTCAACTTCTGGCGGCCGCTGACGGCGATTCAGCTCGGCGACACGGACGGGAACCCCGATACGGCTGCGGATCCGACCTGGGAGCCGCTGATCAATACGCCGAACTATCCCGACTACAGCTCCGGCGCCAACAACGTGACGGCCGCGATGGTGACGACGCTCCAGAATTTCTTCGACACCGACGACTTCGCCTTCACGATTACCAGCAACGCCCCACTGGCCGTGCAGAAGTCGCGCGACTACACGCGGTTTTCCGAAGCCGCCGACCAGGTTGTCAACGCCCGCATCCTGCTGGGCATCCACTTCCGTTCGGCCGACGAAGAAGCGCGCCAGCAGGGCACGCGTGTGGCCCACTGGGCGTTCCACAAGATCCTCCGCCCACTCTCCAACAAGTAGGCGCAGGGCCGGGGAGCGGGGGTGTGGCCGTCGTGGCCCGCCCCCGGTCTTCGGGTGCTATGCTCGGGTTGGG
>Ga0070673_100003164_pt1 | contig 10202 bp, 6 predicted proteins | sample KBSM23metaG_FD_65342 | JGI IMG/M metagenome (GOLD analysis project Ga0070673, IMG submission 65342) | Miscanthus rhizosphere microbial communities from Kellogg Biological Station, Michigan, USA - KBS M2-3 metaG | ecosystem: Host-associated > Plants > Roots > Rhizosphere > Soil ...
CCCGAGATCGTCGAGGGCAAGCAGCTCGACTTCCGCACCGACGTGTTCTCGGTCGGGATCATGCTTTACCTGCTGGCCACCGGGAACCTGCCGTTCACGGGGAAGAACCCGCACGAGGTCCTGCGGCGGATCACGAAGGGGAAGTTCGCGGATCCGCGCACCGTCGGGCGCGGCGTCGACCAGGCGCTGTCGCGCATCATCACGAAGGCGCTGGCGCGGCGGCCCGAGGATCGCTACGCCGGCGTCGAGCTCATGTTCGACGACCTGACCGCCTACCTGGCGGACGCGGGCCTCGCCGACGTGCGCGCAGAGCTGCGCACGTTCTTCGCCGATCCGGACGCTTACGACGCCGCGCTGCCCAAGCGGCTCGCCGAGGCGCTGACCGCAGCGGCGCCGCGCCACCTGGCCGCGCGGCGGTCGGCCAAGGCGCTGGAGCTGTGGAACCGGGTGCTGGCGTTCGATCCCGAAAATGCCGTGGTGAACGCGGCGCTGCGCCGGCTGGAGGGGCGCGCGCGCCTGAAGCATGCGGCCGCCGGGTTGGCGATCGCGGCCGTGCTGGCGGGTGGCGGCTGGTTCAGCGTGCGCCACCTTCGTCACCGGCCGCCACCGCAGGCCGCGACGACGACAGCGCCCGCGGCGCCGCCGGTGGCCGTCGCGCCGGTGCCGGCGCCGGCGCCCACGCCCCCTGCCCCGCCACCGCCCGCGGCCGATCCGCCTGCCAGAACCGAGCCTGTGTCGGCGCCGCGCGCGATCACCGCCGCGCCCGCCGCCAAGCGGGGCGCCGGCACGCGTCCCGTGCGAACCGCGCGCGTGGCGACGCCGCCGGTCGTGACGCCGCAGCCTGAGGTGGCCGCGCCGGTGGCCACGCGCACGTTCACGCTCGGCCCGACGCCACAGAACGTCGACGTCTATCTCGATGGCGTGCGCCAGTTCAGCTACGACATCGACCACACCAAGATCGCCGTGCCGTGGGCGGGCGTGCACACCATCGAGCTGCGCAGCCCGGGCGGCTGCTGTTTCGTCGAGCGCATCGAGGTCGGTCCCGAGCGTCCGATGCCGCCCGATTCGATCATCGCGCGCAAGCTCAAGTGGCGGCCGGCGCGCCTGATGCTCACGACGGATCCCCCGGGCGTCGCCGCGCGCTTGATGGTTCGCGACGTCAACCGCGATTCCGGCGCGACCGCGGCGCGGCCGGGCGACGAGATCGACATCCCGTTCGCCGCCGATGATGACGCCAGCAAGGAGATCGAGATCTCGGCGACCACCGGCGACGCGCTGACGACCGAACGCGTACGCGTGCGGGCCGGGCAGCGGCTCAAACACGCAGTGAAGCTAGGCGCCAACTGACATGGCCTTCGGCCTTGGCGCCGTTGTCGTGGCTGCGCTGGTCGCCGCCGGACCCACGGGGGTCCTTCCCATCGCGCCCACGTCGCCGCACGACGCCTTCGACCGCGGCCGCACCGCGTTCGAACGCGCCGAGTACAAGCGCGCCATCGAGATCCTGAGCCCGCTGCTCTATCCCGAGATGCTGCTCGACAGCGAGGGAGAGGTCGTGCAGGCGCACAAGATGTTGAGCGTCGCCTATCTGTTCGAGAACAAACCGGACGAGGCGCGGCGCGAGTTCCTCGAGCTGCTCAGGCAGCGGCCGTCGTTCCGCTTCGACCCGCTGCTGGACTCGCAGCGTGTCGTCACGTTCTTCGACGCCGTGCTGAAGGAGCATCAGGCGGAGATCGCCAGGTTCAAGAGGCTCAAGGACGAGAAGGACGCGGCCCTCGCGGCGAAGAATCAGCGCACGCTCAAGCAGCTGCAGCCAGCCGCCATCGTGCACTACGAACGGCATTCGCTCGGCGTCGCGATGATCCCGTTCGGCGCGGGGCAGTTCCAGAACGGCGAGCGGCGCAAGGGGTGGTGGTTCTTCGGCGTCGAGACGGCACTGTCCGCCGTTTCGCTGGGGGCGTTCGTGACGAACTTCGCGCTCTACGGCTTCAGCTCGGAGCTGCCGTGCAACGACGCGGACAATCCGGACGGCATCGCATGTCGCCCGGACAAGGTCGATCATTCGCCGGAGGAGAGGTCGCGCTGGTTGACCCGCGTCCAGGTCGGCAGCGGTGTGGCGTTCTTCGGCGTTGCGATCTGGGGCGTCATCGACGCCGTCCGCAATTTCAAGCAAGAGGTGCCGCTCGACGGCAACGGCAACGGCAACGGCAACGGCCGCGCGGCGGCCCCCCGCCCGCTCGACAACTTCCGACTGACCCTGTCCCCCTCTGGCCTCGGCGCCGGGTGGACGTTCTGAAAGGACAATCATGGCGACTCTGAAGCTGCAGGTTCCCGGTAAAGGCGTGAAGGTCTACCGTATCCACAAGAAGATCACGTCGCTGGGGCGCAGCGACGAGGCTGACGTCGCCCTGCCCGACCCGACGCTGGCCGACAGCCACGTCCACATCCACTTCGACGGCCGTGAGTTCAACCTGGCGACGACCGAACGTGACGCGGAGGTGTTCGTCAACGGCAAGAAGAAGAGCCGCCACAAGCTGCAGCACGAAGATCGCATCCGCATCGGCTCGTCGGAGATCCAGTTCTCGCTCTATGACCAGCCGGCGGCGGACGACGTCAGCCAGGACAACTCGGGGCAGCTGGCGTCGTACAAGCAGCTCTACGAGTTCTCGCACAAGCTGATGGCCAGCTACGAGCTGGGGCCGCTGCTCGATCAGCTGCTCGACGTCATGATCGCTGTGTCCAACGCGGACAAGGGCTTCCTGGTGCTCATGGAGTCGGGTGAGCCGGTCGTCAAGGTCGCGCGCAACCTGCGCCGCGAGACGATCTCGGACGCCGTCCGCCAGCTATCCGATTCGATCCTCGCGCACGTCATCAAGACGCACAAGCCGCTCATCATTTCGGACGCGCTCAACGACGACGCGTTCAAGAACTCGCTGTCGGTCGTGAACCTGAAGCTGACGTCGGTGATGTGCGTGCCGCTGCTCGAACGCGGCAACATGATGGGCGTCATCTACGTCGGCAATGACAATGTCGCCCAGCTGTTCGCCGAGGAGCACCTGGAGGTCATGACGGTGTTCGCCGCGCAGGCGTCGTTGCTGGTGCGCAACGCGTTGCTGGTCAACGAGCTCAAGCTCGACAACCGGTCGCTGCACGACCGCATCGAGCAGATGCGCTTCGGCGAGATCCTGGGCGCGTCGCCGCGCATGCAGGACGTGTTTCGCAAGGTGCAGAAGGTCGCGACGACCGACATCTCCGTGCTCATCACCGGCGAGACCGGCACCGGCAAGGAGCTGATCGCGCGCGAGCTGCACGGCCGGTCGCCACGCGCCAAGCAACCGTTCATCACCATCAACTGCGGCGCCATCCCCGAGAACCTGCTGGAGTCGGAGCTGTTCGGCCACGTGCGCGGCTCGTTCACGGGCGCGATCAGCAACAAGACCGGCCGCTTCCAGGCCGCCGACCGCGGCACCCTGTTCCTGGACGAAATCGGCGAGATGCCGCTGGCGCTGCAGGTGAAGATCTTGCGCGCGCTGCAGGAGCGCGTCGTCGTGCGCGTCGGCGACACCAACGCCGAATCGGTCGACATCCGCGTCCTCGCCGCGACGAACCGCGACCTCGACGTCGAGATCAAGGCCGGCCGATTCCGCGAGGACCTCTACTACCGGCTCAACGTCGTCAACCTGCACCTGCCGCCGCTGCGCGATCGCGGCGACGACATCGTCGTCCTGGCGCGCTACATGGTTGGCCGCTACGCGCCCGAATACGGCAACACCGTGCGCGGTCTGACACCCAACGCGATCGCGGCGATCAAGCGGCACAAGTGGCCGGGAAACATCCGCGAGCTCGAGAACCGGATCAAGAAGGCGGTCGTGCTGGCGGACAAGGCGCTGCTCGGCCCGGAGGATCTGGATCTATCGCCGGACGACCTGCCGCCGATCCTGCCGTTGGCAGAAGCCAAGGAGAAGTTCCAGCGCGACTACATCAACGAGATCCTGACGCTGAACAACGGCAATCGAACGAAGACCGCGCGCGATCTCGGCGTCGATCCGCGCACGATCTTCCGCCATCTGGAGAAAGGCGAAGGCGGTGCGGATGAGCCCCTCGCAGACGGAAATCATGACGGCGGCTGACATCCATGTCGGGCCCGCGCGGCCGAGGTGGGGTGCAAGCAGCGACGGCGGGCGGGGTTTGACGCTGGCACGCTTGCTGCTCCGATCTGCGCGCGAGCTCTGTGTGCTGTTGCTTGCCCTGCCCATGTCCGCTTGCATCATCCCCGTCGGCCCGGACTTCCGCGATCCCGACGGCGTGCCGAACTCCCCCCCCTTCATCATGTCGGCTTCGCCGCTCGAAGGAACCAGCACCCCGACCGCTCTGTTCGAGATCACCCCTTCCGACGTCAACGTCGGCGACACGTTGTTCCTCCGCTGGGTCATCGACTTTCCGCCCGTGGAGGGCGGCACCCGCATCGCACAAACCGACGTGGTCCCGCCGTCGCAGGACGGCTCGCAGCTGACCCAACGTAAGTCCTGGACGTTCAGCTGTTTCAACGTCAGGACGCCAGCGCCACACAGGGTCGGTGTCTTCGTTTCCGATCGAGACTTTCTCGATGAGCAGTTGAATCCGGGCGCAGTCGGAGACGACGGCCATGCGGTGTTTGTGGCCTGGACCTGGGAACAGAATTGCCCGTTGGACCAGCAGCAATGACGCTGGCGCGCGTGATCCCCGTGCTCGCGCTCGCCGCCGTCGCTTGTGGTGCGAAGGAAGCAGGCAGCATCACGGGAGCGGGGGGAAGGGGCCCTACGCCATGCGCGACCGATTCGCAGTGTGCCGGCGGCGCCTGTGTTGTCGGCATCTGCGTCCCACCGCCGGCAGCCATTCCCGGACTGGCCATCGAGATCACGCCGCCGCCCGAGGCCATGTCGACCGCTGCCTTTACCGAACGGACCGGCATGGTTCTGAACGGCAGGCCTGTCATGTTGACGACGGACGAGCCGAAGACCGTCCGGCTCTCCTTCCGCGACGCGACGAGCACCTCCGTACAGATGAACGCTTCCGTCACTTACACGGTGCCATCCTTGATTCCCGGACGCCCGCCGCTGTCGTTCACCACTGAGCTCGGGACCGAGACGGCTCTGAGCTTGTCGGCATCCGTCCTCGACCGCGCCGCGACCGTGAAGCTCGTCCCGCGCGCCGCGGCCAGCCAGGTGAGCCCACCGTTGTCGTTCGCGGCGCCGCCAGGAGACAACAAGGTCTTCACCCTGCCTGATCTGTTCGCGATACGCGGCGTGCTGCGGGATGCGGCGGGCAACGTCCCGAGAGCTCCCTTCGTCGCACGCGCGTTTCAGGCGCAGTCACTGATCAGCACCGTGTCGCCGCTTGCCGGAGGGGAGTTCGTGCTGATCATCCCGGCGGCCGCGAGCACCTCCGACCTGACCGTGCAGATCGTGCCCGATTCGGCGGCCGATCCCTGGTTCGCGTTCAACCCCTTCACGCCCAGCGGCATGACGGCAACATCGACGTTGGATCTCGACCCGGTCGAACTGGCGGACTACGTCGTGCCCAACAAGTTCGTGGTCAGCGTCGTGGGCGATGACGAGGGAGGGCGTCCTGTGCCGGGAGCGCTCGTGCGCGCGTCGTTGGTCCTCGCAACGACAGGTGATAGCGCCGCCGGTCCGGGTGGAACGACGCGCTTCCAGAGCGAGGCGTTCGTGAACGCGCAGGGCATCGCTGAGCTCGATCTGCTGCCCGGCACCCAGAAGCCGCGCGCCTACGACATCCGCGTGATTCCTGACGCCCAGTCTCCCTACCGCGGCTACTGCCGGAAGAACGTTGCGGTGACGGCGGGGCCGGGCACGTTGCCCGCGGTGGTGCTCAAGCGCCGGCAGTTGCACGCGGGCCGCCTCCTCTCCGCCGACGGCCTACCGGTGCCTGGGGCGATGGTGAAGGCGACGCCGCTGCCTGGCGCCGCGGGCGACTGCACGTCGCAGTCCCCGGCGACGGCCTACGTCGTCACGAACCTCAACGGGACATTCACGATACGACTCGACCCCGGCATGTATCAGTTCGACTACGAGCCTGCGCCGGGTTCACCTGCGCCCCGCCTGACGGACTTCATCCTCCAGGTCGATGAAAGCGACGATCCCAACGTCGACCCCATGCCTGACGATGACAATGTCTCCCTGCCTGCCGGGGTGCTGGTCGACGGTTACGTGACAGACAACGTCGGCAACCCTGGCAACCCCGTAGCGGGCGCGCTCGTGCGCATCTTTCAGCCGCGTTGCACGACGGCCGACGGGTGCGCGTTCCCACCGAAGCTGCTCGGCGAGGCCCAGACCGACAAAGTTGGCTACTTCCGCGTCGTCATGGCTACCCCATAATCGGATCTCGTGCGCTCATCACTGCTCGCGTTGTTGCTGGTCATCGCCGCCTGCGGGCGGACGGAGCTCGATCTGATCCCGGACGACGGCGGCGCAGCGACCGGCGGCGGCGCGGGCGGTCGCGGTGGCACGGCTGGCGCCGGGGTCGCGGGCGCCGGCGGGCAGCCGACCACGCCCATCGTATGCGGCCAGACCACCTGCGTTCCGGGCGCCGAGACCTGTTGCGTCCAGGCCAACACGCAAGCCTGTATCCCGGCGCGGGCGCCGTGCTCGGGGGCCAGCCTGGGCTGCCTGGACGGCGGCGCCTGCACCGGTGGGCGGTTCTGCTGCGCCAGCCTGCTGGGCGGGTCTACCAGCTGCCAGCCGGCCCAGCTCTGCGGTCTGACCGGAGGCCTTTTTCTGTGCGCCAGCGACGCGCAATGCCCGAGCACGACCCCGCGCTGCTGCCGGTTCGGCGCGGCCGGCGTCTGCGCGGCTCAGTCCTGTCCCTGAAGCACGCCGCCGCTACCGATTTGACACCGGGGTGAGGGACCCGTAGGTTTTGCCCGACGCCCCGGCGCACCGGGGATGTTCGCGAGACGGCGCTCCGTCTCCGCGACCAGACGCAATTGCATTGAATGCCCTCCGAACAGCCTGCCTCTCCCGCCGAGTTTCGGCGCTACCGCCGATTCCTTTCGTGGTTCGTGCTCACCTTCGTCACCGTCGGTAGCTTCTATCTGCTGGTGTCGGTGGCCGTGACCATCTACCGCCGCCGCAACGCCGTGCCGACGGGCGCGCCTGTGGGCGCGATGGCGTCGGCGAGCGATCTGCGCAGCTGCGCGGAGGAGCTGACCGACGTCAAGCGGGCGCTCGAGCGCCACCTCGGCGACTTTCACAACCTGCTCGCTCACTATGACGCGGCCGAAGCGCAGAGCTGGTACGAGAACGAAGTGTTCTGGCTCGGTCAGTGGAAGGCCGCCGGCGAACGTTGCCGTTACACCGTGCCCCGCAAGGGGCAGTTCGCCAAAGAGTGGGAAGAGCTGCGCGTGATTCACGAAGATCTTCGCGACATCGAACAGACCTACACAAAGGGGCTGCTGCGATTCGCACAACAACAGGGCCCGCGCCTCGACTCGATGCGCGGCCGACTGGCATCGGTCGGCCGCCGCATCGACGACATCGTCGCGGCCCCTCCTGGAGTCAATCAACCATGACCGACGAACCCATCATCCCAATGCCAATGCCCTCCGAAACCGTTCCCCCCCTGCCTGGCGTCGTAGCCGATCCTGCCGCGCCGGCCATGCCCAAGGGCCCCTCGTTCGCCGAGCTGGGTCTGCACGCCGACGTCATGCGCGCCGTCGACGAGATGGGTTTCTCCGAACCCATGCCCGTCCAGGCGCGGACGTTTCCGCTGATCATGCAGGGCCGCGACCTGATGGTGCAGTCGCGCACCGGGTCGGGCAAGACCGCGGCGTTCGGCATCCCGTTCGCCAACAGCATCGTCGTCCCCGAGGACAAGTTCGTGCAGGCGGTGATCCTGCTGCCGACGCGCGAGCTGGCGCTGCAGGTCGCGTCCGAACTGGCGCGCATCTGCGCCTTCCGCGATATCACGGTCGTCCCCGTCTACGGCGGCGCGCCGATGGGCAAGCAGGTGGAGCAGCTGCGCGCGGGCGGCCAGATCGTCTGCGGCACGCCGGGGCGCGTGCTCGATCACCTGCGGCGCGGAACCCTGCGCCTCGACAAGGTGCGCTCCGCCGTGCTCGACGAGTGCGACGAGATGCTGTCGATGGGCTTCCAGGAGGACATCGAGACCATCCTGGAGCGCACGCCCGTCGAGCGGCAGACGCTGCTGTTCTCGGCGACCGTGCCGGAAGGCATCCAGCGGCTGGCGCGCCGGTTCCTGCGCAACCCCGAGATGCTGAAGCTGTCGGGTGACTACGTCAGCGTTCACGAGATCCGCCACGTCTACTATTCGATCCCCGGCATCCACCGCGAGATGGAGCTGCTGCGCATCCTGGACTTCGAAGACCCGAAGTCGGCCATCATCTTTTGCAACACGCGCGAGGAGACCGGACGCGTGGCGGAGTTCCTGCGCCAGAAGGGCCACGACGCCGAGGCGATCTCGTCGGACCTGTCGCAGACCGACCGTGAGCGCGTGCTGGGCCGGATGCGCGCGGGCGGCATCAAGTTCCTGGTCGCGACCGACGTCGCGGCGCGCGGCATCGACATCGAGAACCTGTCGCACGTCTTCAACTACACGTTCCCCGAGGCGCCCGAGATCTACATCCACCGCACCGGCCGCACGGGCCGCGCCGGTCGCCAGGGGACGGCGATCTCGCTCATCGGTCCGACCGAGGTCGGGTCGTTCTACTACCTGAAGCTCGCCTACAAGATAAAGCCCGAGGAGCGAGCGCTGCCGTCGGAGTCGGAGATCCGCTCGCACCGCGAGGGCGAGCGCATCCTCGAGCTGCGGCGCGCGCTGGAGGGCGATCCGGGTGGCGAATGGCGCGCGCTGGCGCGACGGCTGATCGGCGCTGTCGACGGTGAACGCCTGGTCGCGGCGCTGCTCGCGGGGTCGTTCTCGAAGCTGGAAAACATGCCGCCGCTGCCGGTCATCAAGCCGCCGCCCCCGGCGCCCGTCCCCTTCCCGTCATCATCGTCGTCGGTTCCCTCGTCGGAGCCGCCGCGCGATCGGGACCGCGACCGGCCGCGTTTCGGCGATCGCGATCGGCCGCGCTTCGGTGATCGCGATCGGCCGCGGGAACGCGGGCGGCCCGGCGATCGCGATCGGCCGCGCTTCGGCGACCGGCCGCGTGGTGGTGGCGGACCAGAGTCGCGCGGCTCAGAGTCACGTGGCCCCGAGTCGCGTGGTCCCGAGTCGCGTGGTCCCGAGTCGCGTGGTGCGGAGTCCCGTGCACCCGAGGCGCGCGGCCCCGAAGGGCGTGCCAGCGAGGACCGTCCCATCAGGCGCCAGCACGATCCGCGTCGGCCACGCCCGTTACGCACCGACGAGCCGCCGCAGGAGCGCGAGTTCTGGGAGGTGTGGAGCGAGGAGAAGGAGAAGGCGCGCGCCCAGCAAGCCGAGTCCGGTGCCGGCTCCGCCCCCGCAGTCGTGGGCGGCGACGACTTGATCGCCCCGCTCGCTCCCGTGTCGCCGTTCGACGGTGGCCATGCCCCCGCCGGCGACGCGCCGCCGCCGCGCACCGACGTGGCCCGTCTGTATCTCAACCTCGGGCGCAAGGATGGCGCCTCCGACCGCGACATCCGTGAGCTCCTCACCGCGCACGCCGGCGAAGCGAGCGTCGCGGACATCGAGGTCATGAACACGCACACCTACCTGAACGTCGCCCCGACCGACGCCGAGCGCATCGCCACCGCGCTCACCGGCAAGGAGCTCGGCGGCCGCCAGCTGGTCTGCGAAGCAGCCAAGCCGCGCCGCCGCTAGGTCAGCGGGCGTCGGCTCAGGCGGCTGGCCCTCTCCCCGGCCCTCTCCCGCAAGCGGGAGAGGGAGATCAGGAGGGGGCGGCGCGGCTTCCCTGCAACTGTTTGCCCTCGCCCCGCGCAGCGGGGAGAGGGTCAGGGAGAGGGGTCCGCCTCGGGCTGACGTCGCGTCAGCGGCACGAGCGTGCCGCCCTGTTGCGTCGCCGCGAGCGTGCCGCACGCGGCGCCGATGTCCGAACCGCCGGAGTAGCGGCGCACCACTGGAATGCCGAGCGCGTCGAGCGCGTCGCGAAACGCCGCGAGCTCATCTGGCGTCGCGCGCCGGTAGCGGCCCGTCTCGTCGGTGACGTCGATCAGATTCAACTTCACGCGCGTGTCGCCAAACAGCGCGCCCAGCGCCTGCGCGTG
>Ga0070673_100003169_pt1 | contig 10188 bp, 10 predicted proteins | sample KBSM23metaG_FD_65342 | JGI IMG/M metagenome (GOLD analysis project Ga0070673, IMG submission 65342) | Miscanthus rhizosphere microbial communities from Kellogg Biological Station, Michigan, USA - KBS M2-3 metaG | ecosystem: Host-associated > Plants > Roots > Rhizosphere > Soil ...
GAGGAGCAGCGGATCTACGCGAAGGACTACAACGCGGGGAAGATCCGCGGGAAGCACATCGCGCCGCACACGCTGGAGACGGCGGCGATGTGGGCGGTGCTGACGCGCCTCGAAGATCCCAAGAAGCATCAGCTGTCGCTGGTCCAGAAGATGAAGCTGTACGACGGCAAGACGCTGCCCGGCTTCACGCAGGACAACATCAAGGAGCTGCGGAAGGAGGCGGTGCGCGAGGGCATGGACGGCATCAGCCCGCGTTACATCCAGGACAAGGTCTCGAACGCGCTGGTCAGTGATCGGGGCGAGGGCTGCGTCAACCCGTTCATGGTCATGAACGAGCTCGAGTCCGGTCTGCGCAACCACTCGCTGATCACCAGCGACGAGCAGCGCCGCCACTTCGGCGTGCTGCTGGGCCTCGTCAAGCAGGAGTACGAGGACATCGTCAAGAACGAGGTCCAGCGCGCGATCAGCGCGGACGAAGAGGCGATCTCGAAGCTGTGCGCGAACTACATCGACAACATCAAGGCGTACACCCAGAAGGAACGGGTGAAGAACAAGTACACCGGCCAGGACGAGGAGCCGGATGAGCGACTGATGCGGTCGATCGAGGAGAAGATCGACATCCCCGATTCGCGCAAGGATGACTTCCGGCGCGAGATCATGAACTACATCGGCGCGCTGGCGATCGAGGGGCGGCAGTTCGACTTCCGCACCAACGAACGCCTGCAGAAGGCGCTGGAGCTGAAGCTGTTCGAGGATCAAAAAGACTCGATCAAGCTGACCTCGCTGGTGTCGGCGGTGGTCGACCGCGACACGCAGGAGAAGATCGACGTCGTGAAGAACCGCATGACGCGCAACTACGGCTACTGCGAGATCTGCGCGACGGACGTGCTCAACTTCGTGGCGAGCATCTTCGCGCGCGGAGACGTCAAGGACTAAATGGACGCAAACGATCGTGCAACGCTGGAGTCGCTTCCGGCGGTCAACGTCGAGGTAAACGGCCAGGCTGCCGCGCTGCTGGTGAAGCTGATGGGAGACTTCTCGACCGACAAGCCGCTGGCGGTGCTGACGCGCGCGCTCGGCATGCTGGAGCAGGCCGTCGCGGCCAAGGCGAAGGGTCAGCGCCTGGGCGTCTATGACCCGAAGACGGGGCGGTTCGTCGATCTGGTCGTCTAGGCGGTGAACTGATGGCTCTTCGGATAGACCCGGACCATCGCCGCTTCCGCGACATCGTTCGCGGCAAGATCAAGCAGGACCTGCGCAAGTACATCTCGCAAGGCGAGCTGATCGGGCGCAAGGGGAAGGATCTGGTGTCGATCCCGCTGCCCCAGATCAACTGGCCGCGGTTCCGTTTCGGCAGCAAGGATCGGGGCGGCGTCGGGCAAGGGCAGGGCGACGTCGGCGACAGCCTGGGCAAGGGCGACCCCAACGCCGACGGTCCCGGCAAGGCCGGCGACCAGGCGGGCGAGCACGCGCTGGAGGTCGAGCTGTCGCTGGAGGAGCTGGCCCAGATCATGGGCGAGGAGCTGCAGCTGCCGCGCATCGAGCCCAAGGGCAAGCAGCGGATCATCGCCCAGAAGGACAAGTACGTCGGCATCCGGAGGGCGGGGCCGGAGTCTCTGCGCCACTTCAAGCGCACCTTCAGGCAGGCGCTGCGCCGGCAGATCATGACCGGCAGCTACGATCCGGAACGGCCGATGATCGTGCCGGTGCGCGAGGACCGCCGTTACCGGTCCTGGCGCACCACGCCGATGCCGCAGTCGAACGCCGTGATGATCTTCATCATGGACGTGTCGGGATCGATGGGCGACGAGCAGAAGGAGATCGTCCGCATCGAGTCGTTCTGGATTGATGCCTGGCTGCGCAGCCAGTACAAGGGCCTCGAGTCGCGCTACATCATCCACGACGCGGTCGCGAAGGAAGTCGACCGCGACACCTTCTTCCGCACGCGCGAGTCGGGCGGGACGATGATCTCCAGCGCCTACAAGCTGTGCGCGAAGATGATCGACGACGACTTCCCGCCCAGCGAATGGAACATCTACCCGTTCCATTTCAGCGACGGTGACAACTGGTCGGTCGACGACACCGTCCAGTGCGTGGAGCTGCTGAAGACGCAGATCCTCCCGAACGTGAACCTGTTCTGCTACGGGCAGGTGGAGAGCCCGTACGGGTCGGGCCAGTTCATCAAGGACCTGAACGAGAACTTCGACATCGACGACAGCCTGGTGGTCTCGGAGATCAAGGGCAAGGAAGCGATCATGGAGTCGATCCGCGACTTCCTGGGCAAAGGCAAATAGGAGAAGAGGTGGCCCAGCTCCCCGCCTACCTGGCCGACATGCAGCGCGAGATCGAGCGCCACGGTCGCGACTACGGGCTCGATTTCTGGGACATCGAGTTCGAGATCCTCGATTACAAGAAGATGCAGGAGGTCGCGGCGTTCGGCGGCTTCCCGGTACGGTACCCGCACTGGCGCTTCGGCATGGAGTTCGAGCACCTGACGAAGAGCCACATCTACGGCCTCTCGAAGATCTACGAGATGGTCATCAACAACAACCCCGCCTACGCGTACTTGCTGGAGGGGAACTCGCTGGTCGACCAGAAGATGGTGATGGCCCACGTGCTGGGGCACGTCGACTTCTTCAAGAACAATTACTTCTTCTCCAAGACCAACCGCCGGATGATCGATGGCATGGCGAACCACGCGACGCGCGTGCGCCGCCACATCGAGCGCCTGGGCATCGAGAAGGTCGAGGCCTTCATCGACTCGTGCCTCTGCCTCGAGAACCTCATCGATCCGATGTCGCCGTTCATCGCCCGCAAGCCGCCGGTCGACCGGGACAAGAAGGCGGGCCAAGCGGGCGAGGAGAAGACCCCGGAGATCCCCCGCATCCGGGCCAAGTCCTACATGGACAAGTTCATCAACCCGCCCGATTACCTGGAAGAGCAGAAGCGGAAGATGGAGCGGGAGCGGGATCGGCCCAAGAAGAACCCGCTCGAGCCCGAGCGCGACGTGCTGATGTTCCTGCTTCAGAATGCGCCGCTCGAGCCGTGGGAGCGCGACATCCTGGAGATCGTGCGCGACGAGGCCTACTACTTCGCGCCGCAGCGGCAGACCAAGATCCTCAATGAGGGCTGGGCCTCCTACTGGCACAGCCGGATCATGACGGAGCGCGCGCTCAAGGTCAGCGAGGTCATCGACTACGCCGACCACAACGCCGGCGTGCTCGCGACCGCGCCTGGGCAGTTCAACCCGTACAAGATCGGCATCGAGCTGCTGCGCGACATCGAGGAGCGCTGGGACAAGGGACGGTTCGGGCGCGAGTGGAACGAGTGCCAGAACCTCGATCAGCGGCGGGCGTGGGACAAGCGGCTGGGGCTGGGCCGCAAGAAGATCTTCGAGGTGCGGAAGCTGTACAACGACGTCACCTTCATCGACGAGTTCTTCACCGCCGACTTCTGCGAGCGGAACCGGTTCTTCTCGTTCTCGCTGAACGATCGCACCGGCAACTACGAGATCGACTCGCGCGAGTTCGAGAAGATCAAGCACAAGATGCTGTTCTCGCTGACGAACTTCGGCGACCCGTTCATCTTCGTCGAGGACTCCAACCACGACAACCGCGGCGAGCTGCTGATGCGGCACCGCCACGAGGGGACCGACCTGCAGATCGACCATGCGCGCGCGACGATCACCGCGCTGGTGCGCATCTGGCGGCGGCCGGTCAACCTGCTGACCGTCGTCGAGGGCAAGCAGAAGGTGTTCCGCTTCGACGGCAAGGAACAGGTCGAGAAGTCGATCGGGAACTAGCGCCGTCGCGTTGCGCCAGATAGTCAGAATGTTGAGGGCGCAGTGATCGGATCGTCTGGGAATGCGGCGGGTGAGCGCGTGCGGGCGCTGGTCCTCTCGGGCACGGTGATTGCTGAGCGGGGCGGCATGAAACGCGCTCGCGGGTCTCGACGGGTCGTCTTCGCAGTTCTCCTGGCTGCGGTGGGGATGTGGGGCTGCGGTGGTAGCTCCGGACCCGGGGGAACAGGAAAGGGAGGCGGCGCCGGGACAGCGAACGGCGGGCGGGGCGGGAACGGCGGGAACGGCGGGGCCGGCGGCGCTGCTGCGGGCCACGGCGGCGGCGGCGGAACGACCGCGGGCACGGGCGGCACGGGCGGCGGCGGCGCGAGCGCGGGTACCGGCGGTGGCAGCGGCGCGAGCGCGGGCACGGGTGGTGGCGGTGGTGCGAGCGCGGGTCGCGGCGGTGCCGGCGGTGGCGGGACGACGGGGGCTGCTGGGCAGGGCGGTCGCGGCGGCAGCGGCGGCGCGTCGGGCGGCACCGGCGGGACCGGGGGCGCGCCCTGCGGAAACCTGGGCCAGATCTGCTGCGCGGGCCGCTCATGCAGCACCGGCTTCTGCGTCAACCTCGGTTCGGGCGAGATGTGCGTGGCCCCTACGGGCGGCACCGGCGGCGCGTCGGGCGGCACCAGCGGAAGCGGCGGCGCATCGGGCGGGCGCGGCGGCACGGGAGGTGCGCCGTGCGGCGGCCCCGGCCAGATGTGCTGCGCCGGCGACGGCGGCGGGTCCTGCAACCCTGGGATCACCTGCATCGCTCTGCCCAACGGCACGTCGATCTGCGGGCTCAGCGGCGTCGGCGGGCGCGGCGGCGACGGCGGGACCGGCGGGAGCGGCGGCGCGGGCGGGAACACGTTCTCGTGCGGCTCGTCGGTGAGCTGCGAGGTGAACGCGCAGTATTGCCTGCAGATCTATACGGGCATTGCAACCATCCCACCGACGAACGCCTGTCTCCCCGTTCCGTCGGCCTGCATGCCCGCGCCGACTTGCAGCTGCTTGCAGGCGGAAGGGATCGGCGGTGGCGCGACGACCTGCGCGGAGGTTTCGCCGGGTGCGATCAGAGTGAGTTTCGCCGCGCCCTAGCGTCAGTCGGGCAGGCCGGGAACGCCCAGCGTCAGGTACTTGAGCACCATGCGCGAGGTGACGTACATCGTCTTGCGGTCGGCGCCGCCGAACGTGCAGTTCGACGATTCGCCCGTGGGAACCGTGCCGATGAACGTGCCGGCCGACGAGTAGACCTCGACGCCGCCCGACGTGCCCACGTAGACGTTGCCCGCGCAGTCGACGCACATGCCGTCGAACGTGTTGTGGCCGGACTGCGCGCTCGCGAACATCGTCCCGGCCCCCATCACCGAGCCGTCGTCCGCCAGCGTGTACTTGACGATGGTGCTGTTGCCGACGTCGCCGACGTACAGCGTTTTCTCGTCCAGCGACAGCTCGATGCCGTTGGGCCGGCTCGAGTTGTTGAACTTCATCGCCGTGCCGACGGTGCCCCCCGGCGTGATGCGGTAGAAGCCGCTGTCAGGGTCGGTGAAGTAGATGTTGTCGTCGCTGCGCACGATGACGTCGTTGGGCCTGCCGGTGGTCGCGATCTTGGTACCGGCCGCGCCGGTCATCGGGTTGAAGCGGGTGATGCCGTACGGGCTGTGCTGAACCGCGGCGACGATCTGGTCGTTGTTGTCGACGGCGAGGCCGTTCGAGCCGCTCGCGGCCACGAAGGTCGTCGGCGCGGTCGCGGGCGGCACCAGCTTGAAGATGCGCTCGTTCGGGCTGGACGCGTTGTCGGAGAAGAACAGCGCGTTCACGCTGCCACCGATCCAGAGCGATCCCTCGATGAACGCGAAGTAGTCACTGTTCGGCGGGCCGATCTGCTGAACCGAGCCCATACCCGTCAGCGGGTTGCTGGCGAAAGGACCCGGCGGGCAGATGAACTTCGCGGCGCTGCCGTGGGGCGTGACGGCGCCTCCGGTGCCGGCGCTGCCCGTCGTCCCGGCCCCGCCGCCGCCCGTGCCGCCGCGTCCGGCCACGCCGGTCGTTCCGGCGGTTCCCGTGGTGCCGCCGCGTCCCGCCGCGCCGGTGGTGCCCGCCATGCCCGTCGTGCCGGCGCTGCCGGTGGTGCCGGCGACGCCGGTCGTCCCGGCCGTTCCGGTGCCGACCGAACCGCTCGCGCCGGTGGTCCCGGCCGCGCCGCTCGTTCCCGCCGCGCCGCTGGTGCCCGCGGCGCCGCTCGTTCCCGCCGCGCCCGTCGTTCCAGCCGCGCCGCTCGTTCCCGCGGCGCCATTTCCACCCATCCCCGTGCCGCCCGATCCTCCGGCGCAACCCAGCGCTGCGACGCAGAGAGACGTCAGGCAAGCCAGGGGCGCGAAGCGAAGCAAGGTCATGAAGCCTCCAGGTGATACGCGGAAGTCCAGACAGACTGCCCAGACTGGTCGGCGGCGTCAACTGCGGCGTCGTGGGACCGGCGTCTTGCTCATGCCGCCTGCAACCGCGCCATCGACCGGTCGTGGATCGGGGCGAGCAGGAAGAACCCGGCCGCGCCGCCGACGAGGCCGAGCAGCATGTCCCACTGCGCGTCCCACGGATCGCCCTGCGAACCGAGGAACGCCTGCCCGACGTCGGACGCGAAGATGTACGTCGATCCCCACTCGATGAACTCGTAGCCGGCGGCGACCGCGAGCACGACGCTGAGCACGATGAACGTGAACCAGCCGCCGCGGCGGAGCGCCGTCGCGCGCAGCAGGACTTCCTTGATGATGGAGACCGGGAAGAAGCCGAGCGCGAGGTGTCCGACGCGATCGTAGTGGTTGCGCGACAGATGAAAGGCCGACTTCGCCCAGTTGCCGAGCGGCGTCTCCGCGTACGTGTAGAAGGCGCCGTAAACCAGCACCAGCGTGTGCAGAAACACCGCGACGTAGCAGAAGTTGCTGAGGCGCATCCGCCGGTAGGTCGCGGCGAGCGCGACGTAGCCGAGCAGTGCAGGGAAGACCTCGAGCAACCAGTTGAGCCGGCCGGCGCGGCAAAAGATCAGGGTCAGGACCAGGACCGGCGTGACGAGCGCGAGCAGTCCGAGGGGGACGCGTGCATCCTGTCGATGCGCTTGAATCAACGATGTCCTCGCGTCAGGATGCCCCCTTCTAACAAGGAGGAGCAACCCATGAGTCTTCGAATCGGCGACACCGCCCCGGATTTTCAGGCAGACACCACCAGCGGCGCCATCAAGTTTCACGAGTGGCTGGGTGACTCGTGGGGCGTGCTGTTCTCGCACCCCAAGGATTTCACGCCGGTGTGCACCACCGAGCTGGGCTACATGGCGAAGCTGAAGCCCGAGTTCGACAAGCGCAACGTGAAGGTCATCGGCCTCAGCGTCGATCCCGTCGACTCGCATTCGAAATGGTCGAACGACATCAAGGAGACGCAGGGACACGCGCCCAACTACCCGATGATTGGCGACCCCGAGCTGAAGGTGGCCAAGGCGTGGGGCATGCTTCCGGCGGAGCTCGCCGGCTCGTCGCAGGGCCGCACCGCCGCCGACAACCAGACGGTGCGCAACGTGTTCGTCGTCGGGCCGGACAAGAAGATCAAGCTGATCCTCGTCTACCCGATGACCACCGGCCGCAACTTCGACGAGGTGTTGCGGGTGATCGATTCGCTGCAGCTGACGGCGAAGCACAAGGTCGCCACGCCCGTGAACTGGAAGCAGGGCGAGGACGTCATCATCGCCGGCTCCGTGTCCGACGACGACGCGAAGAAGACCTACCCGCAGGGCTGGAAGGCGCCGCGGCCGTACATCCGGATCGTTCCGCAGCCGCGCTAACGGCTGCGCGGTTTCCAACGAAAGGTGGCGAGAGGGATAGCGCCGTCGACGAAACGCACGCCCTCTCGCCGCAGCAGCTGTTCCTGCAGCTCGTCGTGACCCAGGCCGTCGCCGCGGATGCTGATCTTTCCGGCGGCGTTCACGACCCGGTGCCACGGCACGTCGCTTTCGGCGGGCAGCGCGTGCATCGCGTACCCGACCAGCCGCGCCTGGCGCGGCAGCCCCGCCAGCGCCGCGATCTGGCCGTAGGTCGCCACGCGTCCCTTCGGGATGCGCGACACCGCGGCGTAGATCTTCGGGTAGCTGCTGGAAGCGGCGGCCATGACGGCGTTGTAGCCTACGCCGCGTGACCGACGAGTACGAGGGCGTGCTTTCGCGCAACTACGACGCGCTCTACGGCGTCATGCGCGATCCCTCGGGCGACGCCGCATTCTATCGCCAGCTCGCGCAGGAGGCCGGCGGTCCCGTGCTGGAGCTGGGGTGCGGGACGGGGCGGGTGCTGCTGCCGATCGCGGCGCTCGGGATCCCGTGCGTCGGCGTCGATGCGTCGCCGGCGATGCTGGCGGTCCTGCGCGGCAAGAACCCGCCGCCCAACCTCGAGCTGGTCCAGGCGTCCATGGAGACGTTCGACGTCGGCGCGCGCCGCTTCGCGCTGGTGACTTGCCCGTTCCGCGCCTTCCAGCACCTGCTGACCGTCGACGCGCAGCTCGCCGCGCTGGCGAACGTCCGCCGGCACCTCGCGCCCGGCGGCGCGTTCGCGTTCGACGTGTTCGACCCCAAGCTTGCCTGGATCGCCGCGCCGGCAGACACGGAGCGCCTCGACGCAACCTTCATGATCGACGGCGTCGAGACCCGACGCTTTGCGAGCACGCGCGTGGATCTGGCGACGCAGGTCATGGAGGTGACGTTCCGGTTCGAACCCGCGCAGACCGACGGCAACACCATCGTGCGCCTGCGCTGGTTCTACCGCTACGAGATCGAGCACCTGCTCGCGCGCGTCGGCTTCACCGACCTCACGATCTACGGCGGTTACGACCGCCGGCCCTGGAAGCCCGAGGGCGAAACGGTCATCGTCGCGCGCGTGCGCTAGCCGTCCCCCACGTGCTCACTGCGGCCGGACGGGCATGCACAGCAGGCACGAGAACGCGCCCGTCTTTGGATCGACGGTGAAGTCGGGCTCGTACAGCTCGATGGCCGGGTGGTTTTCGCACTGGTAGCCGCTGTCGGGGATCCAGCCGCCGACGAACCGCATCCAGGCGTCGTGGATGTCGGCGGCGGTTCCGGTGAAGCGCGCGCAGGCATAGCGGCCGCCCCAGATCTTCTGGACGCCGATCTCGTCCTTTGGCTGGAAACGGTCGTCGACCTCGACGCACGCGTCGTAGCGGCACTTGTCGGGCGCGGTGATCTCCGGGCTGTCCTGGCTGATCCCGAACATGGTCGGCCGCGGCGTGAGCAGGCCATTCGCGCCGCACCAGGCGGCGAAGCGCATCCACATCTTCGTGATGGCCGACGAACCGTAGGGTCCGACGTGGCGCATGTACGCGACGCGGGTCTCGGGCAGGGTTCTCATCTCGACTTGCATGGTCCGACCTCCTTTTCGGCGATGGCGGCCTTGCGGCCACAAGTCGACATCCTGGGAGAACCCGGTCACCGTTGCTTGATTCGCCTTGCGGTCCGCTTGATGAATCTTGCGCAGTTGCACCTTGTGCTTGCGCGTCCAGGCGCGGAACCCGCCCTTGCGCCAGGCGGTCGGGGTGACGCCGAAGTGAGCGCGAAACGCGCGCGAGAACACCTCGGCCGACCCGAAGCCGACGTCGAGCGCGACGGCCAGCGCGGTCTCGGGCGGCGACGACAGCAGCCGTCCCGCCGCCGTCTCGAGGCGCCGCCGCCGCACGCGGTCCGCCAGCGTCTCGCCCGTGAGCGCCTGGAACAGACGGTGAAAATGCCACGGCGAGAAGTGCGCCACGCCGGCGAGCGTCTCGAGGTCCAGCGCTTCGCCGAGGTGCGCGTCGATGTAGTCGACGACGCGGTTGATGCTGGCGGTGTACCAGCCGCGATCGGTCACGCCGGCACCGAGGCGCGCGCTTCGTCGCATTCGGCGTCGACGCCGGGCGGGTGGAGAAACGCCAGCTCGTCGACGGCGAGATGCGCGGTGACGGTGGTGACGACGTCGCGCGCGCGCGCCAGCCGGGCCTCGGCGTTGCCGATGCGGCCCCGTCGCTGTCGGCCCTCGGCCTCCAGCCAGCCGTCGACCAGCGCGAACCGCGCGCAGCAACAGTCGTTCTCGCGGTAGTCGACGCGGAGCGGACGCCCGCCGCGCAGGACCGTGGCGTGCGCCGGCAGCCGGTAGCGGACGCCCGCCAGGATCTCGGCGAGGTGGATGGTTGTGTTCGCGTCGTGGCCGACGCCGATCAGCAGCACCTGCCCGTCGAGCGCCAGCGCGCGTCCGACCGGGCTGTCGGGCCCGTGCGGCACGTCGACCGGGTGGGGCGCGGTGATCTCCGCGGCGCGCGGTCCGGCCGCTGCGAAGGCGTGCGGG